>CAFBPF010000002.1_pt1 | contig 23953 bp, 24 predicted proteins | sample 7269651 | NCBI WGS metagenome assembly CAFBPF01 (sample SAMEA6814137, study PRJEB35770) | freshwater metagenome | biome: Freshwater; feature: Freshwater reservoir; material: water | place: Czech Republic | collected 2017-06-27 | depth 30m m
CGTATCGAGTGGTACAAGTCTGGGAAATACACAGTTGAGCGCCCGTTACATTTAGGGGCTGCCCTAGCCGGCCGCTATGACGAACTTGCTGACGATTTATCGGCGTTTGGTCTCCCATTGGGTGAGGCGTTTCAGATGCGCGATGACATTCTTGGTGTCTTCGGCGACACTGGCATCACCGGCAAGCCCGTCGGTGACGATCTGAGGGAGGGCAAGTTGACCCCTCTCGTTGCCTACGCCTCCGAGCGTGCAGATGCATCACAGGCCAAACTTCTCGACCGCGTCGGGGCGCCCGATCTACATGACGAAGAGATCGAGTTGCTCTCTGCACTCCTCATCGAGACGGGGGCATTAGATGCAGCCGAGGCCTCGATCAAGCGCCTAGTTGCTGAGAGCATGGAGGCGCTTTCTCAGGTCGATATAACTGAGGAGGCGCGCCACGCTCTTGGGGAATTGGGGCTCTTTGTGGCTTGGCGAGATCGTTAATTGAATAGCAGACGGCATTACCCATGTTTGTAACCAATAGGCCGGTACTATCCGATCACAATGCTTATAACGATGCCGAATGATCATGACTGAGCCCCGTAACTCCGCAATACATGTCCGTGGGCTCAAGAAACAATACGGATCTCGAAATGCGGTGAACGGCATTGACCTTGAGATCGGAGTCGGAGAGGTCTTTGGAATTCTTGGGCCCAATGGCGCCGGCAAGACAACGACCGTTGAGATTTTAGAGGGTTATAGAAAGCCAGACTCCGGCACCGTAAAGGTTCTAGGACTTGATCCATGGGGCGAGGGCGACGCCCTTAAGGCTCGCATCGGAGTGATGCTTCAGTCAGGAGGATTGTCTCCGGGGCTAAAGCCATTAGAGACGCTGCGCCTCTATGCCGCCTTCTACCAGTCCCCTGATGACCCAAAACGTCTCCTCGATTTGGTGGGCCTCAACGACTCAGCTCAAACTCCAATACGTCGGCTCTCCGGTGGGCAGTACCAGAGGCTCTCTCTTGCTCTAGCGCTGATAGGTCGTCCTGAGGTTCTCTTCTTAGACGAACCTACCGCCGGTATGGACCCGCGCGCTCGTGCAACTACATGGGAGATCATCCAAGCACTCTCCAAACAAGGTGTCACGATCGTACTGACGACCCACAATCTCGCCGAGGCTGAGACCCTCTGCGGTCGTATCGCGATTATTGATCGTGGAAGTGTGGTTGCAGAGGGGAGTCCCGGCGAATTAACAGGCTCTGTGCTGCGACCCGAGATTGTATTCACAAGTATTGCTGGCTTAAATCTGGATCCTTTGCGCTCTTCGCTCTCAGTTAATGCTGAGATTTGTAGAGAGACTCTTGACGGCACTTATGTTGTCGAGGCCCCTACGAGTACTCAATTGGTGCGTGAAGTTCTCGACTTCCTAACCGAATTCGATGCACCTTTGTTCTCGCTTGCTACCGGGCAGGCAACGCTTGAAGATGTCTTTCTCCAACTGACTGAGGAGACAGAATGAACGCACGTGGAGTGCTCGCTCAAGCACGTGCTGAGCTAGCTCTTGGGCTACGCAGAGGCGAGAGTCTTGTAGTTACCATCGGGATACCAGTTGGTGTGCTTCTGTTTTTTGGGAAGGTGCAGACCGTCTCGGTTGATGGTGATCCCCTGACATTTCTGGTCCCTGGGGTACTAGCCCTCGCCGTAATGTCGAGCGCGATGGTGAGCCTCGGTATTGCAACGGGCTTTGATCGCCGTTACGGAGTGCTTAAGCGCCTGGGCTCTACTCCTTTGACCCGTTCAGGTTTACTAGTTGCCAAGACGCTCTACGTATTGGCAATTGAGACTATTCAATTATCAGCACTAATCGCTGTAGCTCTTCTCTTGGGGTGGCAGACCGGTGGCGGCGTTCCGCTTGCGTTTTTGTTCCTCCTGATAGGAACAATTGCATTCGCAGGACTCGGCCTCTTGCTTGCAGGGACACTTCGAGCAGAGGCCAACCTTGCTCTAGCAAACGGCCTCTACTTGGCCCTCCTATTCCTAGGAGGGATGGCATACCCATTAACGAGGCTTCCTAGCGCTGTTAGAAGCTTCGCCGAACTACTTCCAGCAGCGGCCTTGGCTGAGAGCGTTCGCGGCGCACTTAACTCACCAATGGACGTCCCCGTAAAGAGCGTTGTGGTTCTGGTTGTGTGGGCAATCCTGCTGCCGGTCTTGGCTGCCAAACTTTTCCGCTGGGAAGAATAGCTAAGCACTAGAAGAAGCGCTACAAACCGAACCTAGGTTCCTCGTACTAAACCCTCGACGGCGAGTCTCAATTCATCTGAACTTGGTCTTCCATACCACCGTCGGATAATCACACCTGATTTGTCGATCAGAAATGTTTGTGGCGCTGCGCGCACTCCATAATCTTTTGCAACAGTTCCCTTTGAATCAAAACCTAATTGCCAATTTGCGCCCTCTGAATCTGCAAACTGTAGAGCCTCTCTGCGAGTGTCCTTGAAGGTAATGCCGACCATCGAGAGTTCTGCAAGCGAATATTGCTTGCGGATGCTCTTCAATTCGGGGAACTCTTCGCGACATGGGATGCACCAGGATGCCCAGAAATTCAGAAGTGTCGGCGCAGCGTTGGAACTCCCGATTGCTACTCGCGATTCGGGCCTCAGGTTTGGAACGAAAAAGGGAGGAGCCTTTGAACCGACAACTGCTACCCCAGGGACACTTGGTTGGAGATCCACAGAGGTACTAGACGGAGGGACTCTCGATGCTGTGGTGGGGATCACAATCTGAGTGTTGGGGCTCTCGCTGCCTGCGACAACGGCTGCGACAACGCCCCAAAGGATCAAACCGAGTAAAGCAACTCCAAGGAGCACCCTTGAAGATATGCGACCGGCATCAGAGCCGCAGGAACGCTCCCTAGCCCAACGCATTGCGGACTAGAACGTCAACCGCGACCATCGCGAACAGAATCGCTAGATACGTATTAGAGAACATGAAGAACTTGATTGCGCTCTCAGGGGTCATCCCTCGCATGAGGCGAAATGCAAGACCAACAAACATGGATCCAAGAATGAGAGCAGATGCCGTATATATCCATCCGACTGTTCCGGTCAGTTGCAGCGAGACAGATGCGATTGCCACGAGAACCGAGTAGATAAAGATCTGCTGCCCTGCAACCTTGAGTCCTTTAACCACAGGGAGCATAGGAATACCCGCCTTGGCATAGTCGTCACGATAACGAACAGCTAAGGCCCAAAAATGCGGTGGGGTCCAGAGAAAAATAATGAGAAACAACAGCCACGGAGCGATCGCCAATGAACCGGTTACAGCGGCCCAACCGACCAATGCAGGGACCGCACCTGCGGCACCACCGATGACAATGTTCTGGGGACTTCTCGGCTTGAGCCAAATCGTGTAAACGAAGATATAGAAAAGCATCGCGCTTAGCGCCAACGATGCAGAGAGCACATTGGCAGTGAGCGAGAGCCAGATAAATGCGATGGCCTCCAAAGTAAGTCCAAAGATAAGTGCAGCCTTTGGAGAGACCTCGCCCATTGGGAGCGGGCGCCCGTGGGTGCGCTTCATAATCTGGTCGCGATCGCGTTCGATGTAACAGTTCACCGTATTCGCGCCGCCAGCGGCTAATGCTCCACCTAGCAAAACGGAGAGCATCAGCCCGAGCGAGGGGAGACCGCCCTTAGCGAGAATCATGGAGGGGAGAGTTGTAACAAGGAGAAGTTCAATCACGCGCGGCTTGGTGAGCATGAAGTAAATGCGAAGTTTGTTGAGCGCCCCAGTTTGTTTGACTTTGCCCATGGGCTCTCGGGAGACTTCGTCTAATGCCTGAGGGCTCTCTGGCACTGCTGGGTTTGGTTCGTAGAGTGCTGACATCGGGGATAAAACTAGTCGGGGCTTCGCCAAAACTTGCTAAGCGACCTAAAATCGATCCGAGGCAGGCCGATAGCACTGGCAAAGGTACAGTCCTCGCATGGCTAGAGCAGCGCGGAGCGCAGAGACAGACCCGAAACTTGCGATCAGAATGATGGCCGACCGCATTCTTGTTGTCCCGTCTCGGGAGGCAGGGGAGCGCAAGTCGCGCTCTGGAATCCTGATTCCTGCGACAGCAAATGTGGACCGCCGCCTTGTCTGGGGCGATGTCAGCCAGGTTGGCCCTACGGTTAGGAACGTCGAAGAATCTGATTCGGTGCTGTTCGCACCGGATGCTGGTTTCGAGGTCGAGATACGTGGAGACGAGTATCTGATCCTTCGTGAACGCGATGTGCATGCTGTTGCATCTGCGCGTGAGGGCGGGCAGACCGGCCTCTACCTGTAAGGCGCGTTATTTTGAAGCGGGCTATCAAAACGCTCTATTGAATGCCCCTAATTGCTTTGGGGCGTGCTCGATCTGGTGGGTCCGAGAGTAATTTTTGTCTCAGATGGGTGGCGCAGCGGAGCAGGAGTTGCGGCTACTCGGGCATCTAAATACTGCGCCATCTGCTCATATAGAACATCTCCGACCATCAGCCGTAGTTCGGGTGCCATTGATTTGTAGACAGGCTCCGCACCTGAGAATGCGGCTGCTTCTTCTGTGCACCACCAAGCAAACTCTTCGCCACCTTCACCCCATCCATGGCGAGCAAATTCGGTTATGCGATGGTGGACTACTCCATCATCTGCATCCTCATCGAACTCTTCGATGTTGCGCAGCGGAACCTGCCAACACACCTCAGGTTTCACGGTGGAATGGTGAACATCGTTGCGCATCGCATGAACGTGGAGTGCGCATCCGGCACCAAGTTCAAACTCGGGCCTATTGAGAAAAACGCAGGCTCCGTCAACGAGTCGAGTCTGCCAATCGTCTTTCCCTGTCTTCTTTGAGATGCCCTTCTTAAGGCCGACATTCGAGTACTGCCAAATTTCAGGGTCTAGTTCGAGAGCAATCTTCTCGATTTTCTTACGGTCCTTCTTGTCTGAAAAATGGGCACCGTACGAGCAGCATCCCTGGGACATCTCTGGGGATTTCTCGTTCAGGACGCCTTGGCAGCCAGAGCCGAAGATGCATTGGTGTGACGAGACAAGATAGGTGACGTCGAAATGCCAGACATGCTTCTTGCGCTTAGGGTCGTTGAAAACTACCCACTCTCTTGTTGGACCGCTCATTGCGCAACCTTCCTGATATCGGGCGTCGCCGCCATCTGAAACCAAAGTTCGCCCACGGCTAATAGGCCTCTCCAGAACTGCTCTAGCACTATTCGTTCATTCGGAGCATGGATGTTGTCATCTGGCAGCCCCACTCCTAGAAACACGACAGGGGCTTCGAGGATTCGCCCGAGCGCCTCCTCCGGTCCGCTCCCTCCCTCTCGAACTAAATATGGAGCCTTACCCCATACTTTCTCAATCGAGCGAGAGGCAGCCTTGACTGCTGGGTGGTTAATGGGGGTGAGCGCTGGGGAGACTCGTCCCTCTTCCCAAACTTCAACCTCAACGCCTTCAGGCATCAATGGGCGTAGCCACGAGTGGAACAACTCGGCAATTTGATCGGGATCTTGATTCGGTACGAGGCGAAAAGTAATTTTTATGTTTGCAGTTGAAGGGACAATGGTTTTTACGCCCGCTCCGCTGTAGCCCGATGTCAGCCCTACAACATCTGCTGTGGGCCTGCTCCCAGTTCGCTCAAGCGTGCTGCGACCTGCCTCTCCCATCAAGGGCGAGCCGCCTGCCGCTCGACGGAATTCGCTCTCATTGAATGGAAGCGCCTGCATCGCTAACTTCTCGTCAGGGGAGAGTTCGAGGACGGAGTCATAGAAACCAGGGATCGCCACTCTGCCGTCTGAGTCATGTAGGAGGGCAACTATCTCAGCTGCTAGATGGGAAGGATTTAGGACCGCACCCCCGAATACCCCAGAATGAAGATCCGTACTTGAGGATCGAATGTGAACGTCAAAGCCAGCGAGACCTCGCATACCGATGCACATTGAGGGCTCGGTGATGGAGAGCATGCCAGTGTCTGAAACAACTACCGCATCGCAGTACAGGAGCTCCTTATTTGAAATTAGGAGATCTTCAAAGTTTGGGCTGCCGAACTCCTCCTCGCCCTCAATAACAAACTTAAGGTTGATTGGTAGCTCTCCATCCCGATTCAGGAGAGCGCGTATGGCTTCTAGATGGTAGAGAACCTGCCCCTTGTCATCGACTGATCCTCGAGCGAAGAGTTGACCATCCCTCTCAGTTGCCTCAAAGGGCGGGGAGTCCCAATCAGACACGGGGTCAACTGGCTGCACATCGTGGTGCCCGTATACAACGACAGTGGGAGAGTCGGGGCCTGCATGCAACCAATCGCCATACACACTGGGATGCAACGCAGTCTCGATGAGGTGAACGTTCTCGAGCCCGGCCTCTCGCATCTGCCCCGCGCACCATTCGGCTGAGCTGCGGACGTCGTTGGAGTGGCCTGGATCACAAGAAATTGAAGGTATCGATAACCAATCTCTTAGTCGCTCAATAATTTGTTCACGGTTCGATGAGACGTATTCCGACAGTTGGAGTTCTGGGAGTTGGAGTTCTGGCATATGGTGCGAGCGTAGTGCGCACTACATCATTACCATCACTATTAGCCCGTTATCAGCCCGTTATGAGTCATATATTTAGGAGAGTGAAATGGATACAGAGTTGATTGTCGAGAAGTTAAGAGTGATTGAAGAAGATCTGCGTGATCTTGCATACGACAAATTGAGAGTCGCTGCTAAAGGCGACTCGAATGCAGCGAGAGACGAGAAGCGAGTTCTGCAGGCGCGAAGGGCGATAGAGAAAGCAATAAGAGCCTTAGACGATCTCGGAGATGATCTCGACTAGTCAATTCTTAACTAGTCCTATGCGCACCGCAGACGCTATTTAAAGAAGCGGCGCAGCCAATTCGGCGAGGCTCACCATCGGGCGAGCACCCATATGACCGATTACCTCAAGAGCCGCCAGCGCGCCAAGATGCCCACAGACCGCGAGTTCATAACCGTGAGTAAAACCGTAGAGGAATCCCGCAGCGAATAGGTCACCTGCTCCTGTTGTGTCCTCCACACGGGTGGCCTTTGCTGCATCAATAATATGCACGGCATCGCTGCTTACGATGACTGCGCCCTTCGCTCCGCGAGTGAGTGCGGCAACCTCGCAGTGGCCACTGACTCGCTGCAGTGCGACGTCAAAATCATCAGTCTCATATAGCGAGCAAATCTCGACTTCGTTCGCGAAGAGAAGATCAATATGTCCCTCAACGAGATCGAGAAATTCCTCACGGTGACGGTCCACAACAAAGGCGTCCGAGAGAGAAAGTGCTACTCGTCGCCCCGCTTCGTGAGCCAAGTTCGCAGCATAAATAAAGGCTGCTTTGGCATCTGGCTCATCCCAGAGGTACCCCTCAAGATATGTAACTGCAGAGCGCTGAACCAGCGACGCATCCACATCATCAGGCGTTAAGAAACTAGATGAACCTAGAAATGTGCCCATCGTGCGTTGAGCATCTGGAGTGACCAAAATGAGGCAGCGCCCTGAAGGGGGACCAGCTTTGGTCGCCGGGGTTGAGTAGTGCACGCCAGCAGCGCGAATATCGTGCGCGAACACGGCACCTAACTGATCATCTTTGACCCTGCCTATGAACGCGCTGCGTCCGCCGAAGGACGAGATTCCTACCGTGGTATTGGCTGCAGAACCGCCCGAAACCTCGACACCAGGAGCCATAGCGTCGTATAGAGCCTCCGCATGAAGAGCATCAATAAGCGTCATTGAGCCTTTAACTAGAGAATGATCAGCGAGGAAGGAATCCGGCTCCTGAGCGAGCACATCTACCAATGCATTGCCGATCGCTAGTACATCGAACTCGATGGTTGCATCTCGCTTGGTTAGGGGTGTCGTCTCCGATGTCATTATTTACGGTCTCCAGTGAGTGAACGGCTACTGAGTTGTACGGGCACGCCCTGAGTGCCATTCTCAGGCATCAGTGCGGTTGCATTCTCGGACGGTGTCGTATGGTCAGCGTGGGACGCTAAGAGCCCATCGTCATCTACGGGTCTCAGTCGACGCCCAACAGTTGTAACGCGCCCATAAAGGGTTGTGCGCTGCTCCAAAGGTCGTCCGATTCCTTCGACGATATTACGTAGTTCGAACTCGTCAACCTCTTGACCGTGGGCTGCTCCCGCTGCACGAGAGATGCTCTCATCCATCAGAGTTCCTCCGAGATCGTTTGCGCCGGCTTGAAGAATCTGAGAAGCACCGACTGTGCCGCATTTGACCCAAGAAACCTGAATGTTGTCAATCGAGCCCCGATATGCGATCCGTCCAACGGCATGCATTAACAGAACCTCACGGAATGTCGGACCAAGCCTCGACTTGCCTTGAAGATGAATCGGGCTCGCCATATGCACAAACGGGAGAGGAACGAACTCTGTGAAGCCGCCAGTCTCATCCTGTAGAGCCCGGGTCCTGAGCATGTGATTCGCGACGTGTCGCGGGTTCTCAACTGTGCCAAACAAAATTGTGACATTCGAGCGAAGGCCGACGGAGTGCGCGATTCGGTGCGCCTCGAGCCACTCCTCGGTATTCACCTTGTCTGAGCAGATAATTGCTCGCACTTCATCATCGAGAACCTCTGCTGCGGTCCCTGGGAGTGTTGCTAGCCCTGCTTCTTTCGCCAGGATCAAATAATCCTTCAAGGGCATTCCGAGGCGTTTAGCTCCTTCGGTCACTTCTAATGCAGTAAATCCATGGATGTGGATAGAAGGTGCCACTTCTTTAACTGCGCGCGCTAGGTCTAGGTAATAGTCGCCGTCAAAATCTGGGTGGATCCCGCCTTGTAAACAAACCTCAGTTGCGCCACACTCAACTCCTTCAATTACACGGCGCTGAATCTCTTCTACGCCGAGCATGTATGGCTTGCCTCGGAGGTTTAACGAGAGAGGTCCCTTGGAGAACGCACAGAAACGACATTTGAAGGTACAGATATTGGTGTAGTTGATATTTCTGTTACGCACGAAAGTAACAACGTCTCCGATGATTTCTCGGCGAAGAGCGTCCGCAAGACGATAAACGGCCTGAGCGTTTTGACCACGCGCTTCAAGGAGCGTCACGATTTCGTCAAAGCCAACTCGCTCTCCGGCCGCGACTCCCGCGATTACTTCAGCGACTGCACCAGATGCGCGTATCTCAGAGGAGACAAGAAGCACTGGGGGAGTCTCGTTGCTACCTGCAGACCACTCATCGTCGCGAGCGAGCCCCTCAGAGTCACTCGCTCTACGAACCGCAGTGCGCACATCAGGATGAATCCAGTCGTCACTCAATGCGTACTCGGGGTAAACCGTGAGGCGCGGAGCAAGGCTCTTGCCGGCAGCTTCAGTGGCATCCCGTAGCGCATTCAACGCGGGCCATGGGCGCTCTGGATTTACATGGTCCGGAGTAACAGGAGAAACACCTCCCCAATCGTCAATCCCTGCTCCAATTAAGGCGCTGAGTTGTTCCGGATCAGAGAGATTCGGAGGCGCCTGCAAATGCATAGCGGAACCAAGCACAATTCGAGCCGTGGCTACCGTACGCAAGTACTCGTCGTAATCGCATGGATCGCTCCGATGCATAGATGTTCCGGGCTTAGGTAGGAAGTTCTGAACAATTACCTCTTGAACGTGTCCATGGCGCGCATGGGAATCGCTAATCGCAAGCAAGGCCTCAAGGCGCTCTTCTCTCGTCTCTCCAATGCCGACGAGTATGCCTGTAGTGAACGGAACCCTTGCGCGACCTGCAGCCTCAAGAGTTGCAAGGCGGCGCTCTGGCGTCTTATCGGGAGCTCCAAAATGCGGTCCGCCAGCCTCGCCGAGGCGTGCAGCAAGCGTCTCTATCATCATCCCTTGTGAAGGGCTCACTGCTCGTAGGCGTAGAAGCTCCGCCTCAGAAATGGCGCCAGGATTAGCGTGGGGGAGCATCCCTGTTTCACTGAGCACAGCTCCCGCGGCAGCGACCAAGTAATCGATCGTGCTCGAGTAACCATTCGCCGTTAGCCAATCGCGCGCTGCCGGGTATCGCTCCTCTGGTTCCTCTCCGAGGGTAAATAGAGCCTCGAAGCAGCCTGATTGGCGGCCTTTGCTAGCGATGCTGATGACTTCGTCAAGCCCGAGATAGGGATTCTCAAGATGTGCCGGTGGTTTTGCGAAGGTGCAGTAGCCACACCGATCGCGACAGAGCATCGTCAGGGGAATAAATACCTTCGGTGAGAAGGTCATTCGATGCCCATGCCCATAATCACGAAGCCTTGATGCTTCGCCAAGAAGATCACTTAGGGGAGCATTGATGAGGTCTAAATGCTCGCGGTTCAGTGCCATATCAGCAGCCTAGGCGCGTACTAGGAAGATTCAGCATGCGAAATTCCAGACTCGTAATTGAGATGAATTGGCCTCTGCATTAATGCCTTAGTCACTGTTAGGTGGTGAGCTCACTAATTCGGCGTTCGAGGGTGAGAATGACTTCATCGTACGAAGCAATGAAGGACGCAACGCCCTCCGTCTCAAGAGTCTTTGTAACATCGAAGTAAGAAACACCAGCAGCCGCAAGGCGCTCAAAAACTACATAGGCCCCGTCTACATCCTCGAGTATGGAGTCTGCTCTTTGATTGCCTATACCCGATCGGAGTGCCTCGATCGATGCCGGAGCGAGGGTATTGACAGTCTCGGCTCCAATTAGTTCATCGACGTAGAGGGTGGGCGCATAATCAGGGTTCTTAGTTGAGGTGCTGGCCCAGAGAGGCCTCTGGGGCCTTGCTCCCTTGTCCTCGAACTCTCTCCATTCATTAGTTGCTGAGTGCTGAAGAAAGCGGTCGTAGGCAACTTTCGCATTTGCGACAGCAGGCAAACCCCTGAGTGAATCGCCTGGAGCTAGACGCTTGTCAATCTCCGTATCAACCCTGCTCACGAAGAACGATCCCACGGATGCAACCTTCGATGGGTCGCCGCCGGATGCGATAAGTCTCTCGATCCCGTGCTGATGGGCATCTAGCACTGCATCGTAACGATCGAGATCGAAGATGAGAGTCACATTTACGTTTATCCCAGATGCGATTACCTCGGTGATGGCTGGCAGTCCAGCCATGGTCGCCGGGATTTTGATCATGACGTTCGGCGCCCCGATACGTGAGAACAGATCCTTGGCCTGGCTAATCGTGGCCTGCGTATCGTCTGCAATGCGTGGCGATACCTCAACCGACACAAAGCCATCCGCTCCACCTGTTGACTCATAAACGGGGCGCAGTATCGCAGCCGCCTCCGCTATGTCCTGAACGACGAGACCCCAGAAGGCTTCATCCGGCGTTGCACCAGCGTGATGAAGACTAAGCAACTGCTCGTCATAACCTTCGCCTGCGGCCATTGCCTTCTCGAAGATGGTTGGGTTTGAAGTAACTCCACGTATGCCGTCTTGCGTAATCAACGCATCGAGGCCTCCGTTTCGAAGCATGCTGCGTGAAAGGTTGTCGTACCAAGGACTCTGCCCGAATTCGTTGAGGCGCGATATTCCATTTGCCATGTCAGATCCCCTTATTGCTAATCAACGCTTGAGCGCGTTCAACTACTGCCTCTACGGTGAAACCAAAGTGACGCATCGCTACGTCGCCGGGTGCAGAGGTACCAAAAGTATCGATACCGATTGAGTCATGCGCATATCGCGCCCAGCCAAAGGTGCTTGCCGCCTCAACAGAGAGGCAAGGAACGCTTGGTACGAGCACCTCTGCGCGTTCTGCATCTGAAGAGGCTGCGAAGAGGTCCCAAGATGGCATCGACACCACGCGAGCGCTTACTCCAAGCTCCTTGAGTTTGAGCTGTGCATCTACGCAGAGGGTGACCTCGGACCCGGTACCGATCAATATCACGTCAGGCAGTATCACATCAGGCTCGGAACCAGATGTAGCCAATGGCTCTTTAACCAATACATAAGCACCCTTGGCTACTCCCTGTGCAGAGAGAGCATCGGTACCAGGCAACACTGGAAGGTTCTGTCTGGAGAGGATTATCGCAGTCGGGCCATCTCCATTGATGTGGACCCTCCATGCTGCGGCTACCTCGTTTGCATCCGCTGGGCGAATCAGGCATAGGCCAGGCATAGCTCGGAGTGAAGCAAGCTGCTCAATGGGTTGATGAGTCGGACCATCCTCGCCAACAGCAATGGAGTCGTGTGACCATACGAAGGCAACCTTTGAACCCTGCATAGCGGCCGTGCGAACAGCGGGGCGCATGTAATCACTAAAGACAAAGAAGGTCCCACCGAAAGGCAAGAGGCCACCCTCGGCCATTCCGTTCATTACGGAGCCCATTCCGTGTTCACGCACTCCGAAATAGATTTGGCGTCCGCTCTGATTCTCCGCTGTGAACACTTCTGCGTTCTTCAATGCGGTTCCGGTATTCCCAGTGAGATCTGCGCCACCTCCCATCAACCCTGGAACGTCATCAACAAGAGCGTCTAGCACCGCTGCACACGCGACACGAGTCGCAAGCATCGAGCCTTCTTCCCATGTTGGAAGCGACTCCTCCCAACCTGGTAAACCGCTCTGATCTATACACGCATCAAACTCATTAGAGAGTTTCTTGTCCGACGCACGCAGTTCAGACAAGCGATTCATCCAAGCAAGACGCTTCGCTTCTCCGCGCGTTCCAGATATGCGATATTCGCTCAGTACATCGCTAGGTACAGTAAACATCTCATCAGTAGGGAGCCCAATGATTGCTTTTACAATGCCAATTTCATCCTCGCCGAGCGGGTTTCCATGTGCAGCAGCGGTATCAGTAAATTTAGGCGATGGATACCCAATATGACTACGCAGAACAATTAAAGACGGCTTGTCTTCAACTGCGATCGCCTCGTTGATCGCAATCTCCAAGGCGTCTAGATCGTTGGCAATCTCGCCAACCTCTAATACGTGCCAACCGTAGGCAACAAAAGCGCTCTCAACTTCGTGACTGAAAGAAAGATCAGTCGAACCGTCGATAGTGATCATGTTGTCGTCGTAGATCGCTATCAAGTGCCCTAGACCTAGGTGCCCTGCCAACGACGCTGCCTCGTGGCTGACGCCTTCCTGAAGGTCGCCGTCGCCACATATTGTGAAGATGCGGTGATCGCAAAGCTCGGGACCAAAACGCGAACGGTGATTAGCCTCAGCTACTGCGAGCCCAACAGAGTTAGCGAATCCTTGCCCCAATGGACCAGTGGTTACCTCAACGCCTGGCGTGTGGCCTTTCTCAGGGTGCCCAGGGGCATTCGATCCAAGTTGCCGGAAGTTCCGCAAGTCATCAAGTTCAAGACCAAATCCGCATAGGTAAAGCATCGAATAGAGAAGCATCGACGCGTGCCCTGCGCTGAGGACGAAACGATCCCGATCAGGCCAGAGCGTGTCGCCGATGTCGTAATTTAGAATTCGGGTGTAGAGAACATGGGCCAAAGGAGCAAGCGCCATTGGCGTACCCGGGTGGCCTGACTTTGCAGCCTGCACCGCGTCCATTGCGAGGCCGCGAATAACCTCAACTCCGCGCTGCTCCCAAGAGTTGCTATTCACGGATCTATTATCTGGATCAGTGGTGTCTGCGTCATTCGTAGGTGTGGACCCGCTCGTTCCAGAGCTGCTCGCGCTCAACTAAATCCCCGTTCTCGTCCAGTTTGAAGAATTTGTATTAGTTCGGTCAAGCCTCGGGTTCCGCCCCATTAGCCCTGATGACCGATCCTACGCAGACCCACCCGTCTGCCCGAGTATTTACAGCAAGTTCCTTAGTGGGTCACCTCGGGAAGAGCGCAAGGCTTGCAGTAAAACCGTGGAGGTGGTTCTGCCCAGCGATGGGACCTATCTCGCCAGCGCAGGCCATGCCTGCCAGCGCCAATGGTCCAAGAGCTGTCTGAACTGCCTCAGCGTCTTGATTGGGCTTTGAGAAGAAGCGAGAGCCGCGCCCATTACAAGTAAACATCAAGACGCCTCCAGCCTCCTCGCCCTCGAGTAGTACCCCTAAATCCTCCAACGCTGAGGCAGCATCACGAACCTGGAACTGAGCAGTCGTACCAACCTCGACATGCGCTCCAATGGCAATTGCGCCAGAGGCTCTGTCGCCCCCTATAACGGTGCGAATCAAAAAATCTCCTCGGCCGAGAACGTCATTGCTCTCCTCGATCGCCACCCCTAGGTGAACACCGTCTCTAAGCAACTCACGATCGGACTCATCAGCCTCTGCGGCGACCCCACGCAGGCGCTCTAATGCCGTCTTTCCCCCCAAAGATTCGACGAACTGGCCATTTGAAGCTGTGACGGTAAACGGAACCCCAAGCGGCCGACAACCCTGCGACACAACAGTCCTAATTCGTTCTCCCCCAGAGACAGCTATGGCTACTGCTCCGCTCGAGAGTATGTCGTTGTTCAGCACCAAGCGATTTGAACCTGGCCGAGAACCCGATGAGGCGTTGCCACCAGCAATGAGCAACGCTGGGTAGCGAGCCTCAGCGGACCTCAGGGCTAAGTCAACAGGGAAAGTAAATGGGTCTGCCAGAAGCAGAAGCGTGTGTGCATCGTCTGTTTCATCAGACCAGCCCGTTACCTCTAAGCCATCGAGGGTTTCAACTGCGTCGAGCCTCATGGCATGAAGCTGATTGTCTGGCAAAACCGCAGCGAAAATGCTCAAGCCAGGGGAGTTCTCAATCTCGGTCTCTCCACCGATGGCCGAGACGGAAGTTGCTGCAATGACCGCGCGTGGATTCAAGAGACTCTGCAACGCAGAGTGAATATCCTCGATCGCTCCAACGTGGTGAGAGGTGACGAACCAGACGACGAGGTCGGGGCGCTCACCGTTTAGCGTCTCTAGTAGCGCGCCGACAGCTTCTCCAACCGCCTGCGTGGCCAGCGGATGAGAGGAGCAACTTGATGCGAATACTCGCTTTTGATTCATAATTAGTCTTTCGGAACTGGGCCCAATACACGCCGTAGGCGAACAATTCCTCCGAGAGTACGCGGAACGCGACGAAGAATTGAGGTTCTTGACGGACGAAGTTCAATAACGTTCACAGGCACTTCAGCGACAACCATTCCTGCTCGTTCGGCACGAATGATTACCTCTGTATCGAATAGGTCCGCACCGCATTCGCACTCGTCAATTACGCCACGAAGCGCAGCAAGATTGAGAACCTTCATGCCATGGGTGTCCGAGAGTGAAAGCCCAAACTGCCGCTTTAGAATTCCGCTAAATATTGCAGTAGCGAGCCTACGAAGTTTGGAGCGATTGTCGCTCGAGCCTGGAGCCCGCTTCGAGCCGACCACCACAACCGGGCCGAATGGGGTTGAGCTCCAATCAAGAACTTCTAGAGCCGAGTCAGCAAAATCAAGATCGAAGTAATCAACATCAAAAATAATCGCCACTTCGCCAGCGGAACTCTTGAGACCGGCCCTCAAAGCATCGCCATAATCTGCATAACCAAGCGACTGAACTGAGACCCCAGGGAGTCTGGAGCAGATGCTCTCAGCTATCTGGTTGGTCTCGTCCGTCGATCCATTCTCAACAATCTGAATCTCAAAGGAGACCTTGCGTGAGGTCAGCCCTTCGTGGATCGCCGCAACGGTTGCGTCAAGCATCCCAGACTCGTTGAACGCCGGAAGCACTACCGAGATCACTTGCTGTCCTCTGAATCTGTGTGGGATTGGATTAACGACCGACGGAGATCCCGCCTTCAGGCCGTTAGGCTACCCGGCCGAGGAGAGGAATCCATCTTGACGACTTTGTCAGAAGCATCATCAAAAGAATTACTGAGGCGCCACGGGGTGCCCTTCGCTGAGGAGCGTATTACCTCCTCTCCAGAAGAGGCGATTGCTGCGGCCGAGAGCATTGGCTTCCCCTGCGTTGCGAAATTGAACGGGGACCGAATCGCTCACAAAACCGAACGCGGTTTGGTGAGGCTAAATCTCCAAACGCCCGAGGCAGTGGGGGCCGCAGCGAGGGACCTCTTCAGCGCTGCAACGCCCGAGGACGGAGAAGTTTCGGTTCTTGTAGCACCGATGCTCTCCGGATCGCGCGAGCTCATAGCCGGATTTCTAACTGATGAGCAGTTCGGGAAGGTAGTAATGATCGGATTAGGCGGAGTTCTTGCTGAAGCAATTGGAGACGTGGCCTTTAGACTTCTACCGCTAGGGGCGGGCGATGCTGAATCAATGATTGACGAGCTAAAGACCCAGGCCCTGTTCGAAGAATTCCGTGGCGAGCCTGCGATAAATAAAGAGTCCGTTGTGAATGTGTTAAACGCTCTAAGCAAAGTCGCCCAAGAGGAATCAAATGTTTTGTCTGTTGATCTAAATCCGCTGATAATTGTAAACGGCGAACCAATCGCAGTAGACGCCCTCGTCGAGTTGACCGAAGGAGCATCCAGATGACTCCTCCACGCGAAGGATTCAAGGCTCTATTCGATCCACGTGGGGTTGTAGTAGCCGGGGCCTCTACCCACCCAGGCAAATTTGGGTTTGTAGCGCTGCACAACATTCTGTCGCAGGGATACGCCGGTGAGGTCTACGCAACGAATAGAGATGGAGGATCAATTCTCGGAATTGAGACTGTCCCAAGCATTGATGACTTGCCTTCAGATGCAGTTGTAGACCTCGTATTTGTCTGCACACCCGCATCTGGGAACGAAGACTTACTGAGAGCCTGTTCTCGGCGCGGGATTCGTGCCGCCTTCGTGACTTCAGCTGGATACGGTGAGTCTGGAGAGGATGGCCGAATAGCGGAGCAGCGACTCGTCGCGCTTGCTGACGAACTTGGAATTCTTCTTGCCGGCCCGAATGGCCAAGGCGTTGTATCTACTCCGTCGCGATTGTGCGCACAGATAGTCGCGCCCTATCCGCCGGCTGGCCGCATAGGGGTTGCGAGCCAATCCGGCAACTTTGTGTCTTCATTCCTCAACTATGCGTACCAGACCGGCGTCGGCATCAGCCGAGCTGTCTCTGCAGGTAACGCTGCCGCACTTACGGTCCCAGACCTTCTTGACTTTTACGCAAGCGACGACGAAACCGATGTCTCGCTTGCTTACGTTGAGGGAATTGCTGATGGACGGGCATTCGCAGAGAGAATCCGAGTCGTCGCAGAGCAGAAACCTTTGGTGTTGCTTAAGGGTGGATCAACATCTGGCGGACAACGCGCTGCGGCGTCACACACTGGTGCTCTCGCTACGGACGATCGCATCTTTGATGGGGCAGTGCGGCAAGCTGGTGCGACTCGAGCTGCCAACGTAGAAGAGGCTTTTGAAGCAGCTGCAACGTTTGCAACACAACCACTACCAAAGGGACCTCGTGTTGGAGTCATAACTACGGCTGGAGGCTGGGGTGTAGTAACCGCAGACGCGATCACGCGCTCCTCGCTCGAGTTGGCGATTCTTCCAGATGCTCTACGAGACGCCATTGACCTTTTGTTGCCACCGCGCTGGAGCCGCAATAACCCTATCGATCTTGCGGGCGGGGAGACCAGGGACACAATCCCAGAGATCCTCTCTTTGGTCGCACAGGAGCCCTCGATCGACGCCATTATTTATCTAGGGCTCGGGATCCAGTCGAACCAAGCAACCCTGATGCGAAACGGTTCTTTCTATCCAGATCACGGCATCGAGCGAATAGTCGATTACCACGAACGCCAAGACCGGCGTTTTGCTGAGGCAGCAGCAGAGATATCTCTAGCATTCGGTAAGCCAATACTCACCGCAACCGAATTAGCAATTGCAGATCCAAATAATGCTGGACCTCGGACGGTACGAGAGACCGGGAAACTTTGCTACGCATCTTCTAATAGAGCTGTCAGCGCACTTGAGCATCTTTGGCAACATGCTCGCTGGCGAAAGCAACACGGTTTGATTTGATTACAACGCATCGAAAGCGCCAACGAATCGCTGCCACTGCTCTCGGTGTGGTCGGTGCCACCTTCATCGGAATTTCGGTTTTCTGGAGCCACGAGGAGAGCAGCACGTCTGAAGTCTCCGCATCAAGCAGCACGCCCGTCTTCTCGCCTCGGCGTCTACCTGCGAACATCATCGATACGGCTAGCGCTCTTCGGCTCAAATCGCAGATCGAGTCCGTCTCAGATGGAAGCACATCGTGCTTTGTAGTTGAGGACGCAGGAACTGCAATCGTAGAGTCCAACCCCAAAATTGCTCTGCGACCCGCTAGCGCTATGAAGCTAGTGAGTACCGCTGCAGTCGTTGACTTACTCGGCCCAGGCTACAAATTCACCACAAAGGTGGTTGGCGATTCAGGGTCATCCTCCGACTCGCTCACTCTTATCGGCGCAGGGGATCCAGTTCTCTCGACACCCGCCGGCATAGCGGCAATTGAGGGTGACCCAGAGCGGCGAGGATCTGCTGTTACAGAACTGAGCATATTGGCTGACCGCGTTGTCGCCGCAGGAGTGCGCTCCTTACCCAAGGGAATTGTCGTTGACGACCACGTATTTGACGAGCGCCGATACAACCCCGCGTGGCCAGCGTCGTATCGAACCGATGGAGAGATCGGGCCCATAGGCGCACTCTCCGTTGATTCAGGTTGGAGCAATCCAGGTGCTCGCACATCCACAGGGGAGGACCCGGCGCTTGCTGCTGGCTTATCCCTAGCCAAACTTCTACGTGATCGCGGCGTAAAGGTTGGCGGAGTCTCAAGCGGTAGGGCTGCTGAGGGCGCGGAGACAGTCGCCGACATTGACTCGCCCAGATTGGATGAAATCGTGCAGAGCATCCTCTCTGCGAGCAATAACCACGGGTCTGAGATGCTCGTTAAAGCTGCCTCGGCGAATGCTGGAAACACTGGGAGCACTGCCGATGGAGTAGAGCGAATTAAGAGGCGCTTAGTTCGAAGAGGCGTATCCATCGATGGATTAGTGATGCTTGATGGCTCGGGCTTAGCTAGACAAGACGCTGTTAGTTGCAGAACACTCACGGAAGTCCTCCATCTAGGGGAGAGGCGTAAGACTCAGGTAATCAAGAGCGGCCTTGCGATTGCTGGCGTGAGGGGCACCCTTGCTCCACGCCTCGCCGGTACAGAACTTGTAGGGCACTTGGTCGCTAAGACAGGGACACTTAATGGAGTGTCAGCTCTCGCTGGCCATCTCGATGTACGAAGGCCTCTTCTCTTCGCACTGATCCTTAACGGTTCGTTCTCCGAGCAGCAGGCATATGCGAAGCGTGAGGCGATAGCGAAAATTATTTCACGCTTCCCAGACGCCCCAATTTCACTCGATGGGCTCCCGTTGCCCGGGAATCCATGACCCCGTTTGCTCAGAGCACCCTCCACAGGACAGACTCGCACCGTGGCCCCACGTAGCAAACCTCTCCCGCAGCAAGGTCTTGAGTTAAAAGAGCTTGTAGTCGGATACTTTAAGCAGGAGACAACCGATGAGCTCAAAGGGCTTGCTGGCTACGTCGCATTTGGATTGGCAGCTTGGCTACTAATCGGCATCGGCGTGGTCTGCGCTGCGGTTGGATTGCTCAGGCTTCTCCAAGAAGAAACAGGGTCGGCGTTTGAAGGAGTTTGGTCTTGGGCGCCGTATCTGATCGTTGTGTTGATCCTGGGGATTAGCGGTTACATCACGTGGAAGGCGACTACGCGTCGCCGGGAAGGAAGCTCTCGATGACTACCGACGACAAACGAATCTCCCCAGAAGATATTCGCAATAAACTCAACGAGATCACCGGGAGCGTCGGTGACGAGCTTGAGTCCACCAAAGGCACCGCTATCACTGTTGGAGCAATTGCCTTAGGCGTGCTTGTAGTTGCTGTCTTCCTAATTGGTCGCCGCAGAGGAAAGCGTCTCGCCACGATTGTCGAGATCCGACGCGTATGAAGCCTGTTCGAGGCGCGGTCGTATCGCTAATTTCCTATTCAGCGAGGCGCCAGACAGCTAGACGTACCTTAGGTATCTCTTATGTTGTGCTTCGTTTTCTAGCCCGACGCCTAAAGACTAGAAATAGAACAGTCTTGAAGTTCAAGGTTGAACCCGGAGCACGTTACGAAATTGTTGGTATCCGGCGCGGAGATTAGGACCGGGTTGCCTGCCCGTCCCAGCACCGAAAACCTAGGGAAATCCGGTTACTCTTCCCGCATGGTCAATGCCCTAGAAATCTCTCCGAACGCTCTCAGCAAATGAAGGTGATTCTCCGTAATCCGCGTCGCGAGATTGAGATTCAAGGGCCTATGGTCGCTGACTCCCTGCTTCGCCGTCTCGAGATCAACCCTGAGACTGTCCTGATCATCTGCAACGGCACTCTCGTACCACGCGATACGCGTTTCTCTGACGACGACGAAATTGAACTCCGCCCCGTGATCTCTGGTGGGGCACTGTGAAATGTCGTAGGTGTAAAGCCCCTGCAGTGATTGATATTCGGCGCCATAACGCAGCATTCTGTCGAGATTGTTTTCTACACCACTGCAAAGAGCAGGTTAAGAAGGCTATCGACGAGTTCAAGATGTTTGGGCCTGATGACAATGTTCTTGTAGCGGTCTCCGGCGGCAAGGATTCGCTGGCCTTGTGGCACATCCTCTCTGAGCTTGGGTACAGAGCCGATGGCCTCTATATAGGTCTAGGGATCGGGGATTACTCGGATGAATCCGGAGTAAGGACTCGAGCTTTTGCTCAGGCGCATGGATACACGCTCGTCGAGGTTTCTCTACCTAGCGACTATGGGTATGACATTCCAACAGCGGCGAGCCGAACAAACCGAGCACCTTGCAGCTCATGTGGCCTATCTAAGCGCCACCTTTTCAACAAGGCTGCGCTTGACGGAGGATATGACGTTCTAGCTACCGGACATAACCTCGATGACGAGGCTGCCGTTTTGCTGGGGAATGTTCTTCACTGGGAGCCTGGTTACTTGGGGCGTCAGTATCCGGTCCTCCCCGCAGCAGACGGCTTCGCCAAAAAAGTAAAGCCTTTAGTAAAGATGGGTGAACGCGAGATGGCCGCATACTGCGTTCTTCTTGATATCGATTACCAAGTTGAGGAATGCCCAATGGCGGAAGGGAATCGGCATCTGGGCTACAAAGAAGTTCTAAATAGTCTTGAGCAGCGCTCCCCAGGGGCGAAGGCAGCTTTTCTAAGTTCCTTTTTCTCCCGTGGGCACGATCATTTCAAGGACGCTGCGCATGTTGAGAAGGGTGAGCTCAATTCATGCGACGAATGTGGCTCCCCAACAACTGGTACTCGCTGCGCATTCTGCGCACTTCGCAATCGCGTGATATCTGAGACACCAGTCTCAATTGGTCGGAAGGACTAATAATGGCTCGACCATTAGCTATTGGCGACACAATCCTCCTCGAGGACAATAAGCGCCGTCGGCACATGCTCACCTTGAGCGCTGAGGGAGAGTTCCATACTCATACTGGTGTTCTCCCTCACTCACTGCTCATAGGGAAGCCTGAGGGCACTGTTGCGCGCACCACACGCGGTTCCAAACTGACGGCTTTCAGGCCCACTCTCTCTGAGTACATCTTGAAGATGCCACGTGGCGCTCAGGTCATTTATCCAAAGGATCTAGGGCCGATTCTCATGCTTGCGGATATCTTTCCCGGAGCGCGTGTCCTTGAGTCGGGTGTCGGATCTGGTGCGCTAACAATGACCCTCCTGCGCGCAGTAGGTGCGTCCGGGAGCGTGCTTGGTTACGAGATTCGAGAAGACTTCGCCGCTACAGCGCGAAAGAATGTTGAGGGGTTCCTCGGTACGGACATTCCTTTGGAGATCGAAGTGCGTGATATTTATGAAGGCATACCGGCTGAAGGAATCGATCGGATTGTTCTAGATCTTCCAGAGCCTTGGCGTGTAGTGGAGCACGCCGAGCAGTGCTTGAGCCCTGGTGGAATATTGCTCTCCTACCTACCGACTATCGGCCAAGTAGGGCTGCTGAGAGAGCGGCTTGAAGACTCTGCCTTTGGGATGTTGGAGTCCCTAGAGGTTCTTCACCGAACGTGGCATGTTGAAGGGCAGTCGATTCGACCCGACCACCGGATGGTTGCACACACTGGATTTCTGACACATGCGCGCCTGTTAGCGCCGATTGAGTGAACGCACTGGACTTAGCGCTTATTTGCGCAGCCATACTGGCTGCGATGGCTGGGTCTCGACTTGGGTTCTTTCGTCACTTCGCAGTTTGGTTGGGAGTTTTTCTCGGCGGGGTATTAGCAACTGCTCTGATGCCATCGGTTGCAGATAGGTTCGCAAATGGCAGCGATACCACGGCCTTCGCTGCACCCTTCGCAACCGTTTTCATCTGTTCCTTCTTAGGCGCATTTCTCTTAAGCGCGTTAACTAGAGCGCTGCGAAGCTCAAATAATGCCGCTAGGACACGTTTTATACCTTTCGACCGGACTCTTGGTGCTCTTGCGGGCGTCGCAACTATCGCTTTCATCACCTGGTCTTTAACGCCGGTTGTAACGGCCACGCGTTATTGGCCAGTAGAAATCTCAAATGGCTCGGCGATTCTTAAAGCACTCGAGCAGCACGGACCGCACATTCCCCACGCAATCTCTGAGGCCGCCGAGACCTTCCGCTTAGCCAAGGAGAATGAGCTAGGAACTCCAAATGCCGAGCAAGGCACAGCGCAGAGCGTCAACCCGCCGAAGGCACCAAGCCTAAGTCAATCAATTGTTGACGATGTCTCAGCAGCAACGTTGCGAGTGGAGGGCCGTGCATGCACGTTGATTCAAGACGGTACGGGGGTGGTGATCGCCAAGAATCTTGTGGTGACAAATGCTCACGTAATTGCAGGGGAGAGCGGCACAACCTCTGTTAGCAATGGGGAGTTCCGGCGCAGGGCCGAGGTAGTGGCGTTTGACCCTAGGCGCGACATAGCAGTGCTACGTATAAAGAGTTTGAATATCAAGCCATTGAGCATCTCAACACCTATAACAAAATCAACGGTGGCCATTTTCGGGTATCCAGGCGGGCGTGAACTTAGGGTCGAGGGTGGTCGCATAGTCGATCAGATTAAGGCAACTGGTGCTGACCTATACGGGAAAGGTAACTGGTCTAGGAAGGTATTGATTCTGGCAGCCGACCTCGTACCTGGAGATTCCGGTGGACCAGTGGTATCGCGATCGGGTCAATTTGTAGGGTTGTCATTCGCTATTGATCCGCGACTCCCACATACGAGTTATGCACTTGACCCAAGTGAAATTCGTGAAGTGCTTAAGACGGTCGGTCCCGGTACCGTAAGCACTGGAAAATGCCTTAAGAACTAGTGGTGGTCGCTATACGACCCCGAACCATCCTCCTACGGTCACACCAACTACGACTACAGCAAGCGTCGAGACGACCCCAACACAAAGCAGAGAGATCGCCTTATTCATCGGCGAACTAATTGCGTCGCCTACAACGGATCGACGATTAGATAATACGTAGAGAAAACCAAGAATGATCGGCGTAATTAATCCGTTCAATATTTGCATTCCAATCAGCAGCGCAAAGAGGTTCACCGGGATCAGAGCGACCATCGCGCCGATCACTACCTGCGCTGCAAATAGGCCAAGAAATAGTGGTGCCTCTGAGAAGCGCCTAGAGACTGAGCGCTCGGCGCCTACCGCTTCAGCGAGTCCATATGCAGTCGATAGTGGAACAACGGCTGCTGCTAATGCCGACGCACCTAGGAGCCCGATACCAAACAGCACCTCGGCCCCTGCCCCTGCAACTGGCTCAAGAGCCTTTGCGGCTTGAGCCGCTGAATTCAGCGGCCCGGTTCCACCGATAGTGGCGGCGGTCGCAATCAAAATACAGATGAAGATGAGGCCAGCAATGATTGCCCCGCCCACAGCATCGGTGCGTACACGAGGATAATCATCTGGACCTGCGCCACTATCCGCAACAGCTGCTGCTTGATAGAGCTGCATATATGGCGTGATTGTTGTACCAACTAGTGCAATAGCCATTAGTAAGAAAGCTTTGCTCCCAACAAAATGTGGAATGACTGCA
>CAFBPF010000004.1_pt1 | contig 15948 bp, 17 predicted proteins | sample 7269651 | NCBI WGS metagenome assembly CAFBPF01 (sample SAMEA6814137, study PRJEB35770) | freshwater metagenome | biome: Freshwater; feature: Freshwater reservoir; material: water | place: Czech Republic | collected 2017-06-27 | depth 30m m
CACTGGTACCGCAGCTCACCTCGATGTCATTAGGGATATATGCGCCTCGGTCGAATCACGCGTGCAGTCGGGCGGGGGAGTACGCACCCGCGAGGCCGCCGAGGATCTTCTGGCAGCTGGAGTGAGTCGCGTTGTAATTGGTACAGCTGCGGTTGAGCACCCTGAGATGGTCGCTGCACTTGCTGCGGATCACCCCGATGGAGTTGCCGTAGGGCTCGATGCTCGTGGACGCGAGGTTGCTGTAAAGGGTTGGGTAGAGGGCAGTGGCTACGACCTAATTGACTTAGCTAAAGCCTTCACCGAGCAGGGAGTCGCCGCATTAGTGGTCACTGAGATTCAACGTGACGGGACTCTTGAGGGCCCCGACCTAGCGCAGCTATTAGATGTTCTTTCTGCATCAGAGATTCCGCTCATTGCTAGCGGCGGGGTCGGAACCCTTGGCGACCTCGAGGCATTGCTTGGAGTTGCCTCTAACGGCCGACGCCTCTCCGGAGCAATAGTTGGGCGCGCTATCTATGAGGCAAGGTTCGATGTATCAGAGGCACTTCAGCTCTTGGCTGGCTCGTGATGACTCCATTCGATATTGAGACCGGCTTAACCCCGATCGGCGATGGAAAATACTTAGCGAATCTCTCCACGCGCTGGTGGGTGCAGCAGGGACCCAACGGCGGTTACATCGCTGCGATTGTGCTTCGTGCATTTACCTCGGAGGTAGACGATGAGGAGCGTTCTCCAAGGTCCTTAACGCTCCATTACCTTCGCCCAGCTGTTGAGGGTGATGCAGTTGTCGAGGTAACGATTGAGAGATCGGGGAGATCCCTGACAACTCTCTCGGCGCGTTTAATGCAGGGTGATCGCCTGATTGCTCTAGCCATTGGCGCCTTCTCTCTTGCAAGGTCGGGCAATGACTTCTGCGATCTTGTGATGCCGCAAGTTCCGGGGCCTTCGCACTATGCGGTCCCAAAGATTCCAGAGCATGCAATACCAATTGGGAGGAGATGGGATACGCGCTGGGCGATCGGGCGTCCACCAATGCAAGGCGATTTAGCATCCTCCAAAGCAGTATCGGGAGGATGGATACGTCTTCCAGAGTGTCAACCAATTGATGCGGTCGTAGCGGCCGCCATTACCGATGGTTGGCTCCCACCAATTTTCTCCAAGGTAGATACCGCTCTTGCTGTCCCGACGGTTGACCTAACTATTCACTTCAGATCATCACTACCTCACCCAGGCCTAACGGATGACGACTTCGTCCTCGCAGTTTTTCGCACGAATGTCATCGCAGATGGCTTCTTGGAAGAGGACGGAGAGATATGGGCGCCGGATGGAACCCTCATCGCTCAGAGTCGACAACTAGCAGTGGTGCTGCCTCTTAACTAAACGCGCTTTTGTTATGAGAGTGCGTGCACGAAGAATGCAAGAACTGCAGCCTCTTCCCTCCACGCATCTTGGCGCCCGGATGGTCCACCATGCCCCGAGCCCATCTCAGTGCGCAGGATTAGAAGGTTGGTATCGCTGCGTAGCGCCCGATGTTTGGCAACCCATTTGGCGGGTTCCCAATACATGACCCTCGGGTCGTTTAGACCGGCCGCAACGAACATTGCCGGGTAAGGATGATTCTCGACATTGTCGTAAGGCGAGTACGAGAGCATGTATTCGTAGTCTGCTCTGCTCTCAATAGGGTTTCCCCACTCCTCCCATTCGCCGACTGTGAGAGGGAGCGCAGGGTCACTCATGGTGGAGACGCAATCCACGAAGGGAACCTCTGCAGAGATCGCGCGAAATGCGTGCGGGGCAAGGTTGGAGACTGCGCCCATGAGCAGGCCGCCGGCGCTTCGACCGCGTGCGCCTAGGCGCATTGCTGAGGTGTAATTCTCTGAGCAGAGATATTCGGCGCAGGAAATAAAGTCTGTGAAGGTATTTCGTTTCTGCAGAAGCCTCCCTTGCTCGTACCAGGAGCGACCCATCTCGCCGCCACCTCTGATATGAGCGATTGCGTAAACAAAGCCACGGTCAAGAAGGCTAAGTCGCGCGCTTGAGAACGAAGGCTCGATACATATCTCGTAGGAGCCGTACCCATATAGAAGGCATGGAGCGGTTCCATCTAGAGGCGTTGTCTTTTTGTAGACAATTGAGATCGGAATTTGGGTGCCGTCATCGGCGCTAGCCCACGACCGCTCGCAGATGTACTGGTCCTTATTGAACCCAGGAATCTCCGTCTCCTTCACGATAGAGGTGGAGCCTGATTCGAAGTTGTAATCAAGATCTCGCGGCGGCTGGGTAGGTGAGGCGTAGCTATACCTGAGTGTCTCGGATGAATACTCCGGGTTAGCTCCTGTAGCGACGGTGTATACGGGATCTGGCATCTGGATGGACTGCTCGTTGCCATCAGCAACTCGAATAACTCGCAGGTGCTCCAAACCATCACGTCGCTCAGAAACCACGACGTGCTTCTCAAAGACATCCATCTCTGCTATGCGCGTACCCATGCGATGAGGGGCCAAGTCCCTCCATCTTTCGGGCTCCGAGTCACCAATGGCAGCGGTGGCAACTCGAAAATCAAGTGCATTGTCGTTTGTGAGAATCGCCCATTGATCTTTCGCAGGTTCTCCATCAGTGCGCTCAACGGATGCACTGTTCGCTGCACGTAGATGATCTACTTCGTACTCAATGCCGTGGCGGCGCTGAGCTACTAAACGCGGTGCTGCCTCGGGTGTATCGCTGGGAATGTAACGGACATCTGAGGTGATGCGTGAACCAGTTCCGATCAGTATGTAATCCCCACTCCGAGACTCATAGACACTGACAAAAAAGGATTCGTCCGGCTCCTCAAAGATAAGTTTATCTTCAGTTGAAGGCGTGCCGATCTGGTGGCGCCACACCTGATAAGGCCTAACCGCCTCATCGGGGCGTGTGTAGAAAATCGATCGAGAGTCTTTAGACCAGGCAACACCGTAATAAAGATTCGGTATTTCATCGGCAAGATCCTCAGAGGTCTCGAGGTTACGGATTCGAAGTTCGTATACCTCGCCTCCGTTCGTGTCGAGAGCGTAAGCAAGTAAGCGATGATCTGGGCTTATCTCGTAAGAACCAACCTCGAAAAAATCGTGTCCAACTGCAAGTGCGTTCTCGTCGAGCACCACTTCTTCCACAGCTGACCTAATTCCAGGTCCCCAAGGGCGCCTTAGGTGTTTTACATAGGGTTGGTCTGAGAAGCTCCGCTCGAAATACTCCCAAGGCCCTTTTCGGACGGGGGCGCTGTCAGCGACAGGGAGCACGCGGGATTCAATCTCCCCAAAAATGGCATCTCTCTCAGCGATCGTCTCGGCCAAGAGGGCGTCTGCGTATCTATTCTCTTCGAGTAGGTACTCGATGACAGCCGGGTCGTTTCGGTCCTGCAGCCATCTGTAATCATCGCTCCGCTCGGTTCCGTGGGCAACGTGCTTGAAAGGATGCTTCGCTGCTATCGGGGCTGCGATCGGGGCTGCGCTCTGGGCTGTGGTCTGGGATGGCTCCATCTGGGCAGTCTCGCGCGGCGAGGTACTTACTCCTAAACCATCGAATGTTGGCCGGGGCATTGGCTACGCTCTCAGGGATGCCCATAGCCGAGCCAATTAATTTCACCGAAGACGAGATCGCCGCAGTGCGGTGGAATCAAGATGGCTTGGCTGCTGCGATAGTCCAAGAGGATTCGACCGGGCAGGTCCTGATGCTGGCTTGGGTCAACGAGGAGTCTCTTCGCAAGAGCCTTGAGACCGGGCGTACTTGGTTCTGGAGCAGGAGCAGGCAAGAGTTTTGGTGCAAAGGCGAGACCTCTGGGGACCGTCAATTCATACGTCGTGCCGCCTATGACTGCGACGTCGACGCGATCCTTTTTATCGTTGAGCAAGAGGGAAATGGTGCTTGCCACACAGGCGAGCGCTCATGCTTTTTTCGCGACTTCGGCTCCGGTGCTGCCCCCGGTTCGGTATGAGAGAGAACCAGAATCTTGCTCCAGCAGCGCGACCCACGCGTGAAGAGTTTCGCGACCTAGCGAAGAGCTACACCGTTGTCCCAGTCTGGAGAACGCTGCTTGCGGATTTTGAGACGCCTGTCAGCGTATTTGCAAAATTGGTGGGAGATAGCGACGGCTTCTTGCTCGAGTCTGTTGAGCATGGCGTTCGATGGGGTCGTTTCTCCTTTATTGGGAGTGACCCGCAGCTGAGTCTTGTAGCTCGAGGAAACGATGTTGCGGTAACTGGTGAGACTCCGCTCGGAGTTCCTACCGACAGTGGCGCACTCAACGCCATTGAGGCGTTGCTCTCGCATTACAAGGCCCCTACTTTCGACGACTTGCCGCCATTCCACGGTGGGGTCGTTGGGTATCTCGGCTACGACGTGGTGCGAGAGATTGAGCATCTACCGAATGTTCCGGAAGATGACCTCGGTTGGCCGGATGCGGTTCTTACAGTGACCGGTCACGTAACGGCATTCGATCATTTCGCCCAGCGCCTCTATTTGATGGAGAACGTTTTTCTCAAGGGGAATGAATCAAGCGAAGAGCTCGATTCTCTTTATGACTCCGCTCTCGAGAAGATTGCAGCGCGCGTCGATAGCCTCGGGCAGCCGCTTCCTTATCCTCCCGTTGCTCCGCCAGCGTCACGTCTTACGGATCTGCCCCCTCACACGACAGCGCTTAGTTCTGAGGAGTTTCAACTAAGTATTGAGGCTGCGAAGGAGCACATACTTGCCGGGGACATTTTCCAAGTAGTGCTGTCTCAACGCTTTGATTTAGAGGGCGACTTCGATCCCTTCTCTGTTTACAGAGTTCTGCGATTAGTGAATCCCTCTCCATATATGTACTTGCTGCGTAATAGCGATGTAACGCTTGTCGGTTCGTCCCCTGAGCCGATGGTGCAGGTTCTCGGCGGGAGAGTTATCAGTCGGCCAATCGCTGGCACACGTTTTCGAGGGCGCGATGATGCCCATGATGACCTGTTGGCCGCAGAGCTCATTGAGCATCCGAAGGAGCGTGCCGAGCACGTCATGCTCGTTGACCTTGCCCGTAATGATCTCGGGCGCGTTGTGAAGTTTGGGACTGAGAAGATGGACGAGTTGATGTCCCTTGAGCGCTACAGCCACGTCATGCACATAACCAGTCAGGTCTCGGGAGATTTGATGGACGGGAAATCTGCGGTAGACGTACTGCGAGCCACCTTCCCTGCTGGAACAGTCAGCGGGGCTCCGAAGGTAAGAGCGATGGAGATCATTGACGAACTCGAACCAGTTAAGCGCGGTCCATATGCCGGCGTGGTCGGGTACCTTGATTTCTCCGGCAACCTTGATACTGCCATCACGATTCGAACGATGCTGTGGCGCGATGGCAAAGCATCAGTTCAAGCGGGTGCGGGTGTTGTCGCTGACTCTGACCCAGCACTTGAGGATCTTGAGTGCCACAACAAGGCGCGCGCTCTCCTAACTGCAGCCGAGGCCTCTAGACGTATTTTTGGCTCTACTAAGGAGATGGGTTCCTGATGAACCATAAAGATGTAGTTCGCGTAACAGGAGCTGATACTTGGAGTTTTCTGCAGAGCCTTCTCTCGCAGGATGTACTTGGCATGGAGCAAGGCGAGCGTCGCTCAGCGTTGATGCTCACCCCTCAGGGAAAGGTGGAGGTTCTCCTTGGTGTTGTGCGCGAAGGAGATGACGCCTTACTCGACACCGATGCAGGTTGGGGAGAGGCCCTGAGGAACGTTCTCTCTCGTTACAAAATTCGAACAGCAGTTGAGGTGAATCTTGAGTCTCTCGGAGAGCCTCCAGACGCGTCGAGCGAGTTAGAGCGAATACGTGAAGGGACTCCGCGTATGGGGTTTGATCTCGATTCCGCGGTAATTCCACAGGAGGCGGCGCTCGAGATTGAATCAGTCTCTTTTACAAAAGGCTGCTTTGTTGGGCAGGAATTGGTCTGCCGCATTGATAGTCGTGGGCATGTAAATAGACACCTGCGACTGATCACTAATAGCTCAGGAGTCACTCTTGTTAAGGGCGAGTCTCTCCTCCAGGACGGCAAGGTTGTGGGGGAGGTCACTAGCTCTGCCCCAGGGTTTGCCTTGGGGTACGTCCGCAGAGAGGTAGAGATCGGATCAACCCTCGAGGTATCTGGAACTGTGGTTAAGGTCCTCGAGAGACCAGTAGCAACATGAACGTATATAAGCGATCTCTCTAAGGTGCAGAACCAATGAGTGTGTTGGACAAGATTCTTGGAACCAAGCGCGACGAAATCACAGTGTTGCGTTCCCCTCAAACCCGTGACCTCCTCCGGAAAAGCGCGTTAGATGCAGAGCCACCTCGTGATTTTTTGGAAGCGCTATCTGCATCAGACTCGCATCTACGAGTTATCTCTGAGTTCAAGCGTAAGTCGCCCTCTAAAGGTGAACTCGCCCTCAACTTGGACCCAAGAACGATGGCAGTGAGCTATGCGCAGGGCGGGGCTGCTGCGATGAGCGTGCTCACAGACCGGCAGTATTTCGGTGGGTCAGTCGCAGATCTCCAGAGCGCTCGCGCAGCGATGAGCATCCCGGTACTGCGCAAAGATTTCGTAATAGACGAGGTGCAAGTCTATGAATCACGCGCAATCCGTGCTGACGCCATTCTTCTCATTCTCGCAGCGATCGCAGAGGACTCGTTGCTGATGGACCTTCACTCTTTGGCGCAATCTCTCGGGATGGGTGTGCTCGTCGAGGCTCATTCGGTGGATGAAGTTGAGAGAGCAATTGGTCTCGGTGTAGAGATCCTCGGGGTTAATGCCCGGAACCTTGCTGACTTCGCAGAGGATAGAGACGGAGTGGCTGCGTTAGCTCGTCGAATCCCATCCGGCGTAATTGCCGTTGCAGAGAGCGCCATCCGCAGCGTTGAGGATGCTACGAGGATGGCAGAGGCCGGCTTTAATGCGGTGCTCGTCGGCGAGGCGTTAGTGCGTCACCCCGACCCTTCATCGCTTGTCTCGGATATGGCTGGGGTTTTGGTCTCTCAACGCTAAACCCCGCATATTTGGAGTGAAAATCAGTTTATTTCCCATCTACTCGGCTCATAGCGGGTTAGATTTTGGGCAATGTTTGTAAAGATTTGCGGGATTACCAACGAAGAGGATGCACTTCTCTCTGTCGCTATGGGGGCGGACGCCCTAGGTTTTATTTTCGCTGCAGGGAGCCCTCGATTGATGAGTGGCGAGCATGTTCGCGACATCGTCAAGCGAATTCCGCCAGGGATAGCGACCATCGGAGTCTTTAGAAATGAGAGACCCGAGCGTGTAGTTGAGATTGTGCAGCGGTGTGGTCTCTCTGGGGCTCAACTCCATGGGCACGAACCAATTACAGAGGTTCAATGGATTAGAGCCCGTCTCCCTTTTGTTATCCAGGCTTTCGCAGCCCATGATCGAGGAATAGCGGCAGCAGTTGCAGGCCCAGCGGATGTTGTGCTGATTGATTCGGCAGCTCCAGGCACCGGCCAAGTATTTGACTGGTCCCTAGCCGAGGGAATGCCGGGCGGACTCAGGTTGATGCTTGCTGGTGGATTGAACCCGGAGAACATTGCTGCTGCCATTGCGCAGGTAAGGCCATGGGGTGTTGATGTAGCTACAGGAGTTGAGTCTGCGCCAGGGACAAAGGACGCTCGAAAGCTAAGGCGGTTCATTCTCTCAGCCAAAGAGGCTGGCGACGCTCTACTCGCGATGCCGCAGAGTGTTGAGGCGCTACGCCCATACGACTGGGAGTTAGACGGTGAGGGTAATCCCGGCCAGAGCCGTGATGTTGAGCGCCAAGGCCCCCCATCGCTCCGAATCGTCTGAGCCCTTCCCTTTGTTGTTTACCTGGTTGCCTCCCGTAACATCGGGAGCAATCTCGAAACGCAAAATTTTGTATTGCAGCAACCAGAGCTGAAAATAGGGCTCAATCAACGGGAGTATTTCGATGGCAGCACCATATAGGGGTGGCGGAGTTCACCTTGATCCACCTGGGCCGGCCCCTGAAGGTCTCGGGAGATTCGGTGAATTCGGAGGACGGTATGTACCTGAGACTCTTGTCTTTGCTTTAGAGCAACTAGAGGCCGAGTTTCGCAAGGCGTGGTACTCGGAGGATTTCCGCGCAGAACTTGGCGGGCTACTTGCCTCATACGCAGGGAGGCCTACACCAATTACTGAGTGCCACAATCTCTCAGAGCTCTTCGGTGTTCGAGTGCTGCTGAAGCGAGAGGACCTAACCCATACCGGGTCGCACAAGATTAATAACGTTCTTGGACAGGCGCTTCTAGCTAAGCGTATGGGGAAACAGAAGGTGATTGCCGAGACCGGTGCAGGGCAGCACGGAGTGGCTACTGCAACTGCAGCGGCTCTCTTCGGACTCGAGTGCAAGGTATTCATGGGAGCGGTTGATGTTGAGCGGCAGGCTCTAAATGTATGGAGGATGCGACTCCTCGGCGCCGAGGTAGTGCCCGTTACCTCTGGCAGCGGAACTCTAAAGGATGCGATTAATGACGCAATGCGGGATTGGGTTGCAAGCGTTGAGGACACCTATTACTGCATCGGATCTGTAGTTGGGCCGCACCCATACCCGTGGATTGTTCGAGAGTTTCAGCGGGTTGTAGGTGACGAAGCGCGTGAGCAAGCTCGAGCCGTACTCGGTGGCGACCCTGATTTTGTTGTTGCATGTGTAGGTGGAGGTAGCAACGCTATGGGTACCTTCGCTGGCTTTCTAAATACCAAGTCGCGCCTGATTGGAGTTGAGGCCGCAGGCCTCGGTCTTGAGTCTGGGCAGCATGGAGCATCACTGAGCCGCGGCGTGCCTGGGGTGTTGCATGGGGCGAGATCACAGTATTTGCAGGACGAAGAGGGACAGATTCTTGAGGCTCACTCAATAAGCGCGGGCCTTGACTACCCAGGGGTTGGGCCCGAGCACGCTTCTCTGAGTGCGGATGGGCGCGCTGAGTATGTCTCGGCTACCGACGAGGAGGCCCTCGCTGGTTTCAAACTCCTATCAGTTACAGAGGGAATTGTTCCAGCCTTGGAGCCGGCTCACGCTGTCGGATGGTTGGCGCGTGAGGCTGGGAAAATGATTCCCAAGGGTTCGAGCGTCGTGCTCACAATGTCTGGTCGTGGGGACAAAGACGCGCAGCAAGTATCTGAACTACTTGATTTGAGTAAAGACTAATGAATCTCGAATCTCAACTCAGGGAGAATCGCAGCGCAGGGCGACGATTGCTTGTCCCTTATATAACTGGCGGCATCAACGACGACTGGCTCGCAACCATTGAAGAGGTTGCTGCGCGCGGAGCGGACGCGATTGAGATAGGTATTCCATTCTCGGATCCAATTATGGATGGTCCAGTAATTCAGGCCGCTTCGCAGCAGGCGCTGCTACGTGGGGCAACTCCTTATGGCTTAGTGGCAGAGCTCTCTTCGCTAGATATAGATGTTCCTCTGGTCGTGATGACCTATTACAACCCTGTGCATCATTTTGGTCACGTGAGGTTCGCTGAAGCGCTTGCCTCGTCAGGTGTCGACGCTGCGATAGTTCCAGATCTTCCGTTAGATGAGATCGATGAGTGGGCGGATGCGGCATCCAATTCAGGGATTGAGACTGTGCTGCTCGCAGCCCCCACAACCACTGACGAGCGCTTGGCAGCTATCTGCGAGCGATCGCATGGTTTTGTCTATGGAATAGCGCTATTAGGTGTGACAGGTGAACGCGATTCGGTCTCCTCTGAGGCGCTTCAAATGGGGACACGATTGAAGAACGCGACCGATAAGCCTGTGCTGCTAGGTCTAGGTATCTCGAACGCAAAGCAAGCGAGAGAAGCATCTGGAACTGCCGACGGTGTAATTGTTGGGAGCGCGTTAGTTCGCAGATTGCTCGAAGGAGCTTCTCCATCGGAGGCTGGAGATTTCGTCGCCACGCTTCGCGCTGGCCTCGACGAAGCCATCTGAGATGGCTGCTGCATTCCCCGGCCCTGACCATTGCGATCTATGTGAAGCTGCACGCCTAACTGAGTGGTTCTACGAAGACGACGTTTGTTGGATTGCTGAGTGCGAAATATGCGCGGTGCCGATGGTTGTTTGGAGAGTGCACAGCACATCGCCTTCATTGGAAGTGCTGTCTTATATGCATGAAAAGCTTGCGAATGTCGTAGAGACTTATTTCACATTTGAGCATTTCGTTGACGACAACATGCGCAATATTCCGGATCATTACCACGCCCATGCCCGCCCAGTAGGCGGGTTTTTTGGTCACGGGATACAACGGAGAGCGCAGTAATTCCCCTTTCTCGTTTACCGTTTGTTCACCTTCTAGATTTGCCGTTTTTTACGGGACTGTATGTACGTTTTTAAGGCGGTCTTGATCTTGGGATTTACTGGAGCATCAACGATTCGCATTTACGTATCCGAATAACCAACAGACGGAGAAATAGTGAAATTGCGAAAATTGATCATCAGTGTTGGAGTTATGTCCCTTCTTTCTATGGGTTTTGCTGCTTGCAGTAGCGACTCTGAGACTGCAGAGAAGCCCACGACTACAACTTCAGCTCCTACAAAATGTGACAACACAATCGTTGATGTAGCAGTTGGGAATCCCGACTTCTCTACCCTCGTTGCAGCAGTAACAGAGGCTGGCCTCGTTGATGCCCTCAACGGCGAAGGTCCGTTTACCGTATTCGCTCCTACAAACGAAGCGTTTGCGAAGATCCCAGCAGCCGACCTCGAGGCGATTCTCGCTGACAAAGAGAAGCTGACATCGATCCTCACGTACCACGTAGTCGGTGGAAAAATTATGGCGGCCGATTTGAAGCCAGGTTCACAGAAGGTTCCAACTGTGAATGGTGAAGAGGCAGAAGTAGTTGTCTCTGACGCTGGCGTCACCTATGCAGGTGCAAAAATCGTTTCAACTGACATCGAGACATGCAATGGTGTTATCCACGTAATCGACACCGTTGTAGTGCCGATGAGCTAAGGGGAGACCCTTATTACTTGGGAGTGCTGCAGGGGGTAGATATACCCCCTGCAGCGACCCTGGTTCAGACCTTAGGTTCAGGTTGTTTGCAGTCTTGCGGCAAAGAAATCTAGGACCTTCGAGAAGGCTTCGTACGTGGGATGGCCAGGATCATCTACGAAGTCGTGAGTCAATACGCTATGGGCGCTCTTCTTAATGCCGTTTGCATTTCCCTCAGAGGAGTCGATCTCAATCGAGATGAATGCGTCGCCTAACGCTTCTCTCAGCGCAGCAAAGCGCTCGGCAGGAACTGCTCGATCCTCAGTAAAACGTAGGCCCATCATGCAGGCGCCGGCTGAAGTCTTGGCTTGAATTTTCTCTAGGTCTCCCGGAGCGATCCCAATGTCAGATTTGCGCGCTGCGCCGATTGGCAGCGGTAGCGAAGGTTGGCTCAGTACTGGCGCTATGACGGAGTCGGAGAGCATCATCGCTAAGCCGAACCCTCCTGTGAAGCACATCCCGATTACGCCCACGCCTGGCCCACCGCACTTTGCGTGTTCGCTCTCGGCTAATGCTCGAAGCCAGAGAGTGATCGGCCTTGTTGAGCCGATTGCAAATGCAGCAAATTCTTTTGAAACGCAGCCTTTAATGATTGAGGATGCAGCGTAAGAATTTGTCATTGGCTTACCTGGTGTGCCGAATACCGAAGGCGTCACTGTGGTGTAGCCATGCGCTGCAATTCGCCTAGCGAGCACAGCATGCTCTGGCGTGATCCCTGGGATTTCAGGAATGATGATGATGCAAGGACCTTCACCAAGTCGGAACACTTCACGTGTGATTCCTAGGAGGGTCACCTGTTCGGCTTGGAAGTCTTGTAGCTCGCTGCGGTAATCAGTCATGGCAGCGAATCTATCGGTTATCGGAGCTGTGGACTCAGATTATGCCAGTCATCAAATTTCGCTGGGGCTTACGTCGTCGAGCCCGACATGAGCAGTCTCCGGGAGTCTTCGAATCAGAAATACAGCAGCGATTAGGGGAGCGATGCCACAGAGCGCAATGGCCTTGCCGATTCCGCCGAGCGGGTCGCTTAGCCAGCCTGCGATCAATAGCCCAGATGCTGAGCCAACTACGTATGCAAGAAGCATTAACCCGTTACTGCTTCCTCGAACCTCGGTCGGGAACATCTCTGCATCCATCGTGCCGATGGTCAGAGTTGATGACGCGGCGGCAATTATCGCGAGAGTTGAAGCGATCCAGAGAAGTGGTCCGCTAACTAAGAAGAACGCCATCGATAGGCATGTTCCTAAGAAGAGACTAACTATTGCAACTGGTCGCCTTCCTCGGGTCTCGGCTAAGCGTCCAGCAATCAAAATCCCGATCACGCCCGGCACGCCGTTAGTTATGCCTCTAAACGCAGCGATGCTTGATGAAGAGAATTGATGAACATCCGCGAGGTATCGGTTTGTCAGTTGAGCAGATGGCGCTGAGAAAATATTGGTCAAGAACCCAATAGCCGCAAGGAGTATGAACCGATTCCGATATGAGGCGTCGAATATCTCTCGCAAGCGAAGTTGGGCTCTTCCCCCTGGAGCGACTTTCTTGAATCGCGTTGTCTCGGGAAGGTGATTCCTGATGGCTGGAAGCAGAACAAGAGCTAGTGCGCTGAGTCCGAATGCGATACGCCATGACTCAGGGCTTCGATCAGCTAGGGGTAGCAGAATTACGGCGACAGCGAATCCTGCACCTGCGGCGAGGCTAAGGATTGATACTGCCCAAGCTCGCGCTCCATCGGGTGCCTCTTCTATGACCGCTATGCCTCCAATTACTAGAGCCGAGTTCACTGCAGCGCGAAGAAACAATTGGGAACCGGTAAAGATTGCGAAATTTGGTGAGAGTCCGGAGACTGCATTCGCTAGGCAGACCACGGCTACAGACCAGAGAATTACCTTGCGACGACCTATGCGATCCGAGGCAATAGCTGCAATGAGAGCAAAGAGCACTCCTAGTCGTGTGATTGCTAGCGCGGTGCCGAGCCCAGCATCGGAGACCCCGAATGAATCTGCAATCGCACTTGCATTCTGCCCGAAGAGCGCTGCTCCGAAGGCGGCTAATCCTGCAGCGAGTGAGGTCGTGGCTAGGAAATTGATCTGGTGTTCGCTGAACTCTGCAGGGGCAGATAGCGGTGAGCGCTTCAACTCCGAGGGTGCTGCCTGGCCCGAGAGTGAGGCTGTAATGCAAACGACTGAGTGCTTTAGTCCCCGTCGGAGCACCCACCTATGGACTGGATCGAAAGCCCAGCCAAAGAAAGGAATCTCTAAAGGCTGAACAGCGCAGAGAGCGATGCTTGAACCGTGTTCGGTACCTGTCACCACTGCTTCTAGGCGAGCATGCACATCGCCTGATAGCGGGCCGGAGAGCGAGCCGTTTTGGGTCTTGTTCAGCTGCAATGATGACTCGAGAGCAGCAGCAACTACCTCAGGGGACTCAGTTGCTGCGATCGTTATTCTGCGCTCCACGATGGCATGCTACGGGGAGTCCGTCAGTTATCTGAGTATTCCTAATATGAATTTTTCAAGCAGATTTTAGGAGGAGAAAATGTCAGTTCTCAAGGTAGGGGATAAGGCGCCCCTCTTCACATTGGAGAATCAGCGGGGCGAGAAGGTACGCCTCTCCGGTTTCAAGGGTAAGTCGGTAGTGATCTACTTCTACCCAAAGGCTGATACTCCAGGATGCACAACACAGTCGTGTGCCTTGCGTGATGCTGGTGACGATTTTGCTGGTTTAGATGCTGTGGTGATTGGAATTAGTCCTGATGCGCCGAGCCGCCTACTTAAGTTCGACGACAAGTACACCCTCGGGTTTGAGCTATTGGCAGATGAGGATCACACGGTTGCTGAGGCGTGGGGCGTCTGGGGGGAGAAGTCAATGTACGGGAAGAAATATATGGGGATTATTCGCTCTGCCTTTGTGGTCGATCCGAGAGGAAAGCTCTCAGGGGTTTTCTACAAAGTGAGCCCGAAAGACACGGTAGGCAACGTGACCAAGGCTCTCGAGTCTGGGCACTAATCCCTCGACTCCATATTGGCTGATGGCCGGAAGTTTGTTGCTCCTGTGGCATTATCACTCTCCCGACTTGCCCGGATGGCGGAATCGGCAGACGCGACGGACTCAAACTCCGTTGCCCGAAAGGGTGTGCGGGTTCAAGTCCCGCTCCGGGCACCAGTTATTGATCCAACGATGAGTGATGCTCAGCCAGTTGTGGATCCAGAGGTTGAGTTCCATCCTGCGATTCAGTTGGAGTTGGAGCAGTCGCAGATTTCGCTCTATAAGACGGATGTCTTTCTATAGCGCATGTATAAAGCGATTCTCTGCGAGTAGGTTCTCCGGTAATGGGCGATGAAATAGTTGTTGAGGATTGGTTGTGGGACGACGACGCACCTGAAGAAGGTGATGACGCGCCCCTAAGTGCCTCCGAGTTGGCGCTACGCAAGCGAATGATCAACATATTCATTGGGTCTGTAATGGGTGTCATCGTCTTGGTCGTACTCTTGATCGTCACGGTAAAGGTATTTACGCCCTCTGCATCTAGCAGAATTCCAAGTGGCTGCCTTCGTGGAAAGCTCGACGAGTGTCCTGTCAACAAGAAACCAACTTCGATAACCCTCCCAGGGGGTGGGACAATTCCAGCCCCTGAAATCGACTCCTCGGATGGAGAGGCAAAGAAACTGCTTGAGCGTTGCCTCAACGGCGATGTAGCGGCTTGTAATGCAAGCAAATCAGGAGGATAGGCCGAGGCGTTTAGCGATTACCTCGTTCATGACCTCGTCGGTGCCAGCCCCAATTCTCCAGAGACGTGCGTCTCGAAATTGTCGGCTCACCCTGTACTCGTCCATGTAGCCAGCACCGCCGTGGATCTGCAAGCAGACGTCTGCGACTCTGTTCTGAACCTGTGCAACATATTTCTTCGCCATCGAGATCTCTGCGACTGGGTACTCGCCGTTCTGAATTCGCCAGACGACCGAGTAGAGCAGCGCTCTTGCAGCCTCTAACTCTGTCGCTGCGTCTGCGATTTTATGTGCAATGACTTGGTGTTGAGAAATAGGTCTGCCGAATGTTTGTCGGTTACGCGCAAACTCAATAGTCTCAGCAAGGATGTCGTCTGCCTGCCCGATACCTGCAGCGGCGCCCGCAAGCCGTTCGTATTGAAGCTGCCACATGAGTTGTGCGAATCCTTGGCCGGGAGTTAAGCCAATCAAATTATTAATAGGAACACGCACTCCCACTAAGGAGAACTCAGCGGTGTCGCTCGATTTCATTCCCAATTTCTTTAGGTTGCGACTCACTGTGACGCCCTCGAGGTTGGTGTCGATAAGCATGAGTGATACTCCGCGGGCTCCTTGCGTGGGATCAGTCTTGACAACACACGTGAGGAAATCTGCCCTGACTCCGTTCGTTATGTATGTCTTGGCGCCGTCGACGATCCATTCATCACCGTCTTGAACTGCGCGTGTTTTTATCGAGGCGACATCTGAACCTGCATCGGGTTCCGTGATGGCCACGGCAGCAATTTTCTCTCCTGCTATTGCCGGCCGAAGATAGCGTTCGCGCTGGTCGTCTGTACCGAACTCGGCCAGTGCGGGAGTTGCCATATGGGTCTGGACCCCAATAGCCATTGATATTGCTCCGCAGCCGGCTCGGCCAAGTTCCTCCATAAGGACAATCCCGGTAGCGAAGTCGCCACCTGAGCCTCCCCATTTCTCTGGGTAGTGGAGCCCAAGAAACCCCAGTTCGCCGCATCTTCGGAAGACTGAGTCTGGGAAGAAGCCTTCGGCCTCCCATTCGTCAACAAACGGCGCTATCTCCTTACTTACAAAGGTCCGGATGCTTGCTCGAAGTGCCTCGTGCTCTGGGGTAAAAATCGGGGTTGCCACTCCCTCAGGCTAGTCACTGGCGCCGAGGCTCTACACTCTCAAACGTGAATCGAACAATC
>CAFBPF010000005.1_pt1 | contig 15346 bp, 14 predicted proteins | sample 7269651 | NCBI WGS metagenome assembly CAFBPF01 (sample SAMEA6814137, study PRJEB35770) | freshwater metagenome | biome: Freshwater; feature: Freshwater reservoir; material: water | place: Czech Republic | collected 2017-06-27 | depth 30m m
TATGCCATCCCCGGAACCCTCTCGATTCACCGTGTTCGTATTGAGTCTGGCGAGGCAGTAGATGGCGTTGAGGTAACCGCGACAATCGATGGCGATAGGCGCGATGACATTCGACGAAATCACACAGCGACCCACATCCTGCACTGGGCTCTAAGAGAGGTCCTTGGAGACCACATCAAGCAGGCCGGATCACATGTTGCTCCGGAGCGACTGCGCTTCGACTTCAGTCATTTTGAGGGAGTTACACAGGCAGAGATCGATCGCATCGAGTCCCTTGCTAACGCCGAGGTAATAAGTGACGCCCCTGTGCGGAACTATGAGACATCTAAGGCCCATGCGGAGAGCATCGGGGCAGTTGCGTTCTTCGGAGACAAGTATGGCGACGTAGTGCGGGTGCTTGAGGCAGGCCCTCAATCAATCGAACTCTGCGGCGGAACCCATGTTCATGCGCTTGGCTTCATCGGCCCGATCAAGATTTTGAGTGAAGGATCCGTCGGCGCAAATATGCGACGCATTGAGGCAGTTACTGGCTCACATGCGCTTGAGAAGATTCGTGAAGATGAGAAGCGAATGCGATCTATTGCTTCTTCAATGAACACGACCCAACTCGAGGTCCCAGAGAAGATCGAGCGACTTATGGCTCAGGTTAAGTCGCTAGGCGATGAGGTTGCAGCTCTGCGCGCTAAGCAAGCGGCTGCACAGGCTGGCGAGTTGGCTGCCAACGCTGAGGGAGGGATTGTTGTTGTTAGGCGTGACGGCTTTACTCCCGATGATCTCCGATTGCTCGCCGCTGCTGTGCGTGACGCTCTCCCCTCAGGAATTGCGGCAGTAATTGGCCTCAACCCAGATGGGGATAAGGCTGGACTGGCTGTAGCCGTTACAAAGGACCTAGTCGCGAACGGTGCATCGGCGGCAACCGTTGCTCAAGGGGCGGCGAAACTTCTTGGTGGCGGTACCGCCAAGAGCGCTGACCTCGTAGTCGGTGGTGGCCCGAAAATCGCAGCGATAGACGAGGCCTTTAACCTCGTCTTTGCTGCTGCTACTGAGGCAGTGGCCGGAGGGTGACTCGAGCGCTTGGTGTAGATCTCGGAGAGAAGCGCATCGGAATTGCCCTCTCTGACCCAACCCGCACGATCGCTAGCCCTCACTCCGTCATAAAGCGATCGGGCAACGTTGATGTAGACCGACGGGCGGTGCTCAACATCGCGCGCGAGGAGGGAGCGACTCAACTCGTAGTTGGACTCCCGCTAACGCTTACCGGTGCCCGCAGAGCAGCTGCGCGCGCTGCCCTCGCAGAGGTAGAGGCGCTCAAGGATCTTGCTCCAGATCTGATTGTTGAGGCCTTTGACGAACGGCTCACTACAGCGATTGCCCAGCGATCCCTCTTGGAGGGAGATGTGCGGCGCAAGGACCGCAAGCAGGTAATCGACAAGGTTGCTGCGGCAGTCATGCTGCAGTCTTGGCTCGATGGTCAGAGATGAACGAAGGGGGTTCAGTCGGGGGAGCGGTAAAGCGCAGAAAGGTAATTGTTATTGCCTTGACTCTTGCTCTAGCTGTCCTCCTTCTGTTTGCCTTGCTTACTGTGTCAATGCTCGGCCTGACAGCAGGCTCAGGATCTGCCAGCAAAAGAGTTGTGGTGGACGTTAAGAGCGGGTCCTCGGTCTCAGAGATCGGCTCCCAGCTAACGAGTGCGAATGTTGTGCCGAATGCCATTGCCTTCAAGCTCTACTCGCGCATCACATCGGCAGGGCCCTTTCAGGCAGGTAAATACGAGCTAAATACATCGCAGTCCGTTCCCTCCGCTATCCGAGCGCTTTCACGCGGACCTAAAATTAGTTACCGGATTCTTGCGCTTCCACCTGGTCTCACAATCGCAGAGATTGCGGAGCGAGTTGGGTCGCTCCGCTCAATGTCGAGCGCAGCATTCCTCGAGGTAGTTGCTTCTGGGAGTATTCGCTCTAAGTATCAGCCAGAAGGTAATTCTTCATTAGAGGGCCTAACTTGGCCGGATACCTATTACATCTCCGAGCAGGAGGATGAAGCGGCTGTCCTTAAGCGAATAGTCGATCGCTTTGAATCTGAGATTTTGCGCATGAAGATAGATAAGCAGGCCAGTGCGCAAGGGAAGAGCGTCTACGAGATAACCACGCTCGCATCACTTATTCAAGGTGAGTCGCGCCTTGACGAAGACCGACCGCTCATCTCTGGGGTGATAGCGAACCGCATGCGCTTAGGGATGCTCCTTCAAATTGATGCGACGCTTCTCTACGCCCGCGGGGATCGTGGTCCCCTAACGAGTGAGGATTTTGCTCGCCCGGGTCCGTATAACTCATATAAATCACTAGGGCTGCCGCCGACTCCGATTATGACGGTCACTGCGCCCTCGTTAATTGCCGCGCTAACCCCGGCCGAAATCCCGTATCTTTACTACGTGCTCTACGAGAAGAACGGCAAACATAAATTTGCGACGACCTATGCGGAGCACCTAGCCAATATTGAAGACGCACGACGTAGGGGAGTTCTATGAGTCGGCCGCCAGTTAGTGGAGCAACTCGTCTTGCAGCGGTAATTGGAGATCCAGTGCGGCACTCCCGATCGCCGCTGTTACACAACGCCGCTTACGAGGAACTAGGTCTCGACTGGGTTTACGTAGCTCTGCCGGTTTCTGCAGGGCATGGATTTGCGGCAGTGCGCTCCATGGTCGATCTAGGGATTTCTGGGCTCAATGTCACGATGCCGCATAAAGCCGATGCTGCGGACGCGTGCGACGAACTAACCCCCGAGGCAATGGCGCTGCACTCGGTAAATACCGTGGTTCTGCGTGATAACGGGACCCTTCTTGGTGCTAGCACCGACGGTGAGGGCTTTATGCGAAGCCTCGCAGATGAAGGAGTCAGCGTCGCTGGAAAGAGCGTGTTGGTCATTGGCGCTGGGGGAGCAGGGCGCGCAGTGGTGCATGCTCTTGGAGCCGCCGGGGCAGAGGTAACCGTGGCTGCGCGCCGAATTGAGGCTGCACGTGAGTCAGCGCTGCTAGCGCCCGACGCGCTCGCAATGCTCTTGAGCGAGATTGACTCCGTTGTAGGTGAGAGCGAGATAATCGTGAACGCGACACCGGTCGGTATGGCGTCAGAGTCGGCACCCTTCAACACCGATCTACTTACCCCTGCGCACTTAGTCTGCGATCTTGTTTACCAACCAGCGATGACTCCGCTCCTAGAGGCAGCGGAGCGAAGATCGGCTGCGATTATGGGAGGCATCGGGATGCTGCTTCATCAGGCCGCTGTCGCCTTCGAGTTGCATACTGGTCATGCCGCGCCGATAGAAGCAATGCGCAGAGCAATAGCAATTCTTTAGCTAGCGCCTAAGAGAACGCCTAAGTGAACGCCTGAGAGAACGCCTCAGCGATCTTGGGTCTCTTCGATCCTCCGCTCCCCGAAGCTGATCAGGTTCGCGTGGAACCAGCGTTCGCGTGATGCTGGTGTTGTAAATGTGGCTGAAGTCATACTCTGTCACCTAAAGTTAGGCTCAAGTTCTCGGGCCACTCTTCCGATGATTCCTGCGTATAGAACCATCATGGACGAGAGGGATGACGTGGGACTTCAAGGCACGATCGAGACACTGCCAGCATCCGATGTACTCGGAGCGCTCTGCGCCCATGGCTCCACTGGAGTCTTAGAGATGCGCGGCGATACAGGTCGCTTGAGCCTGAGTCTTCTCGGAGGATTCCTTGTAGCTGGAGACATGGATCGCTTGTTTGGCAGCCCCAAGGACAGCGGCGCTCTAACTCTGCGCCTTGTTGATGTGCTCTGCTCGATGCTGCGAATTGAGAGCGGCAGTTATGAATTTAGAGACGGGGCGATTGAGCGGCCAAGCGAGGCCAGGATCGACCTCCACGATGTTCTCTCGCGAGCAGTTGCTGTAACAGATGCATTAAAAGCACTTGGTTCGAGTGCTCCATCCTTCGATGCGATTCCGATATTGATTGAGAGCGACGAGGATGCTCCGATCACCTTGAACCGCTCGATGCTGAGGCTTGTATCTCATGTTGATGAGAGTATGAGCATCGCTCAAATAGCTGAAGTTATAGGGCTAAGTGCCTATGAGGCCGCTGTCCCGATAGCGGAGCTAATAGGCCTAGGGATTCTGGGTTCTTTCGTGCCTGATGCTCTTAGTGGTGATGCTCTAACTAGCGGAGAATATGGCGCACCTTCAGGGAAGCCTTCAGCGAATTTGAGTTCATCTATAGCGGAGGCGACACGAGACTCGGTGGAGCTCGCCGCGAGCCTCGTCGAGGCGCACCGCTCTCCTTACTCAGATGCCGCTGAGCAAGCGCTGGCGGATCTTGCAGGTGGAGACGAATCGATAAAGCAGAGCTCTGATTCTGCTTTGAATAGTCATGAATCCCAGATGCCCCACGATATGGAGAGCTCCATCTCTGGTGACGAGGTCTTGGAGATGGATGTCTATGCCCCAGACGAGCTCAATGCTCTGCTGGGCGAGGCGAGCGAGATTAGCGGCGCCTGGGTTGAGGGTGACGGGGTAGAGGGCGATGATGAGCTCTCAGGCGATCTTCAGCAGACCACCATTACCGCGGATCGCGGTGCGCTCCTCAGGCTTTTCTCCGGCCTACGCACCGATCACGGATAGTTTCCAAAATCCTTGGACTAGGCCCTACAGCCCCCGCCTCGCGGCGCCGATAGGGTCACATCAGGGGACGCAGGGTCCGCTGCAATGAGGGAGAGGTAGTCGTGTCTGAAGGCACGCCATTGGGGTCGCTCCTAGTCGAGACTGGCCTCATCACCGAAGATCAACTGGCCGAGGCTCTCGCTACACAAGTCTCGACTGGGCGCCCGATCGGTCGCGTTCTCATTGATCAAGGCTTGATCTCAGAGAGCGATCTTGTGCGCTCATTGGCCAAACAAGTTGGCCTTGAGTTTGTCGACCTGACAGAACGCGTTATTGATGCGACCGTTGCTTCGTTGATTCCAGAAGGCCTAGCCCGGCGCTATCAAGCTCTCCCGATTTCTTGGGACGAAGATGTACTCGTCGTCGCAATGGCTGACCCTTCGAATGTCCTTGCAGTAGATGACATACGAGCGCTCACTGGTGCGCAGGTTCGCTGTGTTGTCGCGACATCGGCGCAGATTCGCGAGACCATCGATAGGTTCCATCGCCTCGATAGCGAGGTAGATGATCTTGCTTCGCAGGCAGCTGACGAGCTATCGGATAACGACGAACTCGCGAATGTAAGTGCAGTAGTTGAGGATGCACCGATCGTAAAGTTCGTGAATCTGCTAATTACGCAGGCTGTAGCCGACAGAGCCTCGGATATTCACGTTGAGCCTGCTGAGCGGGATCTGCGTATTCGTTTTCGAATCGATGGAGTGCTACATGAGGTAATGCGCTCTCCCAAGGCAATTCAAGCTGGCGTTATCTCGAGGCTCAAGGTCATGAGCGATATCAATATCGCTGAGCGTCGAATTCCACAAGACGGGCGTATGTCCCTCACCGTTGGGGGCAAGCCAATCGATCTTCGTGTCGCCACCCTTCCTACGGTGCACGGCGAGAAGGTCGTCATGCGAATTCTCGACAAGAATCAAGCACTCTTAAGCCTTCAGGATCAGGGATTCCTTCCCGACACGCTTGAGCGGTACGAGCGTTCGTTCCGTAAGCCTTATGGCACAGTGTTGGTTACCGGCCCTACTGGATCTGGGAAATCTACAACCCTCTATGCGACCCTCAATGTCTTAAACGAGGTCCAGCGCAACATCATCACGATCGAGGATCCTGTCGAGTATCGACTCGCCGGAATTAACCAGATCCAGGTCAACCCTAAGGCTGGGCTCACATTCGCCTCAGCACTTCGCTCCATTCTGCGAGCAGACCCAGATGTTCTACTCGTAGGTGAGATCAGAGACCGTGAGACTGCGATCATCGGTATTGAGGCTGCTCTCACCGGTCACCTTGTTCTCACAACCCTTCACACCAATGATGCCGCCTCAACACCGATGCGACTTCTTGAGATGGGTGTCGAGCCTTTCCTTGTGACTAGTGCTCTAGATGTGGTGCTTGCTCAAAGACTTGCTCGCCGCCTCTGTGATCGGTGTAAAGAGCCGTACCAGCCAAGCGAGGAGGAGCTCCTAAGTGCTCGCTGGGCGATGGAGACGATCGATATTGGTGACTGGCCAACTCTGCACCGTGCGGTGGGTTGCTCAGCCTGTGGACGTACTGGGTATCGCGGCCGTTTTGCTCTACACGAGGTCATGCCTATCTCCGAGGAGATTGAGCGCCTCATCATCGAGCGTCGCTCCGTCGAGGATCTTGCCAAAGTGGCGCAGATGGAGGGAATGATCCCGCTGCGTCAAGACGGGCTGCGTAAAGCAGCGATGGGCATGACAAGCATCGAAGAGATCTTCCGAGTAGTTACCTGATCTCTGCCTATCAGGCCCGAGTGCTTCTCCTCGCGCGGCCTCCGGCTCACAGTTTCTGAGCCTCTTCTGAGTCTTCTAAGAAATGAGGGCAGGAAGGCCTACAGGTGCCCCACTCTTGCGCCGATAGAACGCCCATGAGCCTGGGAGGCCAAGAGATGTTGTCGAGTCAAGCAAGAGTTTTGGGTGAGTTCCTAGTAGAGCGCCATGTCCTATCGAGAGATGACTTAGCTATCGCGATGGCTGAGGCTCGGAGACAGAGCGAGCCGATTACTCAGGTTCTAATCCGAAATGGCTTAGTAGGCGAGAAAGACCTCACCGCTGCTCTAGCGGAGACAGTCGGACTGCGCTTCATTGACTTCACTGAGACGCCTCTTCACCCAGAAGCAGCGACAACGATTCCTGAGTCAGTTGCGCGCGAGTACTTGGCGGTCGGAGTCGACTTTGACGGGCCTCGCCTCATTGTTGCGTTTGCGGACCCCGGCAATGATGCTGGAGTTGTGGCCGTTGGTCAGGCAACTGGATACGAGATTGTTGCTGCTGCCGGTAGTCGCTACGAGATAGGGCATGCGCTCGATCAAATCTTCGGTGTGGCCAGCGTGGCTCAACAGGGGAGCGGGGGCCTCGAGAACCCAGATGGTGCACCTGTATTAGATGTAAATGAATTGCTGGCAATGGTTATCGAGCGCGGGGGATCCGACCTCCACCTCACCGCAGGATCTGCGCCTGTTATCCGGGTTAACGGAGAGCTCAAGCCGGTTGAGGGAATTGAGCCTCTAAACGGCTCGCAGATTAGAGAGATCATCTACGCAATTCTTACCCAGAAGCAGCGCGAGAAGTTTGAGAACGAACTTGAACTCGACGCGAGCTACACGCTTCCAGGGCGCAGCCGCTTCAGACTCAATGTATTCCTGCAGCGCGACTCGGTCGGCGCTGTGATGCGCGCGATTCCATTTGAGATTGTGGAGTTGTCAAGTCTTGGGCTTCCCGCAGCGGTTGAGCGCTTCGCCGATCTCCCACGAGGCCTTGTTCTCGTAACTGGACCTACTGGATCAGGTAAATCAACAACGCTTGCATCCTTGATCGATATCGTGAATAAGACCAAGGCTCTTCACATCATGACGGTGGAGGACCCGATCGAGTTCCTGCACACGCATAAGAAGTCTGTTGTGAACCAGCGTGAGGTAGGGGAGGACACCCATTCCTTCTCGAACGCTCTTCGCCATGTTCTGCGCCAGGACCCCGATGTAATCCTTGTGGGCGAGATGCGCGACCTTGAGACAATCTCAACTGCGCTCACCGCTGCTGAGACGGGCCACCTCGTATTTGCGACGCTTCACACTCAGGATGCACCACAATCCATTGACCGCATTATTGATGTGTTCCCTGCTCATCAGCAGCAGCAGATTCGTGTCCAGCTAGCCGCATCGTTGCAGGGGATAGTGACCCAGCAGTTGATCCCAACGAGCGACGGCAAGGGCCGTGCGGTAGCAGCAGAGATACTCGCTGCCACGCCAGCTGTTCGAAACCTCATTCGTGAAGGAAAGATCCACCAGATTTACTCGGTCATGCAGGCTGGCGCTAAGCACGGAATGGTCACCATGGACCAGAGCCTTGCAGCGCTAGTGCGCGAGGGGAAGATCTCTCGTGAGATTGCATTTGAGCGATGCACCAACGAAGAAGATTTGAAGCGCCTGATCCAAAGCGGAGGTTTCTGAGATGACAAGCACATTTACGTATCGAGTGCGCGATAGCGCTGGCAAGGTCGTTGAGGGAAAGCTTGAGGGAGCCGATGAGGCGCTCGTCGTACGCAAACTCCGCGAGATGGGCTACACCCCAATCACTGTCACGCGCCGCGACTCCTCGCGACTTCAATCTGATATCAAGATCCCTGGGCTGAGTGGGCGCGTTGCGCTAAAAGACGTAGCGGTTCTATCGAGGCAGTTCGCAACGATGATCAACTCCGGGCTCTCCCTCCTAAGAGCCCTCTCGATCCTCTCAGAGCAGACCGAGAACGCATCGCTCGCACGCATGATCGGCGAGGTTCGTCAAGATGTTGAGAGGGGTTCTTCTCTCTCTGCTTCGTTGGCTCGCCACCCAAAGGCATTCAACCGCCTCTACATCTCTATGGTTCGATCTGGCGAGGTTGGCGGATCGCTCGATGCCGTATTAATGCGCCTAGCGGACACGATCGAGAGCCAGGTTGAGCTACACCGCAAGGTCAAATCTGCGATGACCTATCCAGTAGTTGTCTTCTCTTTAGTTGTATTCATCGCATCTGCGATGCTGCTATTTATTGTTCCTCAATTCAAGGGAATTTATGTGGAGCTAGGTGGAACGCTTCCTCTCCCGACTCGAATTCTCATCAGCATCTCCGATGTTGTGAAGAAATATTTTCCAATGCTCATTCTCCTCTCCGGCGTCGGGGGTTGGTTCCTTCGACGTTGGGCACGCTCCCCCAAGGGGAGGCCCACTTGGGATGCATTCGTATTGAAGGTTCCAGTCTTCGGGCTGCTTGCTCGCAAGGGTGCTCTCGCACGCTTTGCGCGCACACTCGCAGCGTTGACCCGTTCCGGAGTGGGAATCCTCGAGGCTCTAGAGATTGTTGCTGATACCGCCGGGAACGAAGTGGTCTCGCTCGCTCTTAGAGATACTCAACGTGCTGTCAAACAGGGAGACACGCTCGCTCGTCCACTTAGTCAGCACGACGTGTTTCCGCCGATGGTTGTGCAGATGATTGCTGTCGGTGAAGAGACTGGCGCCCTAGACGACATGCTCGACAAGATCGCAGACTTCTATGACCAAGAGGTAGAGGCGACAGTTGATGCCTTGACCTCTCTCATCGAGCCGCTCCTCATCGTCACGATGGGTGTGCTCGTGGGTGGAATGATCATCTCCCTCTACCTTCCAATGTTTCGGATCATCACGCTTATTAAGTAAAGAGCTACGCGGAACTCACCTGAATGGGGCTTAAGTGGGGCTTAAGTGGTGTCTAAATCAGGCCTACTTCTCCGGCGCTCCGGTCGATTAATCGCCTCGCAGCCGCTTAGATGCAGGGTTTTAAATATTTCTTCTAAATATTTGAAGAATCTTCTAAAGGTCTCGACGGAACCGGCCGAATAGGTACAGCGACGCAGCCATTAGGCCACGCCGAACCTACCGAGAGGCACTCCAATGCAGAAGTCACTAGCAAGGCTCAGGGCCAAGAAGGTAGATGAGCAAGGTTTTACGCTCATCGAGCTCATGGTCGTTGTTCTAATCATTGCCATTCTTATTGCTATCGCTATCCCGACATTCCTAGGTGCTCGTCAGCGTGCTCAGAACCGAGCAGCCCAGTCGAGTATCCGTAACGCCTTGGCCTCGGCCAAGACTCTGTACACAGACTCAGAGGACTACACCACGGCTACTCCTGCAGCGATGCAGGCCGCAGAGCCGAGCCTGACCTTTACGGCAGCTGGTGTTGCGTCTACTTCGGCGAAGACAGTCTCGATTGCCACGCCGGCGGCGAACCTCGTGATCATGGTTACTGAGTCTTCCTCCGGAGACTGCTTTGCCCTTCGGGACAATACGCAGGGCCCTGGTACTCAGTTTGCGACTGTTACTGGAACATGCGATGCCACTACCGCTTCAGGTACCGGTGTCACATGGTCCGACCAGTGGTAAGAGGTTAGGCAGTAAGGAATTTCCGGTAGTACGGCGTACAGGGCCTGGGGCATAAGCCTCGGGCCCTTCGTCGGCTCTGGGAACAAAGCACAGAGCGCAAAGCAGAAAGAACGAAGCAATCTCTTGGGGGGATTTGCTCAAGAGCCTAGAGAGAGGAGGCGACATGACTGATCAGAGAAGCAATACTCAACTGAGTGAGCGTCGATTAGGGGCGCCGAGGCGAGGCGATAATCGCGAGAATGGATTTAGCCTCGTTGAGCTGATGGTTGTTGTGATGATTCTTGGTGTGCTGCTTGCAGTTGCGCTTCCAACCTTTTTAGGAGCGAGGCGGCCAGCCTCCGATCGCAGAGCCGAGACAATTCTCCATACCGCACTCCTTGCCGCACGCTCTTCAGTCGACACGCAGGAGGGTTATGCCAATTTGTCTACAGCAAAACTCTTGGGAGCAGAGGGCTCCATCCGTTTCATAGATGGGGGAACCGATGCCCTAGCGACTCGAAACGAAGCCTCGGTCAATTTTGGGAATTACGGCGGCTATGACTTCTTTGTGGCAGTTACTCGATCTGCCTCTGGTACTTGCTTCACAATTCTTGACAGAGCTGATGCGCCTACAGGATTCCGGACAGATGCGTCACCTAATTGCAGGGCAAATGCAGTTGATCTGAACGGCGTGTGGTCTGAGTCTTGGTAGTGCATTGCTGAGCGAGAGTTGTCTTCTCTCAATAGCGTGTAATGCCTCGCAAATGGCCCTAGGTTAAGCATCGTGACTGGTTTTGTGATCGCCATTTCTGCTTTGTTAGGGCTGTTGATTGGTTCCTTTCTCAATGTTGTGATCTGGCGCGTGCCTCGCCATGAGTCAATAGTGAGTCCGCCATCACGATGCCCGGGATGCGAGCAACTCATTCGCCCCTACGACAACATCCCTGTGCTCTCCTGGCTAATCCTTCGGGGTAAGTGTCGTAGCTGCAAGACCAAGATCTCGGCGCGCTATCCGTTAGTAGAGGCCGGTACTGCAATCCTTTGGGGTCTACTCGCTTGGAGGTTTGCGGGGTCGTGGGCTCTGCCTGCGTACCTCGTCTTGGCAGCAGGTCTCGTTGCTCTCTCACTAATCGACCTCGATACGTTTCTTCTGCCGAACCGAATCGTCTACCCGTTAACAGTCGCAGTGACAGTCCTATTTGGGGCAGCGGGAGTAGTTGGGGGAGTAGGCGACTTTCGCCGGGCACTCCTCTCCGGTCTGGGGGTCTTTGCTGTATTTCTCCTGCTTCACCTCGTCTCTCCGCGCGGTATGGGCTTCGGGGATGTGAAATTCTCCTTCGTGCTAGGGCTCTCTCTCGGGTGGGTCTCGCCGGCTACCGCTTTCTTAGGGATATTCATGGGATTTCTGCTCGGGTCGGTGGTCGGGATCGGCTTGATTGCCACCAAGGTCAAGACTCGTAAGGATCATGTGCCTTTTGGGCCATTCATGGCTCTAGGCACTCTGATTGCCCTTCTAGTAGGGCCACAGATACTGCGCCTGCTCAGCCAGTAATCCTCGTAGCCAGCAATCCTTATCGCCAGCCCTTAGAACCGGCCATCCCTTAGAGCCGGCCATCCCTTAGAGCCGGCCATCCCTTAGAACCCGCCAGCCCTTAGAACTAGAGCAGGCACAATTGGGGCTTTCGGCCCGTCAAGATTCGACTCCGGTTCTGCCGATCCACGCTCTATTCAAGATGCATGCGCCTTTAGTTGCCCATTGGGGTCTGATAGGTCTAATGTTGCGCAGGTCAACGAGTGGAGTCTTTTGTGGCGAGTGTTACTAAAATCGAGTTGCTCACCCCTCTGGAGGTTGCTGACGCCATGCGCGTCTCAACTATGACTGTCTACAGACTTGTGAAGTCTGGCCAGATCCCCGCTATCAGGGTCGGAAAGCACCTGCGCATTCGAGTCGCAGACCTCAATACTTATCTTGAGTCGCGCATGGTCACCCCAAGCCAAGAGGGGGGCGCATGGCTCGCAGAGTAATCGGTCTCGATATTGGAACCCACGCGGTAAGAGTCGCCGAGGTTGAGTTTGATGATCCGCCTCGCATTGTTGCATTCGGACAGGTCGCGCTTCCTTACGAAGCGGTGCGCGAGGGAGAGATTGTTGACGCGGCTGCAGTTACAAAGGCAGTTGCTCGACTCTGGAGTGAACTCGGCCTAGGTAAAGGCGAGGTTCGAGTTGGAATCGCTAGCCCTCGAGTAATCGTTAGAACAATCGACATGCCTGTTATGTCGGATGCCGACCTCGCTGGTGCGCTGCGTTTCCAGGCAGGAGACCTGATCCCGATTCCTATCGCTGAGGCGGCGTTTGATTTTCAGGTACTAGAGCAGATTGAGGCACCAGAGGACGCGGATCCAGATGCAGAGCCTATGCAGCGTGTGCTTTTTGCTGCAGCCCATAGAGATGCTGTCACGACTCTTGTTGATGCAGTGCGCGCCGCAGGTGTTCGAGTCTCGGCAGTAGATCTTGTTCCTCTAGCGCTGGTGCGGTCACTTGGCCGAAGAGTTGGTACCAACGGCCCAGCAGCGGAGGCGCTAGTCAGCGTCGGAGCCGGCACGACAGTTGTCGCCATCCACGAATCTGGCATACCGCGTTTTGTCCGCATTGTTGGGGGCGGAGGGCGAAGTGCTACAGCTGCAATCGAGAGCGCCCTTGAACTCTCAGTCGAGGATGCCGAGGCGATCAAGCGCGATGGCTCTAGCGACCCCGCAGTTGCAGCCCAAGTAGACGAGGCAGTCGCTGGCCCGATGCGTGCGGTCGTTGAGGCCATTCGTGGATCGGTTGATTTCTATCGTGGCCAGTCAGATGCTCGCCCGGTGCTTCAGGTAACCCTCACGGGTGGAGGTGCAACGCAGCGAGGGCTCCTTGATGCCGTCTCGAATGCGCTCGAACTACCTACATCGATGGCCACGCCTCGAAGGCTTGTCACAGTTGGCGAGATCGGGTTCTCAGTAGATGACATCCCTGACCTTGACCCGTACCTTCCCGTTCCGGTCGGGCTCGCTCTCGGCGCATTGGGCTCAGGGAAACGCATCAATCTCCTACCTGACAAGGGCGCAGAGATTGATCGCAAGCGGATACTCACCCTCGCTGGATCAATCGGTGCAGCGCTATTGGTGGTTCTCGGATTCATGACCTTCTTAGCTAGCAATCGGCTTAGTGACGCCGAGTCAGCGCGTGATACGGCTCAGGCTCGGAACGCTGTCTTAGAGGCTGAGGCGGCGAAGTACACGGACGCTCAGGCAGAGAAGGCCTTGGTTGATGGACTCAGTCGTCAAGCCGTAACGGTTCTTGCAACCGACGTCTCCTGGTCTCGAATGCTTCAGGAGATTGCGCGAACAATTCCAAACGATTCTTGGTTGACTGCCTTTCAAGGCTCAACGACCGCCCCGACAACAGGTGCTGCAACCTTTGATTCGACCTCGGGGGTCACTGGCTCCACAGGAGCCATTACCCCTAGCGCGGGATCAATTGTGAATATTGGTACCGCATCCTTCTCTGCAACAGGACTCGATTTCACATCTGTCGCATCTTGGATTCAGCGCATCGGAGAGATTCCATCTTTCTCCGGGTTGTGGGTACCAAGCGCAACTAAAGATGCCGCCGCTGGAACTACGCGCTCCCTTGTTACGTACTCCTCCACAGCGAACGTCACTTCTGCCGCTACATCCGATAGGGCTAATCGATTCGGGGGACAGCCATGAGCCGCCGAGCGATCCTGGGTTTTGTCGGCGGCACAGTAGCTGTACTCATTCTGTGGTGGGTCTTGATTTACTCGCCGAAGACCAGCGCAACATCGACTGCCCGGAGCGAGGCTGCTGCCGCGGAGCGGAGAGGCCTTGATCTTGAGGCAACTGTTGCTCGGCTAAAAGAACTCAATCGGAATCGACCGGAGCTCGAGGCATCGCTACGTACGTTGAATGCCGCTGTGCCCGCGACCCCTGATCTTGCGGTCTTTATCCTGAGTGCAAATGAAATTGCCGCGCTCTCCGGCGTTGACTTTCTCTCTATCTCGCCCTCTCCACCGTCAGTAGGGCTCGGAACCGGTGCGCCAACAACCATTGCTATCTCCATCCAGGTCAAGGGGGGTTTCTTCGCTGTTGTTGATTACCTCAATCGCTTGGAGGACCTAGAGCGGATCGTTGTTGTCGATGGAGTGAATCTCGCCGGCCAAGGTTCGGGCGCTTCGTCTGCGTCCAATGACCCCGCAGCAGACCCTGGTGCAATCTCCGTAACGCTCACTGCCCGCATGTTTACGCGCGCATCTCCAGCGGGCGCCACCGGTGTCACAAGTAACCCTGGAACTAACGGAGTATCTGGCTCAACTGGAATCACTGGCTCAACAGCGCCAGCGAGCACCACCACAAATCTCCCGGCGAATTAGGTGATGCATCATGGCTAGTCCAATCGACAACAAACGAGCAATAGTCATTGGCGGTATAGGCGCAGGTGTTGTGGCTGTGTTCTTGCTGCTCAAAGTGGTGACCGGCGGCGGTGGGGGAACCGATACACCACCGCCAACTAGCGGCTCTGCCTCCCTGCAGACCACGACAACCACCACTGTCCCTCCGCCTGATATTCCTGGTGGGTCCTTCGATATTTTTGCTACCAAGGACCCTTTTGCTCCTGTCATCTCAATCGATACGGGCACTCCATCCACGCCTGGAGCGAGCGGCGCTACTGGCTCCACAGGCGCTACTGGGGGCGGAGGTTCAACTACCCCAACAGTCGGTACAGCCGTTGCCGTCGTGGATGTATTTGACCAAGCAGGGACCATGGTTGCCTCAATTCGCGTTGGATCGACGGTATATACCGTGGCCCCCGGCGAGACCTTTGCAACCTCCTACATGGTCGTGAGCATTCAGGGGACCTGTGTGCAGTTGCTCTATGGCGATTCGCCATTTCAGCTCTGCAAGGGCGAAGAAGTCATTAAGTAGTCACGCCTTCGCCACCGGTAGGATCTGGCCCAAGATCATCTAGAAACATTTCTTAGAGATATAAGAATCAACACTGACGATTCTTAACCCATCAGGAGCCTCTCAAGGCAGAGCGAAAGGCATGCGCGTGTTGCGGTATTTAACGGCCGGAGAATCTCACGGCCCCGCTCTCGTTGTAGTGCTTGAGGGGCTACCAGCAGGGCTTCCAGTAACCATTGAAGAGGTAAGCGATGAGCTTGGTCGCCGCCGACTTGGTTACGGGCGTGGACCTCGGATGCATTTCGAACGTGATGA
>CAFBPF010000006.1_pt1 | contig 14078 bp, 9 predicted proteins | sample 7269651 | NCBI WGS metagenome assembly CAFBPF01 (sample SAMEA6814137, study PRJEB35770) | freshwater metagenome | biome: Freshwater; feature: Freshwater reservoir; material: water | place: Czech Republic | collected 2017-06-27 | depth 30m m
CAGTCGTTATTCCAGTCCTCAATCTGGCCCTCTCTAGACGGAGGGGGCCTAACTCTCCAGAAATTGGGTGTGTATGGGCTATTCGCCCCATCTTTGGGGGCAGAATAATCACATATCGACGAAATTAGGAGTGGCGCAGCGCTGCTATGCGTGGCAGACTGTGCGCATTGAGTGGCGGCCTATGCCGTCACTTGCTACAGAATTAATGGCGCCTATAGGCCCTATTTTGTTCAGGGCTGGCCGTTGGCCGGCTCATGTACATGCACCTGTCAGTTTCAGAGAAGAAGTCGGGAAAGGCAAGACCGAATGAGCAGATTCAATCGAGCACTCGCAGCGACGGCTGTTGTATCCCTTCTAGGGCTTGTGGCTTCTGTAGCTCCAGCGCAGTCGATCTCTAGCCCCGGCGAGCGCTGGTCTGGGAAGTCTGCGATTAGCCACCTCGGTTCGAGGCTTGCAACCGTTGCCGCTCGCAGCGGAATGAGTGAGGCCAAACTGCGAGGCGAGTTCGCGAGCGACAAGACCCTCCGCGTAGATGCAAACGATCGGCTCCTATACATGGATCCGCCTGTTCCGCAGTCCGCAGCGCTGCCGAAGAAGTCAAGCACTCTGGATCCAACATTCCCAGATGCCAATACTTTATTGCTGCATAGCCTCCCCGGTGCGACGCGCCTTATCTATCTCGACTTCAACGGGCACACCCTCTCTGGTACAGCATGGAATGCAAGCACCGGTGGCGACTGCTACGCCGATCCGTACTCGGTAGATGCAGATGGCGCGACCTTTACCGCGACTGAGCTAGCAAATATCCAGAGTGTCTGGCGTCGAGTATCCGAGGACTACGCGCCATTCAACGTAGACGTAACTACCGAAGAACCAATTGCCACCAATCTCTCTCGTGACACGACCGCTGATGTTAATTATGGAACGCGGGCTGTAATTACCAACAGCAAATCTGCCTGCGCTAACGGCTCCACTCTTTACGCATCAGTCTGCGCAACGGGCTGTGGCGGAATCGCATATGTAGGCGTATACGGCCTCACAGGAGTTAGCCGCGACACCTACCAGCCTGCATTGATCTTTCAGAATGGCGTAACAGATAACCCTAAGTATGTAGCCGAGGCGACTGCGCATGAAGTTGGGCACAACGTAGGGCTGAGTCATGATGGCACCGCTACCGCCGGCTACTACCAAGGCCAGGGGAGCTGGGCGCCGATCATGGGCGCTAGCTATTACTCACCTATTACTCAATGGAGTAAAGGCGAGTACACCGGCGCTAATAACAAGCAAGACGATTTTACGGTAATGGGCACTAACGGCTTGCCCCTGAAAACCGATGACTACGGAAACACAACTGCAACCGCTACCTTTGTATCCGCCGCTCCAGCAACAATTGACGGAGTTATAAGCACCGCCGCAGACGTCGACGTGTTTAGCTTTAATGTTGCAGCAGGTCTTACAACATTCTCCGCTGCGCCGTCACCCACGAGCCCCGATCTTGATATCAAACTCACTCTCAAGAACAGCGCCGGAACGGTTGTCGCGACAAACGATCCACTTTCAGGTACTACGAATGGCGATGTTGCCTTTGGAATGTCTGCATCTATTACCCAGACACTTGCCGCCGGGCTCTACACACTGACTGTTGAAGGAGTTGGTGCAGGTACTGCAGCATCAACTGGTTACTCGGATTACGGAAGCGTTGGTAATTACAGGGTTACTGCTACTTACTCGCAGACAGTCAACCTCGCGCCTACTGCGCGTGTAACCGCAACGCCGACCTCCGGCTTCTCGCCGCTTGTCGTTGCATTTGATGGCTCAACCTCTAGCGACCCCGAGGCCGGAGCAATTACATACGCCTGGACCTTCGGAACCGGCACGACTACCTCAACACTTGCGAAGCCCTCATTTACATACACAACGGCCGGCACATTTACTGCGACGTTGACGGTAAAGGACACTCTGGGGCAGACCTCGGTTGCGACTATTCCGATAACGGTTACTACAAACCTTGCGCCTACAGCACGCGTAACAGCAACACCGACCGCTGGGACCTTTCCAGTGGTAGTTGCTTTTAGCGGAGCAACCTCGACAGACCCTGAGGCCGGAGCACTTACATATGCCTGGACCTTCGGTACTGGTACTACTACCTCAACACTTGTGAACCCGTCGTTTACATATACCGCTGCTGGAACCTTTACAGCCACTCTCTATGTCACGGATCCTCGTGGACTCAAGTCCGCTGCAGCGACGATAAAGATCGTTGTTACAAAGCCGATGGATATCTCTGCCTTCACTATCACTGGTGTAAAGGGAACTACAACGAGCACAGCTACCGCGACGATCACAGTGAAGGATGGAACCGGAGCTGCTGTTTCTGGCGCATCGGTTGTTGGAAGTTGGTACAAGGGAACGACCCTGCTCTCCTCGAAGACCCAGAAGACAGCTACTACCGGTATTGCAACCTCTAGTTCTGGTGCGATCGCTGCGGTTACTGGAAACACTCTCAAGTTCTGTGTAACAGCAATAACGCTCACCGGTGCAACTTGGAATCCGGCGATCTATGCACCAACAACCAAAACCGACTGCATGCTTTGGACAGTCCCTTAAATAGAGCTGTCCCTTAAATAGAGCAGTCCCTTAAGTCGAGCACGCTCTCAAGTGGCAGGTAGCTCAAAGACACGCTCGAGCTAGAGCATAAGAAGGGGCGCCACCTTCCGGTGACGCCCCTATCTAATTCGGTTTGCTAACTGAGAACTAAAGCGTTGTTAAGCCTTAGCGCCTTTGGCTCTCGAGAATGCTGCAACTCCGGTTACAAGTGCAAGTCCGGCAACGACTACAGCAATGATGCCAAGAGCGTTGGAGTCACTATCTGAAGTGCTGCTTGCTGCTTCCTTGGTCCCGCCCCCGTGGGCGTCTCCAGTGCTGGCAGTGAGCTCGAGTGTCGGTGCTGGCTTCTCGGGCTCTTCTCCGCTGGCAGGTGTGGGCTCAATCCAACGCACGACTTCGCCGTTCTCGTAGGTCTGAATCGCTTTAAACTCAAGCATGTCAGTGTCAGTTGGCAGAGGGCCTGCGGAGATTAGAAATTGTTGAAACTGCCCTGGCCCAATTTTTCCTCCGGTCCAAGTAATTGACGACACGACCTCAGATATCTCGCCGCCCTCTGCTTCGAGAGGAGTGGTGAGGGTTGTCTTCTCTACCGAGACGGTCCATCCGGGTACAGGCTGAACACTCACATAAGCGATTGGGTGATCTGCAGGGAACACGACCTGTACCTGCGAGGTTGAGGCTTCGCGCTCGTTAGGAACCTGAACAGCGAATGTAGCGAACCCACCTTGCTCTGCCGTCGCGGGCTTGATTGTGACATGTGCCCATGCTGGGGCTGCCGAGATAATCGAGACAGCAGCGATTGCTGTAACGGAGATGAAGCGGGAAATCTGATGACGCACAGAGGATCCTCTCGTGGAGTTATGGGAATGAATCGGCTTAAGCCGTTCGTCATGTCTGTCGTGCGGACCGCCCCAGAAGTTCCGAGCCGCCCAACTTTCTCCAGAATTGACTATCTACTTAGAGAGGAGCCCAGTTACAAGTCTGGTGACGGATGAATCAGCGTAATTTGGGGGCCATCTGGGTCGATGTTGGAGGCAAAGGGGTCAGCGCCAGCGCTGGTTGCCTTCGGAGACCTGGCCCAGAGAGGGCGAGAGGCGAGGAGCCATACGAGGACCATTCCTAGAATCTCGAGCCCATGTTGGACCTCTTTCAACGCCAAGGCCTCTCCACGACGGACATCAGCAACGGCACCACCGAGCATTGCCAAAGCGAGTGCCACGGTCATTGGGACAAAGGCCCTCGCTTTTGCTGGTCTAAGGGCGACCACGAGTAGGCCCACCGCATACGCGCATACAAAGGCCCCAAGGTGGCGGGTGATGTGAGCATGGTTTTGTTGCTCGCCAGGGCTATGACCGAGAAAGAGGTCTGGAATGGCGATAAATAGTTCGGCTACTGCAACCGCTGCAAGCGCAATGCGAAGTATTGCCCTAATCGAGTCTCGGTCTCTGCGTGCTGCCTCGGCGGTTACGCGTGTTGCGAGATTGGGAACGCTCTCCATATTTCTCCAGTCGTGCGTCATCGTATGGAAGTTCCAGCAAAAATGTCTATTGATTACACACTAGGGTTTGGGGCTTATGCATCTGGACCCACTTGGTGAGCTCGTGGACGCCGCTAGACATGGTGACGGTCCAGCAATCAACGCGTTGGTTCGCGAAACTCAAACCGATGTCCTGCGCTTATGCGCCCACCTCGGATCACAGGGCGATGCAGAGGATCTTGCTCAGGATGCATACCTTCGAGCCTTCGGTTCGCTCCATAGATTTCGCGGAGATTCGCAATTTCGGTCTTGGCTCCTAGCAATCGCTCGGAATGTTTGCGCAGATTATGTAAGAACTCGAGTGCGCCATAGACGCATTGATGCCTTGCGGGTTCCAGTCCCAGAATCGGCGGTCTCTCTCGCTGGAGAGGTGGAGTGGAGCAACCTCCTCGATCAGCTCGACGACGATCAGCGGATTGCGTTTGTGCTTACGGCGCTGATGGGTATGGAGTATTCGCAGGCGGCTGAGATATGTAATTGCCCAGTTGGGACTATTAGGTCTCGGGTTTCTCGTGCTCGTGCGCACCTTTTGGTGCTGCATAGAGATGCAGAGAGCGCTTAGCCTCCCTCGGCCGAGCGTATGGCTCTTGCTGTTTCTTCGGAGGTATCCGCCTCTGCTACCTCGACCCCGTCGGGGATCTCAAGGTGTAATTCGGTAGCACCGTCTAGGCGTAGTCGGCCGCCGAGCATCGATATGCCTGTTACATGGCCGCCGATGCTTCGATCCTTCGAGAGGAAATGAAGGTGGTATCCAGCTACCTCGATGCCCTGAGCCTCTGGTGGAAAACGAAAGCCGAGGAGCGTTCCCTCGATGCTCGCGCCGGGCTCTGCAATTACCTGCCACTCGCTTTGGTGGTCAACGACTTCGCTTAGAGGTGGATACGGCTCACTCTGCCCCGGCACGCTTCGCAGATCGATCTCGCTGAATTCCCCATCAACGCGCACCGCAAGTATGGGTGCTGGGCCTAGGTCCTGCGCATGCTCGGATGCGATTCGATCAATCTCGGAGATCAGGGAGGGGAGTGACCCAAACGCGCCTATTAGTTCATCGACGTGTGGAGCAAACCTGCATACAACTGCGAATGGTGTACGCATAGAGCCTGCAGGCATGCGAACAACTCCATCGGAGGTCACTTGAAAGCAGACTCCATCGAGGATGATCAACTCGCCGTCGAGTCCCTGAACAGTCCCAAGGCCGAAGTCTCCATGTATGCGAAGCTCATCAAGCGTCAGGTCGCCAGCGAAGGAGCCCTTCAGGAGTGCGTCGATAGAGGAGGTCTGGAACGCTGCATGAGCGTGGGAGGCGGCTGCTAAGTCGGGGCTAGAGCCCGAGCTGGCAACAAAATCATCATGCGTATGTCTCGTAACATGCATCCGTGCCGCATGCGCCAAGTGGGCATCGATTACGTGATGGGTGTGGCCGCGATGATCTGACATTCCAGAGCAATTTAGCCGTTCTTTTTTCTTTATTACTTAGCGTGCAGGGTTAAAAGATGCACAGCACCGCGGTCGGCCATAAACTCAAAAATCTTGCGCAATCTCCGTGACATCTCTATCCCACCCTTGCTTGCCGCCCTTGCCCAGGCGACAGGGGATCGATCGCTCCTTCGGGCCGATCTGGCCCCGGATCCGGCCCGCAAGCTCGAGCCACATGGTGGGCTCAATAGCCATCAGCAGGATGAGGCCGTTGCCTTGGCCGAGGCTGCAATTGCTTATCTAAACGCTGGGGGAGCTCCTCTCGTGGAGGTGGACGAGGCATTCCTCCGCGAGACCATGGAGTTCTGCCTCGGGACCGAGATTGAAGACCAAACCTTTCGAATGCTTCGGGAGGAATTGGCACTCCCGGGCGAGGATATGCGCGCACCCGATTGGAGTGTAGAGAGCCTCGCCCCGGGGCGGAGCCTCCGTGCATTGATCATTGGTGCAGGAATGTCCGGGATTCTCGCAGCGCACAGATTGATTCAGGCCGGCATCGAGGTGCAGCTCATTGAGAAGGGGAAGGGAATAGGAGGAACTTGGCGTGAGAATCGTTACCCGGGTTGCCGCGTTGATGTACCGAACCATCTGTACTCATACTCGTTCGCTGCTCGTGCCGACTGGCGCCAACAATTTAGTGCCCAACCTGTTCTTCTAAAATACTTTGAGGATGTTGCAGAGGACCTTGCTGTTACAGAGCGCGTCTCTTTTGGGGTCGAGGTAATAGACGCGACATGGGACGAAGCCCAAACTTGTTGGCACGTTCGAACGCGTAACGCCGATGGTGTTGAGCATACCCATGATGCGGAGATTGTCGTCAGCGCCGTAGGGCAATTGCATAGGCCAATGATCCCTAATTTTAAGGGTATTGAGAGCTTTGCTGGCCCCAATTTCCATACTGCAGAGTGGGACGAGAGTGTTGATCTAACCGGCAGAAAAGTCTTGGTCGTTGGTGCGGCAGCGAGTGCAGTTCAATGCGTGCCAGAGATTGCAAAGATTGCATCATCCCTCTCTGTATTCCAACGCACCCCAAATTGGTTTCTACCTGCACCGAATTATCTAGACGATATTCCTGAGGACGCTCGCTCTGCCTTTATGGAGTTGCCTTACCTGCGTGCGTGGTATCGGCTCTGGCTCTTCTGGCGCCTCTCGGATGGTTTGATGGCAGGCACAGTCCCCGGACCAGGAAACGACTTGTTTCGTGCAGTATTTACCGGTTACCTCATGGGCGAGTATGCAGGTCACTCTGATCTATACGATGCGGTTCTTCCCGAGTATCCGCCATTTGCAAAGCGCGTTGTCCTTGACGATGGTTCGTGGGCGCGTGCGCTTACCTCGGAGCATGTTGAGTTGGTCACCTCAAGTATCGAGTCAGTAGATGAAACCGGAATATTCACCTCTGATGGGCGTCACCATGAGGCCGATGTAATTATCTGGGCGACTGGTTTCGAGGCTTCGCAGTTTCTTGCACCGATGCAGGTTTATGGTCGCGATGGCGCCGATCTACGTGCTCGATGGGGAGACGATGCTCGTGCCTACCTAGGAGTGACCGTCCCAGATTTCCCTAATTTCTTCTGCCTTTACGGCCCTAATACCAACCTCGTTGCAAACGGGAGCATCATCTTCTTCTCAGAGTGCGAGGTAAATCACGTCCTCGCTGCGCTGCGCGTGATGCTCGAGGCAGGTGCTTCCTCGATTGACTGTAAACCTGAGGTCTGCGCCGCCTACAACGTACATATTGATGCTGAGAATGATGCCCGGGTCTGGGGTCAGGCGAGCGTCTCGAGTTGGTATCGCAACGCCGAGGGAAGAGTTACGCAGAACTGGCCTGGTTCGCTAGAAGAGTTCTGGAGCCTTACGCGCCAGGCAGATCCGGCAGATTACCGACTGCGTTAGCTCCAGCGCGTCCTCGTGCGCGGACGCGCGACATGCCCCAAAGGCCTGCGCCGAGTGCCGCCGCCGCCCCAACTGCAATTCCCCAGCGTGCTCCATAGCGCTCGCATATCCATCCAAGTATTGGGCCACCAATTGGTGTGCTTCCTAAGAAGACCATTGCCTGAAGCGCAAGCACACGACCGCGCATCTCGGGGGTTGAGTTTGTCTGGAATATTGCGGTCGCTGCGGTTAGGAAAGCGATGCTGGCGAGCCCAATTAAAAAGCTCACCGGATATGCAAGCCAAATATTTGGAGTCACCGACATAACCGCCATGCCAATACCGAATGCGATTGATGAGAGAGCAACGGTGCGAAGTGCGATGTGCCTGCGTCGAGCCGCCGCCAATGCTCCTACTAGGGCACCCATGCTCATTACGGAGAAGAGCAGTGTGAATGCGACTTTGGATCCTCCAAGGTCGCGGGTCGTAAAGAGCGGGAAAACCACCTGAAAGTTGTAGGTAAGTGTGCCTACGATCGCCATCATGATGAGTGGCGTCCAAATATCTGGGACACTGCGCGCATACCTAAATCCAGCGCGGATTTGTCCGCTCTCACGTTTTGCAGGGGTTGAGCGCTGAAGCTCAGAGGTACGCATCATTGCGAATGCAGCAATCACCGCAATGTAAGAGACTCCGTCGGCAATGAATGCCCAACCGAATCCAATTGTGGCGAGTGCAAGGCCGGCGAGTGCGGGGCCAACAATGCGCGAGCCTGTCATGAGGGCGCTGTTGAGGCTCACCGCATTTGGAACGTCCTCAATCTCGACCATCTCCACTACAAATGCTCGGCGCGCAGGATGGTCAAAGGCGAGCGTGATCCCTCCAAATAAGGCTGCGGCGTAGAGGCCATAAAGCGGAGGGTGTGGCATAAAGGCGAGAGCGGCTAAGACAAATGACTGCAGCATCGCCATGCTCTGAACGGCCATTAGAAGGCGACGCTTATCGGAGCGATCAGCAATCAATCCTGCCCATGGGCCTAGTAGCAACACGGGACCGTACTGCGAAATCATCAGGACACCGAGTGCGATTCCGCTGTCTGTGATCTTGAGAACCAGGAGAGTCTGGACGACGAGGGTCATCCAGTTTCCTATTTGTGAAATCACTTGCCCGGTAAAGAACAGGCGGAAGTTGCGCGTGCGTAGGGAGCTAAATGTCTCGTCTCTAAACCTAGCTAATGCGCTCATTGAGAGGCTTCGGCGAGAGCCTCTGCTACGAGGCTCGCTATTCGGTCGCCGACTGCAGGACCAAATTTGAAGCCGTGACCGCCGAGCCCAACCCCAAGAATGAGTGACCCTGATCGCTCAATGAAGATGTCGTCAGTGGGGGTCGCCGCGTAGAGGCAGGTTGCGCTTCGAAGTGCAGTTGGAGTGATTCCAGGTAGCCAATCTCGTGCGTAATCCTCGAGGCGCTGAATCGTCGCAGAGTTCGGATCGAAGGAACGCTCGTCTGGGTGTGTCTCTGCGCCAGATCCATGCTCGGCAATCTTTACTAAGCCATCGGGGCTCGGGAGCCCGTAAATCTCGGGCTCAAGGTGGTGACAGAAACTCGGCCACAGCGAAGCGTCGCGTCGCTCGAAGTATGCAACAACCTCTGTAGTGACAGTGATGGGTGGCACTTCAAAGCGTTCGTCAATTACATCGCCTATTAACTCGTGGGTCCACCCGGCAGTGGTCACCACTACTGCATCCGCAGAGAGTGTGCCGCCCTGCGTCTCTACACTCCAGCCTCCGCTGCGAACCTTGGCTATTGAGAGCACGGGAGAGTCATAGTGAAAGACAGCGCCGTTGCTTTTGGCCGAGTCCGCAAATGCTTTGAGAGCTAAATCGGCGGCTATCCATCCACCTACAGGCTGGAGAAGTACATCTGAGTCGAACTTGATTCCTCCCCAACGCTGCGATGCATCACGCTCCGAGATTCTCTGAAGCTCGACTCCGTTCGACGCGCATAACTGCTCGAGGGTCGCGAGTACGCCAGCATCTCCGTAATCGAGCATGCCTACTTGGTGGAGGAGCGGAGCCCCACTCTCCTTTGAGAGGAGAGCCCATCCGCTGAGAGCCTCTAGCCCAAGCTGAATGTATGCAGGGTCGTCATAGGTGAGGCGAAATACGCGCTCCGCACCGTGTGAAGAACCGCGAACGTGAGCCTTCTCGAATCGCTCAAGCACCGTGACCCTGTGGCCATCCTTGGCGATGGATCTAGCGGCTGCGCTTCCCGCAAGCCCCGAACCGATAACGACGACATCTGCTGACACTCCCTAAGTGTCTCACGCTCTTCAGGAGAGCGCCTCAATTAAGCCAGAGCCTCGCTCAGTAACTGTCCCGATGGCCTTTGTGAGCGCTGAGGCCGTGCCGATCAAGGTGACCGACTCCTTAGCGCGAGTAATTGCGGTATAGAGCAACTCGCGCGTGAGTAGGGGGGAGCCGTCGGGTGGCAACACAACAATTACATGCCTGTACTCGGATCCTTGGCTCTTGTGGATTGTGATGGCAAAGGCAGTCTCCACCGGCGGAAGTTGTACCTGCTGAAACTCCATCGGCTCAGAGCCTGCTTGGCGCGGAGGGAACCAAGCTTGGGTTCTGCCTCCACGGCTGATCATGATCCCTGTATCGCCGTTTACTAGGCCGGTTACTGGGTTGTTCTGAGTGATTATGAGTGGACGCCCCGCGTAGTTGGAGCCGGTACACCCGATCGACTGCTGGAAATAATCATTCCAGTCGCTTACGCCTGCTGGCCCTGCTCTGTGCCCGCATAAAACTCGGTGCGATACCGAGGCAGCATGCGCGGAGACTCCATCACCAGAGACCGCATAGTTGCGTGCAGATATTGATGCAGCGATTGCGTTAGCAAGGTGCTCGGCGACATTAGTGGGGCCGCTCTTATTGGTCTCAACAAGCACTAAGCGATCTGGGGAGTTGGCAAATGCCTCACGAACTGCGGCTTCGTCTCCATCTCGAATGGCCTGAGCCAAGGTAACGATCGCCTCGCCTGCTCTGTGGCCTGTCGAGAGAGTCGAGATGCTCGCCCTGATTGACGAACCTTCTGCATCTGCAATATCTCCGAGCACTGATCCTGCCTCAACGCTTGAGAGTTGATCAGGGTCTCCAATTAACACAATGCGAGCATTTGGATTTATTGCCTCAAGCGTGCGCGCTGTTAGCTGTAGCGAGACCATCGACGCCTCGTCGATGACAACAACATCGTGGCGAAGGGGGCGCGCGGCGTCGTGCCTGAATCGCGTCGAGATGCCGCGTGCTCCGAGCAGCCCATGGATTGTGAGCGGCTTGAGCGCAGAGAGTGTCTCGGCAGTAACCCCAAAGTCTTCATCAATGGCAGCTGCGATTGACTCCTGCATGCGAGTCGCTGCCTTGCCGGTTGGGGCACAGAGAGCGATCTCTAAATTCGGCTCGGCGGAGAGGAGAGCACCTAGGGCACGAGCAAGCGTGTAGGTCTTGCCCGTGCCTGGGCCTCCGGTGATAATCGTGAGGCGGCGCGATAGCACCATCTCAACGGCGCCGCGCTGGCTCTCATCGAGCGCTTTTGCTGCGGTATCGAGAAAGGCATCGGCAGCGGCCCTATTACTAATAACTGCGTCCACGCAACGCGCCTGTATCTGCTCTGCAACGCTTCGCTCATCTACAAATTGACGCTGGGTGTAGAGGCGATCTCTCCAGAGCACTAGGGGCGAGAGGTCCGCGGCTGCTTGCGCGTGTGTCCCTGGGGAGTCGGGGAGGAGCCGCACAATATCTGGGCGACTTCTAAGCGCTGTGCGTATTGCTTGAGCGCTCGGAAGCGGTGGCAGCCCATCTACGTCGTAAACGTCTGACGTATTCGCTGGAGTGCTATTCGCTGGAGTGCGCCGCGCTTGGCCCAAGATGATCTCAATGCGCGAGAGGTCGACGCCAACGTGGCCAGTGCGATCGGCCCAAACAGCAATGGCAGTTGCAAATGAGATAACCGGATCGCTCACCTGCCAGCGGCGCGCTATCAGGTCGGCTGCGAGTCTCTCGGTGGAGGAGAGGATGCCGTAATCAATCAAGCCAGTTACGTAGCTGTAGCCCTCTTGGTTTATCTCTTGACCCATCTCTTGCGCGCTCATCATTGACCTCCGAGAAGATTGTCGAGGCCATCGATGAATGCAGTAGATGGAGTCCATGAGCAGACGCCGTTTCGCTCTCCATTGTTCAACGGAGTATCCGCACCGAGCAGCCCTCGCATGAACCAGTAGGAGGCACCCCCAAGATGGAGATCAGGGTCGTAGGTGTCACCGATGCGTAGGCGTAGGTAGCGCTGCAATGCGACTAGGTAGATCGCAGCCTGAAGCGGGTAGTTGCCGTGCTCCATCAAGGCCTTAACAGCGCCAGGTTCATAGTCTCCTTGACGTTGACGGTTGGTCTTGTAGTCGACGACGAAGTAACGCATAGCGCCAGAATCGCTGGCCGTGCGCACTACAAGGTCGATGCTTCCACTTAGGTAGCCGGATACGACATCTGCGCTCAGCATCCCCGGCCCGATACGCGCAAAGTAGGAGCGGAACGGATCATCGGCTGCTAATTGATCGCTCAACGCTGCGATACCAGATAGGTCTGCAGAGCCGCCTGTTGCGCGTGAGCTGCTCCCTAGGTTGAACGAGAAGTCGAGTTCTCTGAGGCTTCCATCTGCGATTACCTCGGCGATACTGCGGTAATTGAAGCCTGCATCTAACGGAGTGCGCACGGCATCTAGGAGGCAGTCGCGGAGCGTCTCGGGGTTATCAGTTGGGCTCAACCTGTATCTATGCCCAATGACAGTCTCGAGCAGGCTTGCCTTTGCCTCTGTGTCATCCTCCGCTGGTCGGAGTAAAGCAAAATCTGCCTCCTCGAGTATTCGATGCACAGCGTCCCCGAACCCGGTACCTGCTGAGAGCGCATCCCACGGGTTGGCCTCGCTAGGGGATGAGGATTCACTTAAATGCTCATCGGGCTCATCGCTGCGCAGTGCCTCAGGTCCGTAGTTTGAGATTGCACTCTTATCGTCAGTGAGAGATGAGTATGACCACGCGCGCCAACCAGCTCGCAGTAGCACTCGCTCTGCATCAAGAATCTTGGTTGCCGGTGCGCCTCCCTGCGTCTCAAGAATCTCGGCCCCGCTACCAGGAGCTCTCATCCAAATCTGGCGGTGTGAAATTGATTTAGGGGCAAGCTCAACTAGAGCTTCGTAGCAGGCTGTTGCCTCAATCGTTGTCTTAGGTTTTGTGAGTCCCGTCTCAGCATCCTTGGCGAGAGGTTCAATTGCTTCACTCGGTTTTGCTAGTGCGCCATCGAGACGAGCTCCCCATAGGAGTCTCCCGAGGCCACCATTCTCATTGCCACGTGAGTGTCGAACCCAGATGACTAGACGATGTTTCGCTCGGGTAAGCGCTACGTAGGCAAGTCTGCGATCCTCCTCGCTGACCTCAGCCTCAGCGAGGCGCTTGCGAACGGTGCGATCGGCAGGGGTGCCCTCGCGCTCGGGCTCGCTCCAACTAATACCAGGGCCTGCGTCGACAAGGCGCTCGTCTCCATAGCCGAATACATACGGCTCAGAGTTTTGGTTGTTAGGTGCCTTTGTAACTAAGGGGAGGAGAACGATCGGGTACTCGAGCCCCTTAGCGGAGTGAATGGTTGTGATCTGCACAGCGGCGGAGTCCGAGTCGATGCGCCTGCGCCTCTCATCGCTCTCGGATGCATGGCTCGCGAGGTCATCGAGGATGCTGATGCAGAGATCGACTGAGCCAGGGCGCCCCTCTAAGCAACGGTTCAGCACCTCAACAAGGTGCTCTAGGTCTGTGTAGCCGCGATCGCCATCGCCGTTTGTTGCGATTGAGATTAAGGAGCCGGCTCTGTGCCTAATGGCGGTCCATAAGTGGAACACGCCGAACTTAGGGAGTGCATCTGCCCAAGTTGCGAGTTGCTGCTGGATCTCGAGTATCGCAGTGCCCTCTAGTGCCTCGGTTGGTGTAAGCCCGAAGAACCATCCGTTGGCTACGAGGCGTCCTCGTCGTGTGTCGCTAGGGCGCTCCATGGCGTAGAGGAGAGCGCGAAGTTGCACTGCAGCTGGAGACTGCTCGACACTCCCGACGCCAGAGCGCACTGCCGGTATTCCATGCTTTCGAAGCAGCACCGCGATTTTGTCGCCATCTGTATTGCTCTTTACCAGTATCCCTATGTCTCCGGGCTCGACATCTCGCCTGCCAACTTCACAGCGGTCTGCATCGAAGACAGGGAGAGTTGCACCTAAGTGTTCGCGTACAACACCAACGAGGTCGGAGAGAATTATGTCATTTGACTCAGCGGTCTCCTCGGGGGATACCCATCGAATCTCGATTGGCTTGACAGGATTGGGAGTACTGCGAGTATTGGGTGCGCTCTCGGGCGTCTCTCGAGCAGCGGGGAATGAAATCCCCATCTCTGACGCGCCTTCGCGTGGTGCAACTGTCTCGTATTTGATTCGGTCTGCCCCATCAAATGTTGATCCAGCAAAGAGTGCATTCAAGCCCTCTAGTAGCA
>CAFBPF010000007.1_pt1 | contig 13353 bp, 14 predicted proteins | sample 7269651 | NCBI WGS metagenome assembly CAFBPF01 (sample SAMEA6814137, study PRJEB35770) | freshwater metagenome | biome: Freshwater; feature: Freshwater reservoir; material: water | place: Czech Republic | collected 2017-06-27 | depth 30m m
ACGCGACCTTGCATATGCCTTCTGGCCCGGCCCGCTAACGATTGTCTTCAAGCGCTCAGCAAAGGCAAGCGACTCGGTAACCGGTGGCCTTGAGACGGTTGCACTGCGCGTCCCATCGCACCCGGTAGCGCGTGCGCTTCTTGCAGAGTTCGGCGGAGCAATAGCGGCTCCAAGCGCCAATCGATTTGGGCGAGTGAGCCCAACATCTGCAGAGGCAGTGTGTGAAGATCTCGGAGACGATGTTGAGATTGTCCTAGACGGAGGCCCATCACGCGTAGGGCTCGAGTCGACAATTATCGACTGCTCAGGTGATGAGATCACAGTCCTGCGACCAGGCGGAGTCACTCTCGATCGCATCGATGAGGTACTCGGTTACGCAGTATCGGTAGGCGGCGAGACGCGCGCTCCAGGAACCCTCGAGGCGCATTACGCCCCGAAGGCACGCGTTGAGATTGTTACAGCGCGCGACGCTCCGCAGATCGCACGCGATCACTTAGAGAACGGGCGCAAAGTCGCTCTTCTTGCTCCGCCTCCGGTGCCGATCGGATTACCTACTTCCGTCGGCGTACTCGAGCCTCCTGAGACGGATGAGGAGTACGCGCGAGTTCTCTACGACCGCCTCCGTACCGCGGATCACCACGGGATAGACGTGGTACTCGCTGTACTGCCTGTTGGATCTGGCATCGGACTCGCAGTTGTCGACCGCTTGACCCGCGCCGCAGCCTCAAAGTGACCCCGTAGCGCCGCGACTCGCTGCGTTATTAGCACTACCGTTTAAACCAATGACCAATGCAGCGCCGCTAGATACTCGCCCCATCGGCGTATTCGACTCCGGGCTTGGTGGCCTAACGGTTCTGCGATCCCTTATCGACCTTGTTCCTAGCGAATCGCTTATCTACTTTGGCGATACTGGTCGCTTCCCTTATGGCCCCAAGCCTGCTGAAGAGGTTCGTGGCTACGCGCTAGAGATCTCAGACCTACTTGTCGAGCGTGGGGTCAAGATGCTCGTAGTTGCATGTAACAGTGCCGCCTCGGCAGCATTAGAAGATCTCAAGTCTCGTTATGAAATCCCGGTGATCGGCGTAGTGAGCCCGGGAGTGCGCGCAGCCGCGAAGGTCACCACATCGCGACGAGTTGGGGTAATTGGGACTTCTGGGACGATTAGCTCAGGTGCATATCAACGTGCCGCGGAGGCATCAGAGCTTGAGCTGACTTGCCAAGCCTGCCCTGGATTTGTTGAGTTTGTTGAGGCGGGGGATGTTGATTCAGATCAAGTCCTGATACTTGCTGAGCGCCTCTTAGAGCCGATACGCAATGCGAACGTTGACACGCTGGTGCTTGGCTGCACTCACTATCCGCTACTCGCGCGAACCATCGCTAAGGTGATGGGGCAGGGAGTGACGCTCATCTCGAGCGCTGACGAGACAGCATTTGAGGTTATGGCGTTGCTTGCAGTTGATGGGATTGCCACGGGGCTAGAGCCCGAATTGGGCGCTGCACCTGAGCCCCGCGGTTCGCATACATTCATTACATCGGGCGATACCGCAACCTTTATGGAGTTAGGTGCACGCTTCCTAGGCCCAGAGGTTGCAGATGTTGAGGCACACCGATGGGGTTAAGAGTATGGGGTTAAGAGTATGGAGTTAGTAGTTCTTGGATCATCGGGTTCTTACGCAAGCGCACGCGGCGCGTGTAGCGGTTACTTGGTGCGCACTGCCGAGGCGAACCTCTGGCTGGATTGTGGCAACGGAACGCTTGCAACCCTTCATGAGTACTGCGACCCCGGTGAGATTGATGCAGTTGTAATCACTCACGAGCATCCAGATCACTGCGCAGATATTTACGGAATGCATGTTGCGTGGCGTTACGGACTTGAGCGATCTGGCCTCCCTGTATTCGCCCCGAGTGGCGCAGAGCAGCGCCTAGGTGCACTCGTATCAGATTGGGGAGGGGTATTCGACTGGCGTGTAATTGAGGACTCAGCCCCCGTTGAGATTAAGGATGCGCGCCTCGATTTTCGGCGCACCGATCACCCGCTCCCGACTTTCGCGGTTGAGGTCTCGGCTGATTCGACCCGACTCATATATACCGCTGATACGGGACCTGCTTGGAGTGTGGGCGCATTCGATCATGGTGCTGACCTTGTGCTCGCAGAGGCCAGTTACCTACATTCCTATAGGCGAACCAATATGCATTTGAGTGCGCATGAAGCGGGGGAGATGGCAAAAAACTCCAGCGCAGGGGCACTGATGCTCACTCACCTATGGCCCACTCTCGACGCCGATGCCTCGCTAGAGGAGGGCTCTAAAGCCTTCGGGGCGCCAGCCACTCTTGCTACGCCGCGTCTCGTGACTAACGTCTGACGAACTATCCACCTCGAAAGGACCCCAATGGGTATTCGCCACGACGGCCGCGAGCCAGATCAACTCCGTGATGTCACCTTCACTCGTGACTTTACAGAGCTAGCACTTGGCTCGGTATTAGTTGAGTTCGGTCGCACGCGCATGCTCTGCACTGCATCAGTCGAGGACCGCGTGCCGCCGTGGCTTCGCGGCAAGGGGCGCGGCTGGGTAACCGCTGAGTACTCAATGCTCCCGGGCTCTACGCCCGAGCGCGTCTCGCGTGAAGCAGCAAAGGGAAAGCAGTCTGGCCGCACACAAGAGATTCAGCGACTCATTGGCCGATCCCTTCGCGCAGTAACTGATCTTGTCGCGCTAGGGGAGTTCCAGATCACAGTCGACTGCGATGCGCTGCAGGCAGATGGCGGCACGCGGACTGCTGCGATTTGTGGTGGGTACCTTGCTCTGCATGACGCGTGTGAGCGCTTGGTGCAGCAAGGGCGACTACGTATCAATCCGGTAGGCGATTTATGCGCAGCGGTATCGGTTGGGATTGTTGGTGCGCTCCCATCACTCGACCTTGATTACATCGAGGACTCATCGGCTGAGGTCGATATGAACGTGGTCATGACCGGCGATGGAAAGTTCATCGAGGTTCAGGGAACCGCTGAGGGTGCAGCATTCTCGCGCGGCGAACTCGACTCTCTACTTGGCCTAGCTGAGAGTGGAATCGCAGAGTTGTTCGCTATGCAGCGTGAGATGCTCAATGTTCCACCGAGCCCGCGTAGCGCGTGACAGTTAGCGACCACGATCCATTGAGTGCTGCTCGCCTGCGTTTGGTGGTAGCAACCGCTAATCCTGATAAAGCGCGCGAGATTGTTGCGGTACTCACTGAGTCTGGATTATCTGTAGAGCTCGTCGCTCGCCCTGATGACGTGCCTGAAGTAGTAGAGGACGGCGAGACGCTCCTAGATAATGCGCGACTCAAGGCGCGTGCCCTATGTGCTGCAACCGGGATAGCTGCAATAGCGGACGACACCGGACTCGAGGTAGATGCATTAGGCGGTGCACCTGGAGTCTTCAGCGCACGCTACGCAGGCGAGCATGCAACATATGAGGACAACTGCAACCATCTGCTGGCCGAACTTCTTTCGCGCACAGATTCACCTAGAACTGCACGCTTCGCCACAGCGGTTGTGGTCTCGTTTCCGGACGGAACTGAGTTAACTGCAAGGGGAGAGGTGGAGGGACTAATCACTACCTCACCTAAGGGGCTCGGTGGATTTGGCTACGACTCAATCTTCATGCCAGAGGGCGAATCGCGTACCTTTGCTGAGATGACCCCCGAAGAAAAGCATGCAATCTCGCATAGAGGGCGAGCGTTGCGATCCGTGGCCCCCCTAGTGTGGAGCAGTATCCAATCAGCAGATTTATTTACATCGCTCAAGGAGCAGAACTGAAATGACCCTTCACCCGCAGGCAAAGGCGCTACTCGATGTAATGAACCTCGCCCCGGAGGTACCCACGGAGGATTTAGTTCACCACGACCTGCGTAGTCAGTACGCCGCACTCTCAATGCCGGCGACGGTTGAGGGAGTAATCACTGAGGATCGCATAATCCCGGGGCCGCTTGGAGATATACCGATTCGGATCTATCGCCCTGAGGGTGCCGGAATTACTCCGGTAGTTGTCTACTTCCACGGTGGCGGATGGGTAATCGGCGACATTGATACGCATGACGGCGGGTGCGCGAGCATTACCGCAGCATCGAAGTGCACACTTGTATCGGTTGATTATCGACTTGCCCCTGAGTTTCCTTTTCCGGCGGCTATCGAGGATGCATATGCCGCGGCTGTGTGGGTGCAGGAGAACGCTGAGGAGTTGAGGGTAGATGGCTCTCGACTCGCAGTCTCGGGGGACTCAGCCGGAGGGAATATCGCTACCGTAATAACCCACATCGCTCGTGATGTTGGCGGACTTGACATTGCCTTCCAGCTTCTTGTCTACCCGACTACCGACTACGAATTCACGAGTGAGTCGATGATCGATAACTCTGAGGGTTATTTACTAACCACGGAGATGATGCGTTGGTTCTACGGCCATTACCTAAATGGGGACGTAGATGCAGTCTCAGACCCTCGCGTCTCCCCGCTGCGCGCAGATGACCTCTCAGACCTTCCACCTGCGTACATAATCACTGCCGGCTATGACCCTCTGCGCGATCAAGGCAATGCATACGCTGAGGCAATGGCTGCCGCCGGTGTAAAGGTTGAGCTCGTCCACTATGCAGGCATGTTCCATGGTTTCTTTGGCCTTGAGAGCATCCTCGATACTGCGGGTGAAGCAATTGCTCATGCCTCGGCAGCACTGCGTGTTGCTCTAGCGGTCGAGTAATCAATGGCAGTAATTGACCTCCCAGGCTTCGTCGCTGACCTTAAGGATCATGCAGTTGATCATGGTTTTCATGTCCATGACGAGAGACACTTTGTTGAGTCATATTCTCTGCGCCAAAATTGGGAAGTAGATCTTCACCCCGAGGAGGGCTGCGAGGGACCAGTAGATCTGTATCTTTCGCTTGCAGTAAACCCTCGCGTGATTCTGGGTTTTGAGGATGCAGTATTGGCAAGAGACGAGGACGAAGATCCACCGGACGAGTTCCATGTATCGCTCTCATTTACCTGGGCGCTTCCACCGCTGCATCGCGCCCCAGATCTACTCGTGCTCGCAACGGAGCTAGCTGGGGTAGGCGGACCAGACCTTCCTCTCGAGGTCTCAGCGATCGACTCTTACCCCGCTGCTACAGATGCGCCCGAGACGAGTCTGCGCGTTGTGGCCAGCCTCTCGCTATCGCTTCTAAACATCCGGGCCGGTAACGAGGTCACATGCGAACTCCTTGACCGTTGTCTAGCAGTGAGCCGATTCCTGCTCGGAAAAGCCCCAGACTGGCTCGACGCGTAACACCACTTTTCTTCTGAGTCTCGAGGAGAAATTTAGAGCGCAGGATCAGAGAGGTTTATCCGCGGAGACTACGCGATTTCGCCCCTGCTCCTTGGCCTGACCTGCGGCTCGATCCGCCGTGCGCAGTAGTTCCGCAGGCGTCTCATGCGTAGATGCAATGGCTACCCCAAGACTCGCCCCGATCTTCACCTCGCCTGAGGAGAGAAGGTACGGGCGAGATAGCGAGGTACGAATTCGGTCGGCCAACTGGATAGCAACATCAGAGGACTCAACCTCTTGGCAGACGATCACAAATTCATCTCCACCGTATCTACATACTCCGTCGCCGCCACGCACAGCTGCGCGTAATCTGCGCGCAACTATCGTGAGTAACTCATCACCGGCGTCATGGTCGCGCTCATCGTTGACAGACTTGAAGTTATCGAGGTCTACGAAAAGAACAGCTAAGTGGCTGTCGTCTGAGCGATCGCGCCAGGCGTTATCTAGTAATTCCCCGAGACGTGCGCGATTTGGGAGTCCAGTTAAGGAGTCATGGAAGGCCTGGTGCTCTAGGCGTGCCTCGAGCCTCTTGCGGTCAGTTATATCTGCAACCAATGCAATGTGATATGCGGGGCTTCCATCTGCGTGCTCAATAACAGATGTGTCTGTTAGAGCCCAGACCGTGTGCCCGTCTTCATGAACCAGACGGATTGTCTCAGATGCTCGCATGAGGGCACCTGTCTGCTGGTTCGCTAGATGCTCGGATAGCGGTACCCGGTCGCTTGGGTGCACGATGTCGTCAACAGTCTTCCCCACAAGCGCATCTTGATCTCGGCCCACCATCCGACAGAGTGAATCGTTGGCCTCGATAACGAGCCCATCCAATCCAATCATCGCGATACCTAGGGGGCTTCTCTCGAATGTTGCGCGGTAACGAGCCTCTGCGTCTGCGCGCTCGTCCTCGGCTCGCTGCTCGCCAGTCACATCTCGTGCGACGATGACAATGCCACCAACATCTGGGTCGTGCGTTAGGTCTTGGCCAGAGCAATCGAAGTGCATGTACTCGCCATCTGCAGCGCGCACTCTTACGCGCACCGCTTCACGTTGAGTTCTGACACCGCCGGCGACTTCACTAAGCGCAACAGCCGCGCGCTCAAGATCGTCAGGATGCACCAGAGAGAGAAGGCCTCCCTCTGGTTCGTAACCAGGTTGGTGGCCAAGGATGCGAGTGCCGGCTGGGCTGGCGTTCCACTCGCCGTCAGGCATAAGAACCGTGATGATGTCGGTTGATGCGAGAAACAGTTTCTCGAGGCGTGCGGTGTTATAGGCAGTGCGGCTAGGTGCAACAAATGTAGAGAGGCCTCGAAGAGAGACGTTTATTGAACCTTTGATTGGATCCCAAGCGTCGTATGAGACGTGTAGCTCTGCTACTTGAGATCCGAGGCCCTGATCTATCAGCCGAACGACTCGCGCTCCGTGCTGCTGAGGCGTTGTCAAAATGGATGCAACGATTCGTCGGTCAGTCGGGTGCAAGTGCTCAAGCAGCGGGGTGCCGATCAGGTTAGATCGGCCGAATAGGCGCTCAGCAGAGTCGTCTGCTTCCCTTATCTTTCCGGATGGCTCAACGACGAGTCTCGCATCATCTGCCCTCTCTTCTTCGTTGTCCATCTCACCCCTTAATGTCTTGGCGCCCGGCTGGCTGGCTCGTAGGGGCTGCTTTCGTCAGGTCAGGGGGTCTCCTTGAGGAGAGATTCAAGGAGTATGGCAATTTCCCCAAGATTCGGGGCCCTGGTCGCTAGTTGTATGGCGAAACTGGAATAATGGAGCGATGGGAATGCGTACCGAGTGCAAGCACTATGAGAGCCGGAGCTATGAGAATGGCGAGGTAGTGCGCAAGTGCCGCATCGATATGGCCCCCGGCGCTCCGTGGGAGTGCCCAGCGGATTGCGATGGGTTCATTCTGCGTAGAGCCGATGTTGGGTGGGACTACGGAAGCCTCAGTGCTGCGCAGGTTCCCGTGTCTGAGCACGTGACGATGGACGACGATATTGCTGCCCTGCTCGACTCTGCGGAGGACATCGTCAACTCCGCTGCGCCCGATATCTTGGCCGAGATGGAGAAGCTCGATAAATCGAAGGGCCTCTTCAACTCTCGTCGCTTAGGAAAATCGCCGAACAAGGGCAAGAAGAAGAAAAAGAAGTAGAGAAAGCAGAAGCAAGTATTCCTGCCTCTTGTTTCTCGGCTCTTGCCTACTAGTGCGAGCGGGGGGACTTGAACCCCCAAGCCCTTGCGGGCACCGGGACCTAAACCCGGCGCGTCTGCCTATTCCGCCACGCTCGCATTGCTGTATTGCTGGGGCGAGACTAATCCCTAAAAGTTCGAGTGCTTGGACGGTAGTGGTTTAGACCGCTGTCCAGCCTCCATCTACAGCAAGTAATGAGCCGGTGACGAAGGACGAAGCATCTGAGGCTAGGTATAGAAGCGCTCCATCTAGTTCGCTCTCATCGCCAGTGCGCCCAAGTGGGGTATTGCGAGTAACCCACTTATTGAGCTTGGGGTCACTAAAGACCTTCTCGGTCATCTCGCTCGCAAAATAACCAGGTGCGATTGCGTTTACCCGCACTCCAGTATGTGCCCACTCCGCAGCTAGGTGGCGCGTGAGATTCACCAGCCCACCCTTCGATGCCGAGTACGCGCTTAGCCCAGCGCGCGCTCCGACACTCCCAAACTGAGACGCAATGTTGATGATTGACCCGGATCCTGCTGCGGTCATCACGCGACCCGCTGCTTGAGCGATCGCAAAAGGCGAGACAAGGTTCAGCTCCACTACTCGGCGAAACTCCTCAACAGGGAGATCGAGAGCAGCTGCCTCTGACGAGGTGCCAGCATTATTCAGGAGTATGTCAAGGCGGCCGAATCGCTCGCTGGCCAACGCAACTAACTCACTAGGTGCCTCTGGATCGGATAGGTCGAGCGCAATAGGGGTTACCTCAACATCCTCACTGCTGAGTTGCTCCGCGAGTGCGTTGAGGCGCTCAGATCTACGCGCAGTGATGATCACGTGCGCTCCGGCTCCGGCAAGGACTCGAGCAAAGCGCGTCCCTAATCCGGAGGAAGCGCCGGTGACTATTGCGACTTTCCCATCAATGCGAAAGGTATTTGTTGAATCAATTGGGGACACGGCGGGAGAGTTTAGGGGTTGCGGCCCGGAAGGAGGGAGGTCTGCCCCGGTATGCTCCGAGGGTGACCATCAAGCCGTCTGCAGCACTGGTTCGCGTGCTTCTCATCGACTCCAATCTTGATCAGCGCGACGCTCTCGAGTCCGAGTTAGCTCGTCAGGGCCTAATCGTCTCCTCGGCCGGCGATATCCGCAGCGCAAAGGACTCCCTAGTCGCATCACCCCCAGACATTGTCGTCCTCGATGTAGACCTAGAGGACTTAGGCGGATTTGGACTCCTCTCTACAATCGTCACTGAGACCGAGTTCCCAGTAATTGTTCTGACGGAGCGCTCAGAGGAGGCTCTTCGTCTTCTTGGGTTTGAGTTAGGCGCAGATGATTATGTGGTCAAACCGTGCTCCGGCCTTGAACTCACTTCACGGATGCGCAGCGTACTTCGTCGCATGGACGGACGTCGCGTTGAGCATATGGCCCTGAACTCTGGCGACCTCAGCCTTGACAGTGACTCTCGACAGGCAACACTCGCTGGCGAGGTACTTGCGCTCACGTCGCGTGAGTTTGATCTTCTTAACTATCTAGTAGGGCATAAAGGCCAGGTCGTTGATCGCGACCGAATTCTTCGCGACGTCTGGCGCTCAACCTCAGAGTGGCAGGATCCGTCGACTGTTACAGAGCATGTTCGAAGACTCCGCCACCAGATCGAGGTAGACCCGACCAAGCCCGTGCGTATCGCCACCGTGAGGGGCAAGGGCTACCGCTGGGAGGGTTAACAAATGTGGTCAGGTAATCCCGGTAATAGCGCCCGTAGTAGTGATCAAGGGGGAAGTACCTATTATTCGTATGCGGGCTTTTCGTATGCGCCTATTCGTATGCGCGATGTTCACACGCAAGTTATTCGCACACCAGATTGGTACGCCGCCTGGGACTCGAACCCAGAACCTACAGATTAAGAGTCTGTTGCTCTAACCAGTTGAGCTAGCGGCGCGTGCGGGCAGACTAGCCCGAGGAAGTGCCTTGGGTTCCAGCCGAGGCACTAGAGAACATCTAAGACCGCCAAGATTATTAAAGGAGCGCCCAGTGGAGATTGCAGTAACCGGAGCGAGTGGCTTAATCGGGTCGGCCCTAATCGCAGCCCTAGAGGCTGATGGGCATCGGGTGCGCAGGTTCGTGCGCGGTGGGGTAGCGGTCCCAGGCAGTGTCGTTTGGGATCCGATAGCCGGCACTATCGAGGCAGGTGCACTAGATGGCGTAGAGGCTGTCGTGCACCTTGCGGGAGAGGGCATAGGCGAGAAGCGCTGGAGTCCAGAGCAGAAGGAGCGGATCCGCAGTAGCAGGGCCCTTGGAACCTCACTGATCGCTCGTTCTGTGGCTGCAATGTCGCAGCCTCCGCGAGTACTGCTCTCCGCCTCCGCAATTGGCTGGTACGGCAACAGAGGCGATGAAGTGCTCACCGAGGCCTCGGGCCCCCCGCAGCCTTCCGAGTTCCTCTCTGAGGTCTGTGTCGATTGGGAGGCCGCAACCGCGCCATCAACAGATGCAGGCATTCGGACGGTTCTGCTGCGAACCGGAATTGTCCTAACCCCCAAAGGAGGGGCACTCGGGCGGATGATCACGCCATTCCGTCTCGGCTTGGGTGGAAAGATTGCATCAGGCAAGCAGTGGATGTCTTGGATCTCATTAGAGGACGAGATCGGAGCGATTCGTCACGTGCTCGGAGACGACTCGGTCTCCGGCCCTGTCAATCTCACAGCCCCAGCTCCGGTAACCAATTTAGATTTCACAAAGGCGCTCGGCGGTGCGGTCCATCGCCCGACCATTCTGCCTACGCCACTTGCACCGCTGAAGCTTGCGCTCGGCTCGGAGTTGGTAACGGCATTATTGGTAAATGGGCAGCGGGTACTCCCTGCTGCGCTCGAGGCCAGCGGATACAAGTTTAAGCATCCAGATATTGCGAGCGCATTTGCTTCCCTGCTTGCAAAATAAGGCCATGAAATATAAGGCCATGAAATATAAGCCCATGAAATATAAGCCCATGGAATAAGGGTCCGGGCGCGTAAACGCCCCCTCTATAGAGGGGGCGCTACTTGGGGTGACCGAGGGGTTTCGAACCCCCGGCCTCCGGGATCACAACCCGGCGCTCTCGCCTGCTGAGCTACGGCCACCATGTGTTTCTCTTCTTGCTGTCTTCCTGTATTGCTGTATTGCTGCCTTGATGTATTTCTCTTGGTACGGATCTGTGATTATCCTGCGCGCCCGGGAGGACTCGAACCTCCGGCCGACCGCTTAGAAGGCGGTTGCTCTATCCACTGAGCTACGAGCGCCTAGTCCATCCGGGCATGCATACTCTACCGGCAAAAGGTACCGCTAAGGCCAGCCGCGCGTGAAGTGAATTAGCGCGAGATAGGAGGCTTGCTAGAGGTGACCGAGATGAGGTCTCCCTCCTCAGGGGCAGTTAGAAGCCCCTGCCCTGCGAGTGCCCTGACTGCAATCTCTGCGAGTTGGTTGACATTGGTGCCGTTCTCGTCAGTCCAGGTTGGGTAGGAGTTGACGAGTGCATCGGAGACAACTAATTCGGCCAAGGTGAACTGCATGTGACAAACATGCCAGATTTGACCCACTAATTGGGGGATATCTGGTGATATCAAGGGTGGCATCTGGCACAGAGTCACTTATCGTGGCCTCAGATTGGGATTTGGGCGCCTAATACAGCAAAGCGTGGTGCGACTCGAGTCTCAGGTGAGCTTTTGAGCCGAGCGACGAAGCAATCGACGCTCGTACATATGCGCATCGGCGAGATGGATCAGAGCAGATGCGCTTGCAGATTCTCCTTCGAGTGTTGATAGCCCTGCACTAACAGACCCATCAATCTCTGAGTTCTGCAGTGCGATCGTTACATCGGCTCGAATAACTGCCTCGACTCGATCTGGATCCGGACCCTCGCCGAGACCAATTATGACTAACTCGTCTCCTCCCCAACGCGCTACTAGATCGGCCGCACGAACAAGGCGCGTTGCCGCAACTGCAATCTCGCTTATGACGAGGTCTCCAGCGAGGTGACCATGCGCATTGTTGATATTGGAGAGCCCGTCAATATCGATGAATACGGCAAAAACGCTTCGCTTCTCTCGTTGAGCGAGTGCGAGTAGAGCGCTACTCCTAATCTCTAGCCCGCCGCGATTGAGTAGCCCGGTGAGGGGATCGTGGCCTGCGAGAAAGGAGAGTTTTGACTCGGCATCTGCATACCTGCGCACAGCCGCCCTCTGCGCAACAAAGATTGCTAAAGCCAAACCGAGGGCCACAACCATCGCCGCCAGCCAATCTCCCTCGTCATCGGCGGAGAGGTTTAGTAAACCAATCGATACTCCAAAGAAGATGACAGATGTGGCGAGCATGACAAAAAGCTGAATCCTTCGGAAAAGGAGCGCTCCGCCGGCCGCCATTATCAGCATGAAGTAGACAAGGTCGATCTCGTGCCTCGAGTAAGCGATCGTTGCTAGTGGGGCACACTGGCCGATGATCCCTGCGCACAATGCAAGGGTTGGAGCGTTTCGCGAGTTAGTCAGCCGACTACGGGCAATCAAACCAACCGCAAGTAGTGCCAAAGCAGGGATTACGGAGACCGAAATCCGCCACGCCATCTCTTCCGAGGAGTGGGTAAGAACATCGAAAATGGCGAAACCCGCGTAGAGAGCTGCGCCAAGAAATGCAATGTAAGGAAGCCCCCGGAGAGCGGCTTCGCCATACTCCTCTGCGTAACCATTCGAGAGGTCTGTTCGTTTGAGATGGTCAGACGGTCGGTCCTTCATTGAACGCAGAAACTACCCGCCGCCCCAATTCGCTCGCAAAATGTTAGGGAACGACTCCAATCGTGAGTGCCTCCAATAGGCCGCTACGAATCAACCAGGGATCAAGCGGGTGCTGGCTTTTAGGATCCGGAGGGCTCCTTGGCGAGCGCTGCTTCGGTGATGAGATTTAGGCCCGGTAGAGGCGTCTGCCCTATGGGCTAAGAACCAGTCATATGAGTCAATCATCGCCTCAGCGTTGGAGTACTTAGGGCTCCAACCAAGGTCTCGTTTCGCATGCTCAATATCAAACCATAGAGATTTTGAGTACATGATCCAGTGGTAAGGGGCGAAGGGTGCAAGGTGCAGTGCCGATGCCGCGTGCATGGCCAGCGATGCGGGGCGGGCTGGCAACGACTTAACTCGACTGCCTGTACCCGCATGCGCGCAGACTGCCTCTAGCGTGTTTCGCATCGTGTCGAAGCGGTCGGTACCTGCGTTGATGATCATCGGGCCTGCGCTCTGAGAGGCGAGTAGGCAGACCTCTGCTAGATCATCGGCATGCACAAACTGGTAAGTGTTGTCGCCGCTTCCAAGAACGAATACATCTGCACCATCTGCGATCCAATCAAAGAGGATCCCAAAGATTCCGAGCCTTCCGTGCCCCAATATTGTTCGCGGTCTAACGATTGTTACGTCGAGCCCCTGGGCAATAAATGCTTGGCATAGCCCCTCGGCCTCAGTCTTGGCACGTCCATAGGCCTCAACGGGCGTAGGCGCCGTATCGGGCATCACAGGGTTAGAGGCGGGGATACCAAATACAGCGCTAGACGATGTGTGGATCACCTTGCGCACCCCGTGCTCAAGGGCCGCGGCTAAGAGATTGCGCGTTCCATCGATGTTTACAGTCGATAGCAGTTCGGGGTCTTTGGCTAGCGGTACTTGCGCAACGTTGTGGAATATGAGGTCAACTCCTGTGACCGCCCGGTGCACCGCGTCAGGGTCGCGAATGTCGCCCTGAACAAACTCAACACTTGGGTCGCGCTCGTCTACATCTATTAGGTCAAGGACCCGAACCGAGTGCCCAGCCCTACGAAGGCGTTCAACCATGAGGACA
>CAFBPF010000008.1_pt1 | contig 13299 bp, 12 predicted proteins | sample 7269651 | NCBI WGS metagenome assembly CAFBPF01 (sample SAMEA6814137, study PRJEB35770) | freshwater metagenome | biome: Freshwater; feature: Freshwater reservoir; material: water | place: Czech Republic | collected 2017-06-27 | depth 30m m
CTCACTTGCGTGAGCCGCGACAGGCATCGCTATGACCATGCTGGATGAGAGCATTGCTACTGCTAGCAGTCTCTGGATGCGCATTGCGCGTCCCTTCCCTTCGTGCGCCGTGGCGCCTAGATGACTTAGATGACGAAACAAATTAGATGAACTTGATAACGAAACCGATGAGGGCAAGTGCCTCAGCGAAGGCAATACCCAAGAACATTGTGGTGCGGACGTTTCCGGCCATCTCTGGCTGGCGTGCCATTGCCTGAACCGATTGACCAACTAGATAGCCGATACCGATTCCGGGGCCAATTGCGGCGAGGCCATAACCAACAGCGCTGAGGCCGTTCTTAAAACCGTCGTCAGTAAGGCCAGTTGCGGCCAGGTTCATGAGAGTGCTCATGTCAGGTGTTCTCCTTATTATTTAGGGCTGTAATTAGTTAGGTCTGTAATTAATTAGTGCTGTATTGCTCTTAACTATTAGTGCAGGTATTAATGCTCGGGGTGCACAGACTCGCCGATGTAGACGGCAGTCAGGATCGTGAAGATATAGGCCTGCAGCAAAGCAACTAGCACCTCGAAGGCAGTCATGAATAGGAGTCCGAAGAAGGGCAGCGGAACGAATGCGACTTGGTACCAGCCACTGGTGTGCTTCATGAGCTCTATGCACATGACGGCAAAGACTGTCAGCAGCACGTGCCCGGCCACCATATTTGCAAAGAGTCGTACCGCGAGCGAGAAGGGTCGCACGAGGTACTTGGAGATGAACTCAATCGGGATAACCAAGATGTAGAGAGGCTTGGGCACGCCCGGAGGGGTGATGTTCTTGAAGATGTAGAGAGGTCCCTGCGTCTTAAATCCAGCCCCGATGAAGACCACCCACACGATGACTGCGAGCAATCCCGGGAGAGCAATTCGCGCTGTCGCGGGGAACTGAATCCCAGGGACAATGGACCAAATGTTGATGAAGAGAATGTAGAAGAACATCGACGCTAGGAACGGCGTCCACTTCTTACCCTCTTCGGCGCCCATGACCTCAACGGCGATCTGCGACTCGATGGCGAGGTATCCGGACTCCGCTACGTTCTGCAGGCCGGTAGGAACAAGTGCGCGCTTACGCCCTCCGATTAGAAAGATCGTTAAACAAATAACCATGGATACAAGAACCATGATCCCTGTTTTATTAAGCGCAAAATCGGTACCTCCAAAGAGAACCGGCTTCCACTGGAACAACTCTGTGATCCCGTTAGGGAACAACTCGGCGACGACGGTCACCCTTCCTCCTTGCTTACGCGTTGCGAAATTGGTAGCGGTGCATCGGGCTTGAGGCCCGGCGCGCCGAGGGTCAGACTAAGCGATGGCATCTCCCAAAACAGGAGTCCAAGGTGCATTCCTGCAACCGTAATCACAAATGCAGCGATGCTCACACTCGGGCGCCCGGATATTGCGACGACTGCGAGGAGTATTAGAGCGATGCGGAGGACATACCCGCCGATCGCCGCCACTGATACCGCCTCCGGGGAGATGCGGGCCGACCAGGTGATCAGGCGTGACGAGAGCAAGAAGTTTGCGCAGACTACTAGCACACCTAAAAAGGCTCCAATTGCAGACTTTTTGCCACCTAAGAGGGCGGAGACAACGATCACCAGAGGGGCGATCATGAGCGCTCTTCGGACGATATGGTCGGCTATTCGACTCTCGTGATCCTCTGGGAGACGGGCTCTAAGAGGATCACTCCTAAGAGCATCATCCCTAGACCCATTTTCTGGGGTCGTCATTGGATCTCCGGTGCTTGCTCGAGAGGCTCGACCCCTGGCTCTTCATTAGGGCGCTTCTCCCAAGGCTTACCTGCGTCCTCAGCAGCTGAGGCGGCTTGGTACCTGTAATAGATGGTGGTCGCGACAGCGATGAGCCCGATTAGTGCAAACAGCACTGTAAAGACGCGCCCAGTTCCGAAAATGCCATCTAACAATGCACCGACAAGGCCGAACATCAGAGGCCCAAGCACAAAGGTGAGGGAGGTCGATAGCGCATCGGTATAGCCAGGTTTGGGTTGTGGCACGATCGATTTAGGTCTAAGGCCTTTAGGGATTAGCGATCTTGATTTAGGCCCAGAAGTAGACCCTGAAGTGGGTCCTGAAAGATCTGACATTCCCCTCCTCCGAGTCGCGACGGCTACGAGCGAATACCGAGCAAGTAGGGCTCGAAACGCTCAAGTGAACCCTTGAAAGTTACCCGATAAGGCGCCCCAACTCCCCAACCCGGCTCCGATTAGGCGCTAAACCGGATCTCAGAAGGCTTAGCGACTACCCCTTTGAAGACTCGATGCCCACTGCCTTAGCGGCCGCGACCTCGTCCTCCCAGTCACCTCGACGAGGGAAGAAGAAACCGTAGAGCAGAAGCGCAAGGGCGAAGATCACAAGCGGTACAAGCGCATTGCCCTGGTCTGTGTACGTCGGGATTAGGGCAACTCCCGAGAGGAGCGCCGTCCAGAGCCAGAGAATCGCAACGGTTCGCCTTGGGCCGTGCCCTAAACGCATTAGGCGGTGATGCAGATGCTCTTTATCTGCAACGGCAAAGGAGCGCCGTTTGATCAACCTTCTTAGGAACGAAAAAGCTGTATCGATAATTGGAACACCGAGAATTACAAACGGAATAAAGAGTGGCGCAAAGAAGAAGTACGTAACACCGCTGTACTGGTAATCGGCTCGACCACCAATTGTGATGGTTGTGACAGCCATAAGAAGCCCGAGAAAAAGAGCCCCCGCATCCCCCATCATTATTCGTGCAGGGTGCCAGTTGTAAGGCAAAAACCCTAGGCAAACACCTACCGCTATAACGGCTATCAAGGGAGCAAGGTTAGATCCCTCAAGAAATCCATTCTTAAATAACCGGTCGCTATAAAGAAACAGTGCAGTCCCTGCGATGGCGCATATCCCGCCGGCTAACCCGTCAAGCCCGTCGATGAGGTTGATTGCATTTGCGAATAAGACCACCATCAAGACGGTAACTACAGGAGCAAGATCCGCGGAGAGCACCACAGTGTCGTTGAGCAAGAAGGGGACGCGAAAGAAGAGCATCTGAACGCCAAATAGCGAGAGCACTCCTCCGGCTAGAACCATCCCGGCGATCTTGGCTGGAGGAGATACATCTCGAAGGTCGTCGAGCGCTCCGACTGCGAACATCACTGCTGCGGCGAGCATTACGCCTAGAGGCTCTGAAGAACCGTTGAACATCTCATGGAACTGGGGAATCTGGGATGCAACCGCCATAGCGACCACGAATCCCATGAACATTCCCGCTCCGCCAAGCGAGACCATCGGGCGCGTGTGTACGCCGTGCGGATTGGGGGGCACCACTGCTCCGGCACGAATGGCGAGGCGACGCACGAACGGCATAACCGCGAGCGTTACTCCAAGTGCTACGAGAAACGCGACCGCGTAACCCCCCACAGCTCCTCGTCAGTCGTAGAGGCCGGGGTACGGCACGAAGTTGGCACAGAGCGAATTCACACGCGACAGAACGGAGGCACGCACCTGCTCATCCTCTGGAGACCTCAAGACCTCACCGATCATCGCGGCAATCACGGCCATCTCAGACTCAGTCATACCTGTAGTGGTGACTGATGCGGTTCCGAGCCTGATTCCACTCGTAACGAAAGGCTTCTCCGGGTCGTTCGGGATTGCGTTTTTGTTGCAGATAATTCCGGCTGCGTCGAGAGCGTTCTGGGCAACCTTGCCGTTTACTCCAAAAGGACGGAGGTCAACGAGCACCATGTGATTATCTGTACCACCGGAGACGATTCTGAATCCCTCAGCGATTAGGCCATCTGAGAGAGCACGCGCATTACGCACGATCTGCGCTGCATACTCCCTGAATTCAGGGCGCTGAGCCTCTGCGAAGGCAACGGCCTTTGCAGCGACTACATGCATAAGCGGGCCACCCTGGAGACCGGGGAATATTGCTTTGTCTATAGCGGCAGCGTGCTCTGCACGACTCAGAATGCAGCCAGCGCGCGGTCCGCGCAGAGTCTTATGTGTAGTGAACGTAACGACATCTGCATAAGGAACTGGTGAGGGGTGCGCTCCACCTGCGATGAGACCAGCGATGTGTGCTGCATCAACCATTAGCAGCGCTCCCACCTCGTCCGCTATCGACCTGAACTCCGCGAAATCGATAGTGCGCGGATACGCGGTAGCCCCCGCAATGATCAGCTTCGGCTTCTCTGCCACAGCGAGCGCACGAACCGCGGCGTAATCGATGCACTCAGTCTCTGGATCAACGCCGTAAGCCACGAAGTTATAGAGATGACCACTGAAGTTGACCGGAGAACCGTGGGTTAAGTGCCCACCCTGATCCAGACGCAGACCCATTACCTTGTCGCCTGGGTTGAGGAGGGCGAAGTAGACAGCCATATTTGCGTTGGCGCCGGAGTGCGGCTGCACATTGGCATGCTCTGCACCGAACAAAGCTTTTACACGCTCGCGAGCTAGCTCCTCGGCCTCATCAACGACTGCGTTTCCGCCGTAATAGCGTTTACCCGGGTAGCCCTCGGAGTACTTATTCGTAAGCGGTGAGCCCTGCATCGCCATCACCGCTGGGGAGGTGAAGTTCTCGGAGGCAATCATCTGGAGTGTCGAATTTTGGCGATGGACTTCGCGCTTAAGAATCGCAGCGAGAGCAGGGTCGGATGCTTGCAGAGCAGAGAACGCTGGGTCGGTCATTTCGAAGTCCTTATGAAGTTGAGATTTATCTAAGTAGAACAGTGTTTAAGTAGAGCAGTATTTAAGTAAAACAGTGTTTAAGTAGAACCTTTAGTTCGATTCGAGTTCGGTAATTTTTGCCACGCGAGCTGCATGGCGACCGCCGGCGAAAGTAGCAGTCAAGAAAGCTCTCACTGCGTCCTCGGCTGTCTGCTCCCCAATGAAGCGAGCTCCGAGTGAGCAGATATTTGCATCGTTATGCTCAACCGCTAGGCGAGCGGAGGTTGCATCGTGCGCCACTGCGCAGCGAACCCCATTGATCTTGTTCGCTGCAATCGCAATGCCGTTGCCACTTCCGCAGATCAAGACTCCGCGGTCAGCATCGCCGTTGGCCACAGCCCGCCCAACCAACGCACCAAGATCCGGGTAGTCAACTGACTCAGAGGAGTCGGTCCCTAGGTCAGTCACATCAAAGCCATCTGCCTCTGCGAGGGCTACTAGGTGCTGTTTGAGAGCAAAGCCTGCATGGTCGGAACCGAAGACGACCCTCATGATGGGTCTCGATCTTGACTCAGTTGGAGCTTGAGCATTTCTCCTCTAGAGGTCATCGCTTCACTCTAACGCCGGGCCACCGTTGGGAACGTGCCGTTAGCGCGCCCCTGCATCTCGATATGCGGTCATCAGCCCCTCAAGGTGGCCTGCCCAATCGAGGGGGGCGAGCTCAGGGGGCGCGGTGTAATCCGCTGGGGCGGCAGCAAACATGCGCAGGCGATCTGATAGCGCCCCCGAGTCTCTAGACGGGAACAGCAAGGCCGATGCCTTGGGGCTGATCAACTCGGGAATCCCGCCGGCCTCAGCACCAATTACCGGAATTCCGCGCGCACGAGCCTCGTTGAGCACGATCGGGGCAGGGTCGCTCCACTCGGATGGCACTACGAGGCAGTCAATCTCATTGAAGAACTGCTCCTTCGTATCGCCTCCAACCCAGCCAAGTGCCTCTACGCCACCACCACTAGGAGCAGCACCACTAGGAGCAGCACCACTCGGAGCAGCACTACTAGGAGCAGCACCACTCGGAGCAGCACCGGCACTCTGCACTTCGCTCAGAAGCGGCCCGCGTCCCCCTACAAGTAAACGCGATCCGCGAATATCCGCAGCCTTGAATGCGCTCAGAAGCGTACCTACGCCTTTGTACGCAGCGAGCTGGCCGAGGTATCCGAAGACCGGCGCACCGACATCTCGAACTGGGCGCGGCTCCGGAGGACTCTCCACAGGGTTATAGAGAATACGAAGACGCCCCGATGCCCACTCGAGACGTTCGTGCTCTGCTGTAACTGCCTTTGAGACTCCGAGCACTACGTCGGGAGCGTTACCTCGAATCTGGCGCTCGCGTACCGCTGTAATCGCAGCGCAGCCCCTGCATGAAGAGGTGCAGGCTGTCCCGTCTCGCTGCACCATTGATGTGCGTTGACATAGCAACCAGTAATCGTGGAGCGTATGCACATGGGGAATCTGCATCTTCCCTGGTCGAGTTAGCGCGACCGCCGACATACCTTGAACCGTGTGGGAGTGGACAACATCCGGTGCGAAATCACTTATCGCCTTCTCGAGAATCGATGCCGTGTCAGGGTTCCAAACATCCCTGAGGTGCATCAATGCCCGTTTCGAGGCGGGTTGGCTGGCAAATTCCTGCAATGGATACGGCTTGGACGGTACCTGCGCTATTACACGCTCCCCCGGAGAACCATATGTAACTACCCCAACCTCATGACCAGCATCGACGAGGCGTTCGGCTAGTTGGGCAGCATGGAGTTCGGCTCCGCCAAGAACTGCAGGCGGCCAGAGACTTGAGAGCAGTAATACACGCACGACGTTGCGTAGGCTACAACCCAGTCGCGAGGCGCGCGACCGAGAACGAACACAGGCAGGGTCCCATCCGTACTGCAATTGTCCAAGACCATTTAGTCCAGATCGGTGGCGCAGAGCGCGTACTTCTCGCCATGGCTCGAGCGCTCCCCCAGAGCGACGTCTACACATCTTTCTACGAGCCAAGCGCTACGTACCCAGAGATGGAGAGCCTCGACATCAATACGATGCCGATCAATCGGATCAGCGCGCTCAGATCGCATCACAGGCTCGCCTTCCCACTTCTTGCACCCTCATTTAGCGCCACGAAAATCGATGCAGATGTCACCGTCTGCGCCACTGCCGGTTGGTCACATGGTGTGCGCACCTCCGGGGCCAAGATTGCCTACTGGTATGCCCCAGCTCGCTGGCTTTACCAACTCGACGAGTACGCAGGGCCTCGCAGATCTGTGCGGGCCGCGGCGAAAGCCATGGCGCCATTCCTTGGCCCTTGGGACCGCCACGCTGTCGCCTCCGTTGATCGACACATCGCTCTGTCAAGCGTCATACAGAACAGGATCAGAGCGTTGTACAGAGTCGAGGTTGATCTACTCGCACCGCCATCTACGTTTAGAGCCGATGGGCCAATCGATGATTCCTTAGGGATCAATCCAGGATTTATTCTCTGTGTAGCCCGCTTGCTCCCCTACAAGAATGTTGATGTAGTGATTGAGGCGATAAAGCGCACGCCACATCTCCAACTTGTGATCGTTGGTCGTGGACCAGAGGCTGAGCGCCTCAAGTCATTAGCCCCAAAGAGCACTGTTTTTCTAGAGGGTGTTACTGATGCGCAACTCAGGTCGCTCTACCGAGACTGCTGTGCATTAGTTGCTGCAGCTCACGAGGATTTTGGGCTCACGCCACTTGAGGCCGCAGCGTTTGGGAGACCGAGTGCGGTACTCGCGTCTGGCGGGTTTCTAGATACCGTGATTGATGGCGAGACTGGCGTGACCTTCGAAACTGCTACCCCAGAAGCAGTATCAGAGGCAATTAACAGGGTCACGAGTGAAACATGGAGCGAACCCGCCCTAATCGCCCGCGCGGATACCTTCTCCGAAGCAGTATTTGCAGCGCGCCTCAACGAAATTATTGCAACAACTGCAAATGAGCGAAGAACCGCGTAGAGCTCTTAGGCCTTATCGACGCGCCGACGCCGAGAGGGCATCGCTGTAAGACTCAACGAGAGACTCGGCGACCATTGCCACAGTAGGAATCCAATTCGGGATCACGGGCGCGTGGTGCTGCGCGGTGGATCGCGCTGCCGCAAGAATCGCATCATGCCAACCCTGCGAGTCATCAGGGTCTAGGTGCACGGCGCCTCCATGCGCAACCTCAACAAGAGCCGGGTCCGTAGATGCAATCACCTGCGTGCCCACCGTCATTGCCTCAACTACCGGCAGGCCATAACCCTCTTCGCGCGACGGGTACAGGAGCGCGGTGGCGTACTCGTACATCCACCTTAAAGATGCATCGCTGGCACCGACCACTCGACGAGCCGAGCCTTGGCCTATCAAGGAGTCAATTGCTCGTTGCGTCTCTTCGCTCTTCCAGCCACCACTGCCGACTACTACAAGGAGCATCCCCGTCTGCTTAAAGACGCTAGGCCATACGCTGATGAGCGCATTGAGGTTCTTCCTAGGAGAGAGGTCCCCTACAGCAAGACAAAATTTGGTGTCTACTAACTCGTCAACTGCCTCTGCGGGCGCTGCGAAGAGTTCGCCCCCAAATGGAAGGCCAACTTTTCTCGACTTGGAGCCCCATTTCGCGTTGTAGGAAGCAACAGAGGCGACTACCGCTTGCGTGTGCGTCACTATCGCATCTGCTCGCTCAATGGAGTCAACATATTGCCGCGGAAGCAATACGCGTTTCGCTAGACGGAATTGGCTCGCATCATGCAGAAGTGTTAGGTCGTGAACGGTAAGGACTCCAGCCAAACGAGAGACCGGGAGCACGTGCTTGCTGGCATGAATGAGCTCAGCCCCCCTCTTCGCAAACTCGCCACCAAGACGCCATCGGACCCAAGCCGCCTGCGATATCTGCCCGCTATGAGGTATCGAGATCACATCAATAACGTTGCTCGGGAGCTTACGGTCTCCATTTTGCAGGGCAACCTCTGGCAGAGCAAGCACGAGTTCAATGTCGCTTCGAGTCCCCATAAGAGTGATCAACTGCCTGCCGACTCGCGCTATACCGTCATGCCTATTGAAAGTCTCGGCCACTAATCCAACGCGAAGCGTCAAGGTGTAGCTCTCTGCCACTCGCTAGCGGGTCCGTAGGATTCCTCGCTAACTTTCTCAACCTCGTTGGTTGGTCCCGCACGAACTACGGGCGCCAACTCGCTCTCGCTGACTCCCCTCATTCGAGGCGACATCGTTGAGACAACCGCGAGCATGAGCCAGAAGAGGGCGTCCATTGGGATCATCTCAAAATATGACGCAACAAAACATGCACCCATGATTCCGAGAACCTGTGCAGACCATCCAGCAGCAAAATGCTTGTCTTCTTCCTCTACGCGCTTCTCTACATATCTGCCAGTCAGAAAAGCAGAGACAAGAAGCGACACGAAGAGCCAGAGACCAGCAACTCCGATCTCCAGACCCACTTTCAGATAAGCATTATCCGCCTGGAATGTGTTTACTCCCAGAGCGGTGGGCGCCGCGGTTGTTGCCACCTTCGCAGCTGCTGCCCCTGTGGTTCCGATCCCGTCGCCGATCGGATTACTCCAGACAGCTCCACCACGATCCGCCCAAGAGGTTGTTCGAACATTGAGGCTGTTGGACTGCAGAGCGGCACTTGTGAACGAACTCCCACCGGGCATAAATAGAAGCGCAGCGAAGGCAAGCGGAATAAACGCAACGAGGATTTTATAGCGATGAAACGCGAGGTAGAGAAGCCCGATTCCTAGCCCAAGCCAAGCGCCACGAACATAAGCAAACACGATCGCTACGCCAATTAGGGGAAGCGAGAATAGGAAGATGCGATTGCGGAGGCGCTTCGGATCTGCAATGGCACGGGGAAGCGCTATGAGGACAGTGAGCATGAGGTAGAACGCGAAAGGAAACGGCTGGTTGAACGTCGAGAATGATCGCAAGCGCCACCCATTCGCAAACCTAATTACCTCGTTGTACGGGTATCCCCAGGCAGCGAGTTGAGCGTGCCCGACGAATTGTTGATAGATGCCGTAAATAGACGAAATAATTGCGACACCGATAAATATATTTATCAGCTGATCACGATCATCTCTGTTGAGAGGGCATCTCCATACCACCACAGCAATCAAGATATTGAAGTACGAAATTCTCAAACCAACGAGAGCTGTTCCCATTCCGACCATAGGTACTGTGACGACTGCAATTGCAAACAGCGCTGCAACTGCAGGTACCCAACCCGGAACGCGTCGCCCGCGCGCACCACGCGCATCAGATGGGCAGAGAAATGTTGCGATTACGAGGCCTAATACGAAAGCCTCTTTCCACCCCTCAGCCCATACTGGGATTGGAACGACGTAGTGGAGGCCGTCAAAGGGGATCAAAGCAGCAAAAATCAGGATCCCTGTCTGCGGACGCTTCACAACTGTTAGCCCTAGCGGGATCAATACGGCCAAAAAAATAAGGTAAGGCCATAGCCCTGTAATGACCCCAAGGGAGGCAACCACAACCCCCACAGCTATAGCCAAGGAGGTAGGCAGGTCGAGGCTCGCGAGACTAAAACCGCGAAGCCGGGGGTTTTGAAGCAGACCAACCATGAGTCCTGATACTACCCGTGGTACGGAAGCACTTGAACGGCGCGTATCATGTCGCCATATGGATCTTGCAGCACATTTTCGAATAATCGCCAGAGCATGGAAGCAAATTCTTATCGCCGGGGTATTGGTTGCGGTAGCGATGTTCTTCTGGTCGAACAAGGCCGACCGAGTCTACGAGGCAACCTCGCTCCTAGCTGTCACTCCGAGCGATACCGGGCTTGGAATTAACGCAGATCAAGCAACCTTCTTAGCGAAGAGTTACGCACTGTATGCAGAGACGCCGCGTGTCACAGCGGAGGCGGCAAAATCTTCAGGGCTAAACATCACAGCCAACGATGCCGCTTCGCTGATCTCCGCATCTGCTGTTGGAGACCTTGGATTCTTAGAGGTATACGCAAAAGGCCCATCCGTCTCCGATGCGGAGCAGCTTGCCAGCGCGGCGACCGTAGCGCTCATAGACGCAGTTCGAGCACAGCAGGCAGCATCTCTTGCCCAAGACATTGCGCCAATTCAGGCACAGCGCGTGATCCTGCAGAAGCAACTAAGCGCGCTCCCCGCACTCGACCCTCAGGCAGCAAGTATCCAAGCGAATATCGATGCTCTCAATCAAGTAGAGGCGGAGCGTCGAGCTCAGCCGGCAAACCGCGTCAATGTTGCAGCGGGCGCCCATGCTCACTCAACGCCAATCTCTCCGCACCCCACGCGCTCAGCCGTAGTCGCGTTTCTACTTACCTGCATCCTCGTAGGAGAACTGATTGTCGCTAGCAGAGCAATCGGAGACCGCATTGGGCGCACCGGCGACGACGACGCAGATGTTGCGCGAATCACGGGACTCCCAGTACTTGGGCGCATACCTAAAGGTGAAGGCTTTGAGACCGTTGAGGCATTCAGGGTCCTTCGCACCAACCTCATGGTCTTAGAGGCCGCAGGCAGGCCGCGCACGGTAGCGGTAGTGAGCAACACGCAAGATGCAGGGAAGTCCTTTATATCCATCAACCTTGCGCAGTCAGCATCTGCGCTTGACGACAAGGTCGTACTAATCGACGCGGACCTTCGCCGCCCGACAATCCACGAACGACTCAACGTGCCTCGCACCCCTGGACTCACGTCGGTATTGCTCGGTAGCGACCTCTCAGAGGCGCTGCGCAAGGTAGCTGAGAGCCCGTTCCTTAGGGTCCTCTCAAGCGGACCCCCCGTTGAGGACCCCTCCGCTATTCTCGGTGCGCGTGCATTTCGCGTGGTGCTCGACACGCTTCGCGCCGTGCGCCTTGTAGTGGTCGACACTCCACCTTCAGGGCTCTTCTCCGATGCGCTAGCAGTCGCGTCTCAGTGCGACGCCACGATTTTCGTGCTTGACCTTAAGAACAGCAAGCAGCAGCAAGTCCGTCAGGCATTAGAGGAGCTTCAGAGAGCCGGCGCAAACGTTGTTGGGGTCGTAGTGAACCGCACCGAGGTTGTTAACCGATCCGCTTACTACGAGGCATAGATCGAGCCACAAGAGTTGCGCTGCGACTGCGAGATAGCACTCGTTAATAGCACTCGTTGATAGCACTTGCTCTCAGTAAGAGCAGCCTCTAACTTCGCCCTGGGTCTAGCTGTGATGGATCAATCTCAGTGGGTTGATCTGCCATGTGGGCCTCACGCGCTAATGCTCTGAGGCCTCCGGGCCCATCGATCTGCAAGAAATGAAGCACTAAGAAGAAGCCAAGCCCGGCAATCGATACTGCTAACCACCACGGCATAAATCTCTCGCTGGCGAACCAGATCCCGATCATTACGAGCGCTGCAAAGACTGTCTTTGCCGTAGCCATAATCGGGAGCGGCCGGACCCCATTCACGCGCAGAGCGCCGATACCCAATGCGATGCACACAACTATCTCCGTCACGATCGTCGCCCAACCGGATCCGTTAAACGAAAAACGCGGAATCAAAACAAGGTTTAAACCCACGTTCATAACTACGCCGATCAGCATGACAAGCGGATAGAGAAGCCTCTTTCCAACAGCAATAAGGATGATCAACCAGAGGAGCGTAAAGAAATGCACCGTCTGCCCTATGACAAGCAGGCGCGCTGCATATGTAGATGAGGAGTATCGAGCCGTGTAGAGGAGCGGTACCAGGTGGTCTGCCACCAAGAAGAAGCCAACCCCTGCCCCCACCGCAGCAACGATTAGCAGCAGATACGCCTGTCGAACAGTCTTGTGGAACGCTCCAAGATTCTCCTTGGCCCAATGCCCAATTAGCAATGCAGATGCCGGAGCAATTACCGCACCGGGCACAGCTCCTAGGAGGTCTGAGAACTTGTAGGCGACGCTGTAGGACCCAACTGCGCGGAAGGTGCCGAGAACCGAGAGCATGACGATATCGATGCGAAAGTAAACGGTATCGAGCGCAGAACCAAGTGCGAGCGGTGCTGCCTCTCGTAGCCAGAGTCCCCACCGGTGAAGATCTACCCTCACGCGTAGGGTTGCAACATTGCGGCTAGCGAAGAGCAACAGCACTACGAATACAAGGCTATTAAGCACGGTTGCAGATGCAAAGGCAATTGGCGACGAGACCCCGCCAAAAACGATCGCAACAGTTAACGCCAGCTGCACGGCCTGCCCAGCAAATAGCGCGATTGCAACGCTTCTCATCCAGAGGCGAGCAGTAAATAGAAGACCGATCCCCCACCCAGCGGAGAGGATCACGAGATTGAGTCCAGCGACGGCGGTCACTACAACCACATTGGAGGGGTAAGACCCAATGGTTACCCATGCCATTGCAATTGCATATGCGAACAGGCCGATAGCCGTGCGGAGCCCGATATAGGCGCCGACTATCTCGCCGACCTTCTCCTCGGCCTCGATAACTTCCGCGAGCACAATTCGCCCTAAGCGAAAGTCAGAGATCAGCCCTACGATCCCCAGCAGCCCTAATACAAAAGAGAGCTGCCCCCACGCGCGCTCGGTGAGGTGC
>CAFBPF010000009.1_pt1 | contig 13247 bp, 9 predicted proteins | sample 7269651 | NCBI WGS metagenome assembly CAFBPF01 (sample SAMEA6814137, study PRJEB35770) | freshwater metagenome | biome: Freshwater; feature: Freshwater reservoir; material: water | place: Czech Republic | collected 2017-06-27 | depth 30m m
GAACGCGACACTCTCGCACCGTTCCTCCTCAAGTTTGCGGGCACCACTCGTTTTCTAACTTCGGCACTCCGCCACGCTCCAGCGATGTTCAGCGCCGCAATTGGAGCGGGCAATCGTGATGAGGCGAAGGAGAAATTCCTCGTCTCCCTCCTCGGAGGGAGACCCGAGGGCGAGCTCGTGAGCGCTGGCATCGAGTACGCGGCGTTAGTGCTCCGCGAGGAGAAGTTCAACGCTGATGTAATTGAGAGACTCGCTTGGCACAGAGCAGAGGGGCACGAAATAGTTGTGATTAGCGCGTCTCTCGACGTCTACATTCAGGCCATCGCTGCAGCCCTCGGAGCAGCAAAAGCTTTTGGAACAGAGATTGAAGTTGAGTCTGGAGCACTCACAGGCAGACTCCGAGGCGGCAATGTTCGCGCCGCTAACAAAGTCAAGAGACTCGAGGGCTGGCTCGATCACTCCCTCGATCACTCCCTCAGTCGCGAGGGTTGCGAGATCTGGGCATATGGAGACTCATCGGGTGACGATGAGTTACTAGAGCGCAGCGATCACCCTCACCGAGTTAAGAACGGTCAGATCAAAGCCGCAACTCGCTAGACAGATTTACAGGTTCGGAACCCAGAGGTGGTGGTGACCGATCGGCAGCATCTGAGGCAGTTTGATCTCAGCTACCGGAGCCTCGCCAAAAGCCTGAGGGTCAATCACCACAACACTGCTCGTTCGATTCCTCAAGTCGGTAGTAATCGCAAGCACCCACGCATCGTCCTCACCGGAGCTACTGCGTCGAGGAACCACGACCGGCTCGCCGACAATGATCCCATCCTCAAAAGAGTGATCAACCGCCTGATCTGACCTGAAGTCATATCGAACCAACGCATCAAACTCGCCTATGTGATTATCGAATTGTGAAGAAGCGAGAGCAGCATAAGCAAACCTGTGACGTAGGCCCTGTCGACGGTTGTCGATCGCTGGAAACTCCACTGCGCGCTCGTCTAGTACTTCATCAGACGTCTCGCCGGTCTCAGTATTGATGATCGTTCGACGAAGTTGTGGTGCAGTTGCGCCTGGGAGCGGCATTAATCTCCCCGCAGTCGCGATTGGCGCACGGTGAGCAACGTGGTCAACAACAATCTGCGTACCGTCTCGATACGAGTTCATAAAGTGCCAGACAACTCTCGGAGAGACCTCATGCCAACGAATATCTGAGGCCTCACCATCTCTTGGCAACACCCCAAAGTAGGCAGGTGCTGTTGGATCCCAAGAGACCCCTCCGTTGATCATGTCGGCACCTGAGGCGAGAACCACTACGTCTGTATCGGTGAAGGAAAAGTCATGAATAAAGATCGGAGTATCGGGAAACATCGGAGTATCGGTAGCGATCTCCACCACGCGGCGCATTCGCCCCTTGACATCTACCGTTCCGACTTGGAACGAAGACGATCTCGGCGACGATCCAATAACGATCATCTCATCCCAAACAGAATCGACATGGGCATGGGTACCAATTCCAAAAGGCATCGACCCGGCTAAATCGTCTATGGATTCGACCTCTAAGGAAGCGTTGACAACTACTGGATTAGAGAGAGCACCCAAGGCACGAACATGGCCGCCATGGAGCACTAATCCACTATTAGGTCCGCAACGCGGAGTTTGCATGCCGCCGAACGCGTCTGCGTCCTCACCAAATGCAGAGGTAGAGGATATGCGCCGGCTTTGATAATCGGCGCGCCCCCCAGCGATCGAGATCTGATGGAGCATCGCATTACTGCTGCCCTGCAACCCATCATGTGACTGAGCATCGCCTAGCGGCTCGGGACCGTTGCGAATAAGTCGCCCTGAGAGGCTCTCTGGAATTCGCCCAAGAATCTCAAGGTTCGATGCGGCCATCTCTGCACTAGAGGTGGCAGTTTCTCGGCTTTGAGTTTGAGCGCGAAACTGCCCATGGCTAGTGGATACAACCTCTGTCATTCCGATGACCTCCGGAGAATGCCAGCACGGTGCCAGCAACTGTGGAGTTCATCGGCCCGTTACCGGGCCTACTTAAGCCAAAAACAGGCCCAAAAATTAGGCAGCGGTAACGGTGACCGGCACCCCATTGAGCACTGCATTGCCCGAGAGTGGGTCAATCTGCTTGGCGTCAGTGAGGATGTTCGTATTGACCCCGGCGTTTGCAGCGGCGATGGACATAGAGGTTCCCTCCACCCCATGGCCCCACCCGTGAGGAATGCTCACAACCCCGGGCATAATTCCATCAGTCACCTCAACGGGTACCACTACCTCGCCTACACGGGACTTCACGATGGCATTTGAACCATCTAGAAGGCCGAGAGTGGTCGCGTCGTCTGGGTGTACATGGAGTGTGCACCTTGGCTTTCCCTTCACCAGCACCTTGATGTTGTGCATCCATGAGTTATTGGATCGAAGGTCGCGACGCCCAACTAGAACGTAGCCTTCGCGCTTCTTGGCAAGCGATGGAATAAGTCGAGTCTCGACATCAGCGACGATCGCCTCTGGGGCGATATCGATCCGTCCTGTTGGGGTCCTAAGCACCTCGGGTAAGCGCGGAGATAGCGGCCCTAGATCGACTCCGTGCGGATGCGCTATCAAGTAATCAAGGCTAATTCCATCTGATTTCGCTCCAAAGCGATCACCGTATGGACCTGTGCGGAGCATGAAATCGAGAACACGCTCAGAGCCCCGGCGCTTAGAGAGCTCAGAGAGCATGCCCTCTGCGTCAGGGAGGTCATCGTCACGGCCAGCGGCCTTCTCTACAAGTGTTCGAATCACGAAGTCGTCTAGAGCAGCTGCCTCCTCAGCGGTTCCGGATCCCCCGCCTGCGATTACTGCCAAGCGAAGCAGAATCTCCCACTCATGCATCTCGTGCGGCTGAAGGTCGAGCAAAGGTGGCGAGTAATTCGCAACGTTCCTAATTGCTAAGGAGTAGAGAGCAAGGTCGTAGTGGCCCTTCGTAAGCAGTCCACCCGGCGGAAGAATTACGTCAGCGTGTCGCGTGGTCTCATTGCGGTAAATATCGACTGAGACCATGAACTCAAGCGAAGCGAACGATGCGTCGAGCCGACCAGAGTCAGGGGTCGAGACGACCGGGTTGCCTGCAACCGTCAACATCGCACGAATCTGCCCATCTCCGGGTGTGTCAATCTCAGGCCCAAGCGTCGATACCGGGAACTCTCCAAGTACCTCTGGGAGCCCCTCGACACGGCTAGCGCGGCGCCCAGTGCGGAATCCACGACCCTTTCCAGCGGCACCGCCAGTATTCGCACTACCTGCCGCTGGCTTGTTGAAGAGAGCGCCACCTGGCTTATCTAGATTCCCCGTCAAAATATTGACGACATCAACGAGCCAAGACGCAACGGTTCCATACTCCTGCGTACACGTACCGATTCGTCCGTAGACAGCTGCTGTCGGTGCATCTAGCAACTCATTGGTGATGCGCAGAATCGTCTCTGCTGAGATTCCACAGATGGGCGCGACTGCCTCGGGAGTAAAGCTCTCAGCGAGGCGCCTCAGGTCTTCGATGCCATCAGTGAGGCCATCGGCGCGACCAAGGTCTACGCGTCCGCTAGCGAAGATCGTATTTACAATTCCAAATAGAAAGTGAGCATCGGTACCCGGTCGGATAAAGAGATGCTCGTCTGCCTCCTCAGCGCTCTTAGAACGCCTTGGATCCACGACCACAAAGCGCGCCCCTCGATCCTTCATGGCCCTAAGACGCCCTGGCATATCTGGCGCTGTCATGAGACTGCCGTTCGAGGCAAATGGGTTAGCACCGAGCATTAACAGATAATCAGTGTGGTCAATATCTGGGATCGGCACTGAGATTGGAGTACCGAACATCAGTCCCGAGGAGACATGCTTTGGCATCTGGTCAACCGTGCTCGCTGAGAATACGTTCGTAGATCCAATCGCTTGAAGCAAAACTCTGTTGTAGATAATCGGGGCCAAGTTATGAGCACATGGGTTACCAAGGTAGGCACCGATCGACTGCCTGCCGTGACGGTCGATGACACCCTTGAATCCCTCAGCGATAACTGCGAATGCCTCATCCCACGAGACCTCATGCCACTCGCTTCCGCGCCGCACTATCGGGCGAGTGAGGCGATCGGGGTCGCTATTGAGATCCTTTATTGCCGCACCCTTAGGGCAGATGTATCCCTTCGAGAAGACATCCTCTTTGTCGCCGCGCACGAGGGCGATATCACGGCCCTCCATGTGAAGCTCAAGGCCACAGGTGGCCTCACACAACGGGCAGGTGCGGTACTCGATCTGGCGCATATTTCTGGCTCCATCGGCTTGTCTGAAGAAGGTTGTGGAGGCTCTATCTGAAACCTCTCCCCGCAGGTTAGGCAACTTGCAAGCCTCGCGCCGGTACGCTCGTGGCCATGACTCAGAATCGCCTCTATTTTCGACAGCTCCTAGCCGGGCGTGACTTTGCGAAAGATAACGAGATAGCACGCCAGATGGTCAACTTCGTCTACTTAGTCGGCGATCGGGAGACCGGCGAGGCCATGATCATCGACCCGGCGTATGGGGTTCAAGAGCTCGTCGAGATTGCCGGTATCGACGGCATGAAGATCACCGGAGCGCTCGCAACCCATTACCACCCGGATCATGTTGGCGGATCGATGATGGGTTGGGAGATTGAAGGAGCAGCGCAGCTCTTAGCGTTAGATGGAGTAAAGGCGAAGCTCCATGTTCAGAGAGACGAAGCCTGGGGGGTCAAGCGAATGACCGGACTCTCCGACTCAGATCTGATCGAGCATGATGGCGGAGACGTGGTCACCATCGGGGCTATTGAGATATCGCTTCTGCATACACCTGGCCACACCCCAGGGAGTCAGTGCTTCCTAGTTGATGGATGCTTACTCGCCGGAGACACTCTCTTTCTCGACGGCTGTGGACGTACCGACCTCCCCGGTGGTGACTCCGACGCTCTCTACGAGAGCCTCACACAGCGCCTCGCCAAACTCCCAGATGAGACCGTCCTATACCCGGGCCACATGTACTCATCCGATTCCTACGCGACCATGGGGCAGACCAGAAGCTCGAATTATGTATTTCGACTCCCAACCCTTGAGCAGTGGCGAACAATGTTCGGTGGCTGAGCCCCTCTAATTATCTGGCCTCTAATTATCAGGCCTTAAGCATCAGGTTGAGTATTCGGCCTAACATCCGCCCATGACAGATGCACCGTGGTCCGGAGATACTTGTTCGCTAGTTGATGCTTTCCGCTCAGGGGATCACTCCCCTAGTGCTGAGCTCGAGTCGACGCTCGCCGCAGTTGCAGCATCGTCACTCAACGCATTCTCATTCTTAGATGCTGACGCCGCTCGCGCCGCAGCCTCCGTTGCTGATGTGTCTCTTCCTTTTGGTGGAGTGCCGATCGGGGTCAAAGAGTTGGATGCCGTTAAGGGCTGGCCAATGACCGAGGCAAGCGTCCCGCTACGCGACGAAATCTCAGACTTCGACTCCACAAAAGTTGCACGACTTCGTGATGCGGGAGCGATCCCATTCGGACTCACAACATCAAGTGAGTTTGGTGGCGTGAACCTCACCTACACAAAGCTCAATGGCGCGACGAATAATCCGTGGAACAAAGATCAAACTCCGGGAGGATCCTCGGGTGGTTCTGCTGCTGCGGTTGCAGGCGGAATAGTCACGATGGCTACGGGCGGGGATGGCGGCGGATCCATTCGAATCCCTGCAGGGTTTACTGGTCTCCCCGGACTCAAGGGAACCTACGGCCGTATACCCAAAGGCCCCAATATGGTTATGGCGTCGTTGACTGCGGTTAGCGGATGCCTCTCGCGCTCAGTGCGCGACATTGCGCGATTCTTTGATGTCACGAATGGATTCGATTCTCGCGACCCATACAGCCTTCTACGGGTTGAGGGATGGGAGAAAGGCCTTGGATCCCAGCTCGATTCGCTGCGCGGCAAGAAGTGCGCAATCTCGGTTGATCTCGGCCGTGCGAGTGTCGCTAGCGATGTATCGGATCAGGTTCAGGAAGCAGCAGAGTGGCTCGCCTCCGAGCTTGGCCTTGAGATTATTGATGTTGACTTTAGGGTTCCAGAGCTCTCCTACGAATGGGCGCTCTCTGGGATGGGCGAGTTGTTAATGCGACTCGGCGATAAATACCCTGCATGCGCCGAGGATCTAACACCCCAGATCGCATTCGGTTTAGAGCTAGGAAAATCGATGTACAACATTGAGACACGCGGGCGCATCGAGTCGCAGCGGGTTCGGATGAACGAATGCATGGCCGATGTATTTGATCAAGTCGATTTTGTATTCGCCTCTACCAACCCAGACGTTGCATTCGGATCCCACGGTCCACTCCCCGAGACCATCGACGGAAAGCACGTAGGGCTAGGGAACAACGGCGCGTTAACGATCCCTGCCAACATCTACGGAAACCCTGCTGTGAGCATCCCAACTGGCCTAGTCAGAGGACTCCCCGTTGGTCTACAAGTTCTTGCACCGCACCACCGTGAGCAGTGGCTTCTCGACATGGCACTCGCTTTCGAACGTGCTCGCCCCTGGCCGCTAACTGCACCTGGTGGCCCCGCGTAGCAAGCACGCTTTCCTGATCACTCCCGCGCGCAACTGTGTCGCAATAGCCCAATACCTGCCACTCTTGGAAGCGTCTGGGCATAAGGTGTATTCATGCAACCTGTAGAGATCATTGTCTGTGTCGAGTGCGGTGGCCGTGCTCACCTCCTATACGTACCTGACCCAGAGTCGCCATTTGTGGAGGGCGACTACGCGGCATACCGATGTGAGGAGTGCATGGATCGCTTTGACCTAGAGGTCACAGCCGAGGATGTTGCTGACGAGGAGCGCGGCGCTCCCGAGTTCTAATACGCGAAACAGGCCCGACCGAAGTCGGGCCTGTTCACACAAAAATGGGATGTTGCGAGTTAGCTGGGGATCTGAAGTGACTTCGTCTCTAGGAACTCACGGAGTCCGTATGTGCCGTACTCACGACCGAGCCCAGACTGCTTGAATCCACCGAAGGGTGCAGCAAGGTTGAACTGCGGTCCGTTGATGTCGACCTGGCCAGACTCAAGGCGACGCGCAACACGAACCGCCTCGTCCTTGTTGGCTGAGTAAACGCCAGCGCTGAGTCCGTAGATCGTGTCGTTTGCAATGCGCACAGCGTCATCTTCATCTTCGTATGTGATGATGCAGAGCACTGGACCAAAGATCTCTTCACGAGCAATGGTCATGTCGTTCGTAACATCAGCGAAGACAGTCGGCTTGATGTAGAAGCCCTTCTCAAACTCCTCAGGCTGCTCAACGCCACCGGTTACGAGAGTTGCCCCTTCGTCAATGCCCTTCTGAATGTAGGCACGCACGCGCTCCTGCTGAACCTTTGAGGCCATCGGCCCAAGCCCAACAATTGTGTCGCCGGTTGGGTCGCAGGGAGCGTAAGACTCCGCTACCTCTTTGGCCTTCGCCACGAACTCGTCCTTGCGGCTTGCAGGCACGAGCATGCGTGTCCATGCGATGCAGGTCTGCCCACCGTTCATGTATGCAGACTGGAAACCAGCGTTGACTGCCTCATCAACCGGAGAGTCCTCAAGAATGATGAACGGAGACTTTCCACCGAGCTCAAGCGTGACCTTCTTAACGTGCTGAGCGGCAAGCGCCATGATCTGCCTACCTGCACGTGTGGATCCTGTGAAGGAGATCTTCGCAATGTCGGGGTGAGTCACTAGCGCCTCACCAACAGTTGTCCCGTGGCCAGAGACGAGGTTAAACACACCAGCTGGCAAGCCGATCTCGTCGAATATCTCAGCAAGGATGAAGGCGGTGATTGGGGCAACCTCGCTGGGCTTCAAAACGACCGTGCAACCAGATGCAAGTGCAGGAGCGATCTTCGCCACTACCTGGTGCAGCGGGTAGTTCCAAGGAGTGATGCATGCAACTACTCCGATTGGCTCATGCACTACGAGCGATGCACCGACCTGCTCCTCGAACTGGTAGGTCTCCGCAATCTCGACGAAGGAGTGCGCCATTGCGGCGGGGAGACCGGCCTGAGCGATCTGGCTAAAGAACTTGATTGTTCCAACCTCGGCGGTCACGGAGGCCGCGATCTCCTCAAGTCGAGCGTTGAGTCCCTCGGAGAGGCGCTGCAAGTACTTTGCACGCTCATCACGAGAGGTCTGTGACCAACCCGGGAATGCAGCCTTCGCAGCAGCAACGGCCTTATCGACGTCAGCGGCAGTTCCCTCAGGAATAGTCGCCATTAGCTCCTCAGTAGAGGCGTTAATAACGTCGTGTGTCTCGCTGCTCGTGGATGACACCCATGAACCATTGATGTAGATCTTGTCGTAGACGCGCATTGCTACCCCCGAGGTTGGAAAGTTTTTGGATTAATTACTTGATTCACTTATCAGACTGTCTTGAATAAGTCTGTCTTGAAATAGATCGTCTTGAATTCGATTGTCTTGAATTAGTTCGTCTTGCTTCTGTGCAGGCTAATACTCATAGGAGTCATTTGCCTAGCCGGCTAATCCGTTGATTCATTGAGAATTAAGCATCCTCACCGGTGCCATTAGATTCGGCTTCATCGCCTTCCTCGCCGGGGTCATTCGCACCGATTGCCCATGCCTCCCCGGTATCAGGGTCATCTACTGCGAGATAGAGAGACCAACCCGATACTGGCTGACTTGGCTCCCAGCACCACCAGTCGAATCCGCTGAGGGCCACGCCGAGCTCGTCTGGGTCCACTGGCCACTCCTCGAAGCCGGCCAGAGCAGCGACTGCAACCCATGCATCGAGGCGCCCGATTGCGCCACCACGCCTGCGACCAGTAGCGCCGCCGGAGGATGCCGCCCACGCCATCCATGCCATTGCATCAGAACCCGATATTTGAGCCATTCGTGTTACTTCTGGGTCAATCACAGCCACTGCTGATGCTGCGTCTCCATCAACCGCAACTGCCTGAGCCACGGTTCGCGAACTGCCACGCCATCCCTGCACAAGAGCAAGCAGTGCGCCTATCGACTCTGGATCTTCGAAAGTCTTTGAGAGAGCCGCCATTGGCTGGCTGCGAAAATTAGGTGGTGGTGGCGAAGGAAAACTCGCTCCGTCGGCCTTGTACTCAGCGAGCGCGTACCTAGGCTCCCAATATTGGAGGACTCGCGGCAGGTCGAGCGGGTCCGGCTCATCGAGCACGTACTCGGTGAGATCCTCTCCCCTCAATACTCGCTCGTACATTGCGAACGCTCCGGCCGGGCCCTCTGGGATAAAGGGTGCCAACTCTGCCCATTCATGGAACTGGGCGACTACCTCGGATAGCGGGCCTGGGGCGAACTTGGCAGCACCGTCTACGACTACTTCGCCGGCCCACTCGCTCGGCGCCTCTAGGGCAAGCCGGTAGGCCGCATGGTGAGCAGCAGGCCAGAGTTGAAAACCGCGGTCAATTGCTCGCTCACACCGCTCCCCGATCTCAACTAGCGCATCCCAGTCATTACGAGCGCAGGCCGCATTAATTGCTCGGAGCAACTCATTGAGGTCATTTCCGGCGACAATCTCTGCAATTGATTTATCTGAGCCGCTATCCATGCCCCTTGCGTATCAGATACTCCAGGGCTTTGCCCGCACCTAGCGGATACTCGAGGTGCAGAACAGGCCTAAATTTTTGTTGCGCGCACGTGAACAACCTAGGCAGAGTCCGCCACTTCAGGGCTATTTTCGGTAGATTCAGTTGTAGGTCAAAGAATTCCCAGCGAATTATGAGACCGTAAATAGTCCTAAATGAAACCAAAAGAGGAGCGCATCGTGACCGATGCCGAACAGTTCGCCATCCTTCGCTTCGGTGATAAAGAAGTGAAACTCCCAATCGTTCGAGGTAGCGAGAACGAGCTGGGCATCGACATCGCAAAGTTGCGGGCCGAGACTGGGCTCATCACACTCGACTACGGGTTTGTGAACACCGGAGCTACTGAGTCTGCGATCACTTACATCGATGGAGACGCAGGGATCCTGCGCTATCGAGGCATCCCGATCGAGCAGCTAGTTGAGCGCCCATCCCCTAGTTTCCTAGAGACCGCTTACCTTCTTATTTATGGCGAACTGCCCTCCTCTTCAGAGCTAGAAGATTTTCGATTCGGCATTCGACGCCACACTCTCCTCCACGAGGATGCGAAGCGATTCTTCGATGGTTTCCCTCGCGACGCCCACCCGATGGCGATTCTCTCTAGCGTTGTGAGCTCGCTCTCAGCCTTCTACCAAGACTCAGATGATCCCCACGATCCAGAGCAGGTACAGGTCTCCATAATGCGCTTGATGGCAAAAATGCCGACAATTGCAGCGTATTCCTACAAGAAATCGATAGGGCAGCCGTTCCTCTACCCAGATAACAGACTTGATCTTGTAGAGAATTTCCTCACGATGATGTTCGCCGTTCCATCTGAGCCTTACCACGCAAGCCCCACAGTCGTGCATGCTCTAAAGCAACTACTGATTCTCCATGCAGACCATGAGCAGAACTGCTCAACATCCACAGTCCGCATGGTTGGCTCGAGTGACGCCAACTTGTTTGCATCAGTGACAGCCGGAATCAACGCTCTATGGGGACCTCTCCACGGTGGAGCAAATCAGGCCGTGATTGAGATGCTTGAGGGAATTCAGGCAAACGGTGGGGACATCACCTCTGCTGTAAAACGCGCCAAAGACCCTAATGACTCATTTCGACTATCCGGTTTTGGGCATCGCGTCTACAAAAATTACGATCCCCGTGCACGCATCCTCAAGACTGCAGCCGAGGGAGTGCTCTCAGAACTAGGGCGCCACGACCCATTGCTCGACCTCGCAATGAGGCTTGAGGAGGTCGCCCTTACCGACTCCTACTTCATTGATAAGAAGCTCTACCCGAATGTCGATTTCTACTCAGGCCTCATTTACCGTGCCATGGGCTTCCCGACACCGATGTTCCCAGTGCTATTCGCAATGGGGAGACTGCCAGGTTGGATCGCCCACTGGAAAGAGATGATGGAGAGCCCACGGACCAAGATTGGCCGCCCTCGCCAGATCTACTCCGGTGCAACTGAGCGCCCATACATCGCTATATCTGAGCGCTGATAAACCCGACTCTGATAATCCCTACGCCTCGGGGAGAACTCCCCCCGAGGCCAGAGAGAGTCTCTCGGCAAGCGATCTAGCTAGATGATCAGCTGGAGCTAAGCGCCTAGCCTCCTATTCGGAGGTTGTACTCCTTTATCGCAGCGTCGGCGCCGGTCTTCGCCTCTTTCAGTGCCTTCGCCGGGGAGAGCCCCTCTAGGAAGAGCTTCTCCTGCGCCTTTAGTACAGCGTCGCGCACTGCTTGATACGCCCCGATTACAGGTCCAGCAGTTGCAGAGTTGTTAGCACCATTAATGAGTTGGTCGTATGCAACTTTGAACTCAGGGTCTGCAATCCACTTGTTCTTCAAGATCGCTACGTCTACTGCTGATTTTCGGGTTGGAACGTAGCCAGTAGATGCAGACCAGTCGGCCTGGATCTCTGGCGAGTTCAACCACTTTGCAAAATCAAACGATGCGAGTTGCTGCGCCGGAGTGCTCCCCTTCTTGACTATGTAGAGAGCACCTCCACCAACAAGAACTCCGCCCTTGCCCGCCGGTCCAGGCATTGGCCCAACACCAATCTCAGCACCGCCAGACTCACCAGACTCAATTACCTGCTGAATCGTTCCAAGCGCTGCGGAGGTATCGATAGTCATGCCGACATCCTTGCTGCGAATACCTAGAAGGTTGTTGAAACCAGCGGTACCGCTAGCGGAGTTTGTAACAGCTAAGCCGTCTTTCACCATTGCCTGCATCCATGTGAAGATCTCAAGGCCAGTTGCGTTATCGAAGGTAACTGCTGATGCTCGCTCTGCGCGACCATTCTCGTTATTCGCATAGAGCACCCCAGCCTTAGCGGACCACTGCTCTAGGTACCAAGGGTCGAGTTTCTGTCCCCAGCCGTACTTATATCCAGATGCCTGAAGTTTGACTGCCGCAGCACGAACCTCTTCGAGGGTCTTGGGCGGGTTCTCGGGGTCTAGCCCTGCCGCACGAAAACCGTTCTTATCGAAGTACAGAATTGGGTTTGAGACGTTGAACGGCATCGGCTGCAGGTCACCCTTGACCGAGTAGTAGCCGAGCACGCGCGGAATGAAATCAGAGGTGTCGTACTTAGTTGCGTCGATACATGCCTGCGCAGGCAGTATCGCCTGGGTATCGATCATCTGTTGAGTACCCGAGTCTTCAATCTGGACGAGGTTCGGGAGATCGCCACTGGTGAGTCCAGCTCGAAACTTCTCAAGAGACTCTCGGTATCCAGTCTGATTGATGAGGGTTACCTCAACTTTTGACTGAGACTCGTTGTACTGCTTAGTCAATCGCACCAAGGCCTCTTCGTTGGCCCTGTTCATCGCATGCCACATTGTGATCTTGACCGGCGCGGTTACCTTGTCCAGCGCAGTAGTTGGGCACGATGCGCCAGAGCCAGCCTTGTCGCTGCTGCTCGACCCCCCACCGCAAGCCGCAAGGCTTACGGCAATAAGTAGTCCGGAGAGTAGGGCTCCTGTGGTCTTCATTGGATTGCGCACTCTTGCTCCTGAGTTTTGGGGATACATGGTCAGCCTTTCACAGCGCCGGCGGTTAGACCGCGCACTAACTGCTTCTGGAAGATAACTAAGAGGATTATTAGTGGAAGCGCGGCGATGACAACACCGGCAAAAGTCACATTTACCTGATCCAGGCTGGTAGCGCGCAGCTGACGAAGACCAATCTGAAGGGTTCGGTATCGCGAGTCCTTAGTGACGATCAAAGGCCACAGATATTGATTCCATGCACCTAGGAATGAGAAGACCGCCAGAGCAGCCATCGCCGGTCTCGCTAGAGGTACCGCAACTCGCACCATAAAGCGCCAGTGACCATACCCATCGAGCGCCGCTGCATCCCTCAAGTCTCGAGGTACTCCTAAAAACGCCTGGCGCAGCAGGAAAGCACCGAATCCCGTAGCCATAAATGGAGCAGCTAACCCAGCGTATGAGTTGTACCAACCGAGATTCACGACGGTGGTGAGGTTCGTAATTACTGTCACCTCAAATGGCACCATAAGCGTGGCTAGAAAAACAATGAAGAGCGTCCGCTTCAATGGAAACTCTAAGAAAGCAAACGCGTAGGCAGCGCAGGTAGCTGTCACAATCTGGCCTGTCACGATCAAAAAAGTGA
>CAFBPF010000010.1_pt1 | contig 13117 bp, 14 predicted proteins | sample 7269651 | NCBI WGS metagenome assembly CAFBPF01 (sample SAMEA6814137, study PRJEB35770) | freshwater metagenome | biome: Freshwater; feature: Freshwater reservoir; material: water | place: Czech Republic | collected 2017-06-27 | depth 30m m
GGTAGGCCACCGTCGCGTTCTCTGACCTTCCCCGCTATCTCGCGCGCCAGCGCAAGATCGTCCTTATCTATATCTACGTTGATTGCAACCATTGGCGGTCGAGCGCCAACTGCAATAGCCCCGAGGGTCAGGTGCGGTTCGCTGGGGCCAAGGTCCGGAGAGCGTGTCTTAAATGCAGTTCTTCGCGCATCCGGGAGGCTTCTATTCTCGGGGTCCGCATCGCCGTAAAGAAAGACTGGAACGCTGTGGGTCTCTACCACCCACCTTGCATAATCGAGTGCCGCTTGCGCCGCCTCGTTTGCTGGCGTCGAGTGAAGTGCAACAAAGGGCACAACATCTATTACTCCTAGGCGTGGATGAACCCCGAAGTGAGTTCGAATATCTATTCGGCTTGATGCTGCGTCGGTAAGCGCACGTGCGGCCTCTATTGCTTTGCTTGGATCACTCCCAGCGAGAGTGAAGACGCTTCGATGATGATCGACGTCTGTGTGACGATCAAGCAGAGCGTCGCCACACGCGGCGGAGAGAGATGCGAGCACCGCAGCGTCTTGACCCTCTGAGATATTGATTACGCACTCAAGCATTCCCAGAGGCTAGAGCCCCCGAAGCCCTCGCCGGCGAGTCCGTTAGCGCGAGTGTGCCGGGAGCAACTGGGGTGAGGAGAATTCCTTGGAGGCTGGACCGGTATGATCGCAAGTAATGCGCATTGGATTCGCTCTTCCCCAACACGATTTTTCTCTAAGAAGCGAGTCGCCGCTTTCGTATTCAACCCTCCTAGGCTATGCGCGTTATGCAAAAGATTTAGGGGTTGATTCGCTTTGGCTCGCAGATCACCTCGTATGGGATGTCTCCAAATATGGGGGACCGACCGAGCCCGGCGGAATGTTCGAGCCGTTAGTGACGCTCAGTGCGCTTGCTCGTGATGTTCCAGATGTGCGTCTAGGAACTCTCGTGCTCCTTGAGGCGCTGCGCCCTGCCGCCCTGCTCGCGAAGTCAATCTCAACAATGGATCGTTTGAGCGGTGGTCGTATTGATGTTGGAGTGGGCGCAGGTTGGTATGAACCTGATTTCACCGGGATCGGTATGTCAATGCCAAGACCAGGTGAGCGCTTAGAGCGCCTAGGCGAGTGCGTCCAAGTATTGAAGGGGCTGCTTACGGCCGAGGCAGAGCCCTTTACGTTTGACGGCAAGTTCCATTCATCTGCCGGAGCAAGCCTCACCCCCGCCGCGCTTCAGACCCCAAACCCTCCGATATTTGTCGGAGGAAAGGGCGATCGACTCCTTGACCTAGTAGCTCGCCACGCCGATGGCTGGAATACCTGCTGGCAGTGGAGCTTCGATGCGTATCAAGAGCGCCTAGGGGTACTCGAGCAAGCCTGCGAAAAGGTGGGGCGTGATCCATCGACCGTCTGGCGCTCTCTAGGGCTCTACGCACTAGTGGGGGAGAATGAAGCCGACCTCGCTCACAGGTTTGAGCGGCTAAGAAGCGAGTCCCCCGTGGGCGTCCTTGACGGAGTATCGCTAGATGATTGGCGTGTTGGTCGTTTAGTAGGGACCGTTGAGCAGGTCCGTGAGCAGGCATCCGGATGGGCCGAACTCGGAGTCGAGACGCTTATCGTCTGTACCGGGTCCGTGCCATTTGCGGTTGCTGCCAAGGATGATCTCGACCCAATAGTTGAGAGCCTTAAAGGAATTTAGGCTGCTAAACACAGAGGGTTCCGAGTAATCAGGCCCGCTGATGTGTCCATGGGGGCATAAAAGCGCGGTACCCTGAGGCCCTACCTTGAGAGGGAGTAGCCCAATGTTTGGTCTCGGTGCACCAGAACTTCTAATTGTTCTCGCAGTAATTCTTGTCGTCTTTGGTGGAAGCCAAGTGCCCAAGTTGGCACGAAACCTTGGTCAGGCCCAGAAGGAGTTCAAGAAGGGCCTTGATGAAGGTGGAAAACCTGATTCGGAAGAGGCCAAAAATCCGACCAAGGACGCCAACTAAATAAGGCTTCTTGGCATCTTTAGCCCCCTGAATAGTGCCTTGGGAACCCCCGACGCCTCTGCGACGTTGTTGTGACGCCAGATGGAGTGCCCACATGGGAAGAGGTTGCCCGTAACCACGGACAATTCCTCTACTCAGTTGCGTATCGACTGACCGGCAACCAAGAGGATGCGAGAGACATCGTGCAGGAGTCGCTTCTGCGGGTGCGTCGCGGACTCGAGACATATACGCCAGGAACGCTCGAGGGATGGTTGGCTCGCATCGTGACAAATGTTTTTCTTGATGACGTGCGCAAGCGCAGGAGACGACCTACCAGCGCGCTCCCAGAGAACCCCGACCTAGTACTCCCACCGAGCGCATCTGCGGATGATGTCTCAAGCGCTTCGGGGTTATCTGCAGAGATTCAGCAAGCAATCAATTCACTCCCCGAAGATTTTAGAGTTGCGGTTGTTCTCTGCGATGTAGCCGATCAATCGTATGAAGAGATATCCATGAGTCTCGGCGTACCGGTCGGCACTGTACGTTCGCGGATCCATCGCGGTAGGCGCCTTCTCCGTGCCGCGCTTGTTGAGTCAGGGGTGATGGAGTGAGTACCGGTACACCAATGAACCCAGAAGAACTCTTGGACCTCGCGTCTGCATATGTTGATGGTGAGATGAGCCTCGAGGAATCAAGGTCATTTGAATCGGAGTTAGATGCATCGCCAGAGTTGAGTAAGGAACTCCTCGAGATAACGGAGTTGCGTGGTCTGCTGCGCGCTAATGGCCAGGAGGAGATGCCCGCTGGGATGCTCAACCTGATCGTCGCTGTCGTAGGTGCTGCAGAAGAACACCCCGGTGGAATCGACGACGATGCAGGGATGAGCGAATCCGCGGGTGGCGTCGTCACGATTAGTGAGAGGCCTCGAGCGCAGCGACGAATCGTAAAGTGGTTTGCTGGCGCCGCTGCAGCAGCATGCCTCCTCGTAGTGGTAGGTATGCCGGGCTCTGGATCAGTAGCTCCCCCTATCGCCGCATCGGTGCAGACCCATGCAGCGCGATCAAGTCTCGACGAACCTGCTGTTGAGAAGATGTCGGCAGCCTCAGTCAGCGCAGGGTTCTTGAGATGACTCGATCGCAGGCGTTTACGCTGATAACAGCCAACAACACAGGCGCAGAAGCATGAGTGGGAGATCCTTGTTGTCTCGATTGCCATTAGGTGTACTTGCCGTAGGCGTTGGGTCCTTCATGGCCCTGAGTGCTGCGTCCTCACGAGCAGGTGCGAGTATCGCGATTGATCTGAATAACCCATTAGGTGCTGCGCAAGACGCGGCGTCGGCACATTCATATGACGCGACATTGACAACTACTTGGCGTTCGCAGAGCGGATTAAGGACGCGCAGAATTACTGTGAGCTCGAATGGCGAGCGAGTCTCTGTGGTGGGTGAACGAAAGTTGCTCTCCTCTGGCTCGCTGCGAGCAGTTGAGCGCGGCGGTAATTGGCACTCGATCTGGACGACCCCTGCGACTCTTCGAGGACCCGCGTTATCTAAAAAATATGTTGTGACACTCGGTGGTGCCTCCTCTGTGGCGGGCCGCGCAACTACTCAGGTAGTTATCTCCGATCGGAGAGGTCGTCTGCGAGATCTCATAGACCTCGATGCCGAGAATGGTTTAATGCTTCGCAGAGAGCAGCGGGACGAGAGAGGAGCGACGCTGCGGGTGACGGTCTTCGAGAAGATCGGGGCAGTTAAGAAAGCTGATAAAGATCCAGAAGCAAGCAAACCCGGTAAATCCAGTAAGCCACTGGAGGGCAGTGCCGCCCCGAGGACTGCCCTAACCATAGAAGCCCCATTTATGCTTTTTAAGAGGCTCCCCGGCGGCTTCATGCTTGTTGGAAAATACGTAGCTCAGGGGAATGGGCGGGAACTTTTTTACTCGGATGGATTGAACAGCGTCTCGGTATTTGAGTGGGAGGGATCCATCGAGCCAGGTTCGTTGCCCTCCGGCGGAGAATGGCACCGAGCCCCTAATGGTGAGATGCGTAGTTATGACTCACCGGTCGGAATCGTCAACGTGTGGGATGCAGACGGTATGACATTTACGGTAGTCAGTGAAGCAACTGCACTCGAGACGGCTCGCATTGTTTCGTCTCTCCCACAGGACACAAACACTGAAGGGTTCGCGAGGATTAGCCGATTCTTGATCGGACCGTTTAGCTGGGGCTAGCGCCGCTAAACCTCAAGCAGAGAAGACTAAGCGGCGCTACCAACACCCGCTACAAATGCAGAGCGGTGATTTAACTCTGGCCTAGGTGGCTGCGAGTCGACGATCGCGCAGGATTCTGCGGCGCTCCCGCTCGGAGGTGCCACCCCAGACGCCATGCTCTATTCGGTAGGTCAGTGCATACTCGCGGCACTGTTCCTTAACTGGGCACTCGCCACAAATGCGCCTTGCCTTATCAACACCAACACCATCGGATGGGAAGAACGTGCCTGGAGCATGGTCACGGCAGAGGCCATCGGCCATCCAAGGCTGTGTTGTCTCCGGTGGTGCCTGGTTGGTGGGGGGATGGAGCCTGTTCTGTGTTTGAGTAGTTGCGGTTTGATTCATAGTTATCCCTTCAACGCCCTTAGGCCGAGTTGGGTTCCCGCTCAGCAGCAATTCTTAGGCGCTCTTGCTTCTGGGCCTCCCGGCGCATTTTCCCGACACCGAATGCTCGTTGAAGGCTGACAGCGACAGCAATTGTCACCCCTCCTGAAATAAGCAGCACTACGTATTTATTGGATACGTCGGTGCCGGTTTGAATCGAGTGGAGTGTCGCGAGGACCGCCAACAAGTAACTGGTCATGTGAATAGCGTGCCAGGTTCGTTTTGAGAATAGGGACTGTGTAAGTGAGCTGACCTGCACCACCAACATGAGCCAAAATGCAATTGCTCCCCAAGCGACTGCCGTGGCGCGCCACGGGGACATCCAAGGAACAACCGCTTGTTTTATGGAGATTTGCACGTAGGTGTCAGCGATAATCGCTGCAATGTGCAGGGCAACAGTCGCTAGAGCCAGCCCGGATACCCAAGGGTGCAGGTCAAGAATCCATCGCAGGCTTCCTCGTTTCTCAGTGAGTCTCCCAGAGGCGAGGGCGCCTAAGACGAGACTTGCAACAAGAAGCGTCCATGCAACAAGGCCACTACTTCGAGCGATATACCAGCAAATGTGACTCATGAGTTACCTGGGCTTAAGAAGGAGTTGGGCGCAGAGAGATAGTTAGAGCTCAAATAACTTGAAGCGCTATGCACACTGCAACGCGGAGGCGGAGACACGAAACATCATCCTTATGAAGATCGAGCCTTATGAAGATCGAGTAGTCGTTTGTGGTGCTCGGACTGGAGGAAGGTACGTGCTGCGCGGGGCTGGTACCGGAGCGGTGTTAACCCATTGCTGCGTCGTAGTGGTGGGGTTCGACGAGCCATCATTGAAGAGATCGTCCTGCCAGCGGTCGTCGTCTCGATCGTCGTCGTCCCGATCTTCAAACCAGACGCGAGCAGGTGTGGTGGTGAGCGTTGGATATATGGGTGTGGGAACAGAACCCGATGCGGCAGCGGATTGTGCCGGATGGTTAAGGGCGATTACGCCAGCCCCTGCGATTATGCCTAGCGCCCCGGCTCCAGCAGCCCAGACGCGCGGCCTCCACGAGCGCCTCCACCGATTCATGTATGAAGGCTTGAGCAGCCGAGAGTAGGGAATTCCCACCTGGGTCTGGGCGTGGCTCCCGACGTCGGAGGGAGTATCAAGTTGGCTGCTCTGTGGTCGTTCTCGTTCTGGAATGTTCATGGGATTCTTCCGTTTTGATTGGCTGATAGTCGGCTGAACTCTCTGTCAGTCGCTGTGTCTCATGAGAAGACTCTGCCCCACGAAGGTAAGAGTCTCTAAATGGCAAGGTGAGAAAAAGGTATGAATTCTTTGTTTTGTGCTCGGTTCTTACCCTTCTCTCAACGAAGCAGGCGAGAATAAGCCCATGGCACCTCGGATCCTTATCGCTGATGACGACCGCGCTATCAGGGATGCCCTAGAGAGGGCAATAGGTCTAGAGGGTTATGAGGTTGAGTTAGTTAACGACGGGGAGGCTGCACTTGAGGCGGTTGCGCGCAGCGCTCCAGACCTCCTAATCCTCGATGTGATGATGCCGAGCCTTGACGGGCTTGGCGTCTGTCGAGCTCTTCGTAATCAAGGAAATCGAACACCGATTCTTATTCTTACTGCTCGAACCGAGGTATCCGATCGAGTCTCAGGACTAGATGCGGGCGCTGACGATTATCTTCCTAAACCGTTTGCTCTAGATGAACTCCTCGCACGGATGCGCGCACTCCTTCGGCGCACAACTACTGAATCCGGGTCCGAAGAGGAGAACCTCACAGCTGGCGACATACTCATAGAAGAATCGTCTCGGCGTGCATGGCGCGGGGATCGCGAGTTGGAACTAACAAAAACTGAGTTCGATCTGCTTGCCTTGTTGGTTCGTAACGCAGGGATTGTCCTTTCACACACAACTATCTATGAGGACATTTGGGGCTACGACTTTGGGCCGGACTCCAAGAGCCTTGCGGTTTATGTTGGGTATCTTCGGCGCAAAACTGAGGCCGATGGCGAGACGCGCCTTGTCCAGACCGTACGGGGCATTGGCTACACGCTGCGAGAGCAGCAGTGAAATGAAACAGAGGAAGCAATGAGTCTGCGCGCGCGACTGGCGATTTCATTTGCAGCCTTTGCTGCAACCGCTGTCTTGGTGGTCGCGATTACCGGACACATGACCACCGCTCGCGCCCTAAGGGTTGAGATTGACCGCACCCTCGACGGGTATAGCGAGCGACTTGAGCATTCAGACGGAGCGTTTCTTACTGCGCTCTGTGGAATCCGAGATACAGGCGCCGAGATGCACGAAGGTCCAATACCGGAGCTTCCAGGTTCGCGCGTTCAGTGCATCGACTCCGAGGGGGAGCGCGTGCTGAGCATTACTAGTGGAGCACTCCCTCTGAGTCGGGCGGATAGGGAGTTAGCGCGATCCGGAGGGGAGTCACGTTTCTCGACTGTCTCGACAGATGGAGGGGCCTACCGTCTCCTCACTGTTGCGGTCCCGGGTGGAGGAGCGGTGCAGCTCGCCCGGAGCCTCGCCGAGGTTGATCATGCCTTAGATGCTCTGCGCCTTAGGGCTCTACTCATTGGGTTCTTCGTCATCCTTGCGGGTGGCGTGTTCGGTTGGTTGACGGCTGTTTTCATTACGCGCCCTCTTGCAGTGTTGACCTCAACTGCTGAGCAGATTGCTCAGACAGGGGATCTAACGGCACCGATTCGAACGCAGGGCGAGGATGAAGTGGGTCGCTTATCGACAGCTTTCGCGATGATGATCTCGGCACTTAGCCAATCTCGTCGAGAGCAGCAGCAACTTGGGCAAGATGCTGGGCATGAGCTCCGCACTCCGCTCACATCGTTGCGCGCGAATATTGACACGCTGTCACGACACCCAAATCTAGATCCCGAGACGCGCTCACGTGTCGTTGAGGATTTGGACTCAGAGGCGCGTGAACTAACAGCGTTGACGGAGGAGTTACTCAATCTCGTTACAGAGAAGCACGACTCCGAAGTCGCACACACATGTGACTTAGCCGAATTACTTGAGAGAGCAGTTGATCGTGCCTCGCGACGTAGCGATCACCAGTACTCGCTTGTTGCTGAGCCTTTTCTATTGGAGGCCCGCGAAGGAAGGGTCCTTCGGGCCGTCGGGAACCTGCTTGAGAATGCTGCCAAATTCTCGCCCGCTGGATCAGCGATTGAGATTCGGGAGTCGGGTGGAGTCATAACTGTGAGAGATCATGGAGTTGGGTTTACCCCTAGCGATATCCCAAGTGTATTTAGGCGTTTCTATAGATCTGATTCGGCTCGCGCTCTCCCAGGATCAGGCCTTGGGCTCGCAATAGTTGCTCAAGTTGCGGAGGAGTGCGGCGGAGCAGTGAGTGCCCAGAACGCCGAAGATGGCGGGGCGATCATGACCCTTATTCTCAAGGATCGTCCAGCCGCGGAGACCGATAGGAGTGGCGCGGCAAGGGAAGGCAGGCATGGGGAAAGATGACCGTGTTCGCGGCGGAGCCGGAGCGAAACGTGTTGACCTGTCAAAACAATCCCAATTTTTCTGGAACGTTTATAGGAGTTCTAGCGTTGAGTCCCTCGATGGATAATTCTCTAACCCAAAGTTTTTATTTGCCGGGGCGAACGAGCGCACTTGGACTGCACGCTAAATAACAGATTGCTGAAGACACAGAGCATCACTATTAAGAACATCACGATTAAGAGCAAATAAGTAAATATTCTGCAACGCGATTACTAGATAACAACATGGAGGATCCAAATGAGCGCTGACTTCGATGAGACAATCTCCAACAGTCCTACAAATTTCGACCCTTCGGAGACGGACGACGCTCCGGAGAACGACGAAGGTTGGACGGTTGAGGACGACAACTCACAAGGAGTGGACGACACCGAGCAGGCTCCAGTCTTCGAGCGTGACGAATGGGCTCCGCCTATCGCTGCAGGGTCTTATAACTCGGAGTCTTATAACTCGGAGTCTTATAACTCGGAGTCTTATAACTCGGGGTCCTATCGCGCTACCTCCGAGAATGCGGCCTCCCCACCAACAGATCCAGTAACGCCGGTCCCCAACAACGCTCGATCTTCGGCTGGGCGTGGGCGCCAGTTTGTTGCAGGGATAGCGATCGGCGCGCTTATTGGTGGAGCGGTAGGCGGCGGAGTAGCAGCACTTGTCTCGCGCGGAGATACACAGATAATCGCTCAGCCAAATCCGGTGGTCACTGAGGTACGCAATACATCTCGCCTAGCTATTGCCCAAGACATCCAGAGCCTCATCGGGCGTGTAGAGCCTGCCGTGGTAGCGATACGCACCGGCGCTGCAGTTGACGAAGGACTATTCACGGGGAGAGGGCCATCCTCTGGTGGCGAGGGCACTGGTTTTGTAATTTCTTCCGACGGCGTCATCGTCACCAACAGCCACGTCATTGAGGGTGCGAGCGGGCGTATTGAGGTTGTCTTTAATGATGGCACTGTTCGTAAGGCAACAGTTCTCGGGAGCAGCCCGGAGCTAGACCTAGCAGTAGTACAGGCCGCGAATGTCTCAGGCCTCCCGATCGCTCGACTCGGCAGCAGCGATGAACTAGTTGTCGGTGATGATGTCGTCGCAATCGGCAATGCTCTCGCCCTCGATGGAACTCTAAGTGTGACGCGCGGAATCATCTCAGCGAAGGGTCGAACCGTCTCAACAAGTGCAAGTACGAGTCTCTTGAACATGCTCCAGACCGATGCTGCGATCAACCCGGGTAACTCAGGGGGTCCACTTCTTAACTCACGGGGCGAGGTAATCGGTATCAATACCGCTATTGCAGATCCCGGCGACTCGCAGAATGTTGGTTTTGCAATCGCTATTGACTCTGCTCGTCCGATAATTGATCAACTCCGAGCAGGTAAGGATATTGAGCTCGCATACCTTGGAATTCAAAGTAAGACGGTGACCCCTGCCATAGCGAAGGACCTCAATCTTGTAACGCAGACAGGTGCGGTCATCGTCAAGGTGACCCCAGGGACTGGAGCCGCAGATGCAGGTCTCAAGGTCAATGACGTAATCGTTGCGGTCGGCTCTAACGAGGTTCGAAGAGCAGATGATGTTGGCTCCGCTATTCGTGGGCAGAGCCCAGGGGCGACGCTAAAGATCACTGTTGAGAGAGATGGAGCTCGCAAGGTCATTGAGGTGAGGCTCGGGGCGGTTCCGCTGAGCGAAATTGGCTAAGAATGGTCTGCTCTAAAACGGTGGCGCTCTAAAACGGTGGCGCCCGCGAAGCATTCCTGCTTTGGTTGGCTCAGCCCCTGATCCCCCTAAATCTCTCTGGATTTGAACGCCTCTCATCTTTTGGGAGTGCCCGACATAGGGGAGCAACCCTGCGAGCGCATAGGGTGAGGGGAGAAGCGGGCTGTTGCCAGTCTCAGAGATAACTAAAGCGGGAGCTAGCGAATATGGCTATGGATCAGGATCAAGTCGAGCAGTCTCAACCGGTAGGGCACGTTCGCGTCGTCTACTTGGGACCAGTTGCACCGCACTGGGAAGTTGTTGAGGTCTTCGGCGATAGCCGCACCATCAGCGAGTTTCGCCAGCGCGCGCTTGCTCGCCTGCAGCTTCTTCCCCCACACGACCCCCAGTGCAGACGTAACCGCGAGCGCGTTGTTCGAGATGCAGAGCGCGAGCGCTTGATCCTTCAGTGGGATCTTGGGTACGAGGAGAACTAACTCTCTAACGAGTGGCACTGGTTCCCGAAGACTCGAACCAGTCCGAGTTAATTCGTAGTTCTAATTAGTGCTCGAGAGTAATTATGGCGGTGCGAGTCGCTACTTCTGCTCGTTCTTGTCAGGGTGGTTTCCTGTCACCATGAACTCAACCCGCTCCGCGATAGTTACCGCGTGGTCGGCCATACGCTCGTAGTGACGACCTACTAAAGCAACCTGAACAGCCCGAAGCACCGAGGCCTCGTCACCTGTCGTGTCGGCGAGGATGTGCCTGAAAAGGCTCTTAGTTAAGTCATCCATCGCATCATCCATATCGGTAAGTGCTCCGGCCCATGTTGGGTCGCGATCTGCGAAGGCGTCAATCGCGACACGGGTCTGACTCACGGCCTGCTGCCCCATTTGGTCAATGATTCCGCGCACTCGAGGGTCGAGCGTATGAGGGTAGAGCCGCCTTGTGGCTTTGGCTACATTCACAACGAGATCCGCGGTGCGCTCTAGTTCGTGACTAATCCTCATCGTGGTGATTACGGCGCGTAGGTCGGCTGCAACCGGGGATTGTCTCGCGAGTACAAGCAGTAGTTGGTCGTCAATTCGGTGGTATAGGTCGTCGATTGCGTCGTCTCCATCGATGACGATCTCTGCAGCGGAGGGGTCTCCTCCTAAGAAGGCCTGAGTCCCTGCGGTAATCGCCTCGGTAGTGAGAGCGGCCATGCGGATGATGTCGGTTCGTACATCGGCAAGCTCGTCCTGGAGGGTGCGCCGTGCCCCGGACTCGCTGTTAGGTGGGGCCAATTTGTCGGTCACGTTGGATCTCCTGGGTTTTTGGTGGAGGCGTCTTGGTCGAGGCGTCTTGGTGAGGATGGGCTTTAGTGAGGATCGGCTTTAGTGAGGATGGGCTTTTAGGAGTATGGCCTTAAACCTAGAGTCGCTCCGCCTCTCAGCGCTAAGGGTTCACCCTACGTTCATTATGAGCTCACAGAACTCCCCTCACTAGTGGGCCCATTTAGGGGTTTTTACCGTTTTCCCCATTCCAGAGTGCAGGTGACAGGGAAATTGGTCTGGAGTTTGGGGCTGTAACCCCGCGCATTTGCCCTTTGTTCACGTTTCGTTTACCTAAGAGTAACGGATGGGAAAGCCGAGCTATCTACGGTACCTGCAGCAAGAGCCGGGGATCGCCTTCGGTGCCCTTTAACTATCACGAGAGGCCTACGTCTAAATGAATGAATCCAGAATTGCTCGCAGAGGAACTAGCCGCGTTGCACTCACTGCGAGCGCAGCGGCTTTGGTTCTTGCTATCAGCGCATGTGGTGGAGGCAGCAGCGATAAGGGCTCACCCACAAGCACTACCGCAGGCACAAAGTTAAGCGCTGCAACTCTGAACGGATCTGGCGCTACTTTCCCTCAGGCGTTCTACGAGACAACCATCGCGAAGTTTCAGACGGTACAGCCTGATGTGACTGTGACATACGCAGGTGGAGGCTCCGGTAAAGGACAGACAGACCTCGCAGCCGGGCTAGTCGACTGGGCAGGCTCCGACAGCACAGTGAAGCCTGAGGATGCTGCGAAGTTTAAGACGCCTTTTCTTTACTTCCCAACAGTCGCTGCGCCAATCACGGTTTCATTCAACCTGAGTGGTGTGAAGAGTCTCCGGCTTACTCCGGACGCGGTTGCAGGAATCTTTGGAGGCGCAGTCTCTAAGTGGAACGACCCGCTCATTACCGCAACAAACAAGGGTGTCACACTCCCCGCAACTGACATTGTTGTAGTGCACCGTGCAGACGGGTCGGGTACAACTGCAAACTTTACGAAGTACCTCACAAAAGCAGCACCAACTTCATGGACCCTAGGCACTGACAAAGTAGTCAATTGGCCAGCAGGTCAGCAGGCCGGAAACGGTAACGCCGGTGTCGCCCAGATCATCGAGTCAACCCAGGGATCCATTGGGTATGTTGACTTCTCAGACGCAGATTTTGCTGGTCTCAAGTCAGCTGCTATCAAGAACAGAGACGGCAAGTTTGTTGCGGCAAGTCTCTCGGGAGCCTCGGCCGCAGTTGCAGGGGCAACCCTCAATGCCGATCTCACCTACGACCCGCTTGACGCCCTAGGTGCAACTTCATACGCGATTACTGCTCCTACGTACATGCTCATTTCAACCACTTACGGAGACGCCGCAAAGGGCAATGCGGTAAAGGGATTCGTTAAGTACGTGCTTACCGATGGACAGGACCTCGCAGGTTACTCAGGCTTTGCCCGTTTGCCCGCCAAGATTTTGAGCGCAGCTATTGCACAACTCAAGATGGTAAAGGTCGGCTAACAAAACTTGAGGCGCTCTAGGTGACGCTTGTTGATAACGAGATGAGGTCAGGGTCAGTCTCCCTTCTCGCGGGCGAGAGCCCTCCTGGTCGGCGAACTGATTCGGTATTCCGGAGCGCGGCGGCCTTGGCCGCTGGAGTTGTTCTCCTCATACTTGGCCTCATTCTCGTAACAACAACGCGTAACGCCTGGCCAGCATTTGCGGAAGAGGGGCTCTCCTTCGTCACCTCAAGCACTTGGGACGTTGCAGGTGCGGCATTTGGAACGCTTGCATTTACCTACGGCACGCTTGTCATCTCTGCGATTGCTCTGCTGATAGCGGTCCCGGTAAGCATCGGGGTTGCGCTCTTCGTGACTGAGATGGTGCCTAAGCGACTGCGCGCTGGAGTCGTGATGCTCATAGACCTTTTATCCTCGGTGCCATCAGTTGTTTTTGGGCTTTGGGGAATCCTGGTTGTGGCCCCAGCGATAACGGGCGTCTACACAAATATTTCA
>CAFBPF010000011.1_pt1 | contig 12610 bp, 10 predicted proteins | sample 7269651 | NCBI WGS metagenome assembly CAFBPF01 (sample SAMEA6814137, study PRJEB35770) | freshwater metagenome | biome: Freshwater; feature: Freshwater reservoir; material: water | place: Czech Republic | collected 2017-06-27 | depth 30m m
AATACAAGCGCTTCAACAGTTGCCTCGACCGCTGCTGTATCACCGGTCGGCCGGTCAATAGAGATATGTAGCCGCTCTGGGCGCACCATTACCACTGCCGAGTCAGAGGGCCTGATGCTCTCGTCCGTAACAGGGACTCCAAAGCGATGACCTGCTGCATCTACCGTAGCTAGATCACCTGTTACCGCAACGACAGCCGCCGGAATGAGATTGGCTACGCCTATAAACCCAGCTACAAAGACCGTTGCAGGCTGGTGGTATATCTCCTCGGGGGTACCTATCTGCTCAACGCGTCCAGCATTCATGACTGCGATGCGATCGCTCATCGTGAGGGCCTCTTCTTGATCGTGCGTCACGAAAACAAAGGTGATACCAACCTCGCGCTGAATGCGCTTGAGCTCGAGCTGCATCGTCTGCCTTAACTTCAGGTCAAGCGCTCCAAGAGGCTCATCGAGCAGAAGGGCGCTCGGGTAATTGACCAAAGCTCGGGCCAGCGCAACACGCTGCTGCTGGCCGCCGGAGAGTTGAGTTGGCCGGCGCTCCGCAAAATCACCGAGATGGACAATCTCGAGCATCTCTTTAACCCGACCAGCAATCTCGTCCTTTGGGGCCTTGGTGGATCTCGGACCAAATGCGATGTTGTCAAAAACGGTCATATGCGGGAAGAGTGCATAGTTCTGGAAAACCGTATTCACATTGCGCTTGTAGGGCGGAACCTTCGAGACATCTCTGCCGTCGAGACGAACCTCACCGCTAGTTGGTTGCTCAAACCCAGCAATCATGCGGAGGGTTGTCGTCTTGCCGCAGCCAGAGGGGCCGAGCATCGAGAAGAACTCTCCTTGGCGTATACCAAAGTTCGCATCATCTACGGCTTTGAAGTCGCCAAATTGCTTTGAGACGTGGGAGATCTCAATCACCGTATTCTCTGAACCAGAAAGGTCCTTAGGATCTTTCAACGCTTCGATGTTCAGTCTCACGCCTCCTGTTAAAAGTGTGGCTCTACTTTGTTTGCCGCACCTATACGCTCAAGTCAAGCAGGTTTGGGCGGGGAGAGTTGGTCTAGACCGAATCTCCCCAAGGAAATTAAATAGATGCCATTTGCCCCTGCCCCAAGGCATCATCGGGCCGCTACGTTTAAGGACGTACGACTAGATACTCTAAGAGCAGTCCCAAGAAGACGGCCAAGAAGACGATCTGAGAAAAGGACCGTCCGAGAAAAGGACGATCTGAGAAAAAGACGGACCAGTTAGTGCCACCCGGAGAGCAGGAGATTTAGGTGCCGAGTACAAACTTCATAAATGGCGAGTGGAGAGACTCCCTTGACGGTGCAACCGATGCTGTAATTAACCCGGCTACCGGAGAAGCGATCGGGTCAGTCCCCTCGAGCGGAGTCGCCGATGTGGATGCCGCGGTCACCGCCGCAGCAAATGCTTTTGAGTCTTGGGGGCGCATGACCCCACGGGGGCGTAGCGAGATCCTGCACAAAGTCGCTGACGCTATTGAGGCCGACCTCGAGAATCTCAAGCGCATAGAGATGGAGAACTGCGGTAAGCCGGCCTCGATGATCGAGTTTGAGATGGACCTCACTCTCGATAACTGGAGATTCTTTGCCGGTGGAGCGCGCTTCCTTGAGGGGCGAGCAGGGGGCGAGTATCTCGAGGACCACACCTCGTACCTGCGCCGCGATCCACTCGGTGTTATCGGTGGCATTGCCCCGTGGAACTACCCACTCAACATGGCTACTTGGAAACTCGGCCCCGCACTTGCCGCTGGAAACACGATCGTCCTAAAACCGTCGGAGCTCACTCCGTTCAGCGCTCTACGCCTCGCTGAGATTACGGCTGACATTCTCCCCCCTGGAGTATTGAATGTCGTCACTGGTCAAGGCCGCACGGCGGGCGACGCTCTTGTTCGCCACCCTAAGGTCGCTATGGTCTCGCTCACAGGAAGCGTTGAGACCGGCAAAGTAATTGCGCGCACTGCAGCTGAGACTCTCAAGCGCGTTCATCTAGAACTAGGCGGCAAGGCCCCTGTAATTATTTTTGACGATGCAGATATTGAAGCAGCGATTGCATGCCTCGTCGAGATGTCCTATTACAACTCTGGTCAAGACTGCACTGCGCCCTGCCGCATCTTGGCTGGGCCAGGTATCTACGATGACTTCGTATCAGGGTTAACCGATGCAGTTGCTGGCATCACCACCGGAGACCCCTTCGATGAAGCAACTGGAATGGGCCCAGTAATCTCTGCGAACCAACTTGCGAGAGTTGAGGGGATGGTTGCTCGTGCAGTTGAGGCGGGTGCTGAGCTAACCATCGGCGGGTCATCGATTGATCGCCCCGGATTCTTCTACTCGCCATCAGTTATTGCCGGACCAGCTCAAGATAGCGAGATTGTGCAGAGAGAAGTCTTTGGACCCGTTGTTTCGGTGCAGCGTTTTACCGACGAGGCCAATGCCCTCGCTTGGGCCAACGATATTGATTATGGGCTCTCCGCGAGCGTCTGGACCAGCGACGTCGGGCGCGCTATGAGAATGAGCGCAGCACTTCAATTTGGCTGCGTATGGGTCAACGACCACATACCGATTGTCTCTGAGATGCCTCACGGAGGCTTCAAGCAATCGGGATACGGCAATGACATGTCTATCTATGCAATAGAGCACTACACGGAACTCAAGCACGTAATGATTAAGCACTAAACAAAGAGTAAATACGAGAACAAACATACCCAGCAACACATATACCAACACAGGAGCTGATAGCCGTGGATAACGGCAGCCGCATCAACGCATCCACACTTGCATCCGATGAGTTCGCGAAACTTGTTGCTGCAACACCGAAATCAAAAGCTCTCTACGAGCGAGCACTCAAATCGTTACCACAGGGAGTCGGGTCTTCTTTCCAAGCAGGCGAGCCATACCCGATCTACTTGGAGCGCGGCAAGGGAAGCCATGTGTGGGACGTTGACGGACGGGAGTACCTCGACTTCCACAACGGCTTCGGCGCCATGATCGTCGGGCATGCCCACCCAGTAGTGGCAGAGGCAATTGAACACGCGGCGCGTAATGGAACCCACTTCGCGGCCCCAACAAAGGCCACCGTCGAGTTCGCCGAGCTGCTCTGTGAGCGTTTCTCCTGCGAGTCGCTGCGCTTTGCTAATTCAGGTACCGAGGCAACTATGGGTGCTATTCGTATTGCGCGCGCGGCAACAGGGCGCGATCACATTGTCAAGATCGAAGGCTCCTATCACGGCCACCATGATCCCGTGATGTTCTCGGTTGTACCGAACGCCGACATGATGGGCGGGCGCGATGCTCCTCACTCCACACCGATGTCGCTCGGTATTCCGCACTCAATTGCTGAGCACACACATGTCGTGCCGTTCAATGACCTAACTGTTCTCTCCAAGCTCCTCGACGACCAGGGGGATCGCATTGCTTGCCTAATCCTTGAGCCGGTGATGATGAACATCGGAATCTGCCAGCCGGCGCCCGGCTATCTGCAGGGCCTCAAGGACCTGCTTCATAAGCACGGTGCGCTTCTAATCTTCGACGAAGTTAAGAGTGGAGCCACCGTCGCTTACGGCGGAGCGGTCGAGCGTTACGGAGTTGTCCCCGACCTTGCATGCTGGGCCAAGGCCATCTGCGGAGGTACTCCAGGGGCAGCCTTCGGAGGGCGTGCAGATGTCATGGACTCCATCACTCGAGGTGCCGCTCAGCAGGGAACCTTCAACGGAAACCCACTAGTAGCCGCGGCGGGAATAGCAACACTCTCCAAGGTAATGACGCGTGAGGCATACACGTACCTCGAGGCACTCGGGTCTCGCCTTGCTAGCGGGTGTGCACAGGCGCTCCAGGAGAACGGGATCCCCGGTCACGCCGTGGACCTCGGAGCGAAGGGCTGCGTCTCCTACAGGCCAGAGCCTCTCACGAATTACCGAGACTTCCTCGAGACAGATACGAGCCTCTACGAAGCCTCATACCCGTGGGCTGTGAATCGAGGGCTATTCATGACCCCAGGGGATGAAGAGCAGTGGACTATCTCTGTGCAGCACACGGAGTCTGACATCGATCGGTACCTAGAACAGTTTGCTGAGTTCTGCTCAACTGTCTCTGGGGGCTAACTACTAGCAGGGTTACCTCGTAGCATCGTAGGAATGACGGATCAGGGGGATTGGATTGCACGCGATGCTTCGGTCGTGTGGCATGGCTTTACCCAAATGGCCGCCTATTCAGATAACTCTCCCGTAATTGTCGAGAGGGCAGAGGGCCGAGAGGTCATCGACGTTGATGGGAATCGTTACCTCGATGCCATCTCCTCGCTTTGGGTAACAACACTTGGGCATCGCGTCCCGGAGCTTGACGCAGCTGCACGTGATCAACTTGACCGTGTAGCGCACAGCACTCTGCTCGGGAACGGCAACAGAGTAGTTATTGAGTTTGCTGAGGCATTAGCGCTTCGCGTACCTGTCGAGGCTCCGCATTTTCTCTTCGCATCGGATGGTGCAGCCGCTATTGAGCAGGCCCTCAAGATCGCTTTTCAATACTGGACAAATAAGGGAGTGACCGGGCGCAACTCCTATCTTGCATTTGGAGGCGCGTACCACGGCGACACGATCGGCAGTTTGAGTATCGGCGCCGGTGGTTTTGGAACAGACATCTTCGACCCGCTGCGTTTCCCAGTAATGCGCGCGCCAGGCTTCGACACTCCTAATGCCATTGACGTTGCCATTGAGATGATCGTGGAGAATTGCGCGAGTCTCGCTGCAGTTGTTATTGAGCCACTCGTCCAGGGTGCCGCTGGGATGGAGATGCTGCCAGCCGAGGAGTTCGCAAAATTAGGTATTGCCTGCCGCGACAACGATGTGCTCCTCATCTGTGATGAAGTGGCAACTGGTTTTGGGCGCACAGGCACACTCTTCGCCTCTGAGCAGTGCGGGCTGAGTCCGGATCTCCTTGTAATCGGTAAGGGAATAACCGGCGGGTACCTCGCTATGGCAGCAACTGTTGCGAATGAGCGCGTCTACTCCGCGTTCCTTGGTGACGACCTAGGTCCGCGCACCTTCTACCACGGACATTCCTACAGCGGAAACGCTCTCGCGGCCGCTGTTGCTCTCAAGCACCTTGAACTCATCTACGAGTGGGATGTACTCGCCAACGTAAACGAGCGATCGGATCAATTACGCGCGCTGCTTGATGCAAAGATTGCAGAGCGCCCCGAGGTGAAGGCAATACGGCTACAGGGTCTTATGTGTGGAGTCGAACTCGCTGCGCCGCGCGAAGGTCTGCGCTGGGGGCGCAAGGTATGCGCCTCAGCTGTCGCTCAAGGAGTACTGCTTCGGCCTCTTGGGGATGTGATTGTGCTGATGCCCATGCTTACAACTACCGCTGATGAAGTTGAGCGCATTGTGAATGTCCTCGATGCCGCAATTACTGAAGGAACACGCACGTGACTTCAAGCGAGTGGTCAGAGTGGGCCGAGACGGAGACTGCCGCGATTCATGAATCAGGGAGGTGGCGTGCGCCGCGAACCTTCGACGCTTCGGGGCCGCACGGAACGCTCACGGACTCGGGAGCATCTGTAATCTCCTTCGCCTCGAATGATTATCTGGGGCTCACCCAACACCCCGGCGTTATCAATGCGGCCCACTCCGCTCTAGATCACTGGGGTGCAGGCTCTGGGTCTGCGCGGTTAATTGTCGGGAGCAGACCGATACACGCAGAGCTAGAGGGAGCATTAGCGCGGTGGCGCGATGCCGAGAGTGCCGTGCTATTCCCGACAGGTTTCGCAGCGAACCTAGGTGTCTTTGGTGCACTCGCCAACAAAGACACCCTCATCTGCTCAGATGAACTTAATCACGCCTCGATAATTGATGGCACCAGACTCTCCCCTGCCGCGGTCTCAATCTTCCCCCATAAAGATTTGAGTGCACTCGGTAAATTTCTCGAAGAGCGCGGAGAGCGTCGAGCGATTGTTGTATCGGACACGGTCTTCTCTATGGATGGAGATATCGCAGACGTAGATGACCTGCGCGCAATTTGTCACGAGCACTCTGCACTACTAATTCTCGATGAGGCACATGCTGTCCTCGGGCCTCACATAAGCACCGAGAGAGACGACGAGATCATTCGCGTCGGGACTCTCTCGAAAGCGGTCGGTGTAGTGGGTGGATTTGTTGCTGGCCCACGCGTCTTTACTGATCTGCTTATAAACCGCGCGCGCTCCTACATATTCACAACTGCGCCTAGCCCCGCTGACACAGCAGCTGCGTTTGCATCAATTGGCATCATCCAATCCACCGAGGGCGACGACCTGCGCAGAGCACTGCGAAGAAACATCGAGATACTTCGCCCCGGTCATCCCTCCCCCATAATCCCCATTATGTGCGGAACGGAATCAAGGGCACTCGAGGCCTCAGCTGAGCTTCTCGAGCGCGGGATGCTCGTACCAGCCATACGCCCACCGACTGTTGCTCCTGGCACCTCGCGCCTGCGCGTTGCTCTCTCCGCTGCCCACACAACCGAGAATGTTGAGTCTCTCCGAGAGGCCCTAATAGAACTAGGCCTCACATGATCAAAGTTGTTGTCAGTGGCACCGCTACAGATATTGGCAAGACATGGGTAGCAACGCGCGTAATAGAACATCTAAGAGCGGCGAGTATCGAGGTCGGCGCACGCAAGCCTGCCCAGTCATTCGATCCTGGCACTTCGATTAACGGTTCGGTCAATGCTGTGGTCACCGATGCGCATCTTCTATCTGCAGCTAGCGGCGAACCAGTCGAGCAGGTCTGCGCTGCGCACCGCTGGTATGAAGTTGCAATGGCGCCCCCGATGGCCGCGGCCGTTCTTGGTCGACCCAGTTTTACAATCGCCGATCTTCTCGCAGAGACTGCACCCGGTCCATCAGGTGGAGTGATGCTCATTGAGGGTGCGGGCGGGCCACTCTCGCCAATAGCGGCTGATGGAGATACTGCAGACCTTGCGCGTGCCCACGCAGCTGATCTCGTGATTCTCGTCGCAGATGCCGGGCTCGGAACGATCAATGCAGTGCGCCTAGCTGCCTTGGCCTTCCATGGATTTAGAGTCATTGTTGTCTTGAACAGGTTTGATGAATCAGATGAACTACATCGCCGTAATAGGGCGTGGCTTGAGGGCCTCGGCTTTGAGATCTCAATCGACCCCAAAGACGTTGCCTCCCAGATTCAGAGCCACCTCGCTACCCACCTCGAGGCTTAGAAGCACCTGTTTATAGAAGACCTGTAATTAGGAGCACCAGCAACGGATTCCGTGGGTAATTCCAATGTTTACAGCGGATTCCCTTGCTTTATCCCCTAATGAGGGGCAGAATCAGGAGTGAAAAGGAGGCCGCCGTGATACCCAACCGACTTCGCCTTGAGCCTGGGGCGACCCCCTTCGCCGTTGACGACATCGACAAAGCAATCATTGAGCAGCTCCAATCTGATGGGCGCATCCCATATACGCGACTCGGTCTAGCGGTTGGTCTCTCCGAGGCAGCCGTGCGCCAACGACTCGCTCGGCTCACCGAGAGCGGAGTTGTGCAGGTAGTTGCAGTCACAGATCCACTCACCCTCGGCTTTCACCGCATGGCGATGATAGGGCTGAAGGTCGAGGGAGACCTACGGGTTGCGTCAGCGGCAATAGCAGAGATACCAGAGGTCTCTTATGTCGTGATCGTGAGTGGATCCTTCGATCTGCTTATGGAGCTCGTCTGCGAGGACGACGAGCACCTGCTCACAATTCTCAATGACAAAGTTCGAGCCATACCAGGAATTCGAAGCACCGAGACGTTTACATACCTAAAAATAGACAAACAAACCTACGCATGGGGAACAAGATGACAGAGCAAAAATACGACATTGATGATCTAAACGCTAAAGCACGCAGACACCTATGGATGCACTTCACTCGACTCGCTGCGTACTCCGAGGCAGAGGTTCCGATCATGGTGCGCGGCGAGGGTTGCTACGTTTGGGACGCCCACGGGAAGAAGTATCTCGATGGATTATCTGGCCTTTTTGTAGTGCAGGTTGGTCACGGCCGTAAGGAACTTGCCGAGGCAGCTGCTGCGCAGGCAGAGACGCTTGAGTTCTTCCCCGTATGGTCTTATGCGCATCCGCCTGCAATTGAGTTGGCCGCACGTATTGCCGAACTTGCTCCAGGTGACCTGAACCGAGTCTTCTTCACAACAGGCGGCTCCGAGGCAGTTGAGTCTGCATGGAAACTCGCTCACCAGTACTTCCGTTCGATAGGCCAGCCGGGGCGCTACAAAGTAATAGCCCGTGAAACCGCTTACCACGGTGTAACGCTTGGCGCCCTCGCTATAACTGGAGTGCCCGCTTTAAGAGACCCGTTTGAGCCTCTCCTATCTAAAGCCGCGAGTCATGTTCCAAACACCAATAGTTACCGTCACCCATTAGAGAACGACGAGAACGCGTTCATGATGTGGGCAACAGATGCAATTGAGCAGCGCATTCTTGATGAGGGCCCGGAGAGCGTCGCAGCCGTATTCCTTGAGCCTGTTCAGAATGCAGGCGGTTGCTTCACACCACCAGCCGGCTACTTCCAACGCGTTCGGGAGATATGCGACAAGTACGGAGTCCTCTTGGTCTCCGACGAAGTGATCTGCGCTTTTGGCCGACTCGGCGAGACCTTCGGAGCGCAGCGTTACAACTACCTACCCGACATGATCACGATGGCGAAGGGCCTAACAAGTGGATACTCACCGCTTGGGGCTGTGGTTGCTCGCGATTTTCTTGCGGAGCCGTTCCTAGAGCCGAAGGCTGCATTTACCCATGGCATCACATTTGGTGGGCACCCAGTGTCATGTGCTGTCGGCATGCGTAATCTCCAGATCTTCGATGACGAGGACATACTCGGTAACGTCCGAAGAAATGAGGCTGGATTCCGCGAGCGCATTGAGTCTCTTCGGGACATTCCGATTGTTGGTGATGTTCGAGGAGCGGGTTATTTCCTCGCTCTTGAACTAGTACCTGACCAGCAGTCCGATAAGCACTTCACTCGCGAGCAGGGCGAGAATCTGTTACGCGGATTCCTCTCGAATCGCTTGTTAGAGGCGGGGCTTGTTTGTCGCACTGATGACCGCGGCGACCCCGTGATCCAACTCTCCCCGCCGCTAGTTGCCGGTGAGGCTGAGTTTGATTTGATCGAATCGATTCTGCGCACCTGCCTCAGTGAAGCCTCGGATCGGTTGAATTAATGAACGCGGCACCAGCACTCCCCGTTGTCGGCGTCCCTCGCGAGACTAAGAACGGTGAGCACCGTGTTGCGATTACACCTGACGGAGTTGCGGAGCTTGTTTCGCATGGCGTCGAGGTAGTAGTCGAGCACGACGCTGGTGTTGGATCTGCAATCTCTGATAGTGAGTACCTTGCAGCAGGAGCCCAGATTGGCTCTGCAGAGGACGCTTGGTCACGAGCATCTATGGTCCTCAAAGTTAAAGAGCCCCAAGCGCATGAGTTTGGTTACCTACGGCCAGGGCTTGTGCTCTTTACCTATCTGCACCTCGCCGCATACCCAGATGTCGCTGATGCTCTATGTACGAACGGGGTAACAGGTGTCGCATACGAGACTGTCCAGGCGGCAGATGGTGCACTCCCACTCTTAGCCCCGATGAGCGAGGTCGCCGGTCGGATGGCCACACAGGTCGGCGCACATTTTCTAGAGCGTGAGCATGGAGGGCGCGGAGTACTCCTAGGCGGAGTACCCGGGGTGCGCCCCGCTCGCGTTGTAGTTCTAGGCGCTGGCAATGTTGGGTGGAATGCAGCCTGGATCGCGCAGGGCATGGAGGCAGAGGTAATGCTTCTGGACCGCAATACCGATCGTCTCCGCTGGGTTGACCAGATCCATCAAGGACGAATAATTACGATCGCTAGTAATCGAGGGGCGGTAGCACGCGCTGTCGCAGATGCAGACTTAGTAATTGGAGCGATTCTCGTCCCTGCCGGGAGAGCGCCAGTTGTCGTCACCGAAGATATGGTGCGAGGGATGAAGCCCGGGGCGGTCATCGTGGATGTAGCGGTAGATCAGGGCGGCTGTATAGCTACGACGCGTGAGACAACGCATGACAAACCTGTCTACGAGAAGCACGGTGTAATCCATTACGCGGTTGGCAATATGCCCGCTGCCGTGCCGTTCACTTCTACTTACGCTCTCACCAATGCAACCCTTCCATTTGCAGTGACGCTTGCCACGCGAGGGGTAGTGGGCGCCGCCTCCGCAGACCCGATGCTTCGCTCCGGGGTAAACACTGTTGGAGGCATGATCACGCATCCAACAGTTGCGGCGGCTCTGGGTAGCGAGAGTATCGATCCTGTCTCGGCACTAACCGAGGGATAGCTCACGCGCCAGATAGCGCGCCCTGCATCCCGCTGAGCCTCTAGAGGCTCCCAGCTACGGTCGGCGACGGCCCCTGACAACGGGGGGAGTTCGGCAGTGACCATCGCCGACCGGCTGACCGTCACGCTTCTTAGGCTCCCAGTAATTGAATACCAGTTGGCTTCGGTTGTGTTAACGGAGTGCTAACTGCCGCCTTCAGCTCCATCACGCTCACTGGCGATCGCCTCGAATACCTCTTCGCGATGCACAGCAATATGGTGCGGGGCCTCGATGCCGATGCGCACCTGGTCTCCATTTACCTCAAGAACACGCACGATGATCGTGTCGCCGATCATGATCGCTTCTTGTTCTTTACGAGTCAGTACAAGCATTCGTCTCCATCCTTGGTCTTACTTCTTGAGAATCTTGTTCGATATGCAGCAGTTCGATATGCAGCAGAGTTAGCACTAATCAGCACTCATCCGCGCTCCTTATTCTAAAGCCCAGGCGCTACAGAAGCGCGGACCAACGCGAGCGTTGCTTTTTCAGTCCAGCGTTTTCGTTAACACCACTGCACTACCTATGCGGGCTTCTCGCCTACGCAGTGCCAGTTAAGGGTGAGGAGTTCCTCTTCCTCAGCCTTGATATAAGACTGACTGTTCTCATTCATTCGCTGCATGAGCTTGTCCGTCTTCTTTGGAATGACGTGCAACTTCGCAAGGAGTTTGAATGCGGCCTCGTATTTATCGAAGAGGGCGACCTCTTTTTTGATCACTTCAACGGCTGGGCGGCCGACGGAGGAGATGAGCTCAAAGCCAGCGGCTCGATATGCATCCTCCCAGTACTTGTAGTACCAAAATCCACCGAATACCGTGAGTTCGCGTGTGTGTTGTATGAGGGTGCGCTTGTGCTCGTCATCTCGGTCATACGCATCAAGAGCCGCCACATCATTGATAACAAACCTGCCGCCTGGCTTCAAGACTCGAAAGACCTCGGAGAACGTGAAGTCGTGGTTACTCACGTATGTCATTGGCTGTATCGCGTACACGGCATCGAAGGTTGCGTCATCGAACTCAAGTGCCTTGTTGAAGTCGCCTACCGCAAAATTCTCTCTCGGCAGATTCGGGTTCCTCCAGGCTTTCTCTATCTGTGACCGATCTAGGTTGACTCCGTTCGCCGTCGCGCCGGTTAGCTCCGCCATGTGCTCGGCGATTGCTCCACACCCACAACCCAGATCAAGAAACTTCTCTCCAGGTTTTAACTGCAGATCACTCGCGACTATCCGCTCAAACAGGATTTGGTTCTGGAGTACCGACTGATCTGGGTCAATAGTCGGGGGCATATACATTTTCTCGACCGACCCAAGCGTGCAGAGCAAGTGAATAACTTTGTAGAGCTCGGTGAGTTCGTTGCTGCTCCCCTGGGGATAGCCGCGTAGCGGGACTTCGCTTTCGTAATCAGCTTTTGTGTTCTCGGGCGAGTCGATGAAGAGCTCCCCGTAGGAACGCATGTACGCGGTGTAGTCATCATCGCTGATGGTAAGGAGCCCCCAGAGAGCGCCGAGTCGGTCCTTCAAGGTTGTCGGCTTGTGTTTCATTTGCCCCCCGGCGTCAGGTCGCTGAGACTCAGCATGACTATTGACGGTAGCCCGCTCTGGGGAGTCTCGCGATGAAAGGTGCAACTTCAGTGGGTCGCCAGGGACTTGAACCCTGAACCTGCGGGTTAAAAGCCCGATGCTCTGCCAGTTGAGCTAGCGACCCTCGCCATTACGGTAGCGGGCAGAGGAGATACTAAGCAGAGTCGAGCCTGTTTGTATTAGCGAGTGCCTAGTTTCGAACATTTGTTCGTCGCCACTCTCTGGCGAAGATTTCGATACCTACGCGAAGCGCACCTCGATATGCCCATTATCGATCTCCTTGATAAGTGAGGCGTGGTCGAGAACGACTTGATCTGCGTAGGCAGATGCGAATGAAGCAATCGAACGATCGAATACGCCGCTCTCTCCGAGATATCCCGCAATGGCGTCGCCATCACCGCTACGAACGTGCGCACGGGCCAGCGTTACTCCGCAGAGACGCGCATAGTGGACGAATCCTGGAGGGTTCATAAACGCCAGATCGAAAGATCCCTTCATGTCTCGCAGTTGCCTGAAGTAGTAGTCAATCTCGACTTCTTCGTCCCTCGTCCACCCCAAGAAGAGGTCGCTCGCCGACTGCATTAAACGCTGACCCTCAACTACTCGCTCACCGTGCGTCT
>CAFBPF010000012.1_pt1 | contig 12583 bp, 10 predicted proteins | sample 7269651 | NCBI WGS metagenome assembly CAFBPF01 (sample SAMEA6814137, study PRJEB35770) | freshwater metagenome | biome: Freshwater; feature: Freshwater reservoir; material: water | place: Czech Republic | collected 2017-06-27 | depth 30m m
AGATCTTGAATCTCTTTTGCCTCGGCCTCATACCCGTAACGACACGCGAGGTCGTTGTAGAAGTTCTTCCCGCGCGCGCCCATACCGCCAACGTAGAGAGCGATCATTGGCTTAGCGAAGCCGCGAAGCATCTCAAGGTCGTCTCCTAAGAGCACGTTCACTGTAGGAGCAATATCGAAATTGGCGAGGCTCTTATCACCGCCGGCTTTAGCGAATCCAGCCTCGACTGCATCTCCAAACGCGTCGGCGTAGCGCTCAGGTGAGAAGAAGATCGGCAACCATCCATCTGCAATCTCTGCAGCGAGTTCAACGTTCTTTGGCCCGATGGCCGCGAGGTAGATCGGAATGTCAGCGCGCCTTGGGTGCACGATGATCTTTAAGGGCTTGCCTAAACCAGTCGCGTCGGGGCCTGTATATGGAATGTCGTAGTGCGCGCCGTGGTGCTCAAGCGGTCCTTCGCGGCGGAGAATTGTGCGAACAATCTCAACATATTCGCGAGTACGCCCTAGAGGTTTTCCGTAAGCCTCGCCGTGCCATCCCTCTGCGACCTGAGGGCCAGACGCGCCGAGACCAAGCATGAATCTTCCGCCGCTCATGAGGTCAAGCGTCGCAGCTGTCATCGCTGTCATCGCTGGGGTGCGAGCAGGCATCTGCATGATCGCTGGGGCGAATGACATGTTCTCAGTATTGGCAAGCATCCATGTCAGCGGAGTGACGGCGTCAGTTCCGTAAGCCTCTGCTGTCCAGCCCGAGGAGTATCCGAGCCGGTCGGCCTCTCGCGCTACTGCGAGTGCACCCTCGAGGTTTGAACCCCAGTCTTGATAACCAAAATTTACGCCGAGTTTCATTGCGTGCCTCCCTGAGGCCGGACTCATGCCCGGCGATTTTCTTATGCTTCCACGCTTCGTTGTATCGGTGCGAACTTTTGGCAGAACAATCCCCGTGGCGATTCCTGATGAGATTGCCACGAGATTCTCTTGCCGCCACCACGTGAGGCGAAGGGCAGGGGTTAGTCCTAGGCTGTACTCATGATTGATCTACATACTGAGGTAGTTGCCCCACCAAACGCCAACCGCATTTTGATGCTTATTCACGGCTTCGGTGCTGACGAGCGTGACCTAGCTGGGCTCCTTCCTTACCTCGACCCAGATGGCGCTTACTGCGTTCTGCTGCCCCGCGGGCCAGAGGGAGTTGCGGGCACTCCTGGGTATGCCTGGTATCAGTGGGACTCCTCGGGAGCGCCAGATATCGTGCGGTTTACTGAGTCGCTAGACGCACTCGACGCTCTCCTAGACAGCGAGTGCGAGGCGCGTGGTTTCGAGCGCTCGGAGGCAATCGTCGGAGGCTTCTCACAGGGCGCTGGTATGGCTCTGGCTCTGGCTCTTCGTACAGGGCCGACGATGCCTAAGGCTGTGCTCGCGATGAGCCCTGCGATCCCTGGGCCGCCGCTGCCGGTGCTGGTCGACCCGGAGAGCATCAAGGGCCTCCCTGTGCTGATCGAGCACGGCACAGAGGACGAGATCGTCAAGGTCGCCAACGCACGCTCCCTCGCTCGGGACCTTGAGTCGCGCCTCGTACCTGTTACCTACTTGGAGTTTCCAATGGGGCACGGTGTGGCGATTGAGGGGATCGAGGCAGCGCGCTCATGGCTTGGAGCGGTTGAGGCGGGGGAGTTGCCCTCTGTGGCGATCCCAGCGGATCCACCCGAGGGGCCAGTGCGTAATGTCACCACCGCTTCTTTTGCGAGCGAGGTCATGCAGAGCGAGTTACCTGTAATCGTTGATTTTTGGGCGCCTTGGTGCCAGCCGTGTAGGCAGGTCTCACCGATTGTTGAGCAGATCGCCGTAATGCGTGCGGGTGCTTACAAAGTAGTGAAGATCAACATCGATGAGGAGCCGAGCCTCGCTGAACAATTTGGTGTGCAGAGCATCCCGATGATTGCTCTATTTAGAAACGGCCGGCTAGAGCGCGTATGCCAAGGGGCAAAGCCGCGTCCACAGATTGAGGCTGATCTCGGAATGCTTGTGATTCCGTAACTGCTCATCTGAGCAGATGCTGATCAACCCGGTCGTGCGGCACCCATGACGTTACCCATGGAGGCGATCTTCACGACATCGCCTGTCTGAGGTGCGGTGATAATCAAGCCTCCGCCAATGTAGATCGCTACGTGGGCCGATCCATTGCTCCCTCTGAATACGAGGTCTCCAGGCTGGAGTGCTGAGAGCGGAATGTGGGGGAGAGATCTGTACTGGGCTCCGGAGAAGTGAGCCAGACGGACTCCGGCTGCTCCCCATGCCGCCATCGTGAGCCCTGAGCAGTCGAAGGTATTAGGCCCTGAGGTTGCGTAGCGGTACGGCTTTCCAAGTTGTGCTCTAGCGAAAGCAATCGCCGTAGCGGCCCCCGCTGATGGTGCAGGAATATTTGGGAACCTCTCAGGGTTACCGGTTCGGCCTCGACCTGGGTTCGATGACGTATTACGTACCGTGGCCGCTCGACGTGCCTGCTCCTGAGATACAAGCCTTGCAATATCTCCCTTGACCTGGGAGAGGAGTCGTCGCTGCTCGGCATTTGCTGCCGTGACCTGAGCTTGGGCACTAGCTACAGCATCTCGCTGAGCCGCAGCGGCGGCTTTCTGGCGCTCGAGCTCGGCGCGCTGAACGGCTAGTTCCTCGCGTGCGCGCTGGAGGGTCTCAAGGAGAGCGCCATCGTGCTCCGCTGCGGCGGCCGCGTATTTTGATCGGATACCGAGCTCGTTGATCTTCTTAACGTTTGTCGCACGAAGCGGGGTGCCTGTAGTGGCGCCCTTGTAGATGGTCGAGGCTCGGCTCGAGAGGAGGCCAGTTATGCGGGTGGTCTGCGCCTGAGCCTCGTCGGTCCGTCGCTGAGCCTCTGCGATGCCTGCCTGAGCCTCTGCTACCCGGAGGCGAGCGCCGTTGAGGCGCTCAGAGAGGATGTTGGTCCGGGCGCCATTGGCGGCAATTGATGCCTCAAGCGCTGCTGCTTGGCGACGCTTGCTGTCGACGGGAGCGCTACCTGCAACCCCAGCGAAGCCGATGGAGGCTGAGAGGAGAGTTGCGATGAATGGTGTTATCGATTTTCTTAAGCTCATTTGGGGGCCGTCCTCTGATCGGAGCGCATTGCTCGTCTCCTCGGTTGGTCCTTGCCGAACACGGCTTGCACAGCAGTTGGACAAACTATTTTGCATTCAATTTTGCATTGAACTTTTTTGAAATGATCTGATTTGAACTAGACGTGACAACCCAAAGGTTAGGGGTTGCTGATGCCCTAGACCCTAGGCGCCGGGAGGGTCAAAGTGCTACGCGGGGAGCCAAAAAGGGCTCTGACCAGCACTTTCGCGATTTTTGGCCTAGGAGTGGCTTAGGAGTTTTTGAACTCCGGAGCGGACCAAGCCATTGCCTTCGCAATCGAGTCAGCGACCCTCTGCCACTCGGTCGGGTCCCATCCCTCGGCGACCTCGCCAACCGAGGTGTCCTGGCGAATATGCACCAAGGCGGGGAGCGAGGTGATCCCAAGGCCTGCGACGAGACTCCGGTCGGGGTCGACGAAGGTCATTACCTCGTCGGCCTTCTTGCCAAGGATCCTTCGTGCAATTGCTGGAGTGGTTGGCAGTACAAAGGCGGTTCGGCAGTCGGCGTCCCCAAGAACCTTGAATATCTGGTCGGCGATCGGGAAATACCTTGTCGCCTCCATCTCGTCAGGGAGGATTACCAGGCACAACTGAAACATGGTGGTCCAGTCGTCTATTGAGCGACTGCTCCCGGAGATTGTCTCGAGGGCCAATTGGGGATCTGGGTTGGTTGCCACAGTTTGGAAGGTTACCCTGCCGCGCTAGGTAGCCTCGGTCTCGCGCGGCCCCCAAATTGCTAGAGGGGCCCTCTTGACGGGAGCGATCCATGAGCAGACGAGACATCATCCGGATGACCGAGGCCGAGGTTGAGTCCTACCTCACCTCAGGGCGAGACCTTCAAGTTGCCTCCATCAATGCCGACGGCACGCCCCACCTTGTGACGATGTGGTTCGCGCTTGTAGATGGCGACCTCTGCTTCTGGACCTACGGACGTAGCCAGAAGATCGTAAATCTCCAGCGCGACCCGAGGGTTACGGTGCTTGTCGCCGATGGGGATGTCTACGAGCAACTACGTGGAGTCTCCGTAGCGGGCACGGCGACGGTTATCGAGGATCGAGATGAGGTCAACGCTATTGGCGAGGCCGTCTTCGAGAAATACTGGATGCCAATTACTGATGAGGCCGTGCGCGAGGGTGTGCACGCGATGGGCGCCAAGCGCTTAGGGGTGCGGATAAGTCTGGACAAGGTGGTCTCGTGGGACCACTCCAAGCTCGAGGGCGCTTACTAACTAAATACCCGAAGTTCGGGGAGATTAGAAACCTAGGGCTTTAAGCATTGTTGGTGGGATCGTTCCCGGGCTCTCACCTGAAGCGAGCATCTTTGCTCTCTCCACATTGATCGCATCTCTCTCAGCGCGCTCAAGCCAAGAATCCCAAGGGCCTGCTCCTATCGCCGCAGGGTCGCCATCGGCCGCGACACACGCGCGTAGGTAGTTCTGGAGAGCGCGCACATCATCGGCACCGCCTATTGGTCCGTGCCCCGGAACAATCGTCTCTGCTAAATCAACTGCAATCTCTAATACCTCAGCCCAGGTTGCTACATCTCCTTGAAACGCAAGGGGAGTAACGCCGAAGAAACAGATGTCTCCTGCGAAGAGCACATCAGCGTCCTCAACAAGAACCATCACGTCTCCAGCGGTGTGGCCTGCTGCTGGAATCACTTCGATGCGCGGAGTAACCATCGCTGGTTCGTCTATTACATGGCTCACTGGTCGAGTGCCTATCGCCTCGAGCTCGTCGAAGCCGCGTGTGAATGCCGGCATAAACGCCTTGTAAGCGGAGATCGGCATCTCTTGATCAAGCAGGTCACCTGTAACTGATGAAGCTAAGACCATCGCATTCCGAAACGCGCTCGTTCCTCCAACATGGTCAATATGCGCATGTGTGAGCACGACCCTGCGCACTGGTAGCCCAAGACCATTCACTGCCGCGGCAAATGGCTGCCACTGCTCAGGAACCATCAGGGTGTCAATCACAGTTAGGCCGTCGTCATCAACCACAACCCCTGCATTACTCACCCCGGACTCGCCCCCTGGCTGGAGCCAGACCATTACTCCATCGGCGATTTCATGCAGGGTGAGGGTTGGGGAGTCGCTAGCCACAGGCTCAGAGTACCGGCCCTGAAGGGTATTTAGCGATGCCGAGTAGAAGCAGACCTCGCTTGATGATTACGCTCCACTCCTATGTCAGAACGCACACGATCCCTGCCCCGTCGCTCATGCCTCTCAGTACCAGGCTCGAGCGAGAAGATGCTTGCCAAGGCCCCTGGCCTCGGAGCCGACATGGTGTTCCTCGACCTCGAGGACTCTGTATCGCCGCTAGAGAAAGAGGCGGCGCGCACCAAGGTTGTAAACGCCATCAAGTCCCAGGACTGGGGTGAAGCAGTTCTCTGTGTTCGCGTCAACGCGTGGGATACGCAGTGGACGGTCTACGACATCCTCGAGGTAGTCGGGAACGCGGGCCCTCGTCTAGAGGAGATCATGCTTCCGAAGGTTCAGAGCGCGGCGGAGATTGTTGCGATGGACCTCTTGCTTACTCAAGTTGAGAAGAAGGCTGGTCTGCCAAATGGGCACATCGGTATCGAAGCGCAGATTGAGACAGCACGTGGGCTAATCAACGTTGAGGAAATCTGTGCGGCCTCCCCACGACTCGAGACGATCATCTTTGGACCAGCTGACTTTGCTGCATCCATCGAGATGCCAGTTCTCACCGGTGGAGTGCAGATCGATGAGTACCCAGGCGATCACTTCCACTATGTCTTCTCGAAGATCTTGATGGCAGGGCGCGCGAATGGCCTACAGGTAATCGACGGACCATTCCTAAAAATCCGCGACCACGATGCGTTCCGTGACTACACGAACCGCACCAAAGTCCTTGGATACGACGGCAAGTGGGCGCTGCACCCAGAGCAGGTCGTGATCTTGAATGAGGTCTTCACTCCAACTCAGGAGCAGTTCGACCGCGCATTCGACATTCTCGATGCCTATGAGCAAGCCACGACAGAGGGCGAGCGCAAGGGCGCAGTGATGTTCGGGGACGAGATGATTGATGAGGCAAGCCGCAAGATGGCTACCAAGTTTGTTACTCGAGGATCTCGTGCAGGGATGACCCGAAGCGCCGAGTAAATAAGCCGGGTAAATACAACTAGTAAATACAACTAGCGGCGCCTTACCCTTCTAATGCTTGCTCCGTAAGTCTGCGAGCGATTACGCGAAGGCAGAGTGTCTCGTCAGCTCCCTCGAAGATTGAGAGCACTCGAGCGTCAACGAAGTAGCGAGATACCGCGTACTCCTCCGCGTACCCCATGCCGCCGTGAAGCTGCATGGCCTCGCGAGTAACCCACTCTGCCGCGCGGCATACATAGGCCTTAACCATCGAAGCCTCAAGAGCGCCTTCTCCGCGAGCCATCATTCGAGATACCTCGTATGAGAACTGACGCCCTGCGCATATAAGTGCAGCCATTCTCGCCAACTTCGCCTTGGTGAGCTGGTAATCAAAGACTGGCTTCCCGAAGACGCGTCTATCAAGTGAGTATGCGAGCCCGGCCTCGAAGGCAGCCTGCATAAGCCCCACAGCGCGCGCTGCAGTCTGAAGCCTGCCGTTCTCGAAGCCCTCCATCTGGAAGTAGAAACCCTTGCCTAGGCCGCTCTCTCCGCCGATAAGCGCATTTGCCGGAACGTGCCAATTGTCGAAGGCCACCTCGTATGAATGCATACCGCGGTACCCGAGCGTGTCGATCGCACGACCCTCCATCTTCCCGCCGAGACCGTCTTCGAATGCGAATGAGTGCCCCGGTGCTGGTGGCTTCTCGACGACAAAAACCGAGAGGCCGCGGTGACCCTTGGAGCGGTCTGGATCTGTGCGAGCAAGCAGCATGAGCGTGTCCGCACGCCCTGCAAATGTGCACCACGTCTTTACACCGTTGATCGCCCACCCATCTCCATCGGGTGTTGCCATCACGTTTACGCCTGCGACGTCTGATCCGAAATCGGGCTCTGTCACCATCACGCCAACGATGCGCTCGCCAGATGCAATCTGTGGAAGCCAGCCATGTTTCTGCTCTTCTGTACCTCCGCGCACAATCGCGCGAGTGAGGATCTCTGGTCGCGTTATGAGTGCTCCGCCTGCTCCGAGAGATCCCCAAGACAACTCCTCGGTTGCAACACACATGGCGAGATAATCCGACTCGCCACCTGCAGCAAAGCCTCCGTACTCTTCTGGAACAGAGAGACCGAAGCCGCCGATCTCTGCCATACCTTGGAGGATCGACTCAGGTATGTCTTCGTTGTTGCGATGAATGTGCTCAGCAACCGGGCGAATCTTGTCCTGCGCAAATCTGTGGAACGTGTCGCGCACCAAATCAAACTCATCGTCGAGGTGAGCCGGGCCAGTTCCCTTCTTCATCACATCATCGGCAAGCAACTCTAAAAACTCGGGCGAGCGGAACAGGGATACAAACTCTGTGAACGGCGCGAGCACAACTGCGTCTACGCCCCAAGAGTCTTGGCGCCCGACCATTCGTGACGCAAGGTCCGCTATGACATCTGCGATGTAGGCGAACGACAAGCGCGCCTCAAACTCTCCATGCAGTGCGTATGTGAGCATTACCTGCGAACCCGCAACTGCACTCGCAGCATGGGCAAGGTCATACGCCGCAATTTGCTGTCTGTCGAGAAGGTCGACCGAGATGCGCCCATTCTCCGCTGAGCGTGTAGCGAGGGTATTGGAGGCCGTCTCGATAATCCCTGCGGCCGCCTGTACAAGCGCTACGGCCGTTGCCTGATGTGCAGTTGCATTGAGTTCAGTCATGGTGCAGAGCCTACCGACGCTTGTTGGTTGGCTCCGAAACTGAGGATAGGTGTTGAGCCCAGCATCGCGGTGCTACTCATTGGTATCCCGATGATGCTTGTTCTTAGAGGATCGGAATTGTTGTTCGGGTAGTGCTCGTGGTAGTTGAGCCAGGCGGGCGAGTGGTAGTGGTTGTCGATGTAGAGGTGGTGGAGGAGGTTGTCGTGGATGATCCGGTGGTCCCCGTCGTTCCTGTGCCCCCTGTCACTCCACTTACTCCCGAGGTGCCGGTCGCTCCAGTAGCGCCGGTTGATCGGGTTGCGGGCCCAAGAGTCGATGGCCGAGTGCCGGGAATATAGGTCGACCCTTTGGTCTCAACAACGCGCTGTGGGCGTCCGGATACTGCCTGGTCGCGAAGATGCCAAATGAGGTCAATCTCATCGAAGACTGCTCCCCCTAGGTAATCTCCGCCCGCGGGGGAGAGATGCACTCCATCTCCAGCGCGAGCCAGTATCGAGTCGCCGTTCGCATCAATGATGCGAGTTGCATACGCGCCGGAGGCATCATCGAAGAGGCTGTAACCGTCGATCCAAACAACGGTGGGGAAGCGTCTCGCAACGTTGCGCTGTAGTTCTCCGATCTGGCGCACTCCGTTATTGATCTTGGAGTCCTTCATCACAGGTGGGGAGACCCAAAACACTGTTCGGTTTTGACTCCCAACAAGGATCTGCATCATCTCCTCGGTCTTCTTCTCATACTCAATTGACCACTTCGGCCTAACAGGTAGCTGGCCCTCAACGACTGGAGAGTCGCCGCTAAGTTGTTTGCCGGTAACAATCGGGTAGTCATTGGTGCCGATGATGAAAGCAACCGCCTCAGGCTTGAGTCGAGCGAGTTCGGATGTTGCTCGTTTGGGCCAGTTGAAGAACCCTGGGTTTGCTAAACCGCTTGAGACTCGCGACTCGTATACAGGTGCGACTACTCCGGTATCTGCAGCTAGACGCCCAAGGCCAGGCCCAAGGGAGCCAGCTAGAGAGTCCCCTCCGATCCACAACCGAAGAGGTTGTGAAGTTGTGAGAGGTCGTCGTTTTGGACCTTTAGTGAGCTCAACCGGGCGATCGACAACGTGCTCTTGCTCATCAATAATTTTCTCACTCGCAGGCGCTTGAGATAGGAACGAAATTCTCCCTCTCTCTGCGTAGGCCGCTGCCGAAGCAGCGATCATGACTAGCAGAACAGTCGAGAGAAGCAAGGTAGATCGACGTTTGCGTTGGTGTCGCCTGCGCCTCGCGTCAGCGCGCCGAGAGTGGGGGCTGATGTCGTCGTTTGCCATTAGGCCGTTCATCGTACCGGGGAGATCGGCACCCAGTGCGTCGCCTCAGATGGAAAAGTCGGGGTTCTCTGCTGCTCTATCTGCTTGAGTTCTGTAGAGGTCTGCGTAGAGGCCCCCAAGGTTCAGGAGTTGGTCATGCGTGCCCTGCTCCACAATGCGGCCACCGTCGACTACCACGATGCGGTCGGCAGCAACAATTGTCGAGAGGCGGTGAGCAATTACTAGAGCGGTACGCCCCTTAAGTGCCTCGGCTAACGCACGTTGGATTGCGAGTTCAGACTCAGAGTCAAGATGCGATGTTGCCTCGTCGAGGATGATCACCGCTGGGCTCTTCAAGAGAACACGAGCGATAGCGATGCGCTGCTTCTCCCCGCCGGACATTCGATATCCGCGCTCTCCGACAACTGTGTTGTAGCCATCGGGGAGTGTCGCTATTAGGTCATGGATTCGAGCGGCTCTGCAAGCAGCCTCAATCTCTGCATCCGTCGCCTCAGGCTTCGCGTATCGAAGATTCTCTTTGATCGACGAGTGGAATAGGTGAGGGTCCTGCATTACGAATCCGATAGCAGCGTGGACTGAATCCATCGTGAGTTCGCGAACGTCGTGACCATCGATACGCAATGAACCCTCGACGACATCGGCAACGCGAGGCACCAGCATCGCAGTTGTTGTCTTACCAGCACCCGAGGGCCCAACAAGCGCTACGAATTCGCCTGGAGCGATTGAGAGGTTGATGTCTTGGAGTATCCACTCTGATGGCTCTGAGCCGGGAGCGCCGCCATCTTCGAGTGAGGCGAGCGAGACTAAATCAGGTGCCGGGTGGCGGAACCAAACATGGTCAAAATCAATTTGACCCTTTGGAGACTCAAGTGTCACTGCGGTCGGCGACTCGGTGACTATTGATGGGAAATCAAGTATCTCGAAGACCCGCTCAAATGAAACAAGCGCCGTCATCACGTCGACTCGGGCGTTGGTTAGCTGTGTAAGTGGCTGGTAAATCTGGCCCACATAGATAACGAAGGCTCCAACAGTTCCGATACTGATGGTGCCAACAATGGCCATATGACCACCGACGTAATACACGACTGCAGTTCCAACAGCGGCGACCAATCCGAGAGCAACGAACAGCACTCTTGAGTACATCGCAGTCTGAATGCCGATATCGCGCACTCGAGCGGCGCGCGATGCAAACTCGTCACGCTCTCGGTCGTGCGCTCCAAATAGTTTCACTACGAGCGCGCCCGCAACGTTGAAGCGCTCAGCGATTGTGTTGTTCATTGAGGCGTTAACTACAAAGCTCTCGCGGGTAGCAGATTGGAGGCGCTTACCGATGCGACGGGCAGGAATGATAAATGCGGGGAGCACTACAAGGGTGAGGATCGTGAGGCGCCACTCGAGAGCGAGCATTACTGAGAGTGTCACAACAAGTGTTATTACATTCGAGATAACGGTTCCGAGTGTGCCCGTCACTGCTTGCTGGGCCCCAATTACATCGTTGTTCAGGCGGCTCATGAGGGAACCAGTTTGAGTACGTGTGAAGAATGCAATGGGCATGCGCTGCACGTGGTCGAAGAGCGAGACCCTCATGTCGTAGATGAGGCCCTCTCCTACGAGGGCTGAGTACCAGCGCTGAACAAGGGAGAGCCCGGCGCTTGCGACAGCGAGTGCTACGGCTGCGACCGCTAGTCCTATAACTAGTTGCTCATTCTTGTTAGGAACAGCGTTATCGAGCAGCGACCTAAAGAGAAGCGGAGGAATGACCCCCACAACAGCGGAGAGCACAACGGTGATGATAAATCCGATGAGCGCGCCACGATATGGGCCTGTCATTCCAAGGACGCGCCTAATTAGATCGCGTTCAAGGTGCTTGCCCTTTACGGCATCGGGGTCGTGCCTAAAACTCATAAGCGTTTGGTGCATCATGTGGCTTAGAACCTAACCCCTCGGGCCACATTTTCTCCTAGGGCGGCTACCGGCTCGGTATTAGTAGCCTCCACGGGATGAGCGCTAAATCCATCTCCACAGTGACTGCCCCAGTGCCTGCCCCAGTGACTGTCCCAGTGACTGACCCAGAGATTCGAGCCGAGTTGCAAGCCTTGGTTCGCAGGTGGGTGGAGCGAGAGGTGATGCCTGTGGCCTCTGCCCTTGAGCATGCCGACGAATACCCGGAGGCTCTCGTTGAGCAGATGAAGGAGATGGGACTCTTTGGTATCACGGTGCCGGAGGAGTATGGAGGCCTAGGGCTGGATCTACTCGCTTATATAGCGGTAATCGAGGAGCTCGCTGCCGGATGGATGTCGCTCTCTGGCGTCATAAATACCCACCACATTGCAGCCGGGCTGCTTGTGGCCCATGGAACCGATGAGCAACGCTCCACTTTGTTGCCGCGGATGGTTACTGGCGAGATGCGTGGTTGTCTATCTCTCTCCGAACCTGATGCGGGATCGGATACGAGGAATATCTCCTGCCGCGCAGTGCGAGACGGCGATGAGTATGTAATAACCGGCACGAAGGCATGGGTAACAAATGGAGAGCGCGCAGGGTTGGTAGCACTCGCCGCACGTACCGAAGAAGGCATCACGTGCTTCATGGTCGAGAAAGACCCCGGAGCCACTTTTGGCGGAATAAGCGTTAGCAAAAGCATTGGCAAACTTGGTTACAAGGGTTTAGAGACTGTCGAGATGGTCTACGACGCGCATCGTGTTCCAGCGAGTGCAGTGCTTGGCGGGGATGAGGGTGTCGGCAAAGGGCTTGCCGCGATTCTTAGTGGGCTAGAGGTCGGTCGTATCAACATCGCTGCGAGAGCGGTTGGGGTTGCTCGTGCAGCCTTTGAGGCGTCGATTAAGTATGCCCAGCAGCGGCAGACATTCGGCCAGCCCATTGCCGCTCACCAGGCGATAGCGCACAAGCTCGCGGATATGGGGACTCAGCTGCTTGCAGCGCGCCTCCTCACGGAGCATGCCGCCAGACTCAGGGCGGAGACCGGCCGGGCCGAGGTCGAGGCTGGAATGGCGAAGTTATTTGCTAGTGAAGCGGCCCTTGATATTGCTACTGAGGCGATGAGAATCCACGGCGGGGTCGGGTACACAACGGAACTGCCGATAGAGCGATATTTCAGGGATGCTCCGCTGATGATTATCGGCGAGGGCACGAATGAGATTCAGCGAACGGTTATCGCACGTGGACTCCTCAAGCGGTATGCGCTAGAGGAGTAGTCACGCCTCTTTGATGCGGTATGCAATAGCGATCCATAATTCTGGGCTCGAGACCGTAGGCTCTCGCCCCGAGGGCAATACCGCTACTTCTAAGGACACT
>CAFBPF010000013.1_pt1 | contig 12389 bp, 22 predicted proteins | sample 7269651 | NCBI WGS metagenome assembly CAFBPF01 (sample SAMEA6814137, study PRJEB35770) | freshwater metagenome | biome: Freshwater; feature: Freshwater reservoir; material: water | place: Czech Republic | collected 2017-06-27 | depth 30m m
ATGCCAACCCTCGATAATCGCTCCGCAATCAATAGAGAGGATGTCGCCCTCATTGAGGACACGACCGTCTGGGATTCCATGCACGATTACTTCGTTCGGGGATGCGCATATCACTGCCGGGAACCCGTGATACCCGAGAAAATTAGAGAGCGCATTGCGACGCTCTAATACACCTCTAGCAACAGCATCAATCTCTAGGGTCGTCGCTCCTGGGCGTGCGGCCGTCGAGCATGCTTCATGCATCTCGGCGACAACCTTGCCGGCCCGGCGCATGATCGCTATCTGTGCGGTTGTCTTACGTGTATACAACTCAGTCAGCTGTTTTAAGGCGAGCGTCGATTGCGCTCACGATACGAGCGAATACTTCGTCACCCGTTCCGAGCCCATCAATCTCATCAAGGCGATCTAGGTCTCGATAAAAATCAAGGATAGGCATTGTCGCGGTTTCGTAGAGCTCGAGGCGGCGCATCACAGCGACCTCAGTATCGTCATCACGCTGGCTAACTGTGCCGCCGCATACATCGCAGACGCCATTTACCTTGGGAGGCATGGTGAGGTGGTACGTAGTGCCGCAGTCGTCACAGACTCGGCGCCCAGCAATACGATCAAGAACAATCTCCGTTGGAACCTCTAGGTCAATCGCTACATCTAGAGGTCGACCAGAGGAAGCGAGCTCCTCCTCAAGAGCAGATGCCTGCACGAGCGTGCGCGGAAATCCATCGAGAACGAACCCGCTATCCATTAGACCCCCGTCGAGCATCTGCTCTCGGACAACACGCAGCACAAGATCATCTGGTACAAGTTCTCCGCGATCCATGTATGCGATTGCCTCTAGGCCTGCGGGCGCTCCCCCTCTTGCTGCAGCGCGAAAAAGGTCGCCAGTAGATAGGTGTGCGACGCTGTAATGCTGGGCAATTCGCACCGCCTGGGTGCCCTTGCCGGCACCCTGCTTACCGAGCAGGATGAGACGTATTCCGCTTGTCATGTTGATGCTCCTCAGGCGAGGAAGCCCTCGTAGTTTCTCATCATCAACTGACTATCGATCTGTTTCATCGTCTCAAGCGCTACACCCACGGTAATCAGGAGCGAGGTTCCTCCAAATGGAAACTGCGTGATACTCCATGCAGCAAACACAATTAGTGGGGTTAGCGCAATCGCAGCTAGGAAAAGCGAGCCTGGGAGCGTGATGCGGTTAAGCACCTTTGCGAGGTATCTCTCCGTCGGGGGCCCTGGGCGAATACCTGGGATAAATCCACCCTGCTTGCGGATGATGTCGGCCTGCTGCGCGGGGTTGAATGCAATGGCTGTATAGAAGTAAGCAAAGAAGACAATGAGGAGGGTGTAGAAGCCCATGTAGAAGATGCTGCTCTGGCTCACTAGGTACTTGCTGGTAAATGTTTGGAGAGCCTGCCAGTTAGTAGCGGTTGCAATTAGGGCTGGGAAGGAGAGAATTGATGAGGCGAAGATCACCGGGATAACACCGGACTGGTTGACCTTGAGGGGTATGTACGTGCTCTGCCCGCCGAACATGCGTCGCCCAACTACACGCTTTGCGAACTGAACAGGGATTCTGCGCTGCCCAGACTCCACGTAGACGATGGCCGCAACCATGCCGATGAGGATGATGAAGATAACGACGCCCTTGTACCAACCACCCTCTGAGAAGATGAGGCCGAAGCCGCTTGGGAGCCTCGAGACTACTGAGGCGAAGATCAAGATCGACATTCCGTTGCCGATGCCTCGCTGGGTAATCGACTCTGCGAGCCACATCACTAGAGCGGTTCCAGCAGTCCACACAAGCACGATCATCGCTGCTCGCCATGCGTTGAAGTCTGGGATGAAGTTGACACCCTCAGGAAGGTTCCCGAAAAGGGCAGTGTTGCCCTGCTTAAGTGCGAATACAAAACCAGTTGACTGGATGATTGCAAGGCCCATGGTGACGTAGCGAGTCCACTGCGTAATCTTCTTCTGGCCAGACTGGCCCTCGTTCTGCCATTCCTCAAGCTTGGGGATTACGACACCAAGCAGCTGCATAATGATCGATGCAGTGATGTATGGCATGACTCCAAGGAAGAAGACGGAGACGCTCGTGATTGCTCCACCGGAGAAGAGGTTAAGGAAACCCACGACTCCGTTATCCGCTGCGCTCGCCTGCAGAGATTGGATCGCAGAGAAATCCACAAAGGGAACAGGTATATGCGAACCTATTCGATAGGCCGCAATTACTAAGAGAGTGAAGAGAACCTTGTTCCGTAGGTCAGGGACCCGGAACATATTCCGCAAGCGGCCGATCATTGGGTGGTTGTCCTCCTGGGGTTGATCCCGTCAAGCGAGATCGCGAAGCCTACCGGTTAGTGAGGGCGTTGCCCTTGGCGGGTGGACGACGATCTCCCCATGGAAGCGCAATGAGTTCAGTGGTCCCACCAGCGGCCTCAATTGCAGCTTTGGCGGAGTCTGAGAAACGATGTGCTTTGACAGTTAGGGAGTTAGAGATCTCGCCGCGACCGAGTACCTTGACTAGGCCTCGCTTGGCGACAAGTCCGCGCTCACGTAGTGCCTCTGGGTCAACAACTGTCCCTGATGCAAAATCTTCTAGAGCATCTAGGTTGACGACGTTGTACTCGACTCGGAATGGGTTCTTGAAGCCCTTGGACTTAGGTGTCCGGCGATGCAGAGGCGTCTGGCCACCCTCGAATCCAGGCTTGACCGTATTGCGAGCGTGCTGGCCCTTAGTACCGCGGCCTGCAGTCTTTCCACCTTTACCGGCGATACCACGACCCATGCGCTTTGCAGCGCGCTTGGACCCCTCTGCTGGCTTGAGTTCATGCAGTTTCATTAGGAGATCTCCTCTACCTTTACGAGGTGAGTGACACGCGCAATCATTCCGCGAATCTCTGGTCGGTCATCAAATTCGTTTGTGCGCCCAATGCCGCGAAGCCCAAGAGCACGCATTGTTCCGCGAGTCTTTGGCTTTGTGCCGATAGTTGAACGTAGCTGGGTAACTCGGATGCGCCCCATTATGCGACCTCAACCGGTGCGGCCTTGAGAGCATTTCGCTCGCGGTATGCACGAAGCACACCAGCGGGGGTTACTTCCTCCATGCTCTTACCACGCATCTTGGCGACATCCTCTGGACGACGCAGAGCGCGTAGGCCAGCAATCGTTGCTCTAGAAACGTTGATCGCGTTAGCCGAGCCGAGAGACTTGGCTAGAACATCGTGTACACCGGCTGCCTCGAGGATTGCTCGCGCCGCACCACCGGCGATTACGCCGGTACCAGGGGCTGCTGGCTTGAGAAGGACGCGCGCTGCGTCATGCTCTCCAACGAGTTCATGGGTGATTGTGGATCCCGCAAGCGGCACCTTGAAGAGGTTCTTCTTGGCCTCTTCCATGCCCTTTTGGATAGCAGCAGGAACCTCTTTGGCCTTGCCGTAGCCAAGACCAACGCTTCCTTCGCCATCGCCAACCACCACTAGGGCAGTAAAGGAGAACCTTCGTCCACCTTTAACTACCTTGGCAACGCGGTTGATTGCGATTACCCGCTCTTCGTACTGGCCTTCGGCCATGGGTTACTCCCTTGTCTTTCTAGAACTCGAGGCCGCTAGCGCGCGCCGCATCGGCGATTGCTGCAACTCGTCCGTGGTATCGGTATCCACCGCGGTCAAACACGACGCTTTTGATACCTGCTTCTTTTGCTCTCTCGCCAATGCGCTGGCCAACAGCTGTGGCTGCTGCCACATTGCCGGTTGCGCCCTTGCGAGCTGCTGCCTCCATTGTTGATGCGGAGACAATTGTTCGTCCAGTTACATCGTCGATCACCTGCGCATAAATGTGCGAGGCAGAACGAAAAACCGCAAGACGCGGTCGCTCGGCTGTGCCGTGCACTTTCTTGCGAACGCGTACGTGGCGACGCTTCCTAGATTCTGGTTTGGTAAGGCTCATCGTGTCCCTCTCTTATCCGCTACTTGGCTGACTTGCCGGCCTTGCGCAGGACGCGCTCGTCGGCATAGCGAATGCCCTTGCCTTTGTAAGGCTCGGGCTTACGGATCTTGCGAATGTCTGCAGCGACCTGGCCAACTACCTGCTTGTCTATCCCGATCACAGTGATGCGGGTGGCGGCAGGAACGTCGAAGGTCACTCCATCTGGGGCCTCCACGAAGACTGGGTGCGAGAAACCTACCTGCACCTCAATCTTGGTCGGGCTCTGAGGAATTGCACGATAACCAACGCCTACGATCTCGAGCTCCCTAGTGAAGCCCGCAGATACACCTATCACCATGTTGGAGACAAGAGAACGTGTGAGTCCGTGGAGAGCGCGGTTCTGGCGTTCGTCATCGGGTCGGGTTACAAGGAGGTCATCGCCATCGCGTGCGACCGTGATGGTCGGCGGAGCGTCGATCTCGAGAGTTCCCTTGGGTCCCTTTACGGTGATGTGAGAACCAGTGATGGTTACCTCAACGCCTGCGGGGAGAGTTATGGGCTGCTTACCAATACGAGACATGTGATTACCAGACGTGGCAGAGCACTTCGCCACCGATGCGACGCTTGCGCGCCTCACGGTCGGTGACGAGACCCTTGTTGGTAGAGAGCACGGCAATTCCGAATCCGCCGAGTACGCGAGCGACCGAGTCGGCCTTCGAATACACACGCAGACCTGGCTTCGATACTCGCTTGATGCCAGAGATCGTTCGCTTACGCTCGGGGGTGTACTTCATGTAAACAGTGAGGCGCTGTCCAGGGCGAATGGGGTCGTCCTCGACCTCGTAGCCCTCGATGTAGCCCTCGCTCAGCAGAACTTTCGCGAGTGCTTCCTTGACTTTCGAGGAAGGCATCGACGTTGTGTCATGCATAGCGATGTTTGCGTTGCGGATGCGTGTGAGCATGTCCGCGATGGGGTCGGTCATTGTCATTGGATCGCCTTCCTCACCACGACGCCTTGGTCACGCCAGGCACTTCGCCTGCGTGAATGAGCTCGCGTAGGCAGATTCGGCATAGGCCGAACTTGCGGTACACCGCTCGCGCTCGACCGCATTTACGGCACCGCGAGTAACCGCGGACCTTAAACTTTGGCTCACGCTGCTGCTTATTAACTAATGCTTTTTTAGCCATGTGCCTAACCCACGTTCTCGGTGCGTCTGAACGGAAATCCGAGTGCTCGCAAGAGCGCTCGTCCCTCGTCGTCGGTACGTGCGGAGGAGACGATGGTGATGTCCATTCCACGCGTTGTGTCGATTTTGTCGTACTCAATCTCAGGGAAGATCAATTGCTCGGTCACACCAAACGTGTAGTTGCCGTGTCCGTCGAATGATTTGGGGCTAAGCCCGCGGAAGTCACGAATGCGAGGAATCGCCAGAGTTACAAGGCGGTCATAGAACTCCCACATACGAGCTCCTCGGAGAGTCACCTTTGCTCCGATTGCATTTCCCTCACGCAGTTTGAATCCAGCGATTGAGGTCTTTGCCTTCGTGATCAGGGGCTTCTGTCCCGAGATTGTTGTGAGGTCTGCAACTGCACCATCAAGCAAGGAGGCCTGCTGGGTTGCCCCACCTACACCCATGTTGATGACGATCTTCTGGAGTCGCGGAACCTGCATCACATTAATGAGCCCAAGCTCAGTGCGCAGAGCTTCACGAAGCTCAGACTCGTATCGTTCTTTAAGACGCGGAGCCATTAGAGGTCCCCTCCACACTTGCGGCAGGTACGCCGTTTCTTCTCGCCCTCGAACTTCATTCCGATGCGAGTGGGTCCGCACTTCGAGCAGACGATGGCGACGTTAGAGACATGGATCGGCATCTCTTTATCGATGATTCCGCCCTGGGTCGTCGCCGAAGTAGCACGCTGATGGCGCTTGGCCATGTTGATTCCACCATCGACGATGACCTTGTCGGTAGCGATAATTACACGGATCACTTCGCCCTCTTTGCCGAGGTCCTTGCCAGCTATGACTCTGACTTTGTCTCCCTTACGGATACGCATCAGATCACCTCCGGTGCGAGCGAGACGATACGCATGAACTTTTTGTCACGCAGTTCGCGACCAACTGGTCCGAAGATGCGAGTACCACGAGGCTGCATTGCGTCATTGATAAGAACTGCTGCGTTCTCATCAAATCGAATGTATGAGCCATCTGCGCGGCGCTTCTCTTTCTTGACACGAACAACTACACACTTAACAACATCGCCCTTCTTTACAGCGGCACCAGGCTGGGCAGCCTTGACCGATGCAACGAAGACATCTCCGATGCTGGCATAGCGACGACGGGTTCCGCCGAGGACCTTTATGCAAAGGACCTCTTTGGCACCGGAGTTGTCGGCAACCTTGAGTCTGCTCTCTTGCTGAATCATTTTCTCTCCCTACCTTGCCCGCTCGAGAATCTCGACGACTCGCCAGCGCTTAAGGCGTGACATCGGGCGAGTCTCAGTGATGCGCACACGGTCGCCTTCACGTACCTCGTTGTTCTCATCGTGAGCGTAAAGCTTTGTTGTGCGCTGGACTGTCTTGCGGTAACGACGGTGACGTACCCGATCGATTACTGCAACAACAACCGTCTTGTCCTGCTTAACTGAGACTGCGACACCTTCACGCACTTTGCGTGCGTTACGGGTTGCAGTTGTCTCGGCCTGCTCGGCCTCAGTCACTTCAGTATTGATGGTCTCGGTCTGTTCGGTCTCGCTCATGCGTTCTCCTCGGCAGCCTCTGCCGCTGCGATCTCGCGCTCACGCACGATGGTCTTGATACGTGCGATGTAACGACGCACATGGGTAATACGCGAAGAGTTCTCAACCTGACCGGTGGCTAGTTGAAAGCGCAGGTTGAACTGCTCTTCCTTTGCCTCGGAGAGTTTGGCGAGAAGATCTGCATCGTTGAGTTCAACGAGCGTGTTCGGTCTGAATTCTTTGATTCCAGCCATCAGGCCTCCTCACGTCTAACTACGAAGCGCGTCTTGATCGGAAGTTTGTGCATTGCTAGGCGCATGGCTTCGCGTGCAACTTCTTCAGTAACTCCGGAGAGCTCGAACATGATGCGACCTGGCTTAACAACTGCAACCCAGTGCTCAGGGTTTCCCTTGCCAGAACCCATACGGGTCTCAGCAGGCTTCTGAGTAACTGGTTTGTCAGGGAAGATCGTGATCCATACCTTGCCACCACGCTTGATGTGGCGAGTCATGGCAATACGCGAAGCCTCAATCTGGCGGTTGGTGATCCAACCAGGCTCAAGTGCTTGGATCCCGAAGTCTCCATATGTAACGCGCGATCCGCCCTTAGCGATGCCGCTCATGCGACCACGCTGGACCTTGCGATGACGAACTCTCTTAGGCATCAACATGACAGTCCTCAGTCCTCGTCGCCGTGGAACTTAGGAGCCTCGTGGTGCGCTCGCGTGCGACGCTCGATCTCTTCTTCCTCTGCCAAGAGGCGCTCGAGCTCGGGGTCAGCTTCCTTAATAACTGGAGTTGCTTCAAGGTTGATGTCATCAGAGACATTCGTTGAGTCGACTGAGACTGACTCATCTGCAGGTCGACGACGCCCTCCACCAGCGGTTACTACACGGCGAACTCCAGGGGCAGTAGGAGCCTCACCAGCAGCGAGTGCTGCCTCTTGGGAGATCTTCTCGTCAGAGACCTGCTTGTAGGGAAGGATGTCACCTTTGTAGATCCATACCTTGACACCGATGCGGCCGAATGTTGTCTTGGCCTCAGATGCCCCGTAGTCAATATCAGCACGCAGCGTGTGTAGAGGAACGCGGCCCTCGCGGTACCACTCCTTGCGGCTCATCTCAGCGCCGCCGAGGCGACCACTGACCTGAACTCGAATACCGAGAGCTCCGGCCTTCATTGCGGTCTGCACAGCACGCTTCATTGCACGCCTAAACGAAACGCGTCCTGCGAGCTGGTCTCCAACACCCTGAGCGATCAGCGCGGCATCGAGCTCGGGCTGCTTAATCTCTTGGATGTTGAAGTGAATTTTGTTGTTGCCTGTGATCTTGAAGAGTCCGGTACGAAGACGGTCTGCCTCTGCACCACGACGACCAATGACGATTCCTGGACGCGCTGTGAATACATCGATTCTCAGCTTGTCGCCAGAACGCTCGATCTCGATGCGGCTCACCATTGCACGCTCAAGCTGTGTGCGCAGGTAGTCGCGGATCTTCCAGTCCTCAATTAGAAACTCTGTATACGCCTTATTATCGGCGAACCATCGTGACTTCCAGTCGGTAGTAATACCGAGGCGGAAGCCATACGGATTGACTTTCTGTCCCATTACTCGGACGCCTCCGTGGTCTCCTCGACCTCAGACTCAGCCGACTCAGCCACTGGGGCTTCCTCCGGCTCGCTGTGATCGTGGTCGTGGTCATGATCATGGTCATGATCGTGATCGTGGTTGTGCTCGGCCTGTGCCTCTGCTGCACGTGATGCAGCTCGACGGCGCGCACGGTTGGCTTGAGTTGCTCCGCCTCCACCACGTCGCTCGGAGCGCGCACGGTGAAGCTCAAGAGCCTCGTCGGGCATGCGGTCTACGACAATTGTGATGTGGCTGGTGCGCTTGCGAATCTTTGTAGCGCGACCACGAGCACGTGGCCTCCAACGCTTCGCAGTAGGTCCTTCATCGGCCCAGCAGGCGCTAACGAAAAGCTCCTCAGGGTCGAGATGATCGTTGTGCTCGGCATTGGCGATTGCTGAGTTCAGCAACTTGCCAATCTCCTCTGCTGCACCGCGCTCACAGAACTGAAGCACATCGCGAGCCTCATCAATGCTGAGTCCGCGAATGAGCCCAAGAACTGCACGCACCTTGTTAGGTGCGATACCGCAGTGGCTAAGTGTTGCTTGAGTGCCTTGAACGTCAGACCTCATCGACGCACGACCTTCTCCTGGCCGGCGTGGTACCGGAAGGTGCGGGTAGGCGCGAACTCGCCGAGCTTGTGACCAACCATCGGCTCGGAGAGGAACACGGGGACGTGCTTACGTCCATCGTGAACCGCGATCGTGTGGCCGACCATGTCGGGGGTGATCGTTGAACGGCGGGACCAGGTCTTGATCACCTTGTGCTCGCCGGCCGCGTTTTGACGCTCGACCTTCAAGAGAAGGTGCTCATCAACAAATGGGCCTTTTTTTAGACTGCGTGGCATGTTTTACCTACCTCCGTGAACCGCGTGTGCGGCGGCGGCGAATGATCATCTTGTCGGAGGCCTTGCCTCGCTTGCGTGTTCGTCCTTCAGGCTTACCCCATGGTGAAACAGGGTGACGCCCACCAGAAGACTTACCTTCTCCACCACCAAGTGGGTGGTCAACAGGGTTCATAGCCACACCGCGGGTCTGCGGGCGCTTGCCCTTCCAGCGGTTACGACCGGCCTTACCAATTGAGATAAGTGATGCCTCGGCGTTACCGACAGAACCAACCGTTGCACGGCAGTCAATCGGAACACGACGCATCTCGGTCGATGGGAGACGAATAGTTGCGTATAGGCCTTCTTTAGCGACGAGTTGAATCGAAGCGCCAGCGCCGCGACCTAACTTCGCCCCTGCTCCAGGCTTCATCTCAACATTGTGGACAACGGTACCGACTGGGATGTATCGCAGAGGTAGAGCGTTTCCTGGCCGAATATCTGCGCCTTGACCACTCTGGAGCATGTCTCCAACCTGGATGCCAGCTGGCGCAATGATGTAACGCTTCTCGCCATCGCGGTAGTGCAGAAGTGCAATACGTGCGTTGCGGTTCGGGTCGTACTCAATCGCTGCAACCTTTGCGGGGATGCTGTCTTTCTCGCGCTTGAAGTCGATGATGCGGTACTGGCGCTTGTGGCCTCCACCGCGGTGACGCGATGTTGTACGACCATAGGAGTTACGTCCACCGGTACGCGGCTTAGGCGCAAGGAGTGACTTCTCAGGGCGATCCTTGGTGATCTCGGCGAAATCCGAGACGGTCTGGAACCTGCGCCCTGGGCTTGTGGGTTTACGTTTACGAATGGCCATAATTAGCTCCCGAAGATCTCAATCCGGTCGCCCTCGGCAAGCGATACCAGTGCGCGCTTTGTCTTTGACCGCTGGCCCCAAGTGCCGGTCTTGCGGTTGCGCTTGCGCTTGCCAGCGCGGTTGACCGTGTTGACGTTTGTTACTTTGACCCCGAAGATGGCCTCAACAGCCTGACGGATCTCAATCTTGTTTGCGCCAGGTGCAACCTCAAACGTGTATACGTTTGCGTCGAGAGCCGCGTAGGACTTCTCTGAAACAACTGGGCGAATAATTACATCGCGATGGTCGGCACTCATGATGCGTCCTCATCTGTATCTGCATCAGCACTATCTGAGGATGTGACGCTCAGCTTCGTGCGAGGCGTAGCTGGAGTTGCTGCACTAAGACGCTCGACTGTCGTGGCAAGAGTTGCCTCGCTGAAGACAATCGTGTCGCAGAGGAGTACGTCGTAGGTGTTGATCTCCTCTGGGAGAATTACACGAACTCGGTCACCTAAGTTGCGGAATGAGAGCCAGGACTCGCGCTCACTGCGGTCTAGGCAGATAGCGAGACGCACCTGGCGCTCGCCAATTGCCCGGAGCCCGAGAGCCTCGAGTGCGCCTATTGCACGCTTGGTTGATGGTGGGCTGAATCCCCATGCATCAATTACCTGAACCTTGCCCTCTTGAGCACGATCCGATAGAGCTGAGAGAACCGCAAGGCGCACCATCTTCTTGGGTGTGCGCTGCGTGTAATCACGAGGCTTCGGTCCATGGGCAACTCCACCACCGCGCCAGTGAGGCGCACGTGAGGAACCCTGACGAGCACGGCCGGTGCCCTTCTGGGCCCATGGCTTAGCGCCTCCGCCTCGGACCTGAGCACGAGTCTTGGTGCTAGAGGTACCGGAGCGCTTATGCGCCAACTGGGCAGTTACAACTTGATGCATTACCGAGGCATTTGGCTCAATACCAAAGATGTCATCAGGCAACTCAGCAGTACCTACTACCTTGCCCTCGATATTGCGAACGTCAACGGTACTCATCGGGCACCTGCTTTTACTGCGTTACGTAGGAATACAAGCCCGCCCTTGGGGCCGGGGATTGCGCCACGAACAAGGATGATTCCTCGCTCAGCGTCGCCCTCTACGACCATAAGGTTGAGGGTGGTGGTCTTGGCATGCCCCATCTGTCCAGCCATCTTCATACCCTTGAAGACGCGAGATGGTGTGGCGCATGCGCCGATTGATCCGGGAGCACGGTGAGCCTTGTGGTTACCGTGGCTAGCACCTTGACCCTTGAAGTTGTGTCGCTTCATAACTCCAGCGAAACCCTTACCCTTTGAGATGCCAGTGACGTCAATAAGCTCGCCGGCCTCAAATAGTTCGGCTGTGATTACCTGGCCGACGGCATATTTACTGAGGTCATCAACACGCATCTCTGCGAGGTGATTCGTGGCCTCGGCATTAGCTGCCTTCAGGTGACCAAGCTCGGGCTTGGATAGTCGACGGGGCTTTGCATCGCCGAAGGCGATCTGCACAGCCGAGTATCCATCACGCTCTGGTGTCTTGAGTTGGACGACGCGACAAGGACCAGCCTGGATCACCGTAACCGGTACTACCCGGTTCTCGGAGTCCCAGACTTGGGTCATGCCGAGCTTTCGCCCTAAAATCCCCTTGGATGCCATGTGGCTTCCTCGCCTACTCTTCTCATGCGAACGCTCCGCAGGGCGGGTGCCCGGCGGAGCGATCAGTTCGGTTGTGCTCTGCGGGTTCCCCAAAGGATCTTGGGGCTACCGGAGACGTCGGTTTAGCCAGAGTGATTAACTCACTAGGGCTGAGTCGGAGGACCCTAGCCGACACCAGTGCTGGGTGTCGAATGGAGACTCCATATCGAGAAAAATCTCCTCGATGTCTTCTTATAAGTGCTTCTCAGGCTCGGTTAGACGCCCTGAAGCTTGATCTCGATATCGACCCCAGCAGGGAGATCGAGGCGCTGAAGCGACTCAATCGTCTTTGCAGCAGGGTCAACGATGTCGATTAGACGCTTGTGGATACGCATCTCAAAGTGCTCGCGAGAGTCCTTGTTGACGTGTGGTGAGCGAATAACGGTATAGCGGTGCTTCTCCGTGGGGAGAGGGATCGGTCCGCGGATCTTGGCTCCAGTACGAACAACGGTCTCGACGATCTTCTTCGTCGACTGATCGATGATCTCGTGGTCATAGGCCTTGAGCCGGATTCGGATTTTTTGCCCCTTGGCGTCAGCCATGGTGTGCCTCTCGTTTTCTTTTAGTTAAAGACTTACTTGATGATGCTGACCACGCGACCAGCACCCACTGTACGACCACCCTCACGAATAGCGAAACGGAGACCTTCCTCCATCGCGATCGGGTTAATCAACTCCACATTCATCTCAGTGTTGTCACCCGGCATAACCATCTCCAC
>CAFBPF010000015.1_pt1 | contig 11653 bp, 9 predicted proteins | sample 7269651 | NCBI WGS metagenome assembly CAFBPF01 (sample SAMEA6814137, study PRJEB35770) | freshwater metagenome | biome: Freshwater; feature: Freshwater reservoir; material: water | place: Czech Republic | collected 2017-06-27 | depth 30m m
ATCGGAGGCATGGTTGTAGGCATAGTCGGTAACCAACCGCAGGTACTTGCTGGATGTCTAGACATTGACGCATCTGAGAAGGCTGCGCGGTTTGTCCGCACATGTGATGCATTCAACATTCCACTCGTAACTTTTGTAGACGTTCCAGGATTCTTGCCAGGCACTGAGCAGGAGTACGGCGGCATTATTCGCCACGGCGCAAAACTTCTCTACGCATACTGTGAAGCCACTGTTCCGCGTATTCAGATCATCACGCGCAAGGGTTACGGCGGCGCTTATGTCGTTATGAACTCCAAGTCGATCGGCGCCGACCTCGCATACGCGTGGCCATCTGCGGAGATTGCTGTGATGGGGGCCCAGGGTGCTGTCAATATCATCTTCCGCAAGGAGATTGCTGAGGCCGGAGATAAGGGCGTCGAGCGCACTGCCGAGCTCATCGATGAGTACACCGAGCGCTTTGCGAATCCATACAACGCAGCAGAGCGTGGCTATGTAGACGATGTGATTGAGCCTCGCGAGACTCGCAGAGTGCTTGTGCGCGCTCTCGAGATGCTGCGCACGAAGAAGGAGCAACTTCCACAGCGCAAGCACGGGAATGTGCCGCTTTGAGCCCGCGTGCGATTCTTGGGATCAACGATGCTGCCTCCCCTGAGGAGGTTGCAGCGGTGCTCGCCACGATTGCGGTTATCGATCAGCAGTTGGCCGCGGGGATTGAGGAAGAGGCTGCACCTGAGCTCTCGCAATGGGTTGTTATGTCGCGCCTCTCTGCTCGTAGATCCGCAATGCAGCGCGGGGCATACAAGCTCTCCGGTCGCCTTCCGAGAAGGGCTCACGCATAATGGCTGAGATCATTTTCCCAGAGGTAATGAGCGTTAGTACGGAGAGCGTGGTTGTTACTTTCAGTACTGAAGGCGATGATCGTGTCGCCACTCGCGTCGGCGACGCCGAGGTAGTAACTACAGGTCCTCACCACCTAGCCCGTTTGACCGGCCTCGAGGCTGGTACGCATCATGAGGTCGAGGTTGAGGGGGCGCTCCCATCCAACGATCCTCAGTTTCCTTCAACAGTGCGCACTCTCGAACAACCTGCTGGCAAGTTGCTTGCATCCATCGCAACCGTAAACGACGTCCACTTCGGTGAGACTGTCTGCGGGAGAATCCATACGGCCTCAGATGAGGAGATGGGTGCAGTGATGGGGCGTGAGGGCGAGGAGCCTTACCCTCAGAAGATGAATCGCGCAGCCATTGCCGAGATCTCTGCATTTGATGGCGATGCAGTGATCGTGAAGGGCGACCTCACGAATGCAGGGACATGGGAGGAGTACCAGCAGTTTCTAGATGCGTATGGGCAACTCGGTGACCGCATGTATCACGTACGCGGTAACCACGACGCAATGCTTGACTCCACGATGGCGCTCAACGGAGCACCGTTTGCAGTAGTTGTAAACGGCGTCACGTTTGCTGTGATTGACACGGTTCGCCCCGGAACCGAGGTTGGGCAGATCACGCGCGATCAGATCGCATGGATTGATGACTGTGCCGCCAATACGAGTGGAGCAGTATTTGTATTTGGGCATCACAACCTTTGGGACCTTGACTCAGAGGACCGGAGTACTAATTACTTCGGTATCAATCCAGATGACAGCGAGTCGTTCGGCGCGGTAGTTGCGAAGCGCGAAAATATCGTTGGGTACTTTGCGGGCCATACCCACAGGCATCGTGTGCGCCGCTCCACGAAGGCCCGCAGCATCCCGTTTGTAGAGGTTGGATCGACAAAGGATTACCCAGGGGTCTGGGGCGAGTACCAGATCTATGAAGGTGGATATACGCAGGTCTCTCATCGTTTTGGTGCCCGCGATGCAATGGATTGGGCAGAGCGCACACGCTTTATTTACGCTGGCCTCTACCGCGACTACTCGCTTGGTCTCCTCGATCATCGCTCTTTTACGCAGACTTATTGAGGGTGCGTTTACCGAAGGACTCCGATCTTGCAGGCACTTGATGGATTACGCGTCGTAGACATGGCGACGGTTCTTGCCGGCCCGGCTGCAGCAAAATACCTTGCGGATTTTGGTGCCGATGTCATAAAGATCGAGGCGCCAGCAGGGGATGGCACGCGTCGCATGGGGTGGATGCCACCAGATGGCGGCGATGCGTACATGTGGCAGATCGTTGGGCGTGGCAAACGATCGGTAGTTGCAGACCTCAAGACCGAGGATGGTCTGGCGCTCCTGCTGAGGCTCGTTGATGACGCAGATGTGCTGATAGAGAATTTTCGCCCGGGCACGCTGGAGCGTTTAGGGCTTGATCCGTTGGAGCTACTCAAGCGCAATCCTCGTTTAGTGATTCTTCGAGTCAGCGGCTTTGGTCAGACAGGGCCTTATCGATCGCGACCCGGTTTTGCTTCAATAGCAGAGGCGATGAGTGGATTCGCATCTCTAAGCGGTGAGCCTGATGGTGCACCACTCTTGCCGCCAATTGCGCTCACTGATGAGGTCGCGGGAATCGTTGGAGCGTTCTCGATAATGGTTGCACTGCGCCATCGTGATGCCACAGGAGAGGGCCAAGTTGTAGATGTAAATCTCCTGGAGTCCATTCTTCAGATGATGGGCCCTCTCCCTGCCGCTTTCGCGGGCCTTGGATATGAGCAGCCTCGAATGGGATCTGGGATTCCGTACAGTGTTCCGCGCGGCACTTATCAGTGTGCAGACGGAGAGTGGATAGCGATCTCTGCATCTGCTGAGAGTGTGGCGACGCGTGTTCTCGAGTTGCTCGGAGTCTCAGACGACCCGCGCTTCTCTAGTTTTGCGGGGCGCTCTGAGAACAGAGTCGAGCTAGATGCTTTGATGAGTGATTGGGTTGCGCGGCGTAGTTGTGATGAGGCGCTTGCAGAGTTTGATGCAGCGCATGCTGCAGCGGCTCGTGTCTATTCGATCGGCGATGTAGTAGCCGACCCGCATGTGCGCGAGCGCGGAGTGTTGATGGAGGTTGATGGAGTCTTGATGACTGGTCCGGTGGCACGGTTAGATCGCACGCCCGGCGAGGTGCGCGGTGTTGGCCCGGCTCTGGGTGCTGATACCCAAGATGTCAAGGACGCGCTGGCAGAGACTCCGGGATGGCCGAGCCGGGGAGCCGCTAATAATAAATAGTGCTAGAGCGAGGTACCCGCCTTGTTCACCCACTATTTTTATGCACAGGAAGATGTGGATAACTCCGTAGGGCCCTGTGGGTAACCTGTGGAGAACCCTTAATGCCCCGTGGATATCTAGGGTCACCTGTGGACAGATTCTTGACTCCCTGTGGATTTAGTGACCCTTGGGGGTGGTGTTTCTCGTGTGGTTGATGTACGAATAGGTTTGATATTTGGGCAGGGAGAGTCTCGGCATTCTTCTGGCCGGTTTTCCCGAAGCAGTACTCGATACGCCGAACTCGTTACACCGAACTTCTTGTACCAAACTTGGGAGACCGAACTCGTCACAGCGAACTTGTTACACCGAACTTGTTGCACCGGAGCGATATAGGAGCGAATGTGGTTATGAATTCTGAGACCGAACTAACAGCGTCCGAGATAGATGCACGGATTGTTGGCGGCACCGTCGCTACACGTTTTCGCGACACAGTCGCCAAGTATCCAGATCAGGTGGCGATCCGCTCCTGGGACGGGGATACCCCAACGGATATCACCTGGGCCGAGTACGCCTTGCGCGCCTGTCGAGTAGCTGCGGCGTTGACCGACGCGGGGGTTACGCGCGGGGATCGCGTCGTGTTCCTAATTACGAATCGCCCCGAGTTCCATATCGCTGATGTTGCGGCGTTGCTGGTTGGGGCTACCCCGATATCTATTTACAACTCTTCGTCGCCAGAGCAGATTGCATACTTAGCTTCGCACTCAAGCGCGACTTATGCGATCGTCGAGAACGCGAAGTTTCTAGAGAGCCTTCTATCAGTGCGCGATCAGATCCCAACACTTAAGAAGGTTGCGGTTATCGACACGCCTGAAACACTCCCCGATGGAGTGCTGTTGTGGGACGACCTGATGGCCCACGAGCCTGTAGAACTCGCAGTCGCAGCATTGATAGCGCAGCCCGATGATCTTGCAACCGTCATCTATACGTCTGGAACAACTGGCCCGCCTAAGGGCGTAATGCTCGACCACAAGGGTGTCTTATGGACAGCCGAGAGCCTCATGAATCGCTTCGGTTTCGATATCGCTGGAATGCGCATGGTCTCCTATCTCCCTATGGCTCATATTGCCGAGCGCAATACGTCGCATTATGCAGGCATTATGCAGGGCCTAGAGGTGACTACATGCCCCGATGCGGGTCGTATCACCACCTACTTAGGGCACTCGCGCCCTCAGATCTTTTTTGCCGTACCGCGCGTATGGGAGAAGATGTACGCGAGTGTTACCTCGGTTGTGCATGCAGATGAAGCCAAGGGAGCCGCGTTCGATGCGGCACTCGCTATCGGGTGGGAGGCGAGCGAGTACCGCGCTCGTGGCGAGGAGATACCCGGAGATCTTGCTGAGTCGCTTATAACCGCCGATATCGTGCTAGCGCCTTGGCGTCGTGCGCTCGGCCTCGACGAATGCAAGGTAGCGATCAGTGGCGCTGCGCCAATTCCCTTTGAGATTTTTAGATTCTTTCGTGGTCTTGGGTTAGAGATCTCTGAGATTTATGGACTCTCAGAGACCTATGGACCTATGACATGGACTCCGTTTCGCGTGAAGGCAGGCACAGTTGGCCCAGCAATCCCCGGCACCGAATTGCGCCTGGGCGAGGACGGCGAGGTCATCTGTCGAGGCGGCAATATTTTTAAGGGCTACTTAGATCACCCTGAGAAGACCGCCGAGGTTCTAACCGCAGATGGATGGTTCCACACCGGCGACATCGGGGTGGTAGACGATGATGGTTACTTAAAGATTGTCGATCGCAAGAAAGAACTCATTATCACTGCGGGTGGAAAGAACATCTCGCCCGCAAACCTTGAGGCAGCCCTGAAGGCTTCACCATTGATCGGCCAGGCCTGCGTGATTGGCGAGGGGCGACCATTTCTCTCTGCGCTTCTCGTGCTCGATACCGAGGTGGCTCCGGTGTGGGCATCGATGCATGGAATATCTGAACCATCACTCGAGGCGCTCGCGGCGAACGCGGATATTCGAGCAGCAATTCAGGTAGACGTTGACCATGTGAACGCTCAATTCTCTAAGGCAGAGGGCATCAAACGCTTCACAATCCTGAGCGCGGAGTGGGACGCAGACTCCGAGGAGCTAACCCCAACGATGAAGCTCAAACGACGCGGCATTAGCGCGAAGTATGCGGCCGAGATCGAGGCGCTCTACAGCTAGGAGTGGTCAGTCGACCTGCGCCACGATTACGTGGTCGCGGCCTCGCTCCATTGCATCATCAAGAGCGTGTGCTGCTCTGAGAATTAGCTCATCTGCATCAAGTGCATGCGATGGGTAGCACGCGACTCCAGCGGAGACAGTGATTCCAGCACAAGCAGGGCTTGAGTGGAGTAGTCCGCGTAGGCGTTCGGCTGCCCACACCGCTCCGGACTCGGAGGTGTTCTCAAGAAGAGCTGCGATCGTTATATCATCGGCGCGAAATGCGCCATCGGCTTCGCGAAGGGTCTGTATCAGTACGCCGCTAAGTGCGCCCAACGCGTTCTCGCGGTCCTTGGTTGATAAACGGTCTATTTCGTCAATGCGCAGAAGAACTAGCGATACAGGGTGTAGTTGCCTGCGTGCTGCAGCGACGCGCTGCAGGAGTAGTGGCTCAAGTAAAGATGAATCGAGTAGCCCCGTTATCGGGTCGACTCCAGTGTTAGTAAGCACAGGCGCGATGCGAGTCTCGTTTAGTCGCTTCACCTCTGATGAGAGCTGGTCAATATCTGCAACTGCTGCAGTATGTGGACCAACCTGCGCCGCTCCGATCATCGCAGCGAGCATCGCGAAGACTCCGGCAACAAGAGACAACTCGGGCCAAGAGGTGATCTGCCCGGCAACACCAGAGGCGAGGCCTAGGACACCGATAAGGATGAGGAGGTTAAAGCGTTGGCGATTCACAACTGTCTTCATCGGCACCTAATCCCCTTAAGTGGAGCGAAATGTTCCCAATCGGTGCTGTAGACCTAGATCGGCAAGGTCGGAGATGATCTCCGAGATTCGAAAATCCTTAGGCGTGTAGACCCTAGAGACTCCAGCAGCGAGCAGAATAACCTGATCCTGCTCCGGGATGATGCCTCCAACTACAACTGGGGCATCTACTCCTGCTGCACGTAGGAGCCGCACGGTCTCCGGGACAAGCTCTAGGTGCGAGCCCGAGAGGATAGAGAGTCCGACTACATCAACGTCCTCATCCTGGGCTGCAGCACAGATCTGGCCCGGTGTTAAGCGAATGCCTTGGTAGATGACCTCAAGACCTGCATCTCGAGCCGCTACCGCTATCTGCTCTGCACCGTTGGAGTGCCCATCTAGACCGGGCTTTCCTACGAGCAGCCGAATTGGTCCGCCGTTATTCTCGGTGGCGACGCGAATGCGCTCACGTACTGCAACAAGCTCCTCGCGCGGTGCACCCATGACGCCCCCTACACCGGTAGGGGCGCGGTACTCGCCGAAGATGTCCCTAAGCGCATCTGACCACTCGCCGACGGTCCCGCCAGCGCGGGCCAAAGCGATTGTTGCAGGGACAAGATTCTGGGTTGTCTGCGCAACGCGAGACAACTCCTCGATGGCACTCGCTACTGCACCAGAGTCGCGATTCTCGCGCCATGTGTTTAGGCTCTCGAGCTGCGCTGCCTCTCCGGCGGGGTCTACGACAAGGATTGAGGACTCTCCATCGATGCCCTCGGCAAGCGGAGAAGGTGCCGTCTCGGTGAAGGAGTTAACACCTACAACTGTTATGTCGCCAGACTCAATGCGGCGCACCCGATCCGCGTGCGACTGGACCAGACGACCCTTTAGCTCGTCGATCATTAGGAATGCTCCGCCACCATCTAGGACCCACTGGAGTTCGGCATTAGCTGCCTCCTCTAACTCAGCAGTCTTAGCCTCCATCACCTTCGATCCCTCAAAAATATCTGGGTACTCGAGAAGGTCTGTCTCGAATGCAAGCACCTGCTGAATGCGCAGAGACCATTGCTGGTCCCATGGGCGCGGCAGTCCAAGTGCTTCGTTCCATGCCGGTAGTTGGATGGCGCGCGCACGTGAGTCGCGACCAAGGGTTACTGCCAGTGTCTCAAGAACAATTCGCTGAACGTTGTTCTCGGGCTGTGCCTCTGTGAGTCCGAGAGAGTTGACCTGAACTCCATAACGGAATCTGGCTAATTTCTCGTCCGTTACGCCGTAACGCTCCTCCACAATGCGGGTCCAGAGTCGACCCATCGCTCGTAGTTTGCAGGTCTCTTCAACGAACCTGATCCCTGCATTAACGAAGAAGGAGATGCGCCCAACTACGGCTGGCATGTCCTCCGCGGAGACCTGCCCACTCTCCAGTACGCCATCAAGGACTCCGATTGCATTCGCCATTGCGTATGCAATCTCCTGAACGGGCGTAGCCCCAGCTTCTTGAAGGTGATAGGAGCAGACGTTGATTGGATTCCACTTTGGAACGTTGCGAACCGTATGTGTTATGAGGTCAACCGTTAGACGGCGGCTAGGCACGGGTCCAAAAATAAACGTGCCGCGTGAAAGGTATTCCTTAACGATGTCGTTCTGTGTTGTGCCAGCGAGTTTGGAGACGTCTTCCCCGCGCTCCTCAGCGAGTGCAATGTATAGCGAGAGGAGCCACATTGCGGTCGCGTTGATCGTCATCGAAGTATTCATGTCTTCGAGCGGTATCTGATCGAAGAGTGTGCGCATCTCGCCTAGGTGAGGCACTGGTACCCCAACCTTCCCGACCTCTCCGCGCGCGAGTAGGTGGTCGGGGTCGTAACCAGTCTGAGTAGGGAGATCGAATGCGACTGAGAGACCGGTCTGGCCTTTTGCAAGGTTGGTCCGGTAGAGCTCATTAGAGGCATGGGCAGAGGTATGCCCCGAGTACGTCCGCATTACCCAAGGGCGTTCGCGCGTCATGTTGTCATTCTCCCGAAGGGTCTCCGATGCAAGCGCTGGAGCGCCTGTCCATCTCGCTTCTCTCGCTATGGCTACTTGCGGTAATCGTAGAACCCTATGCCGCTCTTGCGCCCCAAGCGATCTGCGCTGACCATGCGGCGAAGCAACGGAGCGGGTGCGTAGTTGGGGTCCTTGAATTCTTCGTATAGGGCTTCAAGGATCGAGAGGCTCGTGTCGAGGCCAACAAGGTCAAGGAGTGCGAAGGGGCCCATCGGGAAGTTGCATCCACCCTTCATCGCAGTATCGATGTCGTCGCGGTTTGCAACACCGGCATCTAGCAAACGCACCGCGTTGTTGAGGTAAGGAAAGAGAAGTGCGTTGACAATGAAGCCAGCCTGGTCCTTTACCTCTACTGGCTGCTTTCCGCAGGTCTCCGCGAATGCGCGTGTCGTAGCAATTGTCTCGTCGCTGCTTGTGATAGCGCGGACAATCTCGACGAGCGGCATGGCTGAAGCAGGGTTGAAGAAATGCACACCGCAAACCAGTTCTGGTCGAGCAGTCTCCATTGCCATCTCAACGACAGGGAGCGTCGATGTGTTGGTCGCGAGAATCGCGCCAGCCTTGACGATCGAGTCGAGCTCTTTGAAGAGTTGCTTCTTTGCTGCGAGGTCCTCGAGGATGGACTCGATAACAAGGTCGCAGTCAGCTAGAGCGGTTAGGTCAGAGACCGCTGTGACGCGAGCAAGAACTGCGTCGCGCTCTGCTGCCTCTAGGCGCCCCTTCTCAACTTGGCGATCCAGAGACTTTGTTAGGCCGGCAACCATTCCGTCGGCACTCGCCTGAGACCGGCTTCGCAGAACAACATCAAATCCAGCCTTGGCCGCGACCTCGGCGATACCCGATCCCATGATTCCTGAACCGACGATTCCTACGCGCTTGATAACTGCCATTCTGCTCATTTCCGCTTCTCGATGATTGGGGACGCAACAACGCGTTTCCCGGGAGGCGTGAAACGTACCGGAGGCTTGCCTCTCAATGCCACAGGGGAGAGTAAGTGGGCCTCCGCTCTTGTGTTCGAGCCCTCGGCTGGCCGGCCTAGGTGGACCCAAATTGGGGGGTTGGTCCGCCGCAAGAAAGGGAGTTGAGGCACCTCCGGAGTACAGGGAAGACTCGGCACGGCTAACTAGAGTGCTGGCATGACAGAAAAGAACCCTAAGGGCACACTCGCATTGGTCGGCGGAGGGGAGTGGTCTCCGCTCGCCTCTGGCCTCGACAAATACCTCCTAGGCCTCGCTGGGGGAGGGAGAGTCTCGATCCTCCCGACGGCGTCAGCCTTCATCTCGCCTGATCAAGTTGTGGATGCCGCCAAGGCTTGCTTTGAGGCACTTGGGGCTGAGATTGAGGTGATTGAAGTCATGAACCGTCGTGACGCTGAGAATAAGGATCTCGCGTCGCAGATTAAGGAGTCGAAGTTTATTTATCTGGCAGATGGTTCTCCTCTGCACCTTCGCTCTGTGCTCAAGGACTCAGCGGCATTCAAGGCTTTGCTAAGTGCCTATAACAACGGCGCAGTTATCGCAGCATCTGGTGCCGCGGCAACACTGCTTGGCGATCCGATGGTTGACCCGCGCGGTGGTGCGTTCTCAATCGGCCTCGGGCTTGTGGATCACCTAGCGATACTTCCGCACCACGGAAACGCTCCGCGCCACTTGTTAGATCGATCCCTTGACCTCTTGCCGAGGGCAGACATGCTCGCTGGCGTCGATGACCACACGGCACTTGTTCGCAACAACCAGGGCAAGTGGAGTGTCGTAGGTGACGGCTGGGTCACTCTGTACACGCGTACCGAGGGAGATCACGCAGTACAGATTGGCTCTTATACGGCAGACTCGGTTATCGAGATCTTGACGATGTAGATCGGCTTCTTGGGCTTGTCGTTGGAGTCCTTGGGTGCATCTTGAATCTTGCGGGCTACATCTAAGCCTGAAGATACTTTCCCAAAACGCGCGTACTCATTGGGGAGCGAAACGCCTTGATCGCCAGTGACGATGAAGAACTGGGAACCAAATAGCCCGGGAGCATCAGCCCCTGTTTTCGCAGCGGCTATTGATCCGATCTCATAGTTATTGGTAGGCACCTCGCCCGGGACTTTGTATCCAGGTCCGCCCTGTCCGTCACCTAGAGGGTCTCCACCCTGGATCATGAAGTCTTTAATGACGCGGTGGAAAGTAAGGCCATCGTAGAAACCTTGACGCGATAGAGATACGAAGTTATTCGTAGCTATCGGAGCGTTCTTGGCATCGAGTTCGATGACCATTGTTCCGTCGGTTGTCTCCATTGTTGCTGAGTATTTCTTGGTCGGGTCAAGAGTTAAGAGAGGAGCTTTCTGATTTGTGTTCTTCTTGACTGGTTTCACAGTCGTCGAAGAGGATTTACTCGTGGTGCTCGTTGTCGACGTGCCCTCACCTGATTTACTGCTGCTGCTGCTTCTGAACTGAGACCAGGCAAATATCGCTAGAACCGGGAGCAGAAGAAACGCAAGGTTCCGCAGCGACCGATTTCTACGCTTACGCTTCTGTGCCGCTAGCTGTGCCTCATTGGCCGCTGCGCGGTTCTGCTTCTGACGCTCGCGCTTATCTGCCTTGCTCACAGTTGCTCCTTATTCAGAAATAGTGCTTCTAGATATTTCTAAGCTGCTCTGCCCGTGTTGCCGGTGGACGCGTTACTTAAGGGCAGGCCCTGGAGTCTGCACTGCCGGAGCAACATATGTGCGGCAGGGCTGTGCGCGTAGCGATGGGCATGGCGGAAGTGCCGTCGGGAGGCCCTTGGGCGACTTGACCTCTGAGAGGACGAGGCGCGAAGCCTTTACCCCACCGGTACCTACGCTGTTGCGAGTCGCAACCTCTGGCTTGATGGTCTCGAATGTCCAGAGGGTGCGGTTTCCACCCGGCGCCTGAACTGAGATTCGTACCCGCGATCCGGCTCTGAATACGTGAGCGACTGGGAACAACGCGACTCGAACGCTCGTTGCCTTGCCCGGCACGAGAGGAGCTGCATCAGCCTTCGTGTGGGTGTGGCGCGGGTCAAGGGCAGTTGACTTTGCTGTATCCAAAGCTCGGTGGCTAGCGCGTAGCCAACCACTCTGAACGTAGCGCTCGTTTCCATCGGGGCGCACCTCTGTGAGGGTCACCTCGATATCCGTGTCGGGTGCGGTTGAGGCAAATGTCAGATCAACGCTTCCGGGCCCGGCGATCGCGAGGTTGCGAGATAGCGGAGCGGAGGCCCAAGAAACCGATGAAGCTGAGTCGAGGGGCACCCAGTTGTACTCGGCATCGGCCTTCCAGACGCCACCACCGTCACCTGTGTACGTCTTGCGGGGACGCGCATCTGGCTCGTAGTTAAAGGTGAGGCTCGCCGCGGAGGAGTCACGCTTATCTCCGAGGGAACCATCAGCACCCAAGTAGAAGGTGCGCGCTTTGGCGGTTGGGATTGGCCATGATTTTGCAGTCGATTCAGTTGCGGGCACCGGAGCGCCTGCGACCTCTCCGGGCTTCCCACCGGTCTCCCAGAGGATCCTCACTCGGGGCTCGGCCTCGTATGC
>CAFBPF010000016.1_pt1 | contig 11308 bp, 8 predicted proteins | sample 7269651 | NCBI WGS metagenome assembly CAFBPF01 (sample SAMEA6814137, study PRJEB35770) | freshwater metagenome | biome: Freshwater; feature: Freshwater reservoir; material: water | place: Czech Republic | collected 2017-06-27 | depth 30m m
GTTCTTGAACTGGGCCTTGATGTAGTCGCGGTTGAGGAGCGCTATGAAGTCGATCGAGATCTCCTTGGGGCAGGCAGTCTCGCACTCACCGAAGTTGGTGCAGGATCCAAACCAACGCTCCATCTCGTCGACCATTCCAATCGCACGGGTCCAACGCTCTGGCTGGCCCTGTGGGAGAAGGCTTAGGTGGCTGTATTTCGCTGCAGTGAAGAGTTGCGCTGCACCATTAGGGCAGGCTGCAACACATGCACCACAGCCAATGCAGGCCGCCGCGTCCATCGCAGCATCGGCTGCTTCTTTGGGGATCAATATCTCATTGGCATCGCGCGCTGCACCGGTTGGAGCGGAGATGTAACCGCCGGCCTCGATGATGCGATCCAACGGGCTGCGATCTACTGCAAGGTCTTTGATAATTGGGAATGAACGCGCACGCCATGGCTCAACAGTGATGTGCTCACCATCTTTGAACTTGCGCATATGTAGCTGACAAGTAGCGGTGCCGCGCTCAGGTCCGTGCGGCACTCCGTTGATCATCATCGAGCATGAGCCACAGATTCCTTCACGGCAGTCGTGGTCAAAGGCAATCGGCTCGGACTCCTCGTCGATGAGCCTCTCATTGAGAACATCAATCATCTCTAGGAATGACATGTCCGGTACAACTGCAGGCATGTCATATGTCTCGAAGCGGCCCTCTGCTGTGGGTCCGTCTTGACGCCAGATCTTTAGTGTGAGTTTCACAGTCCTCGTGCTCCTATCGGCTACTTGTAGGACCTAGTTGCAAGGTGAACGTTCTCATAGACGAGCGGCTCGCGGTGAAGCGTTGGCTCGTTGCCCTCGCCCTCCCACTCCCAAGCGCCTACATAAGCAAAGTCGTCGTCGTTGCGCAGAGCCTCGCCCTCTTCGGTCTGGTACTCAACGCGGAAGTGGCCGCCGCATGACTCCTCGCGGCGCCTTGCATCGAGAACCAACTCCTCACCAAACTCTAGGAAGTCAGCTACACGCCCAGCCTTCTCGACTGATTGGTTGAACGACTCAGTATCACCGAGCACGCGCACGTCGTTCCAGAACTGCTCACGAAGTACGGGGATCTCAGCGAGGGCTTTATCGAGACTCTCCGCAGAGCGCTCCATGCCGCAGTGCTCCCACATGATCTTCCCAAGCTCGCGGTGGAAATAGTCTGGAGAGTGAGTTCCCTTGATCGCAACCATCTGGTTCGTGCGGTCGCGTACAGCGGCCTCAGCCTGCTTGAAGATGGGGTCATCAGTGGAGATGGCGGCCTCTCCAAGCTGAGGGGCAAGGTAATCAGTGATGGTGGCTGGAAGGACGAAGTAGCCATCAGCAAGGCCCTGCATAAGTGCACTCGCACCTAGTCGGTTGGCCCCGTGATCCGAGAAGTTTGCCTCGCCGAGTACGTAGAGACCCTCGACGTTGCTCATTAGGTTGTAGTCAACCCAGAGTCCGCCCATCGTGTAATGCACGGCCGGGTAGATACGCATCGGCATCTTGAAGGGGTCTTCGCCGGTGATTCGCTCGTACATCTGCAGAAGGTTTCCGTAGCGCTCCTCAATTACCGGAGCACCAAGGCGATTAATGGCCTCATCGAAGTCAAGGTAAACGCCGTTCTTGATCGGTCCAACACCCTTGCCAACATCGACCTGTCGTTTTGCTGCACGTGATGCGATATCTCTCGGGGCGAGGTTCCCGAAGGACGGGTACATGCGCTCAAGGAAGTAATCGCGCTCGGAGTCTGGAATCTGCTCAGGCGAGCGAGCGTCCTCGGTGTTCTGAGGAACCCAGAGACGACCGTCGTTTCGAAGCGACTCGCTCATGAGGGTCAACTTGGATTGAAACTCATCTGATGCAGGGATGCAGGTGGGGTGAATCTGCGTGAAGCATGGGTTCGCCATAAGCGCACCGCGCTTGTGTGCGCGCCATGCGGCAGTGACGTTGCTAGCCATTGCATTGGTAGAGAGGTAGAAGACGTTTCCGTATCCCCCTGTAGCAAGGACCACAGCGTGGCCAGAGTATGAGTGGATAGCGCCGGTGATTAGGTCACGAGCGACTACGCCAACTGCGCGGCCATCCTTCATCACCATGTCGAGCATCTCGGTGCGGTTATGGAGCTCCACGTTTCCGAGGTGCACCTGGCGAGCAAGTGCTTGGTATGCGCCTAGAAGAAGCTGCTGCCCTGTCTGGCCGCGAGCGTAGAAGGTACGTGAAACCTGCGCTCCACCAAAGGAGCGGTTGTCGAGCAACCCTGCGTACTCGCGTGCGAAAGGAACACCCTGAGAGACGCACTGATCGATGATGTTTACGCTCACCTGTGCCAAGCGATGCACGTTGGCCTCGCGTGCGCGGAAGTCGCCACCCTTGATCGTGTCGTAGAAGAGGCGCTTTACGCTGTCTCCGTCATTGGGGTAGTTCTTGGCTGCGTTGATTCCACCCTGCGCTGCGATTGAGTGAGCGCGTCGCGGTGAGTCGTGGAACGTAAGGAGTTGAACGTGGTAGCCAAGCTCACCGAGAGTTGCTGCCGCAGATGCTCCTGCGAGGCCAGAGCCGACAATAACAACGCGAAACTTGCGTCGGTTTGCAGGGTTAACAAGCTTCACTGAGAACTTGTGGTTATCCCACTTGTCCTCTAGGGCCCCAGCGGGGATCTTTGCATCGAGGTTGATATTGCTCACTTGACGACTCCAGTTACTACTAGGAGAGGAATGCTGATATTGCCTATAGCGATGATTGATGCGACCCCAATTGCAAAGCCCCTGCGCCATGGATTGAATCTCGGGCTATTGATCCCGAGACTCTGGAACATTGACCATGCGCCGTGGTAGAGGTGAATTGCAATCGCGATGTTTGCAACGATGTATGCGATCGCAACAGGGACTCGCTGAAAAGAGTTAACGATGTTGTTGTAGACGTCACCTTTAACGAACGTGTCGCTGGTCTTCCCGAAGGTGAGATCAAGAAGGTGGAAGATGATGAAGAGTGTGAGGATGATGCCGGTCCAGCGCATCGTGCGGGCGGCAAAATCTGCTGCTACATACTCACGAGGCGACTTGTAGCCGGTGGGGCGGGCTGCGCGATTCATTCTGGTTAGCGATGCCGCTGCCCAGATATGTAGTACCACTGCGCTCAGTAGTCCGAGGCGCATTAGCCAAAGCACGCCCGTCTTAGGGAGTATTGGGTAGCCAATGGTGCGGAGCCACTCGGCGTAGTGATCGAGTGCGCTCGGGCTCAAAAAGATCTTGAGGTTTCCAAGCATGTGAGCGAATACGAAGCCGATCAGCATGATGCCGGTGACGGCCATGATCCACTTCTTGCCTACCGCTGAACGCCAGAACATCACAAAGAAGGGTCCGTCCTTCTTCACTGGTGCTGGCTGTGGTGCGCCCACATACCGCTGCGCATTCTCGACCTTCGACATGGCCCGTAATCCCCTCGGTGACCAACAACTTCCATTGTGAACGGTAGTAGAGGGCGCAGGTGCCGCACGACACGGGGAGAAAGGCGACGCTGGTACGGTTCGGGGGAGCGACTTAGGGCAACCTAGGGGCGCGCCAAGACCCGTTATCGCTAAAGGAGCCCCCATGACCCGCCCCACGACACTCGGCGAACTCAAAGCAAGCGGCTGGGTCTCCCGGCCAGTCAAGGATGAAGTGCGCGCCAATGCGATTGAGCGCATCGTCGCCGGGCGCCCCCTAGTAGATGGGGTACTTGGCTATGAGGACACAGTGCTGCCCCAGTTGGAGAATGCTCTGCTCGCTGGGCACGACGTGATTCTCTTAGGAGAGCGCGGCCAGGCCAAGACCCGCATCATCCGATCCTTGACTGAGCTCCTTGACGAGTGGATGCCGATTGTTGCCGGGAGCGAGATCAACGATGATCCCTATGCCCCAATAAGTTCTCACGCCCGAACACTGATCGAGGAGCAGGGGGACGAGACCCCAATTACATGGGTGCACCGCAGCCGCCGCTTTGGGGAGAAGCTCGCCACTCCAGATACATCTATAGCGGACCTCATCGGTGAGGTTGACCCGATAAAGGTTGCTGAGGGTCGCTACCTATCTGATGAACTCACGATTCACTACGGAATGGTGCCGCGCACCAACCGCGGGATCTTTGCGATTAACGAGCTGCCCGACCTCGCTGAGCGTATTCAAGTTGGTCTGCTGAATGTTCTCGAAGAGCGTGATGTACAGATTCGTGGATACAAGATCCGCCTGCCAGTAGATGTGATGCTCGTTGCCTCGGCAAACCCAGAGGACTACACCAACCGTGGTCGCATCATTACCCCGCTTAAAGATCGTTTTGGGGCCCAGATTCGTACTCACTACCCATTAGAGGTTGCGCTAGAGATGGATGTGATTGCCCAAGAGGCTCACGTCATCTCGGCTGCAGGAGTTGAGGTAACTGTTCCGGCATTTATGGTCGAGATCATCGCTGAGATAAGCCAGCAGGCGCGAAGGTCGCCACATGTGAATCAGCGCTCAGGGGTATCCGTCAGGCTCTCGATTGCAAACTATGAGACCCTCGTAGCTAACGCGCTTCGCCGCGCGCTCCATACTCATGAGGCCGAGGCGGTGCCGCGTGTTAGCGATCTAGAGGCGCTTGTATCGAGCACTAGCGGAAAGATTGAGATCGAGACCCTTGATGACGGTCGCGAGGGCCAGGTGCTCGAGCGAATTATTCAGGCAGCCGTTCTTGAAGTGTTCCGTGCACATGTAAAGCCGGAGCGCCTTACCGCATTGGTGCAGGCGTTTGACGACGGCCGCGTTGTGCATACCGGAGACGAATTGCCATCGGCTGATTATGTTGCCCTGATATCAGATCTTCCCGGCGTTAAAGAGACGCTCGATGATCTAGGTGTTATCGAGACGCCAGCAAGCGTCGCGTCTGCCATCGAGTTTCTGCTCGAGGGACTCCACCTGTCGAAGCGCCTCAACAAGGACGCAGTAGATGGGCGTGCTACTTACCGGGCACGGGGCTCTAACCGTTAATTTGTAGGTTTTTAACGCTTCTTCGCGTACTCGGCGAATACCTCCGCGCTCGCGCGCGGTTCTCTGTCTCGGGTGAATAGCCCAAATGGAGTCTCGTACCCGCCTAGCCACTCGTACTGGTCAATACCTGTCTGGTGGAAGATGCCGCGAATATCGATTCCGTCGTTAATGGCCTCTTCTACGGCCTCGAAGCACTCTTGTAAGTAATCGCATCGCCAGGCGTCGTCGTCGGTCCCGATGCCGAGGCCGGTGATTAAGAGCGGACGGTCCGGTAGCTCCTCCGAGAGTCTGTGGAGTACGAGAGAAAGCCCCTCCACCCATGGAGCGATCCCTAAGGCGGTTCTCCTTAGATTGTTTGGGTAACTAACAAATTTGCCTTGACGCGTAACTCCGATTGCCGACTCGTAACTGAAACCCACCATGTCGCAGGAGTCGCGCAGTTCCGGTATCTCGATCTCGGGCAAACCTGGGATCGTGAGAACTCCATCTCGCAGTGCACGCATCCAGACCTTCCAGATCACTGCGTCTGCATCGCGTGCGTATTGCTCGGCCACAGGAGAGTTATCAATTGAGAATATCGGCGCAAGGTTCAGAGCAGTCGCTACTGGAGGGCCGCCTCTCAACTCGCGCCACGCATCGCGCCACGCGAAGACCATTCCGCGAAGCGTCTCGGCAAACTTCGCGGGATGCTGGGCGCCTGGAGGATGCACTCCGTTTAGAAATGCGTCAGATGCGTAGGCCGTCGGTTGGTGGAGCGGTTGCCACCCGGCGACTAGATCGCCGAATGTCTCCGCGCAGTAAGCAACATGGCGCGCCCAGAAATATGAGCGTGTCTTATCGTCTCTGAACCCGCCTTCGCCTAGTTCTGTAAACCAACCAGGTAGAGCGATGTGGTGAAGGCAGACCCAAGGTTCGATCCCCGCATCACGTGCTGACTCGAGAACCCAACGCGCGTGCTCGACCTCTGCGCCGTCTCTGCGGCCTTCAGATGGCTCAATTCGAGCCCAGTCGATGGAGAGTCTGTGGCTCGATAATCCAAAGGAGGCATATAGAGAGAAGTCCTCTGAGTATTGAGTCTTGAAACCGTTCCCGTCCCCGGATCGGGGAGCATTGCCCTGAGCTTCCCAGTCGAACCAGTCGCCCTGTCGCGCGGCCCCCTCTACCTGAGTGGCTGACGAGTTTGTCCCCCAAATGAAATCACTAGTGAATCCTCTCTCGGGCTCGCCACTCTCTAATTTGGGCAATGAGTTCCTTAGAGCGTCGACTTGCGATCAAAGAGCCCGCAACCTTGTGCAAAGCGACGATTTACATTCACGATTGACTCCTGAACCTGCTCATCGTCGACGACACTCTTGTCTCCATTAGCGACTCGCTCTAGAGCTCTCAAGAAAACTTGTGTATCTGCTGCGATGTCCTTAGGTGCGTTCGCGTTGATCTCTCGCACGATTGCGAGCTGGTCATCAACGCTGACCTTTTTGCCAGAGGTAATTAGAGCCTCATACTCCTTACCCTTCTCGCAGAAAGCCTTATTAGGGTCTGGGAGGACCTTCGCCTTACTCGAGCCGGAGCAGCCAGTTACTAGGAGAGCTGCCGAAGATAGGAGAGCGATCGCCACGAGCCTTCGAGCAGTTTGGGTCATACGACCATTCTCGCCGATCCCGAGGGTAAGGGCCGAGTCGGGGGTCTCGGCCTACGCTGCAGGTATGACGCGTAGGGCATTCGACTATTCACGCTGGGATGGCACTCAGGTTGGGTTCAACCTCGACGCGGATTCGCTCCTTGCCGAGATGGCCGACGACCTCACCTACCACGGCGACCCCAATGCTGCTCTTAGGCGACTTCTCCAGCAGGGGATGCGCGATAGCAACGGCGAACAGATGATGGGTCTGCGCGAGATGATGAAGCGGCTCCGTGAGCGCCGGCGCGATGAAGTTGAGTCAAAAGATCTTGGGGGACCGTTCGCGGAGATCGCTGAGCGACTGCGTGAAGTCCTCAATGAGGAACGAGCCGGTATCGAGCGACGAGTTGAGGCGGCGCGCGAATCTCAGGATCAACGCCGCAAGGAGATCGTCGAGGAGCTCAGCGCTGAGCGTAACTTTGAGCTCGACATGATGCCTCCAGACCTTGGCGGGTTAGTGAAGGCTCTTCAGGAATACGACTTCATGGACGACGCTGCTCGCGCGAAGTTCGAGGAACTCATGGATGAGATTCGTTCGGAGTTAATCAAGAGCAACTTCAACCAGCTCTCTGAAGGCATGAGCAACGTATCTCCAGAGCAGATGGTTCGCATGAAAGACATGCTCGCTGATCTAAACCAAATGCTTGAGGCGAGAGGGCGCGGCGAAGAGCCAGACTTCGATGCGTTCATGGAGAAGTACTCTGACTTCTTCCCTGGTAATCCTGCAACGCTTGATGAGTTGCTCGAGCAGATGGCGCGTTCAATGGCGGCCATGCAGCAGATGCTCAACAGCATGACCCCTGAGCAGCGCGACCAGTTGCAGCAACTCAGCGAGGCATTGCTTGACGATGTTGATCTGCGTTGGCAGATGGATGAGCTGGGGCGCAATCTTCAAAATGCGTTCCCAGATATGGGGTGGCAGCAGTCCATGGGTGGTCAAGGAGATCAACCAATGGGGCTCGGGCAGATGTCTGAGATGCTTCAGAATCTCGGTGATCTAGATCAGCTTGAGAGCATGCTTCAGAATGCTTCTACCCCTGCTCAATTGGCTGAGGTTGATCTTGATCGCGCAAGAGAGTTGCTCGGAGACGATGCAGCGAGATCGCTAGAGCAGATGCGTGAGATGACTCGGATTCTTCAGGAGGCAGGTCTGATCGATCAGCGTGAAGGCCGCCTTGAACTGACCCCACGAGCGGTGCGTGCTCTTGGGCAGAAGGCGCTCGGCGATCTTTACCGCAAACTCTTGAAGGATCAGGCCGGCCGCCACGAGGTGGAGCAGGTCGGTGCAGGGCATGAGCGCGCGTACGAGCACAAGCCATATGAATATGGAGACCCCTTTAACCTGAATGTAGAGCAAACGATTCGCAACGCCGTATTTCGCGCCGGGGCTGGAACGCCAGTGCGCCTGCTCCCCGAAGACTTTGAGGTTGAGCGCACCGAGGTCTTGACGCGTTCTGCGACTGTCCTCCTTTTGGATGTATCGATGTCGATGCCGATGCGCGACAACTTCTTGCCAGCTAAGAAGGTTGCGATGGCTCTGCATGCTTTGATTACTTCGCAGTTCCCACGCGATCACTTTGGGCTTGTTGCATTTGGACGTGTAGCGCGCGATATAAAGCCGGAGTTGCTACCTGAGTTGTCCTGGGACTTCGAGTGGGGGACCAACATGCAGCACGCGTTAATGCTCGCTCGTAGACAACTCGCGGGGGAGAGCGGCACGAAGCAGATACTGATGGTTACAGATGGTGAGCCGACCGCCCACATAGAGGATGGCGAGGCATATTTTCAGTACCCTGCGTCGCCTGTGACGGTAGAGGAGACGCTGCGCGAGGCCGCTCGATGCACGAAGGCAGGAATCACGATCAACACCTTCATGCTTGATGCGGATTGGGGGCTGCGTAACTTTGTCGAGCAGCTGACGCGCCTCAATCGCGGTAGAGCGTTCTTTACCTCCCCTGACAATCTCGGCGATTATGTCCTTGTCGACTTTCTTGAGCAGCGCAGAGTTAGGCGCACGGGCTAGCTCTAGGTATTTGCTCTCTGCCGAGTTCCTCAGGGGCTCAGGTATTTAGGTACTTAGGGGTTTAGGCACTGAGGCCTATATCGCTCCCGGAAATCCCTGAGAATGATTGCTCTGGGATCCTCAAGGTTCTCCCGCTTCGGGCCGATAGACCCGGTGTCCAAGGAGAGCAGGCGGAGCAATGGATCAACTACCCGGCGAGATCAATCAACGAATCAAGCGTGAAGCGCGCGTCGCAGGTATATCACGTCGCAAGGCTCCCTCCATTGAGGTAATTGAGCAGAGACGAATGCAGCTGTGGGTCCTCACGGTGCTCGTAGTAATCGCGCTAGCCGCAGCCTCCGCTCTCGCTTCTTGGGCTGGTCCAGAGTCTTCTCTAGGCGCCGGACAATGGATTCTTAGATCTGCAGTAGCTCTACTCGGCGTCGGGTTTGTTGCCTACGCGGTGGAGAAGGAACTTCATCTTCATAGGCTTCTTCGCCTGCTTACTGACGAGCGCGTGCTTAATGCGGCCTACTCGCAGAGCCTTGATATGAATCGCGCGTTATCTGCAGCGGGCAAGGCGCTCAACTCCGCTCTCGAGCTTGATGAAGTGCTTGGTGCGATTCTCGCCAGTGCAAGTCAGTTGCTCGGTGCTCGAAGCGGATCCGTGATGCTCCTCGAGGACGATGCCTACTTGCGAGTAGTCGCTGTTAGGGGAGGTCACCTTTTCCGTGATGCTCGCGTTCGAGTTGGAGAGTCGGTAGCCGGACGCGTTGCGGAGACGCGTGCTCCGCTGCTTGTAAATGGAGATGCGGTTGATCTAGGGCTTCGCGATGGAAGCAAACGTGGGGGCGAGGACGGGAGCGCCATGTCCGTTCCTCTAGTCAATCGAGGGCAACTACTCGGGGTGCTAAATGTTCGTGCGCCTGGATCAGTTCAGTTCGACGACTACGACCTTCAGACACTGAGCCTCTTTGCGGAGCCAGTCGCTGCAGCCATCGCCAAGGCGGGTTTATACGCTGCGGAGAAGGCCCACGTAGCTGAGTTGGTGGAGAGCGACCGAATGAAGTCGCAGTTTGTGGCCTCCGTTAGCCATGAATTGCGCACTCCCATCACCTCAATTAGAGGTGCGGTTGCTGCGACACGACTCGTGAATGACGCCGCCCAGCGCAATGAGCTCTTGGATGTGATTGAACGCCAATCGGTGCGCCTTCAAGGAATGGTTGAGGAGATACTCGCCTCAGCCCGAATGGAGCGCGAGAGCAATGACTCTCCGGTAATGCTGCGAAAAGTTGATCTCGCTGCACTTGTTCGACTCGCTGCCCTAGACGCTCAATTAGCTGGCAGGCCCGTAACGGTAGAGGCACCTGCGGTCTGCGAAGTGAGGGCTGACTCTGAAGGGCTGCGACGAGTTGTCGGCAACTTAATTGAGAACGCACATAAGTATGGATCCGTACCAATCACTGTGACGCTTGAATGCGATGCAGAGCACGTCATGCTCTCAGTTCTCGACAGCGGCCCCGGCGTCCCAGCGGAAGAGCGCTCCAGAATCTTTGAACGCTTCTATCGAACAGACCCCAATGGAGTGCAGCCTGGTCTCGGCTTGGGCCTCTCCATCGTTCGAGGCGTGGTTGAATCCTCTGGGGGTTCGGTCTATGTTGAGGATGCCCCAGGCGGGGGCGCTGCCTTCAGGGTTGTGCTGCATACTCCTGCCGATGATCGAAGGGAGGAGGCTCATGTCAACTAAGTACCGTGTCCTTATTGTTGACGATGAGCCTGACGTATTACTGAGCCTCCGCGTAATTCTTGAGGCGGCTGGGTTTGAGCCGTCGCTAGCTGCCGATGGCGAGACTGCTCTTAGGCGCATTGACGAGCAGCCCCTCGATGTTGTGTTGCTTGACATTATGATGCCGGTACTTGATGGGTGGTTCGTACTCGCTGAGTTGCAGGGTCGAGCTGTTCGGCCTCAGGTGATTGTCTGTTCAGCAAAGACCGCCGATGCCGATCGAGAGCGTGCAGAGAATCTTGGTGCAGCGGCGTATGTAACAAAGCCCTACGCCCCTGCTGATTTGATAGCGCAGATACATTCAGTACTCGCGCAGGGCGAAGCGCACGTGAGCGTTTAGCGACTATCCCTTTAAGCAGATTTAAGCGCTTGCTCGTAGATACTTAGAGTTGATTGGTCGAAGCAGATAAAACGAATCTCAGTTATGGCATCAGGTGCAGCCATACAGGTTGCAATCGCGATCTTGGTTGCAGGCAGTAACGGATATCCATAGATGCCTGTGCTGATTGCCGGGAACGCGATACTTCTTGCTCCAACTATCGCTGCGAGTTTTAGTGATTCTCGATATGCGGATGCGAGCAGAGATGCCTCATCGTCGTCACCTCCACGCCAGATCGGCCCGACGGCGTGCACGATCCATTTGGCGTTGAGCTCGAAGCCAGGGGTGATGCGAGCCTCTCCGGTGGGGCATGGCGCCAGCTCCCTACAAGCCTCGGGTAGGCCGGCTCCGGCTGCTGAGAATATTGCTCCACAGACCCCGCCCCCTGCAGCGAGATTGGTATTGGCAGCGTTGACGACTACATCAAGTTTGGAGGCAGTGATGTCACCGAGGATCGCTTCAA
>CAFBPF010000018.1_pt1 | contig 10885 bp, 7 predicted proteins | sample 7269651 | NCBI WGS metagenome assembly CAFBPF01 (sample SAMEA6814137, study PRJEB35770) | freshwater metagenome | biome: Freshwater; feature: Freshwater reservoir; material: water | place: Czech Republic | collected 2017-06-27 | depth 30m m
CTGCTCCAACGCTCGATCTCTTCAGTGAGTAACGCCACCACGCGAGCCTCTGCTGCCGCTCCTGCCTCTAGAAGACTCGGAGGCAATTTGGGGGCGGGCTGTCGCTCCCCTGGATTGGCATCTGTCTTATCGAGCGGCATGGTGTTTGAAGGATACGGCTAGTGGGTACATCTCCCCCGAATCTTGACAAACGCCACACCTACCCCAACTGTTGAGCCTGATGCTCAGCGCTCGGATGGGTCAGCCCTGTAATAGGTAAGGTGAAGGCCGTGAGAAGCCTATTAAACCCTGAAACGCTCGCAGCACGTGCTGCGCAGATTAGGGAGGGTCAGGTACCGGCTGAATTGACCCTCCGGCTTGGGGTTGAGATCCGAGGTCTCTGGATGTACACGGTCTCCTTCAAGGATGGGCTTATCTCAGTATCTGAAGGTCTTGACTGCGATATCTCGGTACACCTTGGAGAAGAGACAGCACTCGAAATCGCGAGCGGAAGAATGAATGCCCAACAAGCAATTGACTCTGGGAATCTGAAACTTGCCGGAGAGCTCAGGATGATTCCATTAGCCAAAGCACTCTCAACCCTTGGTGCTCTGCTGAGCGAACCAGATGACGTTTCTGAATGACCGCAGCGGCAAGACACGACTCATGCGGTCTCGAGGTTATTACGAATCCTAGAACTTGCCAGCGCCAAAATTGAATCCCGAAAGCCTGTAGCATTTTGCGATCCAGAGCCGCCCCAGACCAATAGTGCCAGACCAATAGTGCCAGACCAATCAAACTTGTAAAGATATTCATCGTTCCCAACTTGGAGACACCATGACAATCGTCGATACGAATCCATCAATTGAAGATTTCAAGGTCGCTGCTACTGCGTTCTTAGAGACGCAGTTTGAGCGCCGATCCGACGAAGCATTCGAGTGGGGCAAGGGCGACGATCGAGTCGGAGTTCTAGAGGAGAAATCAGCTGAAGAAGAGGCGATTGAATTAGCAGCCGCGAAGGCATTTAAGGCGAGCGAATTTGATGCCGGATTTGGTTGGATTACCGGTCCCGCCGAGTACGGTGGCTCTGCACTAAGTGCTAACTACGAACGTGCGTATAGGGAAATATCTAGCCAGTACGCGACTCCAAATCAATCGATGTTTGGGATAGGCCTTGGAATGGTCGCGCCAACGATCCTTGCTCATGCAATACCTGAGGTGCGTGAGCGATATTTACGCTCAATGCATCGCGGCGACATAGTCGGCTGCCAACTCTTCTCCGAGCCCATTGCTGGATCGGACCTTGCAGGTATTCAAACGAAGGCTGTACTTGATGGCGACGAGTGGATTGTTACAGGTCAGAAAGTCTGGACATCTGGTGCTCATTACTCTGACATTGGAGAAATCATCACGCGTACTGATCCGGAGAAGCCCAAGCATCGCGGTCTGACCATGCTCCTCGTCGACATGCATGCCCCAGGGGTTGAGGTCCGGCCACTACGCCAGATGACCGGAGGCGCTTCCTTTAATGAGGTTTTCTTCGACGAGGTGCGGGTGCCGACATCTCACCTTCTCGGCGATGTCGATGGCGGCTGGACTGTCGCTCTCACCACTTTGATGAATGAGCGAGCAGCTATCGGTGGAGGTGGCGGCGGTGTAGGTACAATGAGCATGACACGGTTCATCGAGTTGGCGAAGTTCCTTGGATGCGCAGATGATCCCATTACTAGGCAGCGTTTATCTGACATATATATCCGTGGCAGTGTCGCAAGATTTACGAACCTCAGGGCGATGGCAAAGATCCGCCTAGGCCAACTCCCGGGGCCAGAGATGTCAATAGCGAAGTTAGCGCTCACCGAGAATATGTCACTCATCTCGCAGCTCTTAGGAGAGATGCTCGGACCGCGGATGATTGCAGATACTGGCGAGTGGGGAACCTACGCGTGGAACGAGTTTGTTCTAGGAGTACCCGGAATGCGGATCGCCGGCGGCACAGATGAAGTAATGCGCAACATTGTTGGCGAGCGAGTGTTGGGCCTTCCAAAAGAGCCGAAACCGGTTTAAGTAGGAATCTGTTTCCATGCAGCCTTTCGAACGCCTGCGCGCTATTGCTCGCTGGACAAAGGGCATAGACGAGGAGTCGCTTCTCCTTGAGGCGATTGATTGTTTGGCCGACTTTGATGATGACCCTGCTGGGCTCGTCGTAGCATGCCGCAGATTGCTCTCCTATCACCCATATTCAGCGAGGCTTTGGTGGGTATGTAGCCGCGTCATTGGATCAATGGAGCCGCGAATGGTGGCATGGGATACCTGGGATCAGATACGCAATGACGCAACAGCGTCTTACCTAAACACTTGGATTGGGCACGCGCCGTTAGGGGCAGACGAACGGCCTGTATTGAGTCTTGGGTGGTCACAGACCATGAGCGCCCTTGCTGAGATCTCTGCGGGGCGCGAAATCGTTGTAATGCGCACCGGTGACGATAACAATCTCAGCCGGTCACTACGAGAGGAATCGAGGCCGATACGCGTAATTGGTGCAGTGGAGGTAGCCGCACTTGACCCCGCCTGCGTGCTTGTACCAATCGTCGTTTCGGGGGGCGGAAGAGTTTTTGTAACCCCAAAGATATTTGACTCCTTCGATCTGCTCTCCGATTACCCCGCCGTCGGGGTTGCACCAATCGGTTGCGCCCTATCAGAGAATGTAGTTGGAGCGTTTATCTCTGGCAACGAGGCGCTCGACCTTAAGGAATTGCCCATCACATCCGCTCAATCATTCGCAGGGCCAAGCGGGGTTGTGCCAAGGGAGCAGTTTCTGCAACGCAGGGATGCGCCAGATGCACCAGAGTTGATTCGAAGTCTCGGCTAGAAGAGAGCTAGCAAAGTTTTCGAATATTTACCGCTGCTTCAAAATGCTTTCAACACGCTGCGGTAATCGGCCTAGACCTAGACGCTCGCACCAACTCTGAAAGTCGCTGCGCGGGCCAGTCCATACCCAATCGTCTACGCCACTCGATATCGCGTCGTATCTCAGCGTTGCCAAATCGCGAAACAAGAGTGCGTCATCAAATGATGCGTCAAGGGTCTCGGCGAGTTTTACAGCGCTCCGAACCTGCACTTTCCATTGCGAGGGGTCGCGCGGAATGTTCTCAAGGTGAAGATATTCTTCGAGTACAACTGCGGAAGATTTCGCTCCCCAACCCTTTAAGCCGGGGAATCCGTCTGCTGTATCGCCTGTCAGGGCAAGCCAATCGGGTATCGATTCGGGGGAGACACCAAATTTGGCACGGACCCCATCGGCGTTCCGTACTTCCCCTCGGCGGCGATCGACTTGAACGATGCGATCGCCCTCTACGCACTGAGAAAGATCCTTATCTGGGGTACAGAGATGGACTCGCGCTACACGCTCATCCATGCCTGCGATTCGCGCAGCCGATGCCATTGCATCGTCGGCTTCATATTCAGTCATGGCCAAGACGCATATTCCCAATGAACTGAGTGCATCTTCAAGAATCGCGAACTGCAGGAATAGCTCCTCCTCTAAACCCTCTCCGGTTTTGTACCCGGCATACATAGCGTTTCGAAAAGAGTCAACCGTATGGTCAGTAGCTACGGCGATATGGGTAACACCCTCGTCAAGCATCGTCACTACAGAATTCAAGACGCCGCGAACTGCTGCAATCTCGATACCTTTGCTGTCGATACTTGAGGGCAATGCAAAGTGGTGGCGGAAGAGTTCGTAAGTGCCATCGAGGAGGTGTACGTCCATGGTGTCATTATCCCCCAGCGAGCGTAGAGAGCAAGTTCTATAGCTTTGCGAAGACGGACTCTGCTTCTCTGGCTGCCTGTGCGAAATCGCCTGGCGGTGTTGGTGGCGCGAATAGGAATCCGCTCAAATGATCGCACCCAAGCTCCAACAAACGAGCAGCTTGGGACCTCGTCTCCACACACTCGGCCGTGACACGGAAGCCGAGGCCGTGCCCTAGGCGTACCACGGCATTTGGAATAGCGGTTTCACGAGGGCCTAGGTCAACAGTACTGACGAACGCTCGGTCGATCTTCAGAGTGTGGACCGGGTGCACTTGCAGATATCGAAGTGAGGAGAACCCAACACCGAAGTCATCTATTGCAATTGGAAACCCTCGACGCGCAAGGTCAGCCAACTCTCCACCTGCCTCCAAAGCTTCATCAAGCAGTACGCGTTCGGTGAGTTCGACACCAATTCGCGAAGCCTCGAGGCCGTTCTCCGCCGCGTAATTCGACATTCTCTCGCCGTACCCTGGGTGAGCAAGCTCTGCAGCACTCATATTTATCCATATGCGATCGATAGGAGTCCCCGTGCTGTCCCATTCAGAGATCTGTCGAGCAGCCTCCGCAGCGACCCAATCGCCGAGCGGGACCACAAGGCCCGATTCCTCTGCAACATCGATAAAAGAATCTGGATAGAGAAGGCCGCGTTGAGGGTGGCGCCATCTGACTAGCGCCTCAGCCTCTGATGCCCGACCAGTGCGGGTATCAATAACTGGCTGATAATGAATCTCGAGTTGGTCCTCCACGAGAGCTGCTTTGAACTCGGATTCGATATGCATATCATCGTTAATACGATCACGCATTGCCTCGTCAAATAACGAAACCCTTGATCGGCCATTGCCCTTAGCTTCGTAAGAGGCACGATCAGCGTTGCGAATCAATTCCTCAGGCTCACGCGAGCTAGACGTGCATGCAACACCTATCGAGCACGAGATATTTATGCTTCGACCGGCCTTACGGATAGGTTCATCGAGAGCTTTTCGCGCTTGCTCTGCTATGAGCATTGCTGCTTCTTCGCTAGGGAGATGAGCACATATAAGGAATTCATCTCCGCCAAGCCTCGCCACTACCGCTTCTGCAGGGACCGCCGCGCGAATGCGTGAGGCAACCTCCACGAGAACGTGATCTCCTATTGCATGGCCAAGCGAGTCGTTCACACGTTTGAAGTGGTCTAAATCAACGAACATCACAGCGGTTACGCCGCCCACTCGACGCTGCTGTGCAAGCGACCAACCGATTCTGTCCGCAGCAAGTGCTCGGTTAGGTAGTCCGGTCAACGGATCGTGTAGCGCCATGCGTTCTAGAGCGTTCTGCGCTAAGCGCCGCTCCGTAACATCTTGACTAACTACTACTACGGCCTCCCCGATAGAGAGAACTTGCTGATGAATCCAGCGCCTCTCCCCGCGAACAGAGATTGCAATCTCCTCATGGAATTGCCCAGCTCGTTCTACTGCATCTCCCCAGCGTGAAATCAAATGTTTGGAGGACTCCGCAAAAACTTCGGAGCAGAGGCATCCGACTAGATCAGACGGAGTGCGGCGCAGCATCTCTGCTGCGGCGGAGTTCATGAAGCGAAACTCAAAGTCACGTATCGAACCATCCGACGATCGCAAAGCGTCCCAAATGGAGAAGCCATCGGGGCTCACGGCCATCGCCTTAATAAATTGATCTGGAGATGCGAGCATTCCTTCGCCGATGACCATGCGAGCGCCGAGGCGAGTTACGACAGCATCGATCTCTACAGGTCGAGTATCCCCTGAGTCTCTTGCGCTCGGCTCTTGATTGATCGGGCTCATTACCTTGGGACTCCATCGGCAACTTCACTGCCCGGAATTGCTCCGCCGTATATTGCTGTGCCCATCCTAGGGTTTTTCTTTTGAGAGGCGCACATGACGCTGGTTTGCCACCAAAGATGCCTATTTGAGATGTTTATGAGGAACAACGTATGTTTATGCAGTAGCAATGGTCGATAGTAGCGATTGTCGATAGTTGCGATTCCCCACTCTAAGTGGTAGAAAACACGGGTTTACAGATTCGAATACAGCAGTTTCAAATACATATCTAATGGGGGCGTTGTGGAGATCAGCCAGCAGAGGCTTAGGCGTTTCTCAAGATTTGGCGTGGGCCTGGCAACGCTCATAGGCACAGGTGCCATTCTGGTTGCGGCGAGTCTCGCCGGTGCATCGACCACCCCCGGTTCGCCTACATCGCCTGCAGCAGTCCCTGGCCCCAAAGTTGGCGAGGTGAAGCTCACATGGAGCGCTCCCGCTGATTTGGGTGGCGGACTCACAACCTACTTGGTCGCAAGTGCACCAGTTGTTGGTGGAACAACCGGCACCTTCTCTGCCGCAACGCCAACTAATTCAGTTGCTCTACGCGCCACTAAAACCTGCACCGCAACCTACCCAGATATATGCGCATACAAAATTTTTGCAAAGAACTCTGCAGGAACAAGCGTGGCGAGTACTGAGGCGCGGATCGTCTGGAGTGCTCCATCTGCCCCCCGAAGCCTCCGTGCGGTCAGCACCAACTTCTCTGACGTAGACCTGACATGGAAAACCCCTAGCCGTAGCGGTGGGCTCGCCTCCACTTTCTCGGTAGAGAAGCGAATCGATGGCGGGTCTTGGGTCGCAGTTTCTAGCGGCGAAGCTGGGCCTACCTATACAGCTTCATCATCTTGTACCGGCGGCACATCCTGCATGTACCGAGTGAGAGCCGTCAATGGTATTGGTGCGGGTCCATGGTCAAACTCGGCAGCATTCCGAGTTACTCCTGGAGCCCCCAAAGATCTAGTTGTCTCTGTCACCGCTACGCACCCTGAGACCACCGGTGCATCTGCTGGTGCCACTGAGACGCTCGTCGCGTGGGCACCTCCGACCCTCGGATTGGTTGATGACGACTACGACGTCCAAACATGTCTAGAGCTCTGCAACTCTCATACAGGGACTTGGAGCGCATCGATACCCGTTGCAATTGGGGCTACGCCTAGCCTCGCCGGCGAGTGTGGCGCTCTCCAACACACCTGCTCATACAGGGTTCGGTCTACGAATACTCGTAGCGGTGTAAGCGCTTGGGTATACCGCGCTATCGCTCCGTTCTCCCCATCTGCCGTCTCCGCTGCGACCGCCTCAGTTGAGGGTTTCATATCCGTTACTTTTAGTGGAGCGGCTGAGACTGGCGTAGGGCCAGCCTCTGACAGGGCTTATCGCTTCTATACCTGCGAAGCATCCTGCGGTAGCGCAGTTAGTTGGATCACCGACCCTGACGAAGAGATTGCCCTAGATACGATCAGCACTTACCCACACTCAGCGAGCATCGCGTGCACAGGTGGCACTACTTGCCTCGTTCGGATGCAGACTGTTGACGCCGCTGCAAGTGAAAGTGCACTCACTGCCTTGACGTCAGCTGTAGGAGCACTGCTCCCTGGCGACCCGACGGGCACAACAGTGGTAACCGGCTCAACCTCGGGGACTGTCGATGTCTCATGGGCTGCACCAGTTGTTCTCGGTTCGCCAGCGTTAACTCACTACGAGACCCGTTACTCGACAGACGCAGGTGTCAGTTTTAGCGCTTGGTCCTCTACTGGCGGTACCGGCACCGCTCGTACAATCTCCTGCGGAGCGGGGAATACCTGCGACGTAGAGGTGCGCGCAGTCAATACAATAGGAGAGTCTGGTTCGGACGCCGGCTCTGCAGATGCGGCTACCGCACCGGGAGCACCGACTGCAATGACAGTCGTCACCGGGGCGACCTCAGGCACGGTTGATGCTTCATGGACTGACCCCGCGGATTTGGGGACTCCAGTCCTGAACGATTACGAGACTCAGTACTCAACCGACGCAGGATCTACTTTTAGCGCTTGGTCATCTAACGGTGGCACCGGCACTACTCGGAACATCTCCTGCGGTGCCGGGAATACCTGCATCGTACGGGTACGCGCGGTTAACTCGATTGGGGCGTCGGCGCCAGACTCCGATACCGCAGATGCTGCCAGCGCACCTAGTGCACCGACTGGTTTTAGTGCTGTACTCAACACTGGAACCGGAGATGCTGATCTTGCTTGGACGACACCAACGGTCTCCCAGTCGATTACAGACTACGAGTACAGCGTCTCTACAGATAGTGGATCTACTTGGGGCACGTGGACATCCTTAACGACTACTGGAACAAGCGCATCAATCGCTGCTTGCTCGTCTACATCGGCTGACACCTGCGACTACAAGATTCGCGCCGTTAACAGCATTGGAGATGGAGCTAGTTCTTCCACTAGCGGATTTATTATCCCGTAAGCGCTATTTTTAGCTGCTTAGGACAGATACACATCTCAGCCTGCGCATAGTGTGCTCAAAGGATGAGTACAGAAAACACTGCGTCAGATTTTGCCTCTGATAGCCACAAGCATTGGAGAGCGGAGTCGCTTCCGCTGCTCGCCGAGGCTGTATCTGCGCTGAAAGGCGAAGACCGACCAGGTCAGCGAGATTTGGCTACCGCCGTATCCGAGGCGATCCGGTATGGACACCACTTAGTCTCTGAGGCACCAACCGGTTCCGGGAAGAGCCTCGCCTATTTAGTGCCAGCTATTGCATCTGGTTTGCGGGTAGTTGTCGCTACTTCAACAATCGCACTTCAAGATCAACTTATTGGAAAAGACCTACCGCAATTAGCGAGCGCTACCAATGTCCGCTTTACTGCGACAGCATTAAAGGGCCGAGCTAACTATGTCTGCCTCTCAAAGATTCGTACAGCAGATGCTCCTGAAACACTCTTCGACCAGCGCCCCGGAGCCTCATTCGACGATGACCTGAAGACGGTTCGAGCGTTCAGTGAGGCCTCACCCACAGGGGACCGTGCAGAGTTGCCAGGTGCGATCCCTGATTCTTCGTGGGCGGCATTCTCCTGCACTGGACAAGAGTGCCCAGGGGCCAATGATTGCTCCGATGGTGTCGAGTGTTTCGCTGAGAAGGCACGCACTCGGGCAAGCGAATCCGAGATTGTTGTGGTGAATCACGCACTCGCTTGCCTCGATATTGGCGCTGAGGGCAATGTTCTCCCCGACCACGACATACTGATCGTGGATGAGGCCCACGCACTCGCAGAGGCCGCAACACGATCATTCGGAGCAGATCTCGCCCCGAGCGCCATAGGGCGCCTTGCAGCACTCTTAGGCAAACATGGGGCCACTCCGGCGATGGTTAAGAACCTAAAGACGATCGAGAACCATTTAGAGACTCTCCTAAACCAACATAAAGGCGAGCGACTCACTGGAGAGGCCTTTAAACCGGTCCAGGGCACCTTGGTCTCTATTGGCGAGCACCTATCTACCGCCAGAGCCGGACTAGCCAAATCTGATAACCCGGAGAGCAAGAGAGCCAATCGACTCGCTTCAACCCGAATAGAGACTGTTAGGCGAATGGCAGGGGCTGGGGCCACTGATGTTGTCTGGGTAGATGGCGACGGTCCAAGTATTCGCCTGCGCCTTGCTCCCCTTGAGGTCGGCTCCCCTATGGCTATTTCGTTGCTCTCGACTCGGCCATGCATATTCGTCTCTGCGACTCTCGGGGGCGAGGCTCCGTACCGCGACTTTGCTGGCGCTCTTGGATTAAACCCCACAACAGGCGAAGGTTCGTGGGGAGATCCGCCTGGAACCCCGCTAGCGGAGGGAGAGCCCCCCGAGCGCTTAACCGGAGTTGGTTATGCGTCGTTAGCGGTAGACCCTTCTTTCGATTGGCGCGAACAAGGAACGCTATTTGTCGATCCAAAGCTCCCTGACCCTGCGCGCAACCGTGTCGAGTGGCTCGCTGCAGGTGGCGCCCATCTCCTGCGGTTGGTAGAGGCTAGCGATGGAAGGGCCCTTGTTCTCTGCACATCACGCGCCAACGTTGATCATTTTGCCTCGCTAATTCGCGACTCGAAGCTAGATGTAACTGTCCTAGCTCAGGGAGATGCAGCGCCAGCTGAGTTGATACGCCGGTTCATCGATGATGAGCGTTCAATACTTGTAGGCACCCGCACATTCTGGGCCGGAATTGATGCCCCAGGTACATCATGTGTGCTCGTGGTGATTGATCGAATACCTTTCCCAGTGCCCTCTGAACCCCTACATGCGGCGCGACGCGAATTCGCAGAGTCCGAGGGCGAGGATGCTTTCGCTACTGTCGATATACCAGCTGCAGCTTTAACTCTTGCGCAAGGGGCCGGGCGCCTACTTAGACGCAGATCCGATAGAGGTGTTGTCGCGGTCCTTGACCCAAGACTCGCTACGCGCAGTTATCGCAGGGCACTACTAAAAGCCGTTCCCCCATTTAGGAGAACTACTGATATTGAGGATGCTTGTGCTGCTCTGAAAACTGCCGCAGAGGGTGGAGCGAAATAGCAATTTAGTTTCGAGGAACATCCTTGAACGGCAGCACCTTGTCTGGACGGTTCTCGCTAGGAAGTCCTAGAACCCTCTCACCAAGAACATTGCGTTGAATCTGCTCCGTGCCGCCACCTATGCGAACGGACCACTGGTTTAGAAAATACGACTGCCACATCCCATCGAATGGAGCATCTTCGAGTTTGAGCATTCCACCGGCACCCTGCAGAGCCATAACGAGGTCACCATCAGCCGCCATCTTCTGGCTGGCCAACAATTTGAGAACACTTGCCTCTGGCCCTAGATGATCCCCTCGAGAGGCCCGGGCACGTGCCCTGCCTGCCAACCAAGAGACAAGGTGGAAGCGCGTATACGAATGAGCGAGCTCTTGACGGACGAGCGGATCATCACCACGGCCAAGGGTGTGCGCGAGTTCGAGGATCGATTGGAAGGAAATACCTGAGCCGCTTCCGATCATGCTCCGCTCATTAGAGAGCGTTGTATTTGCTACTCGCCATCCGTTTCCAGGTTGATCAACGAGGTTAGCGGCCGGCACTTTGACGTCAGTAAGAAAAACCTCGTTGAAATGAGCGAAACCTGTTATCTGCACCAAAGGTCTCACCTCGATGCCAGGAGAGCGCATGTCTACTAAGAAATAGGAGATCCCTCTGTGCTTAGGCACATCCCAGTCGGTGCGTGCAATCATCATCGCCCAATCGGCGACATGAGCACTAGAGGTCC
>CAFBPF010000019.1_pt1 | contig 10876 bp, 9 predicted proteins | sample 7269651 | NCBI WGS metagenome assembly CAFBPF01 (sample SAMEA6814137, study PRJEB35770) | freshwater metagenome | biome: Freshwater; feature: Freshwater reservoir; material: water | place: Czech Republic | collected 2017-06-27 | depth 30m m
GGAGCACGTGCGAATGTGCTCATGGGGGTTGCATCAAATCGCGTCGATATCCATCAGGCCTGCTCGGCTGCAGAGCGGATTATCGAACGCCGTTGCGAGCCGCTTCAGGCTCTCCACCTATCGAATGCAGATTATGCAAGCGCCGAGATGGATATTGCCTGGCGCCAGCTAATTCTCAATAGCGCTCACGACTCTTCTTGTGCTTGCAGCGCTGATGATGTCGTGGATGCTGTGATGGTCCGCTACCGAGAGGCACTCCACATTGGCGAGGGCCTAACCAGAGAGGCGCTCGACTCGCTCGCTAATCGAGTATCAGCCCCCAGCGGCTCGGTAATTGTTGCAAATGCCACTGCAACTCAGCGCGACGGTGTGGTTATCTGCCTGGTCTCAGGCGATACGCCGATGCACTTAAGAAGTCTCGACAGTGAGCAGAGTTTCCCAACACAGCAGTTGCGCGTTCTTGGTGGCGAGGTATTCGCCACAACTGTTACATCTGAGCAGATTCCTAACTCGCTTGAGATGGTCCGCGGACCGGAGTTTGCCGGCACTTTGATCGAGCGTTTTGAGATTGAGGTGCTTGATGATGAGAGCGTGGATGTACGTGCATTTGCTGCTGCAGCGATGGGCAAGGGGGTTGATCTAGAGGATCTGCGTGATCAGGTATTTGCTCTATCAAGAACCCACAAGACCTTTCACCTACGCGTGCTGCGCGCTCCAGCCCAAGTAGTCGCATTCAACGCTGGCGCTATTCCAGGGTTTGGGTGGCGGACCTTTGAGGCAGTCGAGGGTGCTGCGGCAACAACGCTGCTCGGCGGCGGAGAGACTGCTACCTACCCATCTATATGTAATGAATTTCTCACACTCTCTGTAGATCCAGGCGATGCGACTTACACAATCACCACGGTTGGCGCAGCCGGCGAAGAAAGCATTGTTATTGCTGGGCTTGGGCGCATAGTCGAGGGCGGAGATGGCGGGGATACTTATAACTACTCACCACCTGCCTCTGACCAAATAGTTGACTCCCCCATCTCTGTTCGAGTCCGCGTAGAGGAGACTGGCCCAGTCTTCGCACGCTGCATCATTGAGGCTGATTACCTATGGCCCACGAATGCAATCGGCGATGAGCGCTCCTGCAGTGAGCGCTCTACCTCTCTTGCTCAGCACACGGTGGTGACAACTCTCGAGCTACGCGTCGGCGAGCAATTCGTCCGAGTAACTCACGACATCGACAATCGTGCGAGGGACCACAGAGTGAGGGCCCACTTCCCATTGCCTAAACGAGTCAGTGGATCAAGCGCGGACTGTGCATTTGCAGTAGTTGAGCGCGGCCTTGAGACCGAGGGCGGCCCACATGAGTATGCGCTTCCAACATGGGTCTCTCGTAGATTTGTCGACTGCTCAGACGGTGCACAAGGCCTCGGGCTTGTGCATGATGGGCTCCTTGAGTACGAGGTTGTAAACGATGGAACCGAGTTGGCTCTCACGCTTCTTCGATCGGTTGGTTACCTATCTCGTTCAGAGATGAAACTGAGACCCAATCCAGCAGGGCCGCTGTTACCGGTCGAGGGGGCGCAACTACAGAAGCGCCTTCAAATGCAGTACTGCGTCGTTGCGCACTCCGGAGATTGGGTGAGTGCAGATATGAACAGCATTGCGGACAGATTCCTAATTCCTCTCGAGACCGCAAGTGCAACTGGTTCGGCATCAGCAGACCGCGAGGCAACAGGGAGCGCTCTGCAAGTTACAGGTGCAGTCGTATCGACCCTTAGAAGAGAGGGCGGTGCGTTGATCCTTAGAGCCTTCAACCCACTTAAAACACCGGCGCTGCTAGAGGTATCCGTAAGCGAGAGACCAATCCAGGGCGAGGTCGTAGACCTAATCGGGGAGGCGCTCGCTCCATTCACCGGCGCGCTCGCACTACGGCCGAACGAGATTGTTACTGTGAGATTGGCGGATTAACCGGCTCCGAGAGCAGTGCGTCTCCACTCAATTCCCTGCTTGACCACTGCGAGTCAAGACCAGGTGCGGTTACAACCAATCCCTCAGCCGCACCGGTTACCTCCCAAAGAAGAGCAGGGCGCGAACCGTGCCAGCGCAGTGCAAATGAGACCAGACCATGTCGCGTTGGCGCTGCGTGTACCTCTACGGGCTGGCCGTACCACTCCGATGGGAAGACACTTAATAGCGCTACTCCATCCTCGGTATCGCATACGAGACCTTGGCGTAGCGCAACCAAGAACTCTGAAGGCGCACTCGGCCATGACGGCACAACCAAGAACGCGCCTTCCGGAGTCTCGATGCTTGCGGCAACCTCTGTAGCTATAGGTCGCCGGCGAGCCTTGCGCCTATCCATAAGGCGCAGTCCGTGCCATGCGTACTCGGCCTCAGAATCGAAACCCCAGTCCTCAAGTGCCGCTACCTCAACAGGGCCGCCGTCTGCATTCAATAGAACTTGAGAACGCGACAGCATGACCCGATCCATGAGGCGTTGGTCTGGGAGCACCACACGTGTTGCGCGGTCGAGCAATGCAAGCCAACCTCGAGCGGCGTCGTCTGCGCTGGGTAACTCAGCGAGCGCAACCGCATCGGGCCATTCTTCACCAAGTGAAAGAGCGATACGCATGCGCGCGGCGTGCGCGAGCGGGTACATGATTACGACCTCTAGTCCATTGGAGTCTTCGCTAGAAGGAAATGGACCGGTCTTAGCAAGCCCCTCTACAACGGCATCTATCGCTGGCAGCTCCCCTGCACTCGATACAAACCAGCGAGATGGAGCGAACGGCAAAACCAAGGCTGGGGTGCCATCGATGACCAAAGTGGTTCCGTCGAGCGAGACGCTGCGCACCGGCTTTGAGACGCTCCCCTTTATGGTGAAAGCAATTACCACGGCACCTGGCGAACGGTTCTGAATATCAACCACGATCAATCCAGCAGCGCCGGAGACTCCATAGACGCGCTGAATGATGTTGCCATTGGGGACATGCACCAATGTCTCAAGCACCGGTGCAGACTCAACAGCGCTCTGGCGCACAGAGGATTCTCGGGCCGGCACGTGCCATCGGTCGTCTCCCCCGATCCACCAATCAAGGCTCCACGCATTATCGATAGGAGAGACCGCTCCGCGTTCATCTACCTCAGCCCGCGCTGCAGAGCCAATAGTCCCCACAAGAGTTCGGCGAGACTCGTCATTTCTCTCGGCCTTATTACTCTTCTTACCCATCAAGACCCGCTCACCCAAGACCCGCTCACCCAAGACCCGCTCACCCAAGACCCGCTCACCCAAGACCATGCATCTCTGAGGTGGCTCCGCGCATCATCAGGGCCGGGACGATCTCGTCTGGGCGCCTACCGTCATAAAGGACAGCACCAACCTGCTCGGCGATGGGCATCTCAAGTGAATGAAGCGCTGCGAGATCAAGAACTGCGCGCGTTGTCTTCACTCCCTCAGCAACCATATGCATCTCGTTGACCACATCCTCAAGGCTACGGCCGCGACCCAGCTCAACCCCCACCGTGCGATTACGGCTCTTGTCACTTATGCAGGTAGCCACAAGATCGCCCATGCCTGCAAGCCCTGAGAAGGTAAGCGGACTCCCACCTAGAGCAATCCCTAGGCGCGCCAACTCTGCGAGGCCTCGTGTGATCAGCGCGGCAATTGTGTTGTCTCCATAACCCAGCCCATGCGCAACTCCAGCGGCAATAGCCATCACATTCTTGAGGGCACCAGCAATCTCACACCCCACGACATCTGGATTCGTATAGACCCTAAATGTTGCGCTCATAAACGCAGCCTGCACCTGCTCCGCTCGCCCGCCGTCAGGGATCGCTACAACCGAGGCTGCCGGCTGCCCCTCCGCTACCTCGCGCGCCAAGTTCGGGCCGGTCAAGACTCCAATTGCATTCAGGTCATGACTGTGGTCGTGCCTGTGGTCGCCAGAAGAGAGCACTTCATGTGCAACCTGGGTCATCCGCAGCAGAGTGCCCTGCTCCACGCCCTTCACGAGACTGATAACTGTCGCCCCGCTATCGATCGAGCTAGCTGCAGAAGCAAGCACCGCCCTAAAGCCATGCGAAGGAACACCAATTGCAACAATATCTGCGCCCCTGCACGCCGCTTCAAGATCAGAGGTATAAGTCATCTCTGGGAGATCAATCCCCGGCAAGTAGGCATTGTTCTGGGAGTCTCTCTGCATCGCTGCGCTGAGCTCTTCGCTGCGCGCCCAGAGAGTCGTCTCGACATTCTTAGCAGCGAGCGCCGCTACTGCTGTTCCCCATGAGCCGGCACCAATCACAGCAACTTTCATGCTTCCCCTCCGCTTGGGCGCATTATCGCCGAGTCTGGCGAACGCTCCCACCAATCGTCACCCTCGCCAGCGCGCTGCGGGTAGATGGCGCGCGCTCGCGAAACGCATCCGCATATTGCGCTCATCACGCGGTCAGTTGCCGCGTGAACATCCTCTTCAGGCGAGATCAGAACCGGCTCCCCAATAACAACGCTTACCGCAATTCCAGTTCGCCAATGAGCGGGTCGACCCTTGAAGAGAATCCGATGGGCACCCCATACTCCTACCGGAACCACAGCAACACCAGATGCTGCTGCTAGCCGCGCAGTGCCTGTGCGACCCTGCATGGGCTCTAGGTCAAGAGAGATTGTCCCCTCTGGAAATACAACAACGCACTCCCCCGACCTGACGGCCTTAACCGCACCATCCAACGCGTCGGCGGCATCGACCGATCCGCGTGCTACCGGAATCTGGCCAGCAGCGCGCAGGAACGTGCCGAGCACTGGTTTGGCAAATAACTCTTCTTTGGCAAGGTAACGAACACGACGCTTCTGTTTGTCGGCAACCACTGCGAGGACAAGCGGATCGAGGTACGAGATGTGGTTAGAGGCCAGGATCACCCCTCCCGACTGCGGAATCTGCTCTAGCCCCTCAGTGCTCCAGCGCACTCCAAATCTGAGGGCAGGGCGCACTACAGCGAGCACAGCAGGGTAAGCAATCTCCACAATCTGTAGCATACGGAACCCCATGCACCCCGCGACGACCGATGCAGACATATTGCCTTCAATCCCAACAGGCATAGTCATCCCTATTCGCGCATTTACAGATGGAATGGCCCGACTCTCCTCTGTACTCAGCCCTAACCAGAGAGCAGATTTAGGGCGTGATCTCGCAGGACGCGTAATTGATGCCGCATCGAATTTTAAATATGTCGTAGTCACAAGCGCACCTGAGGTAATTGAGTGGTGCGAGGAGATCGGCCATCCCTGGATCGTTGACCCTGGATCACTAAATGCATCCGCCAACTCCGGACGCGAGTGGTGCATATCTCAAGGATTAGAGCGAGTAATCATCGCCCACGCAGACCTACCAGGCGCTACCAAAGATGCATTTGAGCAGGTAGCAAGGTGCGAAGCTGCCGAGAATCAGCGCAACGCCTGCGTGATCGTCGCGTGCCATCGAAATGACGGCACTCCGGTTATGGGTATCCCCGTGGATGCTGAGTTTGGTTTCGCCTATGGGCCAGGGTCTTTTCAACTTCACCTTGAGGTGGCGCGCAATTGCGGGCTCGAGATTCAAGTGCTCACCATTCCTGAACTCGCCTATGACATTGACATGCCCGAAGATCTCTCAGCATTGGGTTATTCAGTTTCGTCTGTAAGCGACCGAGACAACTCTGAGGAGACTCCATGAACCCCATCGATACTCCACGAAGCGCGCTCGCTATCGGGTCGCACCCAGACGACATTGAGTTCGGAGCAGGTGCCACACTCGCACGCTGGGCTGAGAACGGATGCGAGGTTCACCTTCTAGTACTCACCGATGGCTCGAAAGGATCCTGGGACGGAGCGGCAGACCTTGAGGCTCTCATCGCGACTAGAGAACGAGAGGCGCAGGCCGCAGCAGACCAACTCGGAGCCAAGTCTCTGACTCTCCTCGGCTACCCAGATGGCGAGCTCCAGAGCGGAATGTCAGAGCGTGAGGCTGTCTGCAGAGTGATTCGCTCAACGCGGCCTCAGGTACTCCTTGGCCATGATCCATGGCGGCGTTATCGGCTCCACCCAGATCATCGACATGCGGGTTGGCTAACGGTTGATGGACTCGTTGCGGCTCGCGACCCGCACTTCTTCCCAGATGCGGGGCCACACCATCGCCCAGATGCGTTACTCCTCTTTGAGGCTGATACGCCAAATCACTGGGAGCCTGCTGAGGCGCATCTCGCTAGAAAAGTTGATTCGTTACTTGAGCACAAGAGTCAGTGGCACTCCACCATGGGGATCGTCCCCGGGGCATCTGAAGAGGCTTCGCAGAGGGATGCGTTTATCGTCCAAGTTCGCGAGAACGCGTCGAGGGAGAATCACAACCAGGCGCTGCCAGATGGTCTCTACGAAGCATTCCACCTAATTACGGATACCTAGAGAACGCTCCACTACTAAAACGCTCCACTACTAAAACGCTCCACTACTAAAACGCGTTCGGACGCGGAACGGGGAGGCCTCCCGGCCTCCCCGTCCGAATCCATTACCAGCCAAATGGCTACTTACGCTTTGCAACCTTCTTGGCAGCTTTACGCTTTGCAGGAGCCTTCTTGGCGGCTTTACGCTTTGCTGGGGCCTTCTTCGCAGCTTTACGCTTTGCAGGGGCCTTCTTAGCAGCTTTACGCTTTGCAGGAGCCTTCTTAGCAGCCTTGCGCTTCGCGGGAGCCTTCTTAGCGGCTTTACGCTTTGCTGGGGCCTTCTTCGCAGCTTTCTTAACAGCCTTCTTAGCAGCCTTGCGCTTCGCGGGAGCCTTCTTAGCGGCTTTACGCTTTGCTGGGGCCTTCTTCGCTGCTGCCTTGCGCTTCGCGGGAGCCTTCTTAGCGGCTTTACGCTTTGCTGGGGCCTTCTTCGCTACTGTCTTGCGAGTGGCTTTCTTCTTTGCCGGAGGCATAGTTACCACCTTTCTGTGGGTTATGTATTACCTGATCCATCGAAGCACCCTGCGGGTGCAGGAGTTCGGTGGATTCAGTTCACGGCTGACTTGAAGCCGGCTGCTGCCGAGAACTTCACGCCATTTGATGCCGCGATCTCTATAGTCGCACCTGTCTGCGGGTTGCGTCCTTGACGCGCCGCGCGGTGTGACTTCTGGAAGGAACCGAAACCAGGGAGAGCGACTTTGTCGTCTGCCTTTACGGCTGCTACGACGGCGTTAATAACACCGGCAAGCACTTCCTCGACGTCCTTCTTTGGCATTCCAGTTGCTTCCGCAACCTTGTCAACAAGCTCTGCTTTATTCATTTACTTCCTCCGAGATTTCATTGCCCCCACCGAGGTGAGAACTTATTGTCGATTCGCCTTCAAGCGGCCCGATGCAATCCCGTAAATGGATGCGCCAGACTAAATGCCTGAATAACTCCTCGAACAACTCCGCCGTTGTCCGAAGAACCATTACACACTTACACGCGCGTTTGGGGGATTTCCACTGCAAGGCGCTCTCAGTTGATTTCTATAAGGGCTCTATGCGAACTCCTCGAGAACGATTTTCGCCCCGACTCCCGTGGTCTAATGAGCACCGTGAACCATGATCAAATAGATGCCATGGAGTTCAGCGCACCAATTGCAGACGGCCTATATGACGTCATCATTATCTGGGCCGATGATGTAGGCGATGGAGCTCTATCCATTGACTTAGTCATCACAAGTGGGGATAAAAAGGGCGAATTATTGACGTTACGCGCGCATAACCTCACTCAGCGTGATCCAATTGATCTCGCTGCTCACCCGTGCAGGGTTCGTGTCTTGAACGGAGAACCAGAGATTCTGCTGTAGCAAACCGTCTCGAACTCGTAAACGATGCGATCTCTGCAGCACAAATTTGTGTGAGATTCATAGCGGAACTGAATTCAGAATTTGATACTTAAAAACGCGAAATCGAGTTCAAAAATAATTTATAAAAAATATTGAAAAAATCTCAAAAATGGCGCGGAATGTCATCGTTCGCTGCACTCGAGAGAATGTTGGCATTCACTTTTCGCCGACTATTGAAAGTTACTGATGCAACCCGTGCGAGGATGAAGCGTGCCTAAAAGTCAAAAAGTAAATGGAGCGCAGAGAAAGCCGCTAGTAGTTATTGCAGGCCTCGGTGACGTTGGAGTACTCGTCGCCACGCGTCTCAGCAGATCCTGCGAGGTCGTAGCGATCTCCACCCGGCCGGCATTGGTGAGCGGTCAGGAGCTTGGGAACCGCCTCACTGACCCATCAAGTTGGCGGCGCACATACCTTGTCCCCTACCTACGGTTTCGCCGGCTAGACCGCGTCCGCCAACTACAGGGGCGCATAATCAGCGCCGACCTCGACGGAGACTCAGTAGAGATTGAACTCTCTAACGGCACAAGAATTATCGAGCAATATGACATCTTCATAATTGCCACTGGAGCCTCGAACGGCTTCTGGAGGCATGACCGAATAGAGGACATCGAAACAACCGAGGCGGGTCTGGCCTCAGTATCCGAAGAGCTCAAGGCTGCGAAAACCATTGCAGTGGTAGGTGGCGGAACTACCGGCGTGAGCGTCGCGGACAACCTTGCTCGACGCGGCGGCGCAGAGGTGCACCTATTCCACAGCGGAGAGCAGCCCCTCCCTGGATATCACCCAAAGGCGCGATCATGGATCACTCGAGTGCTCTCCAACGATGGAGTTGTGCTGCACCCTGGCCACCGAGCGATTACCCCAGATGGTTTCACCGGAGATCGGCTTACGCACGAACCCATCGAGTGGGCCACTGAGCAGGAGCCGTTCAAAGCGGACGTAACACTCTGGGCAGTTGGGGGAATGCGCCCGCATAGTAATTTTCTCCCCGCAGAGGTGCTCGACGACTCAGGCTTCGTGAATGTCGACGAGTACCTGCGCCTTCCCGGTCACGAGAACGTATTTGCGGTAGGCGATGTCGCCGCTAGCGACCCACACCGAAGCTCAGCGCGTAACTGGGGGTTTCGAGTAGTTGTGGCCAATGTGCGCGCAGCGCTTAAAGGGAGCACGAAACTAAAGCGATACAAAGCACCTGAATTCAGGTGGGGATCAATCCTCGGCCTGCAGCCTGAGGGGCTCACTGTTGTGCAGCCTGACGGTCGCCGATTTCGAATCCCGCGCTGGATAGCAGAGCCGCTGCTAATGCGAGTATTCGTAACGCGCTACCTATACGGAGGGCTCCGTAGAGGATCACGTGGCTGATCGTCACTAAGTAATAGTGCCAGCGCGTGAGTGGAGTAACTCTCGCATGTAATCCTGATTTTGAGGATCACTGCGATAGCGAGTTCTCGCGAGAGTTCTGTCTGGTCTTTAATAGTTCTGGTGATAGTTCTGTTACAAAATTGGTAGCCCCGAGCGGATTCGAACCGCCGTTTCCGCCTTGAGAGGGCGGCGTCCTAGGCCTCTAGACGACGGGGCCGTGCATATGGACCAACTTGCGGTCATTTTTCAATAGTTCTAAAGCGTGACTCACGCTCAGAACCTGCTCGGGGGGGAGGACTCGAACCCCCAATAACGGGATCAGAACCCGTTGTGTTACCGATTACACCACCCCCGAAAGGAGGGCACACTCTATCCGAGCGGAGGTCTTCCTCGGCTAGCCGGGTGGTACCAAGCCTTTGGATTTGGCAATTAGCCGCCCGCAAGCGTGAGCGCTGCGCTGACCCGTCGAATCGACTCATCGCGCCCTAATAGGTGGATGGAGTCGAAGAGTGGCAGGCCAGCATGGCGCCCCTCGATCGCCGCGTAGACAGCCGGCAACCCCTTACGTGGCTTGACCCCAAGCGCCTCAAGGGCCGGGCGGAGATCAATCTGCTCGACACTCCACTCGCACGTCTCGAGATGGCTTCGCACTGCTCCAAGAATCTCAACAAGGCCATCAGCGCCAGAGACCCTCTCCCAAGAATCAGGGTTGATAACAAAATCGGCTGCAGGGAGAAAGAGGAAATCCATCTGCTCGGCAAGCTGCACCAAGGTAGTTGCACGCTCCTGGCCAATGCGGACGGCCCCTAAGAGCAACTCGGCATCGAGGCCACTTCCATATCTTTCCTCTGCATATGGGAGCACTCGCTCCACAAGGGTCTCAAGTGAGAGCCTTCGAATCCACTCGCCGTTTACCCACTCGAGTTTCTGGTGATCGAAGTAGGCGGCAGAGTGAGTTACTCGATCGAGATCGAACTCGCGCGCAATCTCATCGGCATCCATTACCTCTTTGCCCTCATCAGGTGCCCAGCCGAGCAGCGCCAAGTAGTTGAGCAGGGCCTCTGGGAGGTAACCACGATCGCGGAAATCCTCTAGAGATACTGCACCGTGACGCTTAGACAACTTTGCGCGATCCTCGCCAACAATGAGTGGCAGGTGCGCATAGATCGGGGCGTCAAGAGCACCCATCGCGCGTCGAAGTGCAAGCACGCGATGCGTTGAGTCGAGAAGATCCTCGCCGCGCACAACATGGGTGATTCCCATATCTAGGTCGTCGACAGCGTTTGCTAGGAAGAAAATAGGGGTGCCGTCGGAGCGCACGATCACAAAATCGGAGATTGTCGACCACTCGACAGATACCGGGCCACGCACAACATCCACGAACTCACTCGTACCTACATCGGGAGTGCGGAATCGCAGTGAACGAGGCCGCCCGGCGTCTCGCAGTGCAACGCGCTCAGTCTCCGAGAGGTTGCGACAATGCCCGTCGTAACCTGGAGGCCTACCCGCTGCTACCGCGGCATCGTTGCGCTCCTTCGACTCCTCCTCAGTGCAGAAACATTCGTATGCAAGGCCCTCGGCGAGCATCCGATCTGCCGCGGCGAGGTATAGGTCGAACCGGGAGCTCTGGAGGAAGGGGCCCTCATCCCATCCAAGCCCTAGCCA
>CAFBPF010000022.1_pt1 | contig 10472 bp, 10 predicted proteins | sample 7269651 | NCBI WGS metagenome assembly CAFBPF01 (sample SAMEA6814137, study PRJEB35770) | freshwater metagenome | biome: Freshwater; feature: Freshwater reservoir; material: water | place: Czech Republic | collected 2017-06-27 | depth 30m m
CTTGGTGAGCTTCAAGGAATGGGGCTTCTCGCAGGGGCTAACGCACTTATCGTTGGAAACTACCTAACCACCGGCGGTCGTTCTCCGGAAGAAGACCACGCACTTCTCGAGGCATTAGGCATGCCAGTAGCTGACGGACCCGGCGAAGGGCGTTTCGTAATCGACGCAACTGGTGCACACGCCTTACCCGCCAAACCGCAGCGAACGAGCATTCCAGTAACTGCTAATTGACTGTGGCCGTTTTACCTAAGATGAGCGGTCTCGTTGAAGCCGAGCATGCAGGGCGCGCCTTGGCGCATACCGATGCTTGATATCGATGCAACGTCAATGAACATGCGCCACACCATTTGATCCGGGGCACCGAGAGCCCACGTAAGTGCTGCCTTGATTGGCGAGACATGCGACACCACGATCGCAAGGTCGTCGCTTAGCAATAACTCCCCCATAAGCGATCCAACTCGTTTAGATACATCGTGCAGACTCTCGCCACCTGGGGGTTTGAAATCCGGGTCTGAACGCCACTGCCTCCAAACATCGATAGGCACATCGGCGATCGGCATACCGTCCCACTCGCCGTAATTCATCTCGATGAGACGATCCTCTGTCTTCACTGTCAAACCGGTCGAGACTGCAATCGCATCGGCAGTTTGGCGAGCCCTAGAGAGCGGACTACTGAGAATAAAAGAAGGATTACTCCCTTGAAGTCTCTCCCCTAAGCGCTCGGCCTGCGCCTCGCCGAGTTCAGTAAGCGGAGGATCTATTCGACCTACAAGCAGCGCATCACGATTCGCCGCAGTTTGACCATGGCGGATTAACAGAATCAACGCGACACCTCACTAAGTCGCCCAGACCTTAAGAACAGCGATCTTCGTTCGGCGTCTCCTAATCCAAATCGACCCCACATCCAGCCGAGACAGGCAATACCGATGCCCTCAGAGAGGACGAGGAGCGTGAGCGGTGGGATTAGTGCAACGTCGCCGAATCCTCCCCCTACTAAGGGCCAAAGAAATACTTGATCGTGGAGAAAAGCTCCAGAGAGGACAAGGCCGCAGAGCACGCCTATAGGCAAGCAGAGAAGCTGGCGCCGCAGTAAGCGTGGTCTTCCGATCGTACCGACCATTACTAATGCCAGCAGACCGATTCCGACAATGAACGCGTGTCCGTAGGCCATGTGCCCAAGTGGAGCATCTACAAGAAGCGGGAGCAGAGCACCTGCTGCAATAAGTCGATAATCGAGCCCGCTAGAGCTAAATACCCGGTAGACAAGAACTACAGATACCCCGACATACCAAAAAAACAACTTCTACTCCGATGCGTCCACTGGTGCATCAAGTGCAGCGTTTACTAGCGCATCGGCCTCGGTATTGAACTCGCGCCGGACATGGCGAAGTTCAAATTTTGGAAAGGTCGAGAGGAGAGACGACGCTTCACGGTGCAGCGGCTGGAGGCCAGCGCTCTTCACGCGGTAACGGCCTTCAAGTTGCCGAATTAGCAGTTCAGAGTCTGCTCTTACCTTGACCTCAAGGGGAGTGAATTTCTGTGCAGCGCGCAGACCAGCGATCAGTGCCTTGTACTCGGCGACATTGTTTGTAGCAACTCCGATGCACTCGCTTACAGAGTCGAGCAACTGAGCTGGATCACTACGGGTATCGAGAACTACGGCACCGATGGCAGCAGGCCCAGGGTTACCGCGCGATCCGCCGTCGCAGAACACGGTCACGCTTGGTACGTGCAACTCGGGAATATCGAAGAGAGACAGATCGCTGCTCACGGGACGAGAATTGCTCCACAATTGTCACAACATGACTCGCCGGGAATGCCACGCTTGATCCGGTCAATCTCGTTCGCGGGAATACTCAAACGACAACCCTGACAGGTGTTACCTACCAGCCTTGCTACACCTACCCCGTTAGCTCGCCCTCGGACCAGTTCATAGGTAGCGAGAAGAGCGTCAGGCAAGCCATACGCCTCGGAGCTACGCGCCTCGACCACAACAGCGATCTGCGCATCAAGATCTGTCTCGCCCGATGCGATCTCGACACGAGCGCGAGCTGCGGCATCACTATGCACTTGGATCTGAGCCTCGAGAGTCGCGACCTCCGCCTCGAGAGTCTCTAACGTCTGCATTAACTCCAGCTCGCGATCTTCGAGAACTCCTTGGCGCGCTGCTAGTTGATCGATCTCAGTCTGAAGCGCCTGAAGCTCTTTGATCGCAGTGACTTTGCCAGAGTAGAGAGACTTATCTGCTGCTACTGACTTCTCGCGAACTGATGCAACTTCATCATCGAGCCTGTGCGCATCGCGCGCCACCACATCTCTCTGTGCCGTTAGCTCATTAAGGCCTGGCGTAATAGCGGCGATTGCGGACTCAGCGTTTGCTAAATCGCTGCGCGCCGGAAGGGTTGCGCGCTGCCTTCGCAGACGGTCAAGAGATAAATCGTGTTCCTGGACAACTACAAGATGGTCAAGATCAGTCACGAGCACGATCCTACCGGCATGGCCAATCGATATGGATTGGCTCTATGCACTCGAGACCTCATAGAGGTGGAGGAATCGTGGAGGTTGTCGATGGCACAGAGCTCGTAGTTGGGCTCGAGGTTGTAGAAGTAGTGGTACTAGGGCCTCCACTAGGGCCTTCTGGACCACTAGGTCCGCTAGGCCCTGTCGCCCCTGAGGGGTCGATTTTGAGGCGAGCCCCACGCCCGGCCTCTGTAATCGAGGAGGCTGGTGGCCATAGTTTCTCATTTGGCTTAGCGAACTCCCTGACAACCTTGCCCTTTAAAGCGGCATCCATAAATACCTTCCAGATCATCGCTGGATAGGTTCCGCCATAGACAGCGCCGATGCTCCCAACATTCGTCATGGGCGTATACGCAGCGGGGTCACCCATCCAAACTGCTGCAACTAGCTCTGGGGTATAGCCAACAAACCAAGCGTTGGTCTTGTCATCGGTGGTTCCGGTCTTGCCCGCAGAGAATCTCTCGATCTTGCCCTTGCCTACCGCGCGGTCTCCGGGGGCCAATCGTGCCCTTGTACCAGTGCCTGCACGAATGACACCCTGAAGAATCGAGGTCTCCGTGCGGGCCACCTCGGCGGAGAGAACTCGCTTTCCGGGTTCACGATCCTCGAATATCACACGACCGTTACGATCTTTCAACTTGGTGATAAAGACAGGATCGTGCTTGATGCCCTCAGCGGCCAGAGTTGAGTAGACAGTCGCCATCTCCAACGGGCTTACACCGATGGTGCCAAGCGTGATCGACGGGTAGGCAGGCACCTCATGCGTGACACCAAGGCGTCTCGCCATCTCCGAGACTTTCTTCGGGCCTAACGCAGCTATCAATCGAGCGTAAGCGCAGTTAACCGACTCCTCTGTAGCAGAGCGGAGGTTGAATACTCCTCCGCCGCCCTCGGCGTTTCGAGTTGTCCACGGCGCAAAACCATCTATTTTTATAATGCAAGGGCTGGAACCACTGATCGAGTCATTTACCGAATAGCCGTTCTCAAGCGCGGCAGCCAGAGTGATCGCCTTGAATGTAGATCCTGGCTGGCGCGCACCCTGTGTCGCGAGATTGAACTGCGAGCGCTCAAAACCTGGTCCGGCTACTAACGCTTTTACTTCACCATTCGAAGGATCCATCACTGCCATTGCGGCGGTGAATTGGGAGGTTGGAATTGTCTTATTTACAGCGCTCTGTGCCTTCGCCTGCATGCTCTGGTCGTACGGAGTCTCAACTTGGAGCCCACCGCGAAACACGAGGTTGTAGCGCTCCTCGCGAGTATCCGCTAGGCGCGGATCATTTAGGAGTCGGCGTTGTACCTCCTCGACGTAATAATTATCTGGGCGAAGGTCGCTCTGCGGCCTCTGATCAGGTAGCGGCGAGGCCTCTGCAAAGGTTCTCTCGCTTTTACTAATCGCCCCATCTTCATACATCTGGCCAAGAACCTCTGAGCGTCGCGCTAACGCTCCCTTGGGGTTGGTGAAAGGATTATTTCCCTCTGGATCGCGGATTGACCCTGCTAATAACGCAGCTTGTGCAAGATTGAGTTCCTGAGGAACAGTTTGGAAGAATCGCTCCGCTGCAGCCTGAATACCGTAAGAGCCTTGACCAAAATAAACAGTATTTAGGTACTCGCTGAGTATCCGGTTCTTTGGCCATTCGGAGTCAAGCCGAAGAGAGAGCATCGCTTCTCGAACTTTGCGGGAGAGTGTGCGCTGGGGCGCTGTAAAGAAACGATTCTTAACTAGTTGCTGCGTAAGAGTCGACCCACCCTCCTTAACGGAACCTGCGTTGACATTCTTCAAGAATGCACGAGCTACAGCATGAAGATCGACGCCCGCGTTTCCATAAAAATCGCGGTCCTCTGTCGTGAGAAGCGCCTCAACCATTACCGGCGCAACGTCAGAGAGCGCCACTGAGGATCTGTCCTCTAATCCGAGTCTCCCAATTACCTGGCCTCTGCTGTCATAGATCACAGTTCGCTCGGATAGTTGCGACATCTCATTGCCCACAACTCCATTGAACCGAATGCCATTAGCGAAGATTGAGAAAGCTGGGGGAAGCGCCAGCAGACAAACAGCGAGTGCTGCTCCCCCTGCCAAGAGCGGCAGAACAATACGTATGTGACGGCGGGTCATAAGTTTCCATTCTCGCACTCGTTTTGAGCCTCAGGAGGCCAGCGGTAACTATTTATGCTGTTACTTTCTTTGCTTATGCCCACAGAAGATGCAGAAAAAGGTTCTCAAGTCTCGCCGGAGAGCCCCAAATCTCCAGAGATGTCGAGAGTGGCGACACTTCTACGCAGGATCACACCTAAGCGAATGTTGGTTGCAACGCGCCCATTGCGTGCGGCGATAAAGGAGTCGAATATATCTGCAGGGCTCTGGACCCTACGGAAGAAAGTCCGATTCGCCATAGTGAAACCGCGGACTTTCAACCAGAAAATGCATTTCAAAATGGCTTGGGATCGCCGGCCTGTTCTCACGACGATGGCCGATAAAGATGCGGTTCGCGCTTATCTTGTAGACCGCGGAAGGGCCGAGACTCTCAACGAAGTATTTGCTGTCGTTGACGACCCTCGCCTAATCGACTTTGACACGCTTCCGTCGAAATGTGTCATCAAGCCAACACATGGATCAGGCGCAGTTATCGTCATCCACGATCGGGCCGACCCAACACATCGAATCCCCGTAAATTTCCCACCCCACCAATGGTTGAACACGGTTCTATTTATACGTCGCGAGAATATTGACCGCGAAGCATTCAACTCACTCTGCGATCATTGGCTAGGAAGAAATTACTGGAGGTCGCAGGGATCAACACAGTGGGCATATCTAAATATCCCGCCACGCCTAATTGTCGAAGAATATCTTGAGGTCCATAAATCACCGCTTGATTATCGATTTATGGTCATCAACCAAAAAGTTGAATGGTTTCAGGTACACAGGTATAACGGTGTAACGAAGTATGGGAACGCGTACCTTCGTGACGGCACTCAGATCCCATTCGACTGGGCCCATGATGGGAGCTTCGAGTTCGTTCTCCCGCCTGAGATAGGTGAGATGGTTCTGCTCTCCGAGGAGCTCGCTAGAGAGACAGACTTTGTTCGCGTTGACCTTTATTTGGTAGAGGGCAAGATCTACTTCAGCGAACTAACTAACTACCCAGCAGGAGGTAGAGGGAAGCACTACGACACCGACGCCGCTGCAGAACTCGCAAAGAACTGGGTCCCTAATAAGCCTTACCGTTAGTAGCGCTATGCGATACCCAACCTAGAGAGTTGCTCGTCTGGGGCGTCGATAGCACGCAGCGCCTCGGCAAGAAGTTCTGTCATCTCTCTAGTCTCCGCACCTCCAGAAATATTGCGAACCCCTCCGTCGAGTTCCGGCTCGAAGCGGTTATAGAGCAGATCCCCATGGAATTCGCCGCGTGCCCAGAAAGGAAGCGAGTCACTCGGGTCGAAGGGCTGCCGGATGACGGGTACCTCTCCACCAGGCGCTCTCTCTAACGTTGCTCTCATATTTGGACGGATTCGATGCAGGTTGGGGGCAATCCGTACCGGCATGGTCGACCATCTATTCGAGTACATCGAGAGAGGTCTATTCGCCTCTACTGGCGCTTTAGCAAACGTGCTCGTCGCATTGGCGATATGCACTTCGCGACCCCATACGCCTGACAATGCCCACTCCCTAATGCTCTTAGTGCGGCCCTCAATAAGGGGAACTAGCGAATGCCCATGCACCTCATGCTTTGGGGTAATGCCAAATGCATCGCAGATCGTTGCATGAATATCTACCGTCGTTGTGAGCGCATCACATGTGCCCGCGTCCACTCCGGGCCACGAAATCATTAAAGGAATGTGACAGAGATCTGGATATATAGATAACGCTGGCTTTCCCCACATTCCGCGCTCACCTAAGTAAACGCCATGATCGGTGCAGAGGATAAACGCTGTCGTCTCCCACGCGTCATGACGATCGACCGTCTCCATCATCACCCCGAGCCAGTGATCAATCATCGACAGCTTTGCGCCGTACTGAGAGCGAATTTGTCGGCCCTCTCGCTCACTCAGTACTCGCGACTCAAAAGCATCCTCACGTTTGACTCCACTTGTATATGGCGGCCAGATAATTCGCTCCCCCTCCCAATCACTGTCGTAGAGGTTTGCCCATCGCTCAGGAGCGTCGAACGGTTCGTGAGGATCGAACTCGTCCACCAGCAGGAAAGCGCGTTCTTCTGGCCGTCGATCCGCTCCGAGTTCTTGATCTAGCCACTTCGCTGCTGCGGTCATCGTACGAGGCCCAGGAAAATCTGCTTCCTCGCGGAAGAACGTTCGGCTCAAATCGTAATTACGCCATCCCGATTCGCGAAACGGTGGAAGATTAGGTGCACCGATCTGGGAGGCATCAGCGCGCGTGCGCCATGGATCATCTTCACCACCACGCAAGTAGTCCCATGCTCCGAAGTCGTGGTGGTAGTTCTCGCCACCAGACTCAAATAGATGAGGGTGATCCGAGACCAACATTGTCGAGACTCCGGCATCGCGGCGCATCTGTGTCGTGAATGCGTCCTCCCATACCTCTATAGAGCCCCACGGTCTCCATGGGAAATCAAGCGCACCTACTAGAAGATCGTGGCGTGCGGGCATACAAGGGAGTGAGCCGGTGTGGTGATTAGTAAACCGAACAGACCGCTTTGCCAGCAGGTCAAGATTTGGAGTGTGGAACTCCTCACCCCCATATGCACCAATCATGTGCCTATTGAGGCTGTCGAGGAGAACAACAACTACATCGCGCGGAGGTGCCATGTCGTCGAGATTAACCGTCTCGAGCCACGCAATGATTGGAATCTTTGTACAGGATTCGCCTGTTAGTGGGGAGTCCCTATGGGACTAGGCAGCCGAGGCGTCCTGAGAGCGCTTGCGCAGAAGCACCAAGGCAACGCTTACGCCACCAAGGATTAAGCCGCCACCGTTGAACCCGTAGAGCGTAATTTTGTCCCAATTACCCGCAAACTCACCTAGGGATGGCTTGATCGCTATGGGGAGCACGCTCACTGCCCACAACCCAGCGCCCAAGACACCGCATACAACCGCCGGCTTGCCGATAACGCGTGACAGGTGGTCGATGTGATTGATGATTGCAATCGCAATAAGTGCCGGACCTAGAACCAAGAGTCCATAAGTGAATCTTGAGCCGTATTGGCCAGATCCGCTAAGTGAGCTGAAGCCAGCCAATCCGTAGAGGAGGAGACCAACTGCGGCATAGGTAAGGGTCGCGAAGGATGCATGAATTTTACGTGCTGCATCCATCTCGCCGTGCTCGAGCAGTGATTCTTTACGAGCAAGAACAAGGAAGAAACTTAACGAGAACAACACGCGAGCGGCTGCAAACCCAGCCCAGTTAATGCGCAGCCAGTTGGCGTGATCCTGGAGTGAGTAAAGCTTTGGGTCGAGCAAGAACGGAAGCGACGTCAGCGACCAAATGATCAATCCAACAATGCCCAGCACTACTGGGGCGCGACCTATTCGCTTCCCAAGGTGCTCAATGTGGAGGGTGATCGCAATGGCCATCAAGATCGGGCCGAGTACTACAAGCGCCCAGGAGGTACGAACCTCAAAACCTGAACTCCAGAAGAGGAGTCTGCCGATGCCAGAGGCAAGCAGTCCTAATGCTCCGAGACCTAGGGATGCGTATGAAACATGGATTGGGTGCGGCGAAGTATCTACGCCACTCAGGTTCTGTGTTGCTGCGGTCATGTCTTGACTCCTCAAAGGCTCTGTGCCCAACGTGGGCACATCGTGCGAACCGGCATAATTTAGCCACAATCACTGATTTCTTTAGGGATAGGCCCCCTGGAATTTGAGCTCGGGAATGGGGGCGACTCTCGAATTGGAGGACGTGGCTACCCCATTTCGAGCCTTTGATACCCGTTGAACATAAACTTGAGGTAATCTAGAGTTAAGGAGATCGGCACATTCATTAGTCCTGGGCCCCTAGCGGTTGCTTGACTACAACAAGATCACGAGGAATGAGACGCTATGGATGAGATCACGCTTACTGAGGTTGCTGCTGATGAGATCACGGTGGAGAAATCACTGCTCTCCGAGATTACGGTTGATGAGATCAGTGTAGATCCTTCCCCCGAGGACGAGATCTCGAAGATTGAAACAGCGAAGATTGAAACCCTGAAGATCGAAACCCTAAAGGAAGAGACCATGACCGACAAGACCCTGCCCGTCGTGATTGCCGGGTCAAGTACAGAGGCAGCGAAGCCTCGCAAAGCCAGAGTCCCTGCTTCATTGGCCAAAGAACGCCTCATCGAGACCACCATCTCACTACTGCGTACCGAGCCTTTCTACGAGGTCACAACCCGCCGAATTACCCGCGAGGCAGGTCTCCCGCTCGCGGCTCTCTCTCGCAACTTTGGATCGCTGCCAGGGCTATTCGACGCCGTAGCGCATGCACTTGTGAAGAGCTTCACAGATCAGTTCTCTGAGTACGGACCTCTTGATGCGCTCACGAACCCAGACTTAGTACTCCGTACACGCCTCGTGGCTTGGAGTATTGGTCAAGGAGCAGACCCATCGATCTTCAGGCCGGACCCGTCAGCATGGTCACGCATCGGAGTTGAGCGACAGCAGCGGCTCGCAGGTGTTGACGAGCGTATGGGAACCGCTTGGGCGGAGATTGTTACATTCGTACTCGAGGGATACGCAATTTTTTCTCAGACGCATGGGCTCAACAATCAGCAGACTTTCGAAGACTGCATAACCGTGATGAGCGAACTGCAGAAATCTTTGAAAACTCTAGAGGCACAGCTCGGGTGGGACCAGCCCGCCTCTTAAGCGCTACGCGGGAGCGTTCGTCTGCTCTGCGTAATGTGCGAGAACCTTTTTACTCTAGAAATCAGTCAGGTTGGTCCAGAACCCACCTGGGTGAGAGTGATGAGGCCTCTCGATCGGGGCTAAATAAAGAGACCCTTTACGGATTTCAATAATTCCGCGCATGCTCAGTGAACCGACTGTGGAAGCAACATCGCTTACAGGTACTTTCAACGTCTCTGCGACCTGAGCCACACTCTGCGGAGAATCCGCGCGCATGATGTCTCGCACTACAGAGCGCTCTTCATCAGAGAGGCTCAGCAGCGCCGCCATTGAGAAGTGCGCCTCGGGATCGGCAGCAGCATCGAGGTGCGCTGCGACGCGATCGAAAATTCCGCCGCCACTCATGTCAACTCCGGCATCGCTATCGGATCTGGCTGAGGTCTACAGACTCCACACCAAAGGGTTCCTCCGACGACTATTGCCTTTGGAGGATCGACCCCAAACAAGGTCACAACAAATGGAAGATTGGAGTGGTGCTCTCCACATACTCCGCGCCCGCAGAATTTGCAGACTCCCCGTGCCGAATCATCACACTGTGCGCAGAGCATTGGTCTCACCCTCTATTTGAACTGACCGAACAAGAACTCGCTTAAAAACTGGCCTCACTAAACACAACCCTAAGTCGCGTATTCGTAATTAGCGATACTCATCGCCGCGACCTCAGAGGCGTCAAGTTATCCGATCACGGCGCCGAGTCGGAGTTATCACCGAGACTCGCCCAAAGTCCGCCCGGTGAGGATGTCGGAGCATCTGTAGCCAAACCAGCGGCCAACCCGGTTAGAGCGCCGGCAGTTCCTTCGTTCTCCCCAACCTCAGCGAGGTTTCCCCAGAGCCCTGCTGACGATGGGTCAACCGGTAGGTGGGTTCGGAGCCACATCATTGCGAATACGCCAATCTCGCGACGTAAGTCATCGGCCTGCGTCTCTAGGAGTTCGGCATCCTTAGCATTTATGTGCCCGCCATGTTGAGCGATGCTGATGCGTCGCTGAACCTTGATTAGCTCCTCTGCGTTCTTAACCGCTGCGGCGCCGTATCGCTGCTCAAACTCGTCGAGAAGTGCATCGACCGTGTGCCCGCCGCTTAGC
>CAFBPF010000023.1_pt1 | contig 10276 bp, 8 predicted proteins | sample 7269651 | NCBI WGS metagenome assembly CAFBPF01 (sample SAMEA6814137, study PRJEB35770) | freshwater metagenome | biome: Freshwater; feature: Freshwater reservoir; material: water | place: Czech Republic | collected 2017-06-27 | depth 30m m
AAATTCGATCTTGGTGTGAGTTCGTACCTCTACTCAGGGGAGGGCGGCTACGAGCTGCTCGCTTCGGCGTTGGAGGACCTTGCGCATGGAGATGCGCAGACTCTTCTTGATTCATCGGACGCCTATGTCGGGCGCTCTAGTGACGGGACTTACGATGATTCGTGGGCAGCGTTTCTCGCCGTCTCTTGCCTTGATGGCCCATCCTTAGGCGATGAGGTCGCCCTAGCGGGCGTCTCCAAGCGGGCCAGATCTGCATCTAAGGATTTTGGGGCGGCGAGTGTTGGGCTTGGTTACCCATGCGCTTACTGGCGGTCAAAGCCACTCCTCGCGGAGTCGCTACCGGTATCGGCCCCGAATGCTCCACCGCTTGTCGTAATAGGCACTCGTGACGACCCGATTACCCCTCTTGTCTGGGCCCAGGGCCTTGCTACAGAACTGAAGTCCGGGCACCTTGTAGTCGCCCCTGGGGCCCAGCACACCTCTTACCCATCTGGGGATGGATGCTTAGACCCAATCATCAATTCATATTTTCTGCGCCTTAGGGTTCCGCCGGACCAAGCAGCATGCCCGGCCCCTCAGGTCGTTATTGCTACCGGTTCTCCTGTAATCTGACGGCGCGTCAGATTGGTGATAAGTAAGTAAATGCGACACGTCAGGCAACGCAGTATTTCGTTGAATGGCAACGATTAGCCGTCTATCTAGGAGGACCTAAATGACTTCGACCGATCAAAACCCCAAGGACGGGCAGGTCTCAGATTTTCCGCGCATCGTAAGTGTCGATGACCACGTCGTTGAGCCTCCGCACCTATGGAAGACATGGCTCCCTGCGAAGTTCAAGGAGCATGGCCCTCGCATTGAGCGCCACGGACTTGCTGGCCTGAAGTTTCTAGGTGGCACACAGTACGAGTACCAGTTAGATGACGACGCTCCTCCCTGTGATATTTGGTTCTACGAAGATGGCATGTACCCGCATAAGCGCCATGTAGCGGCTGTTGGATTCCCGCGCGACGACATGGGACTCGTGCCGATCACTTATGACGAGATGCGCCCTGGTTGCTATGACCCCAAGGCTCGCGTAATTGACAACACCATGAACTGGGTCGATGTATCGCTCTCCTTTCCTACCTTCCCTCGATTCTGTGGCCAGACATTCCTTGAGGCCAAGGACCGTGAGCTCGCCGAGGCATGCGTCTATGCATATAACGACTGGATGGTCGAAGAGTGGTGTGGCGATAGCGGTGGAGCTCTTGTTCCGCTCCCAATTATTCCGCTCTGGGATGCAAACCTTGCAGCGAAAGAGGTTCGGCGAAACGCGGCCCGTGGTGCACGAGCTGTTTGTTTCAGTGAGATTCCTCCGCACCTAGGCCTCCCGAGCATCCACTCCGGATACTGGGACCCGTTCTTCATTGCATGCTCGGAGACTCAGACCGTTGTATGCATGCACATTGGTTCGTCCTCTCGGATGCCCTCGACCTCGTCCGATGCGCCGGCGGCGGTGCAGGCAACACTCTCATTCGGTAACGCAATGTCTTCGATGACCGACTTCTTGTTCTCCGGAGTGCTCGTGCGCTTCCCCGACCTGAAGCTTGCGTACTCCGAGGGTCAGATTGGATGGGTTCCTTACATTCTTGAGCGCGCCGATGACGTCTGGAATGAGCACCGAGCTTGGGCGGGCGTGAAAGACCTCATCCCTGAGGCTCCTTCCTCCTACTACTACAAGCAGATTTATACCTGTTTCTTCCGCGACCGTCACGGTATCGATTCACTCGACAAGGTGGGAATCGACAACGTCACCTTCGAGACCGATTATCCGCATACCGACTCAACCTGGCCGAATACTCTCGAGGTCGCAATCGACTTGATGGGGCATTTAACCCCTGAGCAGCAGTACAAGATTGTGCGGGGCAACGCAATCAAGATGCTCGGCCTCGACATCGTTTAACCGTCACTTCTGTTAGTGGCGAGAGTCTTCAATTTAAGCCTGTGGAGGAGTCTGGTTTGGCCTCATCGAGTGCAAATCTAAATGCGAGCAGCGAGGGGCGATGGGTCGATTTAGAGGGCCCTGCCAATTTTCGCGATCTTGGTGGATTGCCAATCGCTACTGGCGGTTCAGTTCGCATGGGAGTTCTCTTCCGAAGCGATTCGCTCGCGATGCTCACAGATGGAGACCTTGAGTTCTTGGTGACCACTGTTGGGCTGCGTCGGGTCGTGGATCTTCGATCAGGTCCTGAGATAGAGCGCCACGGGCAATCGGATCTCGAGGCTTGCGGTGTAGAGATCATCCACCAACCAATTGTCGATGAGACGCGTGGCCCTAAATCAAAAGACAATCCTGAGGGTCAGAGCCCGGAGGTGGCGCTTAGAGAAGCCCCACTGTCACTCGATCTCATCTATCTCTACATGCTCGAGACATTCCCCCAGAGATTTGCGGCTGCGGTTGAGGCGCTATCGGATGCTCAGCGACAGCCAGTTGTATTTCACTGTGCTGCCGGTAAGGATCGCACAGGCTTAATTGGAGCTTTAGTGCTTGAACTGTGCGGCGTCGAGAGAGATCTGATCATCCATGATTTTCTCCTAACCAATGACCGCATGCCGACGATGATCGATCGGCATCGTGTGGCGGCAGAGATCGATGGTAGAGATGCAGAGATAGAGGCTCAAACTCTCTTCCCAACAGAGGAGATTTTGATCAGTCTCTTCACTGAGTTCAAGGCTCGCCATGGTGGAGCTGAGGCATACCTGCTAGCAGCAGGGATAGACCCCGGCGTGATTGCGAGTCTCCGTAGCGCACTCGTCGAGCCGACACTGGCCTAACGCCGACCTTAGGATGCAGTTTTAATGGACCTTAGATACTCCGATGTTGATGAAGCGTTTAGAGCAAGACTCCGAGAGTGGCTCTCGAGCGAGTTACCAAAGCTTCCCGAGCAGCCACCTCGTGATGACTGGAGCGCTCGACGGGGATGGGATACCGATTGGCAGCGCCGCCTATTCGACGCTGGTTATGCAGGGATCAATTGGCCAAAAGAGTTCGGCGGGCAAGGCGCTACACCAAGCCAACACTTAGTCTTTCTTGAGGAGACAACGCGTGCGCGTGCTCCTTATGTTGGAGTCAACTTTGTTGGGCTCCTGCACGCGGGTCCAACAATCATCGCTGAAGGAACCGAGGCTCAGAAAACGGATCACCTCTCCAAGATCCTGCGTGGCGATGAGGTTTGGTGCCAAGGATTTAGTGAGCCGCAAGCAGGCTCAGACTTAGCCGCAGTTCGCACCAAGGCTGTATTGGACGGAGACCACTACGTAGTCACCGGGCAGAAGATCTGGTGTTCATACGGACAGATAGGGGATTACGGCGAGTTGCTCGTCCGCACAGACCCGGATGCTCCAAAGCACAAGGGAATTACCTGGTTAATGCTTCCAATGGACCTTCCAGGTATTGAGATTCGCCCGCTCAAGACTGTTCTTGGATCTAGCGAATTCGCAGAGTTATTTCTCGACGAGGTGCGGGTTCCAGTCTCCTGTCGCATCGGTGCTGAGAACGATGGCTGGCGTGTAACGAATGTGACCCTCTCGTTTGAACGCGGAACTGCGTTCGTTAGCGAGATGGTCGATGCGCTTCGCCTCATTGATGACCTTTCTCCTTACGTGACCGACCCTGCCTACCGTCGAGAACTCGGGCACCTTGCCGCGGAGATGGATGGGATCTGGGCTCTCACGAAGCGCAACATCACCCAGGCCGCGCGCACCGGGGTCATGGGCCCAGGCTCAATGATGATCAAGTACGCATACTCCGAACTCCGTCAGCGTCTCGGAGAGTTGTCAATGAAAGTGTTGGAGCGTGATGTATTAGCGGTCGATGCTGTTGGCGAGTTTGTCGAGGAGAGGCTGCGTACATTGGCGCTTACGATTGCTGCGGGTACATCTCAGATTCAGAAGAACATCATTGGCGAACGCGTGCTTGGCCTACCGAAGGAGCCGCGCCCATGAACTTTGATTTAACAGATGATCAGGTAGCTCTGCGCGACGGCATTCGGAGTCACCTAGAGGGCCGATTCTCTATGGAGAGAGTCCGCGAGGGCTTTGACCGTTCGATGTTCGACGAACTATCAGAGGCTGGAGTCTTCTCACTTAGGGCTGACGGTTTCTCCTGGGCGGACTCGGTTGTTGTCTACGAAGAGCTTGGGCGTGCTTGCGTTCCTGGCCCACTCGTCGGCTCGGCTGGTGCAGATGCGGTGGTCGATGTCATTGAGGGGCGAGGTGGAGATGCAGTGTGGGTCGAGCATCTCGCTTCATTAGATCGTCTCTTAACAATTGGTGATGATGGGATTAGAGAGATTCCCGCGGCGAGTCTTGTCGGAGCGGAGGCTGATTGGCCGCTTGATCCGTTAACCCCTGCTCATAGAGTCGAGTCGCTCCCTGCCGGCGAGTTAGTGGGAACAGCGAGCGAGGCTTCGAGACTGCTTAATGAGTTGACGCTTCTAACCGCTGCCCAGCAGGTCGGGCTCTCCGCCGCTCTAGTTGAAATGTCGGTCGGATATGCAATGACACGAGAGCAATTTGGCCGCCCTATTGGGTCTTTCCAGGCCGTGAAGCACATGTGTGCGGAGATGGCTGTGAAGGCGGAGGTAGCGCGCGCAGCAGTACAGGCAGCAGCATGCATCATGGATGATCCAAGTACCGGAGACGCGATGCGTTCGCTACACGGAGCGAAGATTGTTGCGGGGGAGGCTGCGATTATGAACGGCCGAACTGCAACACAAGTTTATGGTGGCATGGGGTTCACATGGGAAGTTGATGTTCACCTTTATTTGAAGCGTGCTTGGATATTAGAGACCCGTTTTGGCTCGGCAGATTCACATGCTGATGCAGTCGCTGAGATTCTTCCTCCGGCAGATCGTTCGCAGCGCTAACAAGTGGAGAAGTCTCGGGCCTCACGGAGTGATGAGTGGGAATCTCTGATTAACGATCTAGAGGCCCGCAGAGGACTTGTGCTGGAGATGGGCGGGGAGCAGCGTGTTCTTGCCCAGCACGCCAAAGGAAGACTCACTGCGCGCGAGCGTCTTGAGATGCTCCTCGATGCAGGTTCATTCTGCGAAATTGGTGCTTTCGTAGGTTCAATTCAGCGCGGTGCTCTGCCGGTAGCCCCTGCAGACGCATTCGTGATGGGGCACGGAACCATCAACGGCCGCGCGCTGCTTGTTGGCGCTGAGGATGCAACCGTAATGGGTGGAACCATTGGGGTCGGGACGCTCGCGAAGAGATTGAGGCTCTTTGACCTAGCGAGAAGAACTGGCTTGCCGCTGGTGCTATTGCTAGATGGAGCAGGGATGCGTACGCGTCACCCAAACGATCGCACCCTCTTCATACCAGACGATTTATCCGCTCTCGCTGCAGTAAAAGGCTCCTCCCCGATCATCGTCGGAGTAATGGGTACCTGTGCTGGTCACGGAGCGATTACCGCTACCTTCGCCGACCATCTTGTTATGGTCGAAGGAGCTGCACTATTCGGGGCGGGCCCACCTTTAGTTCATGCGTTAACGGGGATGGATGTATCCGCGCACGAGCTCGGAGGCGTGCAGGTGCATAGCCGAGGACCGCGAAGTTCTGAGGCAACTAGCAGCAACCTCCCAACTAATGCCGCTAACTATGAGGGGATTATCGACTTTGTTGCCAGCGACGATCAAGGCGCAATCGCAGAGTTAATCGAGTTTTTTGGATCGTTGCCAGTGCGAGAAGAGAACGTCGGCGACTCCCCAGACGGCAGTATCCGTTTAGGGCCAAGAGAGTTACCTCTCAATCGAAAGAAACGCAGCGATGTGGATATACGAGAGATAGTCCCTGCGGATTCGGTAACTCAGTGGAATGTTCTCTCCCTTATTGAGGAGATCGCTGACGATGACACACTCGAGGTCTTCTCTAACACTGGTTCTGTAGTCACGGCCCGACTCTTGTTCTTTGGGTGTGAGTTGGTTGTGATCGCTAATCAGCCTGCATTTCTCGATGGCCGCCTCGAGAGCGATGGCGCTTATGCCGCTGCGGGGGCACTTGAGTTTGCGTCAGAATCCAATACGCCTGTGCTGCTGCTCGCCGATTCGCCCGGGCTGGCCGTCGGGATCGAGGCAGAAGCCTCCGGAGTGTTGAGTGCCGCCCAAGTGCTCCTCTCGGCGCAGCGTCGATTTACTAGAAGCACCATTCACGTAACGCTTAGGCGATCGTACGGAGATATCTCGGCTTTGATGGGGCTCGCTCCATTTGGGGGCCAAATCTGCACGCTCGCATTACCGGGAGCACGCCTTGGCGAGTTCCCTGCAGAGACAGCGAGCGAAGCAGTTCGAAACTCTGGAGACTCCGCGGCAGTGCTTGCACATACAGAGTTTGGGGGAGCGGTAGACGGAGCCGAGCAACTTCTCTATGACAGCGTTATAGCTCCTAACGAACTCATTTCAGCGCTCCGATCGACGATGCGCCTTCTCTAAGAAGTTAAAGAACTTTAAGAAGATTCGCGAATGAGTTGTATTGGCGTATCAAGAATCTTTGTGATCGCAGATGGTTCGGCTGGCCTTGCAAGAAGATAGCCGCTTGCGCTCTCGCATCCCATGGCGCGCAGCGCTTGGAGCTGATCTTGGGTCTCAACCCCTTCAGCCACAACGCGGAGCTCGAGCATCGCAGCGAGGCTCCTAAGCGAAGACACGATCGCAGTGTCATCTCTACTTATGCCGAGACCAGATACGAATGCCTGGTCAATCTTTAAGGTGTCAGCAGAGTATCTACGCAGGTACAACAAAGAGGAGTAGCCGGTTCCAAAATCGTCGATTGCGATCGAGTAACCAAGGTCTCGCAAAATGCGGAGCCTCGTATCTATCTCTGGCTGTGCATCTATGAGTGCGGTCTCTGTTATCTCGAGTCCAATTGCATGAGACGGGATCTCAACGCTCGACAATAGATTGGTTATCTCGTCGACAATATCAATCCGTTCGAGCTGGAGAGCAGAGACATTTATCCACATCTTGGCCTGCCTCGTTGTTCCGAATCCCCAAGCTTTAGCCTGTTGCATAGCGCGCTCGATTACCCATGCTCCGAGGGCGACAATGAAACCTGACTCCTCTGCTACAGGGATGAAGTCGCCAGGTTGTAGCAGCCCGCGTACAGGGTGCTGCCAGCGGACAAGGGCCTCGGTCCCTAGTACAGCTCCCGAAAGGAGGTCGTAGATGGGCTGGTAATGAAGCACGAGTTGGTCGTTCTCAATAGCGCCACGGAGTGCGTCTCGAATCGCTAGCTCTGAGAGTTCAAGCGAGCGTACGGCCTCATTGTAAAAAGCAATACGGTCTCGCCCGTCCTTCTTCGCAACAAACATCGCAGAGTCGGCGTTCTCAAGCAGATCGCTTGCCGAGTATGGATTGTCGTTAGAGGAGATTGCAATCCCGATACTTACCGTTAGGTGTAGGTCCCGGCCGTTGTGATTAAACGGCTTTGAAAGATCGCGGCGCAGGCGATCCGCGAGAATTCGAGCCTCTTCCCATGAATCAATCTCGTCTGCACAGATAACAAACTCGTCTCCGTGGAGTCGCGCCAAGGAGTCTCCCGCACGAATCGCTACCTCCATGCGACGAGCTACCTCGCAGAGGAGGAGGTCTGCTCCACCATGCCCGATGGTGTCGTTTACATGCTTAAAACGGTCGAGGTCGCAGTAGAGAAGTGCGACGAGCCCGCCGGATCGCTGACTCCGATTTAGCGCTGACTCCAAACGATCTACAAACAAGACCCTGTTTGGGAGCGCAGTGAGGCTGTCGTGAAGCGACCGTCGCGCTAGTTCTTGCTCTGCCAAGTGCCTCGGAGTTACATCATGAAAGTGGAGAATGACTCCCTCTATTAGCGGGTCCTCGAACCTATTCAGAATTGAGGCGTCTAGCCATCTCCATGTTCCGTCTTTATGTAGTCCCTTCAATTCGATTTGGCGCCTACCCTCGGGGTCTTCGGCGACCTCGGTGACTGCATCAATCCAGCGTTGTAGGTGATCAGGATGAATGACCTGTCGCCATGTGAGCTCGGAGGCCAATTTGGCGCTCCAGCCCATGACACGTTCGATGGATGGGCTTACGTAAGTGAGGTTCTGTCCGTCCCTACCGATCACCATAACTACATCGGAGGCCTCTAAGAGCAGAGCTCCTAGTCTTGCCTCGCTCCGTGCAGCCTCGGCACGCGCTTGTTCTCTAACGGATACATCGCGAAAGTGGAGGATTGTGCCACCAGCAAAATCGACGAGATCTGGCCGCCACCACTCAGCCTCGAAGAATCTCCAAGTCTGGTCTTCGTGGAGGCCACGGATGATAATTGGTCCTGCATGGCCAGAATTCTCGGCGGCCTCGCGATACTCGAGCATTGACCCTACGTCGTCAGGGTGAATCCAATCCGCGGCCATTCGTCCGATAAAGGCCTCCGGAGATATTCCTAGAACATCAGCTATCGCCGGGCTTGCGTAGATAACGCCGTAATTCGGATGCACCACAATCGCAGCATCTGATGAGTGGCTTAGAAGTTGCTCAAGAAACGAGCTTGAGTTGCTGTCAATAATCTGAGGCGTGGGTTCGCTCAAGTTCTCCACGCTAGTACCTCCCCAGCCACCGCGATCAGCGATTGCGTTTTGGAGAGGTCGATATCTGTAGGCCCCCACTGCTCAATTTTTACGGGAGCCTCAATCTGGGTGCCCATCTCTTGAATTGCAGCGGTTATTTCGTCCATTGGGGAACTGGTAATCACAGTTGCATGACGGCCGTGAATAGCTGCGATTAGGCCAATGGCAGCGGCTGCCCCTGGCTTGCTCCATGCCGGAACAATGATTGTCCCCGGAGTCTCGGTTGGGAAGGTTCGAGCGAACCAGAGCCCAAGCAGGCCAGGTTCAACTACTACGACCCCGCCTGGTGGTACAGAGCGCTTGACGTCCATGACGCAGCGAGCCGGGTGGCGTGGAGTTTGATTACTCAAGTACCCGGGCTGTGCGATATCTGCAATCGCAGTGAAGAGCGGTGGTTTAGTTAGAGATTTGATCTCCGTTGTTGTTGGAGCGATAGATAGCGTCTCAATTTGGAGTGGGTGGACGTGGAGCACTTCACATCCAATGGCGTCATCGGGCGACTCGAGAGGATCAGCACCAATGGCAATAACAAGATCTAGATCATGAAAATTTAGGAGTTTGAAGTCGTCTGCTTGTAGGCCGACGGTACCCATGTGGTGAGGGTCAGCCCAATTGAATACACCCTTGGCGCCCCAGGTATTCGCAACCATCATTCCGGCTCTTCTCGCCAAATTCTGTAGAGCGGCGACCGTATCGAAGCGAAGAACCTCCGGTCCGGCAAGTAACCCAAGCTTGGCGCCTGCACGGATTTTGGGGGCCTCGCTCGGCTCCCACAGAGGTGGAGGGAGGTTGATGGCAAATGCAAGGGCCGCAGGAATCGGGGCGTCATTGAATAATGCAGCTAATTCACCTGAAACAGGGCGCAGAAGTTCCCCAACGCTTGGACTCGCCCGGCCCGAATTACTTTGGCTCAGCTCTGCCGACTTCATGACTGTGCAATTCTAGTCATCTAAACTCGTCAGAATGACCGGCAGTGAATTGCTCCATAAAATGCCTAGAAGCCAAGCGGGGGTTACGAATCCCGTCCAGGTTCAAGAGCGCGCTCTTGACGGCAGATCTATTGGAGAACGCGGTTCGCGCACTCGCGACCGAATACTTGCGAGCACGGCATCAATTCTCGAGGCCGTAGGAATCAACGATCTAAGAGTCGTTGATATTGCGCGCTCCGTAGGTTGCTCTCCTGCGACGTTTTATCAGTATTTTCGCGACTCGTCCGATGCGGTGCTGGCACTAGCTGGGCAGGTTGGCGAAGAGACGATTCCGCTAGGCGCTGAGATGCGGGTTGATTGGCGCGGACCTGATGGTGCTGAGGCCGCTCGACGCATGGTAGATGGATTTGTTCGTTACTGGGATGCCCACCGCGCGGTACTGCGCACTCGTAATCTCGCGGCTCAAGAAGGCGACCAGCGCTTCCGAGAAGTTAGAAACCGCGCGTTGCAACCGTTGACTGAGGGACTCGCTTTAATGATTAGCGAGTCTCCCGCTGCGGGGTCAAATGAACTTACGCCATATGCGGCTGCAGCGGCATTGGTTGCGATGCTCGAGCGCATGGCAGAGTTCCACTCTGACCTCGAGGGCTACGGGGTGTCACGCGACGACGTTGTTACTACGACTGCACTAATTATCCACTCAACAGTTACGCGTTGA
>CAFBPF010000024.1_pt1 | contig 10167 bp, 9 predicted proteins | sample 7269651 | NCBI WGS metagenome assembly CAFBPF01 (sample SAMEA6814137, study PRJEB35770) | freshwater metagenome | biome: Freshwater; feature: Freshwater reservoir; material: water | place: Czech Republic | collected 2017-06-27 | depth 30m m
AGGCGTGGGGTTAAGAGGCGTGGGGTTGAGAGGCGTGGGGTTGAGAGGCAGGGGGTTGAGGGGCAGGGGGTTTAGATTCATGGCGTTCACTTTACGGCGTAATTGTCGCAGGCCTGCGTTACTCTCGATTCAGCGCATCAAGTTCCCCCAAGCGTGGAGTTCGCCAGACCGTATTTCCCCCACCTAGGAAGCGAAGTTTTGGGTATAAGGAGACGGCTATGCAATCAGGAACACGCAATGAGATAAGCAAGAAAGCAGTTGAGGCAGGTAAGAAAGGCAAGACAGATAACAAATCCAATAGCCCCGCTGAGACAGGCTTGAACTTTGCAATCCTGGTAGGGGTGCTCTCGAGTGAGGTAGAGACTCGAGAGATTCAAGACAGGGGAGAGGTAGCGACGCTTCAAGTTCGCGTCATGTCCCCCGATGGAGCAGCGACGGTCCCCGTCACAATGTGGGCGCCGCCTGCTTGGCTGCTCGCAGCCGGGGAGGGGACTCCAGTGCTAGTAGTCGGCAAAGTTCGCAGGCGGTTCTGGAGAACACCTGTTGGCGCTACCGGAAGTCGCGTTGATGTCGAGGCCACGAGTGTTACGCGTGACGGGCCTAGGCAACGCGCGTCCCTGGCGAAGAGGGCCGATGCAATTCTTGCAAGCGTTGCTTTAACGCCTCTGCCTAAATAGTGATCTGGGCTTAGCCCGTGTAGACGTCGATGTATCGGCGGTAGTTAGCAGAGATCTGCGCTGCCGCCACATCGGTCGCGAGGGATCCATCGAGGTAGCCCTTGAGTTGGTCCCACCAGATACTTCTCCCAATTGCAAACCCGAGGTATCCAGGTACGCCTGATCCCGTTCGAAGCCAATGATCTACCTTGGCATCATCGGCGCCACGCCCAAGTACTACACAGCCAACGCCATCACGCCCACCGGTGCGGGCCTGCTCGGAGATCATCTCGCAGTCCTCGCGGCGGTCGATGCCCTCAATTTTCCAGATATCGGCCTCGATGCCGGCCTGCTGCATGTTCTCAATTGCCACTCTCATGAGCTCCGGACGCACGTTCGTGTCGTACGCGTCCTCGCCGCCTGCTGCCTCAATTTGGTGAGGCTCTCCTGGAACTAAGAGCTCAAGGAGAAACTTACGATCTTTGGCCTTAAGCCAATCCGAGAGCGTCTTTAGCCCTACAAGAGATTTAGCGTTGTCCTCGGCATTGCCCTCAGGGTTGAGTCTCACGAGGATCTTCGAGAATGTTGGGTTGAAGGATTCAATGTGCTCGCCGAAGGCGTCGCCGTACTCGAAATCGAAGTAGTCAAGCCCGCTCTTCTCAACAGGCATCGCAACGATCTGCCCTGCTGCTACACCTGCTTTTGCAACCGCTGCACCGAACTGCTCATCTACTAGTAGCCCGCAGCTCTGGGTAGAGGCGCCTTCGGAGAGAGCGCGTGCGAAGCCCTCTGCGATGAGTGCTTTCGCATCAATAATCTTTGCCGACTCCTCGGGTGATGGATCACCTGGGATTCCAAACATCTTCTTCTGGAATGAGCCACGGTGGTCAAAGGCAAGAATGAATAGTTGCTGGTCGTATCCGAGTGCCATATCTCTCGTTCTCTTCTCTCGGCCTATCGCGGCCGGGTGGTGATGCTCTGAATGGTGATGGTCTGAAGTGTGATGGTCTGAGTGGTGATGGTCTGAGTGGTGATGGGGCCGGGTATCTCCGGCGCCGCAAATCATACCGGCGCCCGCTTCCCAGAATTGGCCCCGCACGTAGTTATGCTTGAGAGATTCAAGTGCTCAAGGGCACCTTGGAGACAGGTAACCCCAGAAGTGCTCTCAAATTTCTGGGAATTGATCCAGATGGGCAATCAGCATGATTGCCTTCTAGGTTGATTTGCAACGGATATTCAATAGCAGCAAAGCGTCGCGAAATGAGGCCAAAGAGTGAGCCCAGATAACGGTTCTAACAATACCGAGCAGCAAGCGTCCGAGGTACTCGAGAGAGTCGTTATTCGATTCGCTGGAGACTCGGGAGACGGTATGCAATTGGTGGGTGACCGCTTCACCGATGTAAGCGCTGCCTTTGGTAACGACCTAGCAACGCTCCCTGATTACCCTGCCGAGATTCGTGCACCAGCGGGAACGATCGCCGGAGTCTCTTCCTTCCAGGTTCATATTGCCGGGCGCGACATCGTTACACCGGGGGACGCTCCGAACCTTCTTGTGGCGATGAACCCCGCTGCCCTCAAGGCCAATATCAATGACCTGATGCCAGGCGGCGCGATCATTGCTAACAGTGATGCCTTTGAGACCCGCAACTTAGATAAGGCCGGGTATCTCGGCAACCCTCTCGAAGACGGATCGCTAGCTGCCTACCGCCTCTACTCAATCCCTATGACCTCGCTCACGCTTGAGGCTGCAAAGGGTACTGGAGCCAAGCCAAGAGATGCAGAGCGTTCTAAAAACTTCTTTGCGCTCGGTTTGATTGCATGGATGTACACGCGACCAACTGAGGCAATAACCACTTGGATCGCAGAGAAGTTTGGTAAGAATCAGATCGTCCACGATGCAAACGTGGCGGCGCTCAAGGCTGGTTATAACTTCGGTGAGACCGCAGAGATTTTTGAGCACGCTTATACCGTCCCATCGGCGCATTTGCCGGCAGGGCGTTACCGAAACATCACTGGAAACCTCGCTACGACCTATGGCTTGATCGCCGCTGGACACCAAGCAAAGCTCCCGCTGTTCTTGGCTTCATACCCAATCACGCCAGCCTCTGACATTCTCCATGAACTCTCGAAGCACAAGCGTTTCGGAATTCGTACTGTGCAGGCTGAGGACGAGATCTCTGCAGCAGGCATGGCCATCGGCGCTGCATATGCGGGGCACCTAGCAGTCACTACAACTAGTGGGCCAGGGGTTGACCTCAAGTCAGAGGCGATGGGGCTTGCTGTCAGCATCGAGTTGCCGCTCCTGCTAATTGATGTTCAAAGAGGTGGGCCATCTACCGGACTACCTACTAAGACCGAGCAGGCCGACTTAATGCTCGCAATGTATGGGCGACATGGTGAAGCCCCGCTGCCAATCGTTGCTGCTTATTCTCCCTCGCATTGCTTTGATGCTGTTCTAGAGGGTGCTCGTATCGCTCTTAAATACCAGACTCCTGTAATGATCCTCACCGATGGTTACTTGGCGAACGGATCCGAGCCTTGGCTCCTCCCCGCTGCTGCTGACCTACCTGATATCTCTGTGAAATTCCAGACAGAGGTAAACGGAACTGGGCCAGACGGCGAGCCTAAGTACATGCCTTACTTGAGAGACCCAATCACGCTCGCTCGACCTTGGGCGGTTCCAGGTACGCCAGGGTTAATGCATCGCGTCGGTGGTATTGAGAAGCAAGACGTAACCGGAAACATCAATTACGAGCCTCTCAACCACGAGAAGATGATGCACCTGCGCGCAGCAAAGATCGCCGGGATCGCAAACGACATCCCGCCTCTCGCTGTCGATGACCCGTCAGGCGAGGCAGAGTTACTTGTTCTCGGATGGGGGAGCACATGGGGCGCAATTCAAGCGGGTGCTCGTAGGCTCCGTGCAGATGGCGTCAATGTCGCCCATGCGCACTTGATGCACTTGAATCCGTTCCCCGCCAACCTTGGCGAGGTGCTCTCGAAGTACTCCAAGGTATTGATTCCTGAGATGAACCTCGGGCAGCTCTCACGCCTAGTGCGCGCTGAGTATTTAGTTGACGCTAAGAGTCTTACAAAGGTCCAGGGTCTCCCATTCCGGGCGGCTGAGATAGAAGCAAAAATGTTGGAGATGATCAATGGCTGATCCAGTAACCCTTTCACGTAAAGATTTCTCGTCCGACCAAGAGGTTCGTTGGTGCCCAGGATGCGGTGATTACTCCGTACTGACCGCAGTTCAACTACTGCTGCCCGATCTTGGTGTGCTCCCTGAGAATCAGGTATTCGTGAGCGGCATTGGCTGCTCAAGCAGGTTCCCGTACTACATGAATACATACGGCGTGCATAGCATCCACGGACGCGCACCCGCATTTGCTACAGGTATTGCAGCGGCCCGCCCTGACCTAAATGTTTGGGTAGTCACCGGCGATGGTGATGGGTTGTCGATCGGTGGTAACCACCTAATTCATGCCCTCAGGCGCAACATCAACATCACAATTCTGATGTTCAACAACCAGATCTACGGACTTACGAAGGGCCAGTACTCACCCACCAGTGAGGTCGGGAAAGTAACGAAGTCGACGCCGTTCGGATCGATCGATCATCCATTCAATCCAATCTCCGTTGCTCTAGGTGCCGAGGCATCATTTGTGGCACGAACCCACGACATGGATCGCAAACACATGACAGAGGTGTTCCGTCGCGCTAACGCGCACCAGGGAGCATCGTTTGTAGAGATCTACCAAAACTGCAACGTCTTCAACGACGGCGCCTTCGATGCCGTTGTCGCAAAAGATCAACGTGCGGATATGTTGATTGACCTGCACCACGGCGAGAAAATTATCTTCGGCGCCGATGGGGAGCACGGTGTCATGCTCGACGAGTTTGGAGAGGCGCACGTCGTTTCTGTCGCAGATGTTGGGATCGAGAAGATCTTGGTCCACGATGAGCAGCGACCAGAGCCGTCACTCGCTTTCGCACTATCTCGACTCGCCGCAGGCCCATATGAGCCGACTCCGGTGGGGGTATTTAGAGCGATTCAACGACCTTCGTATGAGACTGAGCTCAGCCGCCAGTTGGCCGCAGCGCAGGAGCGCGGTGGAGCTCCGGACCTTGATGAGTTGCTCGGTTCGGGCAACGTCTGGGAAGTCGTTTAGAACTCAACCTCTGAGACGACCGTTCTGAGACGCAAGTTCTGAGAATGGCTTCGTATAAGGAGTGCTGTCTCTAAGAAGCGCTGTCTAAGAGTCTGAATACCATTCCGGTTCGTGGCTTGGGCCAGAAGAAGGTGGTCTTCTCTGGCATCCGTACGCCTGCTTGACCTGCATCGCGAATTGTCGCGACGCTGACCGGTGCGAGAATTATTGCTGCTGCGGCGCCACCATTTGCCACAATCTCAGCGCAGTCTTCAGCGTCGTTTCGGTATGTAAGGGCGGCCTCGCCAAGTAGTGGTCCAATTAGAGTCTCGAAATGCGCGGATGCCACGTTGTGGAGCGAATCTGGGAGCGATCTACAGGCTTCATCTAGAGCTTTGGTGTCCGGGATGAGAAGGAAAAGTCGGTCTGGTAGTACCAGGCCAATAGCGTCTTCGATCCCGACGGCATCGTGGAGTGCTGCAATTCCCTCCGCTGTGTGTGGTCCTGCGTCTCGAACTTCACAGGTCTGCGCGACTAGTTCGAGAAAATTGCTAGGAACCTCACTTAGCAGTCGATGAATTGCGTGGACAACTAATTGCTTCTCCTCTAATTCGACAACGAAGCAAAGAATTGCATCTGAGCCCGGATCGTTTGATCCCTGCTCTGCGCGATAAGCGAGTGCAGTCTCAAATCGATGGTGCCCATCGGCGAGTACAAGCGGCCCACCGGCGAGAGTATCTATTACTGCCTTCACTCCGGCAGGGTCGGTGAGTGCCCAGACGGCATGGTGCACGCCGAACTCGTCGGTGCACTCTGCAAGAGGCGCGGCTTTGGTTGCCGCGTCGAGCGAGTCTGTCAACCCGACTGTCGTGCAGAGACCCCAGATTGGATCAAGGTTTGCTCTCGTAGCTCGCAGAATCTCAAGCCGATCGGATTTAGCTTTTGGGAGTGTCCTCTCGTGGGGGAGGACCTCTCCGGTGCCGATGTGCTCCGGGAGACTCAATGCTCCGAGCACCCCTGTAGTGGTGCGCGCTGCACCATGCCTCTCTTTGAAGCTCATTCGGTAGACATAGAAAGCCGGTTCGTCGTCGAGGCCTAATACATCGCTTGAGCTCCATTCTGAGAGGAGCCGAGCAGCAACGGAGTATGGGTTGGAGTCACTGGCATCGCCCTCAGGAAGGATTAGGCGTACCGCGTTGAACTGGTCCCGTTGCGCTAGGGCTCTGTGCTGGCTCGGGTCAATTACGTCATACGGAGGCGCAGTTACTGAATCGAGTACTCCGCCGCTGGTATAACGCAGGCCGCGGAACGGGAGAAATTCTGGCACGGTTATTGATTCCTAGTGAGAGGGATTTGTTGAGGTCTCTCGAATCATCGCACATCACTATCAGGGTGCCCCTCAACGCCCGACCAAAATCTTCAGGGCCTGAACGCCGCTCCCTAGTCGTCAGGTGGCTCTAGGGGTCTCCACTCTCGTTCGGGCCCTGAGTGTGGAGGCAGTTTGGGTGGACCCCAATCGTCTAACCCGGATTGGTCAAAAACTACGGGTGAACTCGGTGGCATGTAGTTCGGTGCCGACGGGGCAGGGTTTGGATGGGGCTTCAAGGGGCGGCGCTTCACTGGGGTTGTTGTGCCTGATCGACCTGCAACTACAGGTAGTGGCTTTAGGTGCGATCGCAGTAAGAGTGCAACAAAAGCTCCGAATAAGAATCCTCCCACATGGGCTGCCCAGGCGACTCCACTATTCGGGTCGATTGCAAACTGCATTAGGAACCAGAGTCCGAGTACTACCGCTGCAGGTATATAGACCACGAGAATCACAAACATCGGCCACCAAGTGAGGATTCGAGCACGGGGGAATAGGACTAAATAGGCCCCCATAACTCCTGCGATTGCGCCGGACGCCCCAACTATGGGAAGCGTCGAGCCCGGCTCAACAAGAACTTGTGCGATGGTCGCGACTATCCCTGCCGCAGCGAAGAAAACTAGGAAGCCAACTTTGCCGAAGCGCTCTTCAATATTGTTGCCGAATACCCAGAGGAAGAGCATGTTCCCTAAAAGATGCAGCCAGGAGCCATGCAGGAACATCGAGGTAAGCATCGCTAGCCAGATGTTCTTGGCACTAGCTAACGGCCTCTCCCCATAGGTCTCGCCCCCCACAGTGACTCGAGTGCGGCCACACACACCGCTAACTAATTCCGCTTCGCTCAGCGGAGCATGATCGCGAATCTCGCATGGAATAACAGCGTGCTCGTAGCTAAAGACGAAGTCTTTGGTCGCCTCATGCGGCTGGATTAGTGCGAATACGAAGATATTGATGGCGATCAGGAGAACCGTCAATATCGGGAATTGTCCGCTCGGATTGTCGTCGTGCAAGGGAATGGCCACTGCAAAAGAGAGTAATCCGCCTGCGGGACAAGAACATCGGACGAGCAAGTGCTCGGGTAGGCTCTAGCCAGAACCTCAAATGTCTCAGATCGTGCGGAAATCAGGCCCATACAGGTGATTCTCGTATATGAAGAGACATGGAGGATTAAGACACACAAGTCAATATAGGAGGATCGAAATGGCTCAGAGACCAGATCTCACACGTTTCATCGATGCCGGTGCAGGATTTGTTTCATTGACTCGCGGTCAGGCGCAGGCGAGCGCCCGCGATTTGGTAGCTCAGGGGCTTCTTGCCCAGAATCAGGTTCAATCATTCGTCGACGGGATACTCGAGGAGAGTCGTCGTCGGCGCGATGCTGCGATCTCCACGGTACGCACTGAGGTTGGGCGTCAGGTCAAGTTGCTTGGGCTCATCACGAAGGACGACCTCGCTGCGTCGGAGCGACGCCTGCGTAAAGAGTTGGGCGCCAAATCGTCGACTAAAGGCACCGGAGCAAAGAAGGCGGCAACTAAGAAGGCGCCCGTAAAGAAGACGCCCGCTAAGAAGACGCCCGTAACTAAGACCGCTGCAAAGAAGACCGCTGCAAAGAAGAAGGCCGCAACTAAGAAGGCTCCTGCGAAGAGGAGTGCATGAGTCCTCTCTGCCCGCGAGCCTTTTGTGCCTGCCAGTCACTCTGGTCAAGCGTTTGTTGTTTAGCCGCATCGAACCCAACCCATTCATAGGATCATCAATGCGACGTCGCCTAGATGCTGAGCTCGTACGGAGGGGACTCTCTCCGAGTCGAGCGCGCGCTGTCGAGTCCATTGAGGCAGGCCAGGTAACTGTCGGAGGAGCACCTGCCAACACTGCTTCAAGGCAAGTAGGGAGCGATGAACCGATTTTTGTGGAGTCGCCTCCGGCCAGATTTGTGTCGCGCGGTGGAGAGAAACTCGACGCTGCGCTCGAGAAGTTCGGGATCAATGTTGAGGGCCGCAGAGCACTAGATGCGGGAGCCTCAACAGGAGGATTCACAGACTGCCTCTTGCAGCGCGGGGCCTCATCTGTCATCGCTGTTGATGTCGGGCGCGCCCAGCTGGCGTGGTCTCTCAGAACGGATGAGCGAGTAACAGTTATGGAGCGTGTCAACGTTCGCAGCCTGGCCCCAGAGACGGTAGGAGGAGAGGTCGATCTCCTTGTTGCGGATCTTTCTTTCATCTCTCTGCGCACAGTCGCACCAGCTCTCTCGGCTTTGACGACCGAGGGCGCCGAACTGATCCTTCTGGTGAAGCCACAGTTTGAGGCAGGGCGCGACCGCATCGGTAAGGGCGGCATCGTGCGCGATAAATCGGTTCACCGGGCAGTATTGAGCGAAGTAGTCGAGGGGCTCGCGTCCAACGGGCTCGGAGTCTGTGCAATTACCGCCTCCCCTCTCCGTGGTGCCGACGGAAATGTTGAGTTTCTAGTCTTGGTTCGTCATTGCGAACCTTCGATCACTCATTCAGAGCTTGATGCCGTCGTAGCGGAGGTACACGCATGAAACGCCCAATTGTTGTTGGGTTGCTTCCGCACTCTGAGCGGCCTGAAGCACAGCTTTTGGCTGCTGAGGCTTCTAAACACTTAGTTGAGCTCGGGGCAGTAGTGAGAGTGCTCGAGTCTGACGCACCTGAACTCTCTGATTTCCATGTTGATGCGTCTTCGTTTACTGAGGGCTTAGACATTGCAGTCTCTCTTGGCGGCGATGGAACAATGCTTAGGGCTGTAGACCTAGTGAGTTCCGCTGGTGTGCCGGTGCTTGGGGTAAATGTTGGACAACTCGGGTACTTGGCCGAGGTGGAGCCTGCATCGATCGCCACAGCACTAAAACGGGTTGTCGCCGGCGACTACACCGTTGACGAGAGGATGATGCTCTCTGTCGAGGTCGAGGGCTCAACGTTCTCAGGTTCTTGGCGGGCACTAAACGAGGCGGTATTGGAGAAGTCCCATGCCGGGCGCATAGTTCGCCTTGATGTCTCAATTAACGGAACTTTCTTCACTACCTACGCAGCGGACGGGGTCATAGTGGCTACCCCCACCGGCTCAACGGCATACTCCTTCTCGGCGCGTGGCCCGATTGTCTCGCCTCTCCACAACTGCATGGTGCTCACACCTGTCTCACCTCACATGCTCTTCGATCGAGCGCTTGTGCTTGACCCGAGCGAAGAGGTCCGTTTCGATCTAAAAGGAACGCTCTCGGCAGTGCTTACGCTCGATGGTCGAGAGATTGGCCTTCTCGATGCGGATTCCTCTGTTCGTTGCACCGGAGCGGCGCACCCTGCATTGATAGCAACTTTTGGCCCTCGAGATTTCCATCAAGTGCTTAAGGCAAAGTTTGGGTTAGCCGACCGATGAGCCGTTCAATCGCTGGTGCCTCATTACTCGAACTTCGAGTTACTGACCTAGGAATAATTGAGGAACTCTCTGTTCTCCTTGAGCGAGGCCTCACCGTGGTTTCCGGCGAGACAGGAGCGGGCAAGACCTTGGTTATGACAGCGCTTGCGCTACTCGGCGGGGCGCGTGCGGATTCATCAATGGTGCGTGCTGGGGCCTCCGAGGCGCGAATCGAAGGACGCTTCTTCGACCCTGCAATTGAGGACGAGATCGTGCTTGTGCGAGTCGTTCCCTTAGACGGACGGAGCCGTGCTTATGTCAACGGAGGATTGGTAACGATCGGGGAACTCTCAGAGCGTTGCGGATCACTCGTTGACCTGCATGGTCAGCACTCGCACCAGTCGCTGCTTGACCCTGCAATTCAGACAAATTTGCTGGATCGATTCAGCGGCGACCCAGCTAGCCGTGCTCTAGCTGACTACAGATCGGCACGCTCAAAACTCAGCGAGGCTCAACGGAAGTTAGACGATTTAGGTGGGGATGAGCGTGCGCGTGCGCGCGAAATGGATCTTCTAAAATTCCAGATCGATGAGCTTGTTTCAGCATCTCTAAGCGACCCTGACGA
>CAFBPF010000026.1_pt1 | contig 9795 bp, 5 predicted proteins | sample 7269651 | NCBI WGS metagenome assembly CAFBPF01 (sample SAMEA6814137, study PRJEB35770) | freshwater metagenome | biome: Freshwater; feature: Freshwater reservoir; material: water | place: Czech Republic | collected 2017-06-27 | depth 30m m
CTTCTTCCCCGAGCTCAGCGATGAGCGAATCGAGAGCTCTCTCGCTCTAGTGCACTCGCGTTTCTCAACCAACACATTTCCATCTTGGCCACTTGCTCACCCCTATCGATTTGTTGCACATAACGGTGAGATCAACACGCTTAAAGGGAATAGAAACTGGATGCGCGCACGTGAGGCTCTTCTCGCCTCGGACCTCCTGCCGGGAGACCTAGACCGCATCTTCCCGATCTGTGATCCGCTCGGCTCTGACTCTGCCTCATTCGATGAAGTTCTTGAGCTGCTCCACCTCGGCGGCAGGTCGCTTCCACACGCCGTGTTGATGATGATTCCAGAGGCGTGGGAGAACCACGAGTCGATGAGCGCAGAGAAGCGGGCCTTCTATCGTTTTCACTCCTCTGTTATGGAGCCATGGGACGGCCCAGCTGATATCGCATTTACTGATGGAACTGTTATTGGTGCAGTGCTTGATCGCAATGGGTTACGTCCTTCGCGCATCTGGGTCACCGATGACGGACTCGTCGTTATGGCGTCTGAGGTCGGGGTGCTTGACATAGATCCAGCGCGAATCGTGATGAAGCGACGCCTAGAGCCAGGGCGAATGTTCCTTGTAGATACTGCTCAGGGCCGCATAATCGAGGATGAAGAGATCAAGGCCGGACTAGCTGGCGATCAGCCCTACGCGGATTGGCTTGACGCAGGCCTTGTTCACTTAGATGACGTTCCTTCGCGAGTGGCGCTCAGCCCGGTCCACGCGAATTCTGTCCAGCAGCAGCGACTATTTGGCTATACCCAAGAAGAGATGCGATTGCTCGTAGCGCCAATGGCGCGTACCGGTGCAGAGGCACTGGGCTCAATGGGTACTGACACGCCGATAGCAGTCCTATCGAATCGTGCGCGCCCCTTGTACGACTACTTCCAGCAGCTATTCGCACAAGTAACCAATCCACCGCTCGATGCAATCCGCGAGGAGCTGGTTACCTCTATTGGCTCGACAGTAGGTCCAGAGTCCAACCTGCTCTCTCCCGGCCCCGAGTCGTGCCGACAGATTGTGCTTCCGCACCCGATTATCGACAACGACGATCTAGCGAAACTGCGTTACATAGATGAAGAGGGTGGGGTCGAGGGGTTCAAGCCCGTCACTATCGACATCCTCTATCCGGTTGCGGGAGGAGGTGCTGCTCTCGGCGAGGCGATTGAGAATGTGCGTCGAATGGCGAGTGATGCAATTGCAGGTGGAGCGAACCTCGTAATCCTCTCCGACCGATATGCAGATAAGGACTTAGCTCCGATACCAGCGCTCCTTGCAACCTCTGCGGTGCATCACCATCTCATTCGAGAGAAGACCCGCACGCGAGTGGGCCTAATCGTTGAGACCGGTGACGCGCGTGAGGTGCATCACCTTGCGCTGCTCATCGGGTTTGGTGCTGCAGCAGTTAACCCATACCTCGTATTCGATGCACTACGCGACCTCATTACAGATGGGCATCTTCTCCTCACTCCCCGAAAGGCCTCCAAGCAGTATGTAAAGGCGGCTGGCAAGGGAATTCTAAAGATCATGTCCAAGATGGGGATCTCAACCGTTGCTTCATATACAGGAGCGCAGGTCTTCGAGGCAATAGGGATTAGCGATTCAGTGATTGACGAATACTTCACTGGAACCACTAGCCGCCTCGGTGGAATTGATCTGGATGTAATCGCAGCAGAGGTGGCTCAGCGCCATGCCTCGGCATACCCTGCGCGGCCTGAGGAGCGTGCGCACCGAACCCTTGAGGTAGGCGGCGAGTACCAGTGGCGCCGTGAAGGCGAGTACCACCTCTTCAATCCAGAGACGGTCTTCAAACTTCAGCACGCGACTCGAACAGGGCGTTTTGATGTATTCAAGGAGTACACGCGTCTAGTTGATGATCAGTCTGAGCGTTTGGCGACACTTCGCGGGCTCTTTAGTTTTAAGGACGGAGTTCGTGCCCCAATCTCGATTGATGAGGTTGAGCCGGTCTCAGAGATAGTGAAGCGTTTCTCCACTGGTGCAATGTCTTATGGGTCGATCTCGGCCGAGGCGCACGAGACTATGGCGATCGCTATGAACCGTCTTGGAGCAAAGTCCAATACAGGTGAGGGCGGAGAAGACGCCGATCGCTTTACGCCCGACGCGAATGGCGATCTGCGCCGCTCTGCTATCAAACAGGTTGCATCTGGCCGCTTCGGTGTTACGAGCGAGTACTTAGTAAACGCTGACGACATTCAGATCAAGATGGCTCAAGGCGCAAAGCCTGGGGAGGGCGGTCAGCTTCCAGGGCACAAGGTATACCCATGGATAGCCAAGACTCGCCACTCAACCGCTGGTGTTGGTCTGATCTCGCCGCCTCCGCACCACGACATTTACTCAATTGAGGATCTCGCTCAGTTAATCCACGACCTAAAGAACGCGAACCCGATAGCGCGTGTTCACGTAAAGCTCGTGGCCGAGGTTGGGGTTGGTACCGTCGCCGCTGGTGTAGCAAAGGCTCATGCCGATGTTGTGCTGATCTCAGGTCATGACGGTGGAACAGGAGCCTCGCCGCTTACCTCGGTTAAGCACGCAGGTGGCCCATGGGAACTCGGCCTTGCCGAGACTCAGCAGACGCTGCTTCTCAATGGTCTTAGAGATCGCATCGTTGTGCAGACTGACGGGCAGCTAAAGACCGGTCGTGACGTAATTATTGCTGCGCTTCTCGGTGCCGAGGAGTTCGGGTTTGCTACAGCGCCTCTAGTTGTTAGCGGCTGCATCATGATGCGCGTCTGCCACCTCGATACATGCCCAGTTGGCGTTGCAACCCAGAACCCAGAACTTCGAAAGAAGTACACAGGCAAGCCTGAGTTTGTAGTGAATTTCTTCGAGTTCATCGGCGAGGAGGTACGTGCACTCCTCGCAGAGCTTGGATTCCGCAGTATCGCCGAGGCCGTAGGCCATGCTGAGGTGCTAGATACTCAGAGAGCAATCGACCACTGGAAAGCATCGGGCCTAGACCTATCGCCGATTCTCTACGTTCCAGAGTTTGATGAAACAACGCAGGATCGACTCTGCACCAAGACTCAGGATCACGGACTCGATAGAGCCCTCGACATGTCGCTAATCCAGCAAGCATCTAGCGCTTTAGAGACAGGGGCGCCGCTGCGCTTCTCGTCAGAGGTGCGCAACATCAACCGCACGGTCGGGACCATGCTGGGCTCGGAGCTCACTCGTCGTTATGGCTCTCAAGGATTGCCAGACGGAACGATCAGCATTGACTTTACCGGCTCCGCAGGTCAATCCTTCGGGGCGTTCCTGCCACGCGGTATCACGCTTCGCCTAGAAGGGGATGCGAACGACTACGTAGGCAAGGGTCTATCTGGTGGACGCGTTGTAATACGCCCAGCAGCATCGAGTGCTTTTGTCGCCGAGGAGAACATCATTGCTGGCAATGTCATTCTCTACGGAGCAACTAGCGGCGAGGCATACCTGCGCGGCATTGTCGGGGAGCGCTTCTGCGTGCGCAACTCCGGAGCTACTGCGGTGGTTGAGGGTGTCGGCGATCACGCGTGCGAGTACATGACCGGTGGAAGAGTTGTGGTTCTAGGCAGAACTGGTCGCAACTTTGGAGCTGGAATGTCTGGCGGGATTGCGTTCGTCCATGACTCTGACGGCGATTTCTATACACGCCTAAATCGCGAGATGGTTGACCTTGATGTTCTCGAGGAAGACGATAAAGAGTGGCTGCGCGAGACAATTGCAATGCACCTAGAGGAGACAGGATCTGCGTTAGCGCAGCGAATCCTTGGTGACTGGCACTCTCAGGTTGGGCATTTTGTAAAGGTGATGCCTCAGGACTACAAACGAGTGCTCGATGCGGCGCGAACCGCTGAAGAGCGTGGACTCACGGTCGAGGAAGCCATCATGGCTGCCTCGCGTGTATGAGCGGACGGAACTGATATGGGTGAAGTAACAGGTTTTATGAAGTACGACCGAGAGGGGCCCAAGCGGCGCCCTGTCGAGCTTCGTTTAAAGGATTGGCGAGAGGTCTACGAGCCATTTGCCGTCTCTGACTTGAAGGAGCAGGCAGCACGCTGCATGGACTGCGGTATTCCGTTCTGCCATAACGGCTGCCCCCTTGGGAACTTGATCCCTGAGTGGAACGATCTTGTATATAGAGATGATTGGCGCGAGGCAATCGATCGACTTCATGCCACGAATAACTTCCCGGAGTTCACCGGACGCCTCTGCCCAGCGCCTTGTGAGTCTGCATGTGTTCTCGGCATTAATGAAGATGCAGTGAGCATCAAACAGGTTGAGGTAACAATTATTGAGCGCGCCTGGGATGAAGGCTGGATAGAGCCAGTCATCTCAACTACTAAGACAGGCAAGAAGGTCTGCGTAGTTGGTTCGGGTCCGGCCGGACTCGCCGTGGCTCAGCAACTCACGCGTGCAGGGCACAGCGTCGTGGTATTCGAGCGTGCGGATCGCATCGGTGGCCTCATGCGCTACGGCATCCCCGAGTTCAAAATGGAGAAGCGATTCCTAGACCGTCGCCTAGAGCAGATGAAGGCCGAGGGAACAGATTTTCGGGTGAATTCAAATGTCGGGGAGAACATCTCCGTTGAGTCACTGAAATCTGATTTTGATGCCATTGTGCTTGCGGGTGGCTCCACAATCGCGCGTGACCTCCCAATTCCAGGGCGCGAGCTAAGCGGAGTAATGCAGGCAATGGAGTTCTTGCCGCCAGCGAATCGCGTTCAGGCTGGCGATATGGATGAGCACCCTGTATCTGCCAAGGGCAAGCATGTTGTGATAATCGGTGGTGGCGACACGGGTGCAGACTGCCTCGGTACTTCACATCGACACGGCGCAGCATCGGTCCATCAGTTCGAGATCATGCCTAGACCTCCAGATGAGCGCGCTGAGAGCACTCCGTGGCCGCAGTGGCCGCTAATGATGCGCACCTCTTCAGCTCACGAAGAGGGAGGGGAGCGCGTCTTCTCTGTGAACACTGAGTGTTTCATTGGCGACGAGAACGGCAATGTAACTGCACTGCGCGCACATGAAGTTGAGCAGAAGTTTACCGATGGGCGGATGTCATTCGAGAAGGTCGAGGGCAGCGATTTTGAGTTGCCCTGCGATCTCGCACTTCTAGCTCTTGGATTCACCGGCCCGCAGAGCACAGGGATGCTTGAGCAGTTTGGTGTCTCACTCGACCCACGCGGAAACGTTGCTCGTAACAGCGACTGGGCCACAAATGTCGATGGCGTATTCGTCTGTGGAGACATGGGGCGCGGGCAGAGCCTTATCGTCTGGGCAATCGCCGAGGGGCGTTCATGCGCAGCATCGGTTGATACTTGGCTGGTGGGCGAGAGCGACCTGCCTGCCCCGCTGAGTATCTGACGCAGCATGGCGCAGCGGGTTCCTATCGAGCCTGAACCATCGAGGTGGACGATGCCTGATCCGCGCTCGCCTGCCCTCGACGAGGTTGTTGGCTACGGCGCTGATCTAGATGCTGGGACGCTGCTTGATGCGTACCGCGCGGGGCTATTCCCAATGCGGGTGGGACGCGACAAAATTCTCGCCTGGTTTTCTCCGGATCCTCGCTCTGTGATCCCGCTCGGTGGGCTGCATATAAGCCGGACACTGCAGCGATCCCTCCGTAAATTTGAGATCAGGATCGATACAGATTTTACGGGAGTAATGCGAGCCTGCGCCGAGAACCGAGACGATGGCAACTGGATCGATGACGATTTTGTATCCGCCTACGAACGCCTCTTCGAGCTTGGATGGGCTCACTCTATTGAGGTCTGGCAGGGGAGCGACCTTGTTGGTGGTCTCTACGGAGTCTCAATCGGCGGTCTATTCGCAGGGGAGTCAATGTTCCATCGCGTCACGGACGCCTCAAAGGCTGCAATGGTCGCGACCGAGGAGCGGCTAAGGGCAGGTGGAGGCATCCTCTTCGATGTTCAATGGAGTACTCCCCATCTGGAGTCCATGGGTGTAGTCGAGATCGATAGAGACGATTACTTACGCAGACTCGAGAGCGCTATCAACGCTCCAGTTGTCTACTGGGAGTAGCAACCCTACGAAGCGCTTGCCCGGTCTCTGGCAAGCTCATCGAGGAGTTCATACTCTTCGCCCGTGTCTGTGAAGTCCTCAAACTGGATCACGCCAATCTCGGTGAACTTCTCTCGAAGCCAACCATCTCCAGCATCGAGCAGGCCGAGCTTCTTGCAGTTCGGAACAATCTTGGAGAACAGGGCAGCCTGGAATGGGTTCGTTCCCTGTGCACGTACTTTGAAGAGCATCTCGGTATAAGCGCGTTTGCTGATACCCATCTTCTCCCAGACGGCATGCATCATCAGGCGGTCGCGCATGCGAATGGCAGCCTCAAATGCAAACTCTTGGCGCTCGCGAATCTCTTTGCCATCGAGCTGCTGGTAGTACTCCTGTAGCGAGAGCACTCCGAACGCAACGTGGCGTGCTTCATCGGACATAACGTAACGCAGGAGTTTCTTAAGCAAAGGCTCCTCGGTAATTTGGTGCATGAATCCAAATGCAGCGAGGGCAAGACCCTCGATCATGATCTGCATGCCCATGTAAGTGATATCCCATCGTGGGTCGCCGAGGACATCATCGATGAGCATCTGTAGATTCGCGTTTACTGGGTATGAGCCACCCAGTTTTGTATCAAGGTATTTTGCGAAAACCTCAACGTGACGAGCCTCGTCCATTACCTGCGCCGCCGCGTAGTACTTGGCATCAATCCACGGAGTCGTAACAACAATCTTTGCGGTGCAGACGAGTGCGCCCTGCTCGCCATGTAGGAACTGACTCATGCGCCAGTTAAATGCCTCTATCTCAAACTCGGTCCATTCCTTGGGTCCCCAGAGGCGTACAGGTGAGTCGTCGAGTGACACCATCATGCGGCGGAACTGCTCTACTGCGCCAGACATCTCGCTAGCGACCTTCTCAACATCAACATCTGTTGACCAGTCAAGATCTGTCTCGCCATTCCACATTGAGTCTTTTGCTTTTTCGTAGAGCTTGGAGAGTCCAGGGCGGGTGCGCTCGTAATCCCAGGTGAATACAGCATCTCCGCGGGTGACCGTCGCGTGGGATATTTGGCCAAAGTCAGTCTCGTCATCGCGCAGAATCGACTCGATGTCGTTTACGTCGTCACGCCCCAAGAACCGTCGCTCTGGAATGGGCTCATTTCCTGCGTCGCTACTGGTCTGGCTGCTGGTCGTGGTCAAGGTCCGCTCCTCGGTAAGTGAGATCCAAAGATTAGCCACTTGGCGGGTACTCGCCGCCGAGCAGGCCTCGTGACTAGGGGCACAAACTCCCCAAATGCCTCTGAGGTCGGCCGAGATTCACTGTGGGGGTTTATGGCTGGTTCTAATGGCTGGGATTCTTGGCTTCTAGGCCCGGAGAGAGGTCTCGGCAATAGCGAGGCCCCGACATGGCCGGTCGAGGTCTGTAACCGGTAGCGTCTAGCCCCGTGGCTAAAGCAAAGGTTCTCCATAATCCAGCATGTGGAACCTCTCGCCGCCTCCTCGCTGATCTTGCCGATCGGGGAGTTGAGGTGGAGGTAATTGAGTACCTCAAGACCCCTCTCGATGCTTCTCAATTGAAGGCGCTGCTATCCCAACTTGATGGCGATCTATCCGAACTCGTGCGAAAAGATAAACGGTTCGGCGAACTAGGGCTTGATAAGAACGACTATTTGTCAGCGGCCTCCATCTCAGAACTCTTGCTCCAATACCCTGAGCTCATGCAGCGGCCCATTCTGCGAGTAGGGAGCAAGGCAGTAATAGCGCGCCCGATCGAGCGAGGAATTGAGTTGCTAGGCCTATAAACCGAGTTTCTAAGTCGAGTTGATAAACCGAGCTGGTAAACCGAATTGGGTATCCGCGGGAATGTGATTCAATTTTAATTTCACGAATTCAAAAGTTCAATAAAGCACCAACGATTAATAGGGAGATTTACAGATGAGTGCACCTACGCCGGATGTAGTGCGGAGCGAAGTTCGGGCATGGCTCGCCGAGAACTGGAGCGAGGATCTAAGCGTCTCCGAGTGGTGGAGCCGTCTGGCTCTCTCCGGCTACGCAGCCCCAACCTTCCCAGTTGAGGATTTTGGTAAGGGCTATCACCGAGGCCTTGCCAATATTGTGAGCGAAGAGATCGCCAATGCTGGCGCAATCGGACCCCCCGCAGGACTTGGGTATCTACTTACCGCCCCAACAATCGTCGCTCATGGAACGAGAGAGCAGAAGGACGATTGGTTGCTGCGCATTCTCGATGGACGAGACGCTTGGTGCCAGCTATTTAGTGAGCCTGGCGCTGGCTCAGACCTTGCCGGAATGCAGTGCAAAGCAACAAAGGATGGCGATGAGTGGATCATCGAGGGCCAGAAGGTATGGACCTCGACAGCACAGCTAACCAACTTGGGCATGCTGCTTGCGCGCACCGATCCAGATGCTCCAAAGCACGCTGGTATTACCTACTTCCGATTTGAGATGGATCAGCCCGGAGTGACCATTCGTCCGCTCCGCGAGATGACGGGGCGCGCACTCTTCAACGAGGTGTTCATTGATGGAGCGCGCGTTCGCGACGCCGACATCCTTGGTGGCCTCAATAACGGCTGGGCGGTTGCGAATACCACTCTTGCAGCAGAGCGAGCAGGTCTTGGTAGCGGTGGTAGCGGTGCAGCGGGCGGGGCATTCCCAGGGCCTATCTCTGGGAATCTCGAGACACCTGTAACTAAGCACTTAGGTCAGACGCGCGGCGGGGGCGGCGGTGGCGGAGGCGGCGGCCGCGGTGGTCTCGCTGGTCAGTTGATTGGGATTGCGAAGGAGAAGTCCAAGAACTCGGACACAGTCGTTCGTCAGGGTCTTGCCCAGCTCTGGATTCTTCAGCAGATCGGTAGGTATACCTCGCTTCGGATGCGCGGCCGCGGAGTATCGATTGGCCTGCCCAACGTTGCAAAATTGATGATGTCAGAGATGCTTCGTCTGCACCGCGATGTAGCAACAAGCATCATGGGGCCAGACATGATGCTCTACGGAGATGACGCGCCTACCGACGGTGTGGTGCAGGAGCAGGTTCTGTTCTCTCCAGGCCCTGCCATCTACGGAGGAACTGATCAAGTGCAGCGCAACATCATTGGAGAGCGCGCACTTGGGCTCCCCAAAGAGCCTGATCCATTCAAGGGCAAGCCGTTCAAAGAGACCCCAAAGAACGCATAGAGATAACCCCTCGAGATTGCTGGGTTTAAGTAGTGATGGGTTTTAAGTAGTGATGGCTCTTAGATAGTGATGGATCTTGCACTTACACTTCCATCCTTTGTTGCAGGAACTGATCGCGCAATGACACTCGAGTGGTGCCGTCGCATTGATGATGGGCCAATCTCCAGTATTGCTGTAGGTGAGCGGACTGCATTTCATAGTCACGAGATGGTCACTACACTTGCTTTCGCAGCGGCAGCGACTGAGCGCGTGCGGATCATCGCGACCATCGCGGTCTTGCCTACGCACGACACGGTGCGTATTGCTAAGCAGGCTGCAACGATTGATGTGCTCTCAGACGGCAGGTTTACCCTCGGTGTCGGAGTAGGTGGGCGAGAGCAGGATTACGACGCTCTGAGCACGCCCTTCCGTCGACGCTTTGACCGCCTCGATGAGCAGGTTGATCAGATGAAGCGAATCTGGCTAGGCGAGGAGGTTATTGATGGAGTCCCATGTATCGGCCCTGCCCCTGTCCAGCAGGGAGGTCCGCCATTATGGACTGCATCGATGGGA
>CAFBPF010000029.1_pt1 | contig 9701 bp, 8 predicted proteins | sample 7269651 | NCBI WGS metagenome assembly CAFBPF01 (sample SAMEA6814137, study PRJEB35770) | freshwater metagenome | biome: Freshwater; feature: Freshwater reservoir; material: water | place: Czech Republic | collected 2017-06-27 | depth 30m m
CATCGCTCCGGTCTGGAACGAGGAGTGGCAGGAGCGGGTTCAGATGTCCATCGATGACCATGGCAAGCACCGAACCGTGGATGAGATGATTCATCAGCGGATCGGCAACTACGAGGAGTTCTGCGAGTATCAGCGCACGGTCTTCGGGCGAACCGAGGCATGGTTAGAGGGGATCGACCCGGCAATCTTTACGAATGTGCTGATCGAGAGGCCCTTCCCGCCACAGGTCGCGAGTACCTATAGCGCTCGAGTCGCGGGTGACGTCGGCATCACGGTCCTAGATGCCCTTGAGTGCTGGCTTTACCAGCATGGGCTGCGCCACATGGGCGAGATTGAGTTGGCGCGCGGGCTAGTCGGCCTCGGCGGCATGACTAGTTAGGCGACGAACTGGGTTTAGATCTTGGTCTATGCGCAGATCTATGTCTATGTCTATGTCTATGTCTATGTCTATGTCTATGTCTTGAGTCTTGCGGCGCGGAATCTGCATTCCCTAACCTCTTGAGAATATTTGTTGCGCTTCACGCAGCACTTCTACTAGAGCGCGCGTCGTAACGCGAGCGTCGAAGTGCTCCAATACGCGCTTGCGACCCGCTATGCCCATTTCTCGTGATCTAACTGGATCACTAAGTAGTTGCTGAATTCCTTGGAGCAGAGCATCATCATCTGCACCCTCTGGGAGAACTAAGCCGGTCAAGCCATCTACTGCGATCTCTGCACGAGCGGCTACTCCAAGACTGATCGTTGGAACCTCGGCTGCCATTGCTTCGATGAGGGCATACCCAAATGTATCGATCTCAGATGGGAATACGAAGAGGTCGGTGGCTGCGAGGAGAGTGTCAAGGCGGGGGTCCCCTGGGCGAAAATCTTGAAAGACGCGTAGCCCTGGTTGCAGTTTTACGTCGTCTCGTGTCACCAGAGTGAGAGTCGTCTCGGTGCTTAAGTGCCGGCGCCAAATATCTAGAAGGCGGTCTCCCCCTTTGCGGCTCAATCGGGTACCAATGAAAGTGATCTGCGGTAGTGCCTTGGTTATGTGCGGAAGAGCGTCATGCACTGAAATGCCGAAGGGAATAATACGGATACGTGAATCCTCTACGTCGTAGTCGGCCCGTAGAGATTTAGCAGCCCACTCGGATTGAGCAATGACAAGCGTCGCCGATTCGTAGACCCGTTTCTCGAACCGTTTGGTGAGCGCGATGCGAGACTTTGTTCCTTTGCCAACTCGCCGCTCCGGGAGAATCCTCGCACCCTGCTCACCCGTCGAGTCTGTTGCCACTACTGATGGGCGCGTTGCTAGTGCGTTGCTGCTCAATAGCGCGACATTTTGAGAGTAAACGTGCAGTACATCGTAAGGATTTCTCCAGCTACGAAGCCTGCGTTCAACGTGAGCGCTGTTACCTAGCTGAATTCGAAGTGCCTGCAGATCAAAGTCTTCTCGGGCTAGGCCAGGTATCGAGACGGCCCCTAGCCTTCTTACGAACCCGGCATTAGGAACGTCCAGAAATTGTGGGCGCACCTCTGGGTAACCACTTAGTGCTGAGCGGATGGCCATATGCATAGTTGCATGACCCCCCATATTTTCATTTACAAAGAGCGGCCTTATAGGTGCATTCATGGCTTTGCATTCCTTGCAGAATTCAGAATTTGTGAGTAGACAGCCTCGTACTTGCGGGCCATTGAGTCGGCGGAGAACTCGGCGGTGGCGAGTGCCAATCCAGCGCTCCCCATTTCTCTACGCAGAGGCTCATTTGCTAACAGAGAGGCCATTGCGTCGCGTAGAGCTGACGAATCATCTGGAGGTACGACCAATCCAGTGATGCCATGGTTGACCACCTCTGTCACGCTCCCAACATCGCAGGCGACTACTGCTAGCTCTGCAAACATTGCCTCACAAATTGATAGGGGTAGCCCCTCGGCCCTCGATGGGAGAACGAATAGGTCTGCGTCATCAAGAATAGATCGCGCATCATCGCTCCATCCCAGCAGTTTGAAGCGCTCATCAAGGCCGAGCGCAGTTGATCTCTTCTCGAGGTTTGCGCGTTCCGGACCCTCGCCGAGAACGACCGCGTAGACGTTTGGCAACTTGACCAAAGCATCTTGAAGAAGATCTAGGCCCTTCACATGGTCGAGCCTCGCAAGGGTAACGACATTTTTCCTGTCACTAGGGCTAGTGGCCTGTGTAGTGCTCGAGCGCGGAGGTTTGGCTCGCGCCTTGCCTTGGATTGGAACGCCATTGTGGATAGTGCGTATTGAGCCTGGGGGTAGCCCAGCGTCTTGCTCAAGGTTGCGAGCCGATGCAGTACCGACCGCGATATGCGCCGAGAGTGTCTTGCTCGACCATCGCTTTAAAAAGCGTACGCGTTTCGTTGGCAGCGGCATCACGAGTTGCTCAACAGCGACGCTCTTAATGCTGGGAATAGTCGCTGCTGCAAGTATCGCGTAGCGACATGCCCATGGAGTGGAGAGACTCAGGTGGAGGATGTCGCAGTGATCTGCCTTAAGGGCGCGACGTGTGGCTTGCATAGCGCGAAGGTCGCGGACCCCGTTGATGCTCGGGACCAAAATGGTTGATGCATCGCGACGGGCGGACGCGATTCTCCTAATGACAGCCTCGTCCGTCCCCATCACGCTGATCTGGATCCCTGGATCTAGTGCCGCCAGGAGATTTGCGAGCGAGATCTCTGCTCCTCCGACCTGGTCGGAGTCCGTGAACGCGGTGAGTCGCATTCCGTTGAGGTGCATGGGGCTCAAGATTAGCGGTGGAGAGACTCTGGGCGGCGTAGTAGTAAAGATACTTATCGCCCACGGATTCCTAACCACGGCAAACACCCGGTAGCAATTAGGGAACGATTAGGCCCCGAACCCTGAGAGTTGCACTCTGCCTCGGCCTACGATGAAGACATGCCGCAATTGCTAGCCCCAGAGGGCGATAGGTCAGCGCCGCTATCGAATGCGCCGACGATCTCAATCGTGATCGCAGCATTCGAGGCCGAGAAAACTATTGGGGCAACGATCCGATCGGTCATTGCACAGTCACCCTCACCACTCGAGATTGTTGTCTGCGACGATGGGTCGAGCGACGACCTTGCAGGAGCCCTCTCTGAGTTCGGCGAACGTGTGCGACTTCTACGCATTGAGCACGGGGGCGAGGCCAGGGCGAAGAACGCCGCCATCGAAGCCGCTACCGGTGAATTTGTCGCAATTATCGATGCGGACGACCGGTTCCTGCCGGGGAGGCTCGCTGCGGTGCAGCGCGTGCTTATGGAGCGTCCAGATGTGGACCTCGTCACTACCGACGCTGTAATCGAGTTAAATGGGCGCGTTGTCGGGCGCGCCTATAACACTGGAAATCTCTTCGCAGTCAATTCCCAACGTGGCGCGATTCTTGACCACAACTTCGTCTTTGGTCAGGTAGTTGTTAGGAGAGAGACGATGCTGCGTCTCGGTGGGTTTGACCCCGAGATTAGATACACGACCGACTGGGAGTGCTGGATACGACTAATTCTCGATGGTGGGAGAGTCGGATGTATCGATGCGCCACTCGGTGTCTACGTGATGCACGAATCCTCAATGAGTGCGAGCCGCCAAGCGATGTACGACGGCAGGGTTGCAACTTTAAGTAAGACGCTCAAGGACGCTCGGTTATCCAAGATGGAGCGCGCATCAATTGAGTCGAGGATTGCATCTGAGATGCGCCGCTCCAGTCGCGCCGAGATGCGCTCCGCTTTGATCGCAGGTGATAAGCGAGCACGCCAGATTGCTAAAAGTGTTGCTGCTGACTCTGCTCAGCCTCGGCGAGAGCGTTTAAAGGCAGCCTTTACGGTCATCTCTCCAGAGATAGCGGGTTCACGGATGCGTTCGCATGATCGCAATTATTGGGTAGGCGTTGGAGACCAGCGGTTCGAACGCTCAACTAAGTAACTGCTTTTGTTTAGAACTACTTAGGAGCGAACATCCCAGAGGTAAGGAACCGCGATTGCTCCAGCGGTAGCGGCGTTAACGATTGCCTTCTTCCCGTCGCCGATCGGCGCATCAATACGGAACCCAGCAATCTGCATCCAATCCATGAGACTGCCGTAACCATCCTGGGCAATTACATCGCACCAAATCTCATAGAGGCGCGGTCGTAGGGGCAGACTTTCAATACGGCACCTCACCTCGAACTCGCGCCCTACCGACTCAGGGGCAGAGCCGTCGTCGAGCATTGAAATCTCAATGAGCCCACCCGGTCGGCCATCGGTGATTCCGATAACGATATGCGGCTCTTTTAGAGGTTCATCGCTCTCGAATTTGAGCCTTATCTCAAGCCCCTCCTCAGGGGTGAATGAATATCTTTCAGAGCCATCTGCTGCGTGGCAGGTTGCCGAGACTATTCGAACCCGACCATTGTTGTTGACGAGCCGCGTGACGTCCCTGCGGCTCTCCATCTCTTTGATGTAGTGGGCGAGAACGTCTTTGGCTGATCCCTCAATCTGCACTGTTCCCTGATCGAGCATCACGCCACGCGTGCAGAGTGCTTCCATAGCAGGTAGGTGATGGGAGACGAAGATCAGTGTTGTGCCCTCACGCACTAAGCGCGTCATGCGGTCTACGCATTTAGCCTGAAAGTTAATGTCACCAACTGCTAGCGCCTCATCTACAACGAAGACATCAGGCTCAAGATGTGATGCAACTGAGAACCCAAGGCGGAGTTGCATGCCGCTCGAGTAGTACTTGACCTGAGTGTCGATAGCGTCGCCTAATTCGGAGAACTCGACTATCGCATCGAAACGTGAACGGATATCGGAGCGACTCAGTCCAAGGATGCTTCCATATAGCCAAATGTTCTCTCTACCGGTGAGCTCAAAGTGGACCCCCGAGCCCACCTCAATGAGTGCGCCTACGCGGCCCCTGACCCGCAGAACGCCACCGGTAGGCTGTGAGATACGTGAGACCAGACGAAGTGCTGTTGATTTTCCGGCACCGTTTGGCCCGACGAGTGCAAATGCTTCACCCTGAGGCACCTCAAATGAGACATGCTCGAGTGCGAGTTTTCCCCGTGGTGGCTCCTGCTTTCCGCTTGCTCTTTTCATGGCGCGGCGTGGTGCGGAGAGCACTCTGGTACCAAAGTGTTCATATCGCGCACCGCCCTTGCGAAACTGCTTAGAGACATCCTCAAACTTCACTGCGTAGGCCATTAGACGACGTCCGCAAATTCGCGCTCGAGAGACTTAAACCATTTGTAGCCAACGAGAAGCAAGACCAGAGCGCTCGCGGTACTTATTCCGAGGAGTCCCCAATCAGGGGTGGTACCAACTGCGAGAACTCTGCGAAAACCCTCGAGGGGGCCTACGGCAGGGTTTATCAGTGCGTACCAAGGCCTTAGGTTGGGCGAGATGCGCGTTACGGGGTACGCGACGGGACTTGCAAATAATCCAAGTTGCAGAGCGAATGGCAACAGATATCTGAAGTCGCGGTAGTACACATTCATAGCGCCTAGCGGCAGCGACGCAGCTAGGGGAATAATTGCTAGAACAAGGCAGAGCAGAGGTACGAATACGAGAGTCCATGTCAGGTGAGCGCCTGTAAACGGGGTTGCAAGAAGTACGAGTATCAATCCAATCCCTAGGTCCGGGATTACTGAGAGCACTGCTCCAAAAATAGGTGCCTCTCGCGGGAAGTAGACCTTGCGCAATAGGTCGGCATCGTTAACTAGAGCGTTAGCGCCAAACGATATTCCCGAGGCAATGAACTGCCAAGGCACAAGTGCTGAGAGTGCGAATGCTGCGTAACTTGTGCCGCCACCTGAGACTTTGACGACTCGCCCGAAGAACAAGATGAAGATTGTGAGAAACGCAAGCGGCTGAAGAACCGCCCAGCCGACACCGAGAGCTGCCTGCTTGTAGCGAACGCGCACACCTCGGACAGCGAAAGACCAGACAACTTCTTTGTAGAGAACTAACTCGCGCCACGCCGCTAGGAGCGTCGGTCGCTTCTTGCCGTCGAAGACGGACTCAACTGGCGTCTGGGGGGTCGGGGTGGTCATCTGTCCTCGGTCGGGGTAGTGATCTCGCAAGAGTAGGCTCTGCGTGCTGCCTTCTGGACCCTTTTCGCTCATTGATTAGTAGTAATTGAGTGTATTGGTAGCCGGGGTCACACGTAGCCATCACTAGTCATAGGCGCAACTAAAAGTTTGGAATTGCGGTTCCTTCGGGGAGCGGTGTGAAGAGACTCGGGAGTAGACCAAAGAGTGTCGGGAGTAGGCGAGCCAATCCAGGATGAGCACTCCAGAACCGCGCGGCTCCGAATCCTCTGTATCGCCGACGAGTTTCCATGGCCTGAGCGGACTGGGTACCGGATCCGACTCGCAAACGTGCTGCGCGGATTAGGCGAGGTGGGTGTACTTGACCTGATGATCCTGCACCCGGAAAATGGTCAGGATCTCGGTGCTGATGGGGCGGAGCAAGAGTACCGAGCCCCGATAGGAGAGCCGGTCGAGCGCACAGTTGTAGCGCATGTACCCATCCCAAGCGCCTCCTTGCGTGGAGTTATCCCTTGGATCGCGAGTGGATTGCCAAGACGCGTTGCATGGCGTGATTGGTCTGGCGCTAGGTCGGCGGTATCGAAGGAACTAAGCAACGGATATGACTTAATTTGGTGGAGCCACCTAGATGCGTGGGCCGCAATCGGAGAAGTTACGACTCTCCCTTGCATTGTTGACCTTGACAATCTCGAGGATCAGAAGATGCTGACGAGTCGCATGGCGCAAGAGCGCCCACCTCTGCGCGATGTGAAGGCCTCGATTCGACTCGCGTTTGTTAGCGAGTTGGACCGAGTAGATATCAGGCGCTGGCACCGCTCTCAGCGCAGGGCATCTCTGCAGGCTGATGGTGCGATTGTCTGCAGTCAGCAGGATCGCATTGCTCTCGGTGGGGAGAAGACCTACGTAATTGAGAATGGGTATGTGACACCTGAATACCCGGTAGGGCACCCTGAGCGGCAAGTTGATGATAAGGGTGGAGCACTTGTTTTTATAGGTCTTCAAACTTATGAGCCCAACATTGACGGATCGCGTTTTCTCGTGGAGCAAGTGCTCCCAATCCTCCAGGAGTTGCGACCTGAGGTCTCGATCCGCATTGTTGGGCGTGCTGGGCCTGAGGTCTGTGAATTAGCAAGGCCTAACGTCGAAATCGTCGGCGAGGTAGAGAACATCGAGGCAGAATTAGCGAGTGCCGATTTAGCGGTGGTTCCGCTGCGCATTGGGGCTGGCACGCGCATCAAGATCCTCGAGGCCCTTGCACATCGTCTTCCGATTGTCACAACGAGCCTTGGCTGCGAAGGGCTCTCGCTAGTTAGTGGCGTCCATTGCGAGATCGCTGATTCTGCCAAAGCATTCGCAGAGTCATGTGATTTGCTTCTTGGTGATACCGGGAAGCGAATCGAGATAACTGAGGCTGGGGCTGCTCTGCAGATAGAGCACTTTGATTGGGTGAAGATCCGCTCGCGTATCGGAGAATTAGCGCAGACTGTATGCGGAAGGAGTTCAGAGAGGTGAAGAACATATGACAGTGCGAGACAGAATCAAAGATGAACTGAGGCAACTCCCGTATCCTGTGAAACGCCAAGCGCGCCGACTCTCTAGCTGGCGTCGGGGTAGAAGAATTATCGCTCCGGTGAGGTGGGGGACGATGCGTAGAACGCGTCCCTATAGTGCAAGGTGGGGGAGCGATCGTGGTACCGCCATAGATCGCGTTTACCTAGACAGGTTCTTTGAGAGGCACTCAAAAGACATGCACGGCACCGTGCTTGAGGTGCAGGAACCGGTGTTCAGCGCGCGCTACGGAGCAGATATTGCCGAGACTGCAATCCTCGATATAGAGCCTCGAAATATGCTCGCCACAATCGTGGCGGACCTTAACGACCTTGATGTTCTGCCGAGAGAGAGTTTTGACTGCATCGTTGCTCCTCAGACAATTCAGTACCTAACCCAACCGGTAACTGGATTGAAGAACCTCTATGAGTCCCTCAAGCCAGGGGGAGTGCTGCTCATTACTGCTCCGTTTATTCAAAAAATAGATCACAATGGTGAGGGTGCAGATCGCCTGAGGTTCTCTCCGCTCGCATTTAACGAACTCCTTGAGACATCCTGCGATGGTGCCGAGATTGAGGTCGAGAGTTTTGGCAATGTGCTCACTTCAATTGCGTTCTTGATGGGAATCTCGGCGGAGGAGATGAGACCGCAAGATTTTGATGTATTCGATCCGGCTTATCCGATGCTTGTCACTGCCCGAGTTCGACGACCGAGTTGAGAATTATGAGATCAAGATCGCTAGTTCTCATGTACCACCAGATAACTGAGGCTGGAGTTGACCCGAGCGGTCTTGCTGTAAGCCCCAAGAATTTTGCATCTCAATTATCGGTCTTGAAGGAACGCTGTGAAGTTGTTCCGCTTCGCGAACTTCAATTGAGATCAGAGTCGCGCGGTAAGCGCCCTCGGGTAGCGATTACTTTCGACGATGGATACGCCGACAACGGAGAGGTGGGCGCACCCATCTTGGAGGCTGCTGGGCTTCCGGCGAGTTTCTTCATCACCGGCATAGCACTCGATGGTCAAGGTGAATTCTGGTGGGATTCATTAGAGCACCTTCTCCTTGACCTGTCCGATCAGAGTGCACCGCAGGATCCATTTGAAGTAGTAATTGGTGGTCAACGTCTGCGTGTCGATCTTCGTACCCTCGAGGCGCGCCTGCGTGCCCACAAGGCTTTGAATAGGCGTCTACGAATCCGTCGCCCAGAGGAGATAACGCCCGTAATTGAGGCGCTGGCTGCGCATGTCAGTCGTGAAGCTCCAACCTGCGAACGTCATCGTTTAGCGGGGCCAGATGGCGTATTAGCGCTCTCTCGAATCCCCGGTATGACAATTGGATCTCACACAATTAGGCATGCGTTACTCCCAGTCCTCTCTCCAGAGGCCCGTCACCATGAGTTAGAGGAGTCTCGCCGGCTACTTGCTGATGCAATAGGCAAACCAGTTGTCGAGTTTGCCTTCCCTTACGGCGGCGAGGATGCCTTCGATCATGAGAGCGAAGTAGCGGTGCGCGAAGCGGGGTATGTACTCGCGTGCAGAGCAGTCTTTGGCAGAGTGACGCAGCGCACTGACCCATACAAGATCCCTCGCGCTCAGGTCTTCGATAGAGATGAGCAAGAGTTCTCTGCGGACCTTGACTCGTGGTTTAAAGGGCGCGTTCCGTGAGTGATTGGATATATAGAGTGCCAGAGGCTTCAACGGAGCTAATGGAGGTCAATCCCCCAACATTCTCTGTAGTGATAGCTGTATATAACGCAGCAGAGTTCATAGGAGACGCACTTGACTCCTGTTTCGCACAGACCGTTGCTCCACTCGAGATCCTGGTCGTAGACGATGGATCAACCGACGACCTTGATTCTGCGCTTGCTCCATACCTAGAGAAGATTCGTTTGATTCGTCAGCCCAACGGTGGCGAGAGTGTCGCCAAAAACGCAGGAGCAAATGCCGCTACTGGTGATTATGTTCTGTTGCTCGACGCAGATGATGTAGCTCATCCGCAGCGGATTGAGGCGGTTGAGTCGCTCGCCGTGAAGCGACCAGACCTAGCGATTATCACCCATGATGATGCGATGACGCAGGACGGAGTACTCCTCCGTAACTATTTTGGAGACGATCGCATTTTTGTAACTGTTGACCA
>CAFBPF010000030.1_pt1 | contig 9643 bp, 8 predicted proteins | sample 7269651 | NCBI WGS metagenome assembly CAFBPF01 (sample SAMEA6814137, study PRJEB35770) | freshwater metagenome | biome: Freshwater; feature: Freshwater reservoir; material: water | place: Czech Republic | collected 2017-06-27 | depth 30m m
ACGCGCTACGAACTTGAGCTCGCTGCCGGGGTCAAAGTCAATAAGGTCACGGGCCTCAGCCACGATATTGCATATGCAATGGCCAGTGCGGATGTGCGCATCTTGGCGCCGATTCCAGGGCGCTCAGCCATCGGGGTCGAGGTTCCAAATAAGCAACGTCAACTAATTACTCTTGGAGATATCCTCACCTCTGACGAGGCAGCCAAGGCAACGCACCCACTTGAGGTAGGCCTCGGGCGCGATATTGCAGGTACCTCGGTAATGCTCAATCTTGCAACAATGCCTCACCTCCTAATTGCCGGTGCAACGGGTTCTGGAAAATCTTCCTGCATAAACAGCATCATCACTTCGTTGCTGCTGCGCTCTACGCCAGATCAGGTTCGTCTGATTCTTGTAGACCCCAAGCGCGTTGAGCTCGGGCAATACAACGGGCTTCCTCACCTTCTAACAGAGGTAGTTGCAAATCCAAAACGCGCTGCAAATGCACTCGAGTGGTGTGTGCGCGAGATGGAGATGCGCTACGAACTTCTCGCCGAGATCGGGGCTCGAGACATAACTGGCTACAACGCCATGTTCGACCGCGGAGACCTGCCGACAGCCGAGAATCCTGATCCCCTCGGTGGACGCAACTACGACCGACTTCCATTCATCGTCATCGTTATTGACGAGCTCAACGACCTAATGATGGTCGCCGCTCGCGATGTGGAGAACAGCATCTGCCGTATCGCCCAGATGGCGCGCGCAGTTGGAATCCATTTGATCATCGCTACACAGCGTCCATCTGTAGATGTCATCACTGGTGTGATCAAGGCAAATGTTCCGAGCCGTTTGGCGTTCAGTGTTACAAGCATCGCCGACTCACGCGTGATCCTCGATCAAGCAGGTGCCGAGAAACTCATCGGCCAAGGCGACATGCTTGCCGCCCCTGCATCTGGTCGACCAGCACGAGTTCAGGGCTCATGGGTCGATGAAGACTGCGTGCGCAAAGTCGTTGCATTCTGGAAACGTCAGGTCACTGAGGTCCAGTATGTCGAGGGAGTTCAGGGTTCGGAGAACGGTTCCTCAGGGGCAACTGGAGATGCCGAGGATGGCGATGACGAGCTCCTCATGCAGGCCATGGAACTAGTCGTTCGAAGTGGGCTCGGTAGCACGAGCATGCTCCAGCGCAAGCTGCGTGTCGGCTTTGCGAGAGCGGGGCGCCTAATGGACCTACTCGAGAATAAGGGCGTAGTTGGTCCGTCTGAGGGCTCTAAGGCTCGCACTGTGCAGATGACAGTTGAAGAGTTTGAAGAGATGCAGGCACGCGCCTAAATCTTTGCTTCGCAGGTAGTTGTCGCTGCGCACATCGGTAGGATGCGCGTATGGCACAGCGCTTCTTCGTCGAGACCCTTGGTTGCCCGAAGAACGCCGTCGACTCAGACAAGGTAACTGCAACACTTCTTGCTGATGGCTTAGTTGCCGCGCAGAGCCCTGAAGAGGCCGATCTAGTTGTAGTCAACACCTGTGCGTTTATCGAAGCGGCTCGCCAGGAGTCCATCGACACTGTTCTTGCGCTCTCAGATCGGCGCCGCGACGGAGCACGAATCGTTGTCACTGGCTGTATGGCTGAACGTTACGGTGACGAACTCGCGGAGGCTCTCCCTGAGGTTGATGCAGTCGTAGGTTTCGCAGGCGAAGGAGATCTGGCATCGGTATTGCTTGGTCGACCATCCGGCGGGGTGAGGGATCTACTCGATCTTCCTCGACCTGCTCCGCGCGCGCCTTGGGCATATGTGAAGATTGCGGAAGGCTGTGACCGGGCCTGTGCCTTCTGCGCTATTCCTTCCTTTCGTGGAGCACAGAGATCGCGCACACCAGAGTCGATTTTTTTGGAGTCCAAGGCGTTGGTCGAGGGGGGTGCATACGAGTTAGTCCTCGTAGCGCAGGACCTCGCATCGTATGGGCGCGACACCGGGAATCCTGGGGCACTTGCGCCCCTTCTTCGAGAGCTTGATCTACTTAGGGCAGATGGGCTTCAGCGCGTCAGACTCCTATATCTCTACCCCTCTGAGGTTAGAGACCCACTAATTTCTACGATGCTTGAGCTCGAGTCGGTGGTTCCCTATTTCGACCTTTCACTTCAACATGCATCCGCTCCATTGCTCCGTCGCATGAAGCGCTGGGGCAACGGAGATAAGTTTCTCAAGGCGATTGATGGGATTCGGACTGCTGAACCAGAGGCAGCGTTTCGATCATCGTTCATTGTTGGGTTCCCTGGAGAGACCGAGCAGGACCACTCTGAGTTGCTCGATTTTCTTCGTGCTGCATCCCTTGATTGGGCTGGACTCTTTGCGTTCTCTCCCGAGGAGGGCACCGCTGCGTTAACTCTTGATCGCACCGTCGACGAGGCGACGATCAGTGAGCGACTGCGCGAGTGCTCTGAGATTCAAGACCCAATTACCGCAGCCCTACGCGACTCACTCGTTGGTACGGAGGCTGAGGTACTAATCGACTCCACAGAAGGTGGAGATGCTGTTGGGCGCACTCATCGTGAAGCGCCTGAGATCGACGGTGTGGTACGTGTGTCGGAGGCGTTTGCAAGGCCTGGCGCTCTAATCACAGTGCGAATTCGAGAAGCAATAGGCCCAGATCTGATCGCGGATCCGGTGCGGGCAGGGGTCTCTTCGTGAGTGCCCCGATGGAGCGTCTACGCAGGTTCGGTCCGGGCGCAATTCGAACACCTGCCAATGTCATCACCACGCTTCGTTTGGTGTTAGCAATCCCAGCGCTCTTCTTGATTGTTGATTTGGGCTCAACTTGGGTGACTGTTGGCCTCTGGTTTGTCTTGAGTGTCACAGACGGCCTTGATGGTTGGATAGCGCGGCGCGATGGCACGACTCGTGCAGGTGCGTTCTTGGATCCGCTCGCCGATAAGTTTCTGGCCGTCGGCGGGTTTAGTGCGCTTGCGATTCGTGGCGATATTTCGTGGATCCCTGTGATCGTAATTGCCGGGCGCGAGGTGCTTATCTCTATCTACCGCTCAATCGAAGGTCGAAAGGGAATTTCGCTTCCTGCGCGTCAACTCGGTAAGTGGAAAACCTTTATTCAGATGTCTGCGATTGGTTTCGTGCTTCTGCCGCTTACCGCCGATCTGCGGTGGCTATGGCTGACCGCAATTTGGGCAGCAGTTCTGCTCACCGTCATCTCAGGAATTGATGTAATAGTGGCCGCTCGCCGCCAAACTGCTGGAGAGAATTAGTGAAGGTAGATGTGCTCGCTGTCGGGACAGAGTTGCTACTCGGTCAGATCGTAGATACGAACTCCTCATGGATAGGGGAGCAGTTAGCGAGCGCCGGTATTGATACCTATGAGCACCGAAAGATTGGCGACAATCTCGATCGTGTTGTGCGCTGTATCGAGTCCATGCTTGAGACAGCAGACGCAGTCATTATCTGCGGCGGTCTAGGGCCCACCCCTGATGATCTGACTCGCGAAGCAATCGCTCAGGTGATGGGCGTGCCGCTCGAGCGCAGGGAAGATTTAGTCGATTGGATCGCATCCCTCTTTGGCGGTCGCGGGAGACAGATGCCGGAGAACAATCTTCGACAGGCTGATGTTCCAGTTGGTGGGGATGTACTTCCTAATCCGATCGGCACTGCACCTGGGCTGAAGTGCGAATTCAATGGACGGGTTATATATGCAGTCCCGGGCGTTCCGTATGAGATGCAGCGAATGGTAAATGAGCACGTGATTCCTGATCTGTTGGAGAGAACAGGGGAGCGCGCGGTGATACTCAATCGGTCCCTCAAAACGTGGGGGGCATCAGAGTCCGGACTCGCAGAGATGATTGCGAGGCAGGTAGATGACCAGTCGAATCCGTCAATCGCATTTCTGGCGCGCGGCATCGAGGGGATAGTGGTTCGTTTAACTGCTAAGGCAGCGACGTTCGAGGATGCAGCAGCACTCATTGCTCCCGAGGAAGCGAAGCTCCGATCAACTCTGGGAGATCTGATTTTTGCAGTCGATGACGAGACCATGGAGGAGGCTGTCCTCTCTCGCCTAGGGGCTCGCGGCTGGACACTCGGTATCGCTGAGTCGCTAACTGGAGGCCTAGTTGGTTCGCGCATCGCTGGAATCCCAGGTGCAAGTAAAACCTTTAGAGGAACGATCGGTTCGTATGCAACTGAGGTGAAGCGCTCCCTGTTAGGTGTTACCGCAGAGCATGTGGTTAGCGCTGAGTGTGCGAAAGAGATGGCGGAGGGCGCTCGTCGAGTGCTTGGTGCCGACGTCGGCATCTCAGTTACTGGTGTAGCCGGCCCCGATTCTCAAGACGGAGCCCCTGTCGGCACAGTTTGGTTTGGGCTTGCTCTGCCGGGCCTGCCAGCTGAGGCTGTAACTACGCGTTTGCCAGGAGATCGTGAACGCATCAGGCAGTTCTCAACCATCTCGCTAATGAATCTGTTACGTATGCGTCTCGATGCACTTGCGTGACGATGCACTTACATAACTATGGCAATGCAAAAAGCTGCAAGAAGAATTAGCCCGTGATGGACGCTGGTACCGCTATCCGCAGAGCATTCATTGCAGTAGTCCCACCGGACGAAGTACTAGAGGCGATTAGTGCGCTCGTGCCGAGTGAGCCGTCTCGTCTTATGCAGTGGACTCATCCAATACGTTGGCATGTATCGGTAGATTTTCTTGGAAGAGTCAACGACGTCGAGGCCTTGGTAGAAGACATTGAGGCCCGTCTCACAGAGGTTGAGCCATTTACTCTTCGCCTTCGTAGCGCAGGCGCTTTCGCGGAGGCGCGTCGCGCTGAGGTATTTTGGCTCGGTGTGGAGGATCCGGATTCTGGATTGCGCGCTACACATGCACGCGGCCATGACGCGGCTACCGATCATGGGATTCGAATTGCAGCGCAGATTTTCACTCCGCACCTAACGCTCGCGCGACTGAGGCGTAGAGCAGATCTGCGTCCAGATATTGCCGCTCTTGATGGGGTCGCTATCGGGGATCCATGGGTAGTAAAGGAGCTCTCGTTATTTGATGCCCCAAGGAGCGGTATGGGAGTCGAGAACGGCCCGTATAAACATGTGAGCACATTGAGATTGAAGGGCTGAGCGGGGCAAACCCCATAGGGCTCGGTTTGGCAGAGCGGGCGGTTGGCGGCCCCTAAAGCGGATATCTAGGCTCAGAACTCCGTGGATTCGGAGAGATAATCCTTATAGATACTGGGATATTGATCTCTCCGGAAACTTTTCCAAGATTTTCGCCAAATAATCCGCAGTACGAACGGGTGTTCGTTGTATCGTGCCGGAGTACGCAAATAGCCCGCATGAAGCCCCCCATAGATAGCCCATGGATAGCCCACCGATAGCCCACAGATAGCCCGAAGTATGGGGGGCCCGAATGACTGTCACAGGCTCCACATAAGTTCTCAGCCAGTAACTCCCCCGAAGATCAAGCACTCCAAGAAGCAATCCAAGAACAAGTCCAGCAATTAGTCCAGCAATTAGTCCATAGTCCGGGTCCAGAGTGGCCCTGAGCGAGAGATAGAGAGATAAAGCCATGAGACCCACTAAGGCAGCCAAGACCCCAAAGCCCACACCAGGGATTCGTGAGACCGGCGGAAATACGGTTGAGCGAGACAAAGCACTCGAGATGGCACTTGGCCAGATCGAGAAGCAGTTCGGTACCGGATCGATCATGCGCCTCGGCGAGCAGGGCAACGTAGGCATTGAGGCCATCTCAACCGGTGCACTCGCTCTCGACCTTGCGCTCGGCATAGGCGGCCTACCACGTGGTCGCGTTATCGAGATCTTCGGCCCAGAGTCATCCGGTAAGTCAACGCTTGCCCTGCATGTGGTGGCCGAGGCGCAGCGCAATGGTGGGATCTGTGCATACATCGATGCAGAGCATGCTCTCGACCCTGTCTACGCAAAGGCAATTGGAGTCAACGTCGATGATCTTTTGATCTCGCAGCCGGACACCGGTGAGCAGGGGCTCGAGATCGCAGACATGCTGATCCGCTCTGGAGCACTAGATGTTCTCGTAGTCGACTCAGTTGCAGCTCTTGTGCCTCGCGCCGAGATTGAGGGCGAGATGGGCGATACCCACGTCGGACTGCAGGCGCGCTTGATGAGTCAGGCGATGCGTAAGCTCACCGGAAACCTGCACAAGTCCCGCACTATCTGTGTGTTCATCAACCAGCTTCGGGAGAAGATTGGGGTCATGTTCGGCTCACCTGAGACGACCCCTGGCGGTAGAGCGTTGAAGTTCTACTCCTCAGTACGCCTTGATATTCGCCGCATTGAGGCGATCAAAGACGGCACCGAGATTGTCGGTAACCGCACCCGAGTCAAGGTTGTAAAGAACAAGGTTGCTCCGCCATTTCGCCAGGCCGAGTTCGACATCATGTACGGGAAAGGCATCAGCCGCGAGGGATCTATCCTCGATGTTGGTGTAGATCTCTCGATCATCAAGAAGTCGGGTGCTTGGTTTACCTATGAGGGCGAGCAACTCGGTCAAGGTCGTGAGAACTCTAAGAACTTCCTCTCTGAGAATCTTGACCTCATGTTTGAGATTAGCGAGAAGATTCGTGTTGCCTCAGGGATCGGAGAGGGTGCTGAGTTGAGTGATGAACTAAGCGACCTGGATGATCTGGATGGTCTCGAGATTCTCAAAGGACCAATCGGGGTTGATATAGACGGCTAATCGGCCAAGAAGTTGATTAAGGCCCGACTCGCTAGGTGCGTAAATGCACTCGGCGGGTCGGGCCTTTCTCGTTATCCGAGTTGTGGTGCTCCGAGTAGCGGGGGTCTTAGTAGTGCTTGTCTTAATAGTGCCGGTCCTAGTAGAGCGGGTCTTAATAGTGCCGGTACTAGTAGCGCGGGTCGTAGTTGTCCTGCTCCGAGGAGAGCTGGTCTTAGTAGTGGGGGTCCTAGTAGCGCGGCTCTTAGTAGCGCAGGGTCTTAGAAGATGCCTCTAATAAGCACGGCAAATCCTGCGCTTAGAGCGATGAGTAGAACATATGGTCGAAGTTTTGTTCCGTCTACACGCGCGCGAATCGGGTGCGAAATTGCGTACCCAATTGCAATTGCGGGGAGCATGCATATTGCGAAGGAGACCTGAGGCCATCCAAGTTTGCCGGCGAGGGCAATGGCAGTAAGCGACATCACATTCCCCACAACAAATGAAACAGCGAGGGTTGCGCGCAGGCGCTCCCCTGCGTGGTGCTGGTAGAGGAGGGCTAGGGGTGGCCCGTCGACTGCTGCTGCAGTCCCGAGTGCGCCGGCGGCCACTCCTGCGGCCCCGGCCTCTAGCGCTGTGATCTCCGATGGTGAGCGAAGACTAAGGAGGCAGACCCCAATAATGATTGAGCAGCCGACAGCAATTAGTAAAGCGTTGGGGGCGAGAGCGGAGACCACGATGAGCCCAAGGATTGTCCCGGGAACCCTCCCCGCGACAATCCAGCCGATTCCAGAGCGATCAATTGCATGCCTCTCGCGTATTGAGATTGTGAGCGAGAGGGGGATACCTATGAGCAGAAATGATGCTGGTACGGCATCTGGGTTGATCATCGCAATAATCGGTACGCCAATGAGGTTGAGCCCGAGCCCGACGACCCCCTGTGTTGTCGCTCCAAAGGTGACTACCGCAAAACAGAGTCCCCACTGCAGCAGAGTTAGATGCGGCAACGGCTTCTCGGTCGGTTAGCGGGGTTGGTGCCCCTTGAGACTTGAGGTTCTTTGTGCTCTCGCATGTTGGGGGATCGTAGGGGAGTCCTAGACTGCCGCCTGTGACCGAGCCAAGGAGATTCCTCGTACGCACCTTTGGGTGTCAGATGAACGAGCATGACTCCGAGCGCATCGCCGGGGTCCTAATCGCAGATGGTCTCGAACCTACTGATGACCTAGAGCTCGCGGATGTAGTTGTTCTCAATACCTGCTGCATTCGCGAGAACGCCGATAACCGCCTCTACGGAACCCTCGGGCACCTCAAGTCGCTGAAGGATCGACGCCCGGATATGCAGATTGCTGTTGGGGGCTGCCTTGCTCAGAAGGACCGAGACATAGTTCAGCAGCGCGCTGGGCATGTTGATGTCGTCTTCGGTACTCATAATCTTGCGAGTGCTCCGGCACTGCTTAAGCAGGCACGCCTCACGGGAGAGTCAGTCATAGAGATTCTTGAGGAGCATGAGGCCTATCCCTCCGCTCTCCCCGCTAGTCGCGAAGTGGATCACTCGGCATGGGTAACCATTCAGATTGGCTGCGATAATTCCTGCGCCTTCTGCATCGTTCCAAGTGTGCGCGGCAGCGAGGTAAGCCGCCGCATGGGCGACATCGTCTACGAGGTTGAGCAACTAAGCGCAGACGGAGTAAATGAGATAACTCTTCTCGGCCAGAATGTGAACTCCTACGGACGCGACCTAGGCGCCGCACAGTACGCACCACAGTTCGCGGACCTGCTTCGCGCAGTAGATGCTGTCGAGGGAATAAAGCGCATCCGCTTTACCTCCCCACATCCAAAGGATCTACGCCCCGAGACAATCGCTGCGATGGCAGAGTGCGAGGCGGTCTGCGAGCACCTCCACCTCCCTCTTCAGTCTGGGTCTAATCGCACCCTCGCGCGTATGCATCGCGGATATACGGCTGAGCGCTATCTAGAGCGACTCGCTGCAGCACGCGCGGGTATCCCGGACCTCGCGGTTACCTCCGACATCATCGTCGGCTTCCCCGGTGAGACCGACGAAGACTTTGAGCGCACGATGGAGGTAGTGGCCGAGGCTCGATATGACTCGGCATACACATTCGTCTTCTCGCCTCGCCCGGGTACTGAGGCTGCGGAGATGGTGGATGATTTCATTGCGCCAGAGGTAGTAGCAGAGCGCATGACGCGGCTCACCGAACTCTGCGATGTCGATGCTCTTTTTCGCTATGAAGCTCGGATCGGTCTTGTCGAGGAGGTTCTCATTGAGGGGCCATCCAAGAAGGACGCCGCTGTAATCGCAGCTCGAACTCGTCAATCCAAATTGGTGCACTTCAAGCCACCTGAGGGAGTTCTCTTAGCCCCTGGGTCGATGGCCGAGGCCCGCATCACAAGCGCTGCTCCTCACTGGCTCAGCGCCGAGTTTCTGCGTGCAACTGAGCCGGCTGCACGAAGGCGTGTTCGGATTCCGGTTACCTCAGGGTGAGTAAGGGTCCCTTGGGGAGCGGCCGCAATCCAGAAGGCGGCGACGCTCGCGAGGAGGCCGGCATGCTTGGTCTCGGCAGTGTTGAGCACCTTGTACTTGTTGCCCCAACTGCCTCGGGTAAATCTGAGATAGCGCTACGCGCTGCAGAGGCACTCGGGGATATTGAGATTGTCTCTATCGACTCTATGCAGGTGTATCGGGGCATGGATATCGGCACCGCAAAGGTTGATGCTGAGGCTCGTGAGCGAGTTCCCCACCACATGATCGACGTTATTGATCCATGGCAGGTTTGGTCGGTTCAACAGTTTCAAATTGAGGCTAGAAAAGCTGTTGCGGATATCGAGTCGCGAGGCAAGCGTGCTCTCCTGGTAGGGGGCACCGGCCTATACGTACAGGCTGTAATAGATGACCTTCGTTTCCCTGGGGAAGATTTAGTGCTGCGCGCCGAGATTGAGGCGCGTACCGCCGAGC
>CAFBPF010000031.1_pt1 | contig 9462 bp, 8 predicted proteins | sample 7269651 | NCBI WGS metagenome assembly CAFBPF01 (sample SAMEA6814137, study PRJEB35770) | freshwater metagenome | biome: Freshwater; feature: Freshwater reservoir; material: water | place: Czech Republic | collected 2017-06-27 | depth 30m m
AGAGTGTGGTCATCGGTTCCGTTGTGATCGGCAATAACGGATACCCCCATGTTTACGAGGTGGCGTTCAATGACGCCACCAAGTAAAGAAAGCTCCGGGGCTGTTGCTAGAAAAACAACTTGCCCGGTTATCTCTCGAGTTGCTTGGCGCAGTGCCTCGCGCTCGCGTACCGCGGCGACCGAGGCCCCTGGCTGCTCACCTAAACGGTCGAGGCTCTCGATAGTAGACGGGCCAACCACACCATCGGCTGAAACGCCTGCATTGCGTTGAAAATCAAGGAGGCCCGCAGCGGTATCAGGGCCGAAGATTCCGTCCTCACGCCCGGCATCGAATCCAAGCGCGTTGAGGCGACGCTGTAGAAGAAGGACATCGTCCCCGCGCAGCATTGGCCGGTGTTGAGAGAGTAGGCGGTCACCGAGAACCCGACCGCTCTCTACGAGCGATGCCCATGTCTGGGGGCCACAGATCCCATCAACCCTTATCCGGCGCGACTCTTGAAACTGCCGTACAGAGTTCTCAGTCTCTACTGCGTAGACGCCGCTCGGGTCCTTTGAGGCAAATCCGGCAGATGCCAGGCGCATCTGCAGATCGCGAACGGGCTCTCCGCGTGCTCCCGCACGCAGTACCTCAGATGTCACCCGATGAACTCGGCGAGGTCCTGTAGGAGTTGGGCCTTGCCCTTGGCGCCAACAATGCGCTTGACCGGCACCCCATCTTGAAATACGAGCATCGTGGGGATGCTCATTACGTCAAAGCGCCTTGCAGCGTCGGGGTTGTCATCGATGTTGAGCTTGCCAATCGTAAACTTGCCGGCCTGCTCATCTGCGATCTCGTCGAGGATCGGAGCGACCATCTTGCAGGGGCCACACCACTCAGCCCAGAAATCGATCAGGATCGGAGTGGAGGATCCAAGAACGGTCTCGTCGAAGGTGGAGTCGGAGAGGGTAACGATATTTGCGGACATGGTGGTGGTCCTTTCGGGTTGCCTTTTGAGTAGTTTCGTCTTGTTAGAGGTTTCGCAAGTAATTGGGAGTTCTCTGGGCTTATCGTTCTGGGCTTATCGTACAGGCATCAACACATTTTAGATGTTTTGTATTCCCGGCTTGTAACTGGCATTAAGATTTAGCCGGTTACTCGTTCGCTGCAAGCCATCGCTCGGCCTCGATTGCCGCCATGCAGCCAGTACCTGCAGCGGTAATTGCCTGGCGATAGACGTGATCGGCAACATCGCCTGCTGCGAATACCCCGTCGATGCTTGTCTTCGTCGAGCTTGGCGCAGTGATGATGTATCCGTCGCCGTCTAGGTCTAGGACTTTATTAAATAGCTCAGTGGTCGGGTCGTGCCCGATTGCTATGAAGAGCCCCGTTGCATTGAGAGGAGAGAGTTCGCCTGTTTTGGTGTCGCGCAGTACGACACTCTCTAGTTTTGTCTCTCCTACTAGTGAATCGACTGCGCTATTCCAGCGCACTTCAATCTTTGGGTTAGCCAATGCGCGATCCTGCATGATTTTTGATGCGCGAAATTCGTCGCGACGGTGCACGAGCGTGACCTTGGATGCAAATTTCGTTAGGAAGGTTGCCTCTTCAAGAGCAGAGTCGCCACCACCCACTACGACAATTTCGTGATCTCGAAAAAAGAACCCATCGCAGGTCGCGCAGGTGGATACGCCACGACCGATTAAACCCGCTTCGCCCTCGAGGCCGAGCATCCGTGCAGTTGCACCGGTAGAGATAATCATGGTGCGCCCGCGGTACTCATCGTTCCCTACCCACGCACCAAACGGTGATGACGAAAGATCAACACGATCTGCATTAGCTGTAACAAATTCGGCACCGAATCTAAGAGCCTGCTCACGCATGTTCGCCATGAGCTCGGGACCCATGATTCCCTCTGGAAAACCAGGGAAATTCTCCACTTCTGTTGTGAGCATGAGCTGCCCACCAGAGGAGAAACCCTCGATAACAATTGGGCGAAGATTGGCGCGCGCTGTGTAGATAGCGGCGGTTAATCCCGCTGGCCCGGAGCCAACAATTACTACATCACGAAGTTCAGTCACTTGAGTTTCCTTGTGCAAAACGAGAACGCTGGCGCCAGACAAAATATCCGAGTAGCGATATGGCCACTCCCTCAATCATCCAAGCGGCCCAGACCGGTAGAGGAATTGAGAGAATACGGAGTAGTGCAACAAGCAGGAGAGTAAATGCGCAGATTGCAAGGATGCCTACGAAGACTCCAAACACAATCATTCGGGAGGCGCGCTCAATCGGGAGAACGGCCTTTTCACGAATACCGACTACAACCTTCTCGATTGTGTCTACTGCTTGATCGCTCCACTCAGCCATCTGCGGTCTGCTCCCAATTAGATGAATCCGCACTCGCTGCGGATGCGTATCGTACCCGAGCACCCCTACACATCGCCCTGTGGAGATTTATGGGGCTTTGGGGCTATCGCCTAGAGCCGCTTACAGTCGCTCGGAGTAGATAATCGTGCATTGATCTAGGTCAGTCACGTAAGCAATCTCTGCATTTGTGGCAGGGGTCTTAGAGGCGACAATTATCGCCACACCTTCGCCGTCGAGGGTCCCAGTAGCTAATAAAGAAATATCAACTCCGCGCAGTGCCACCTTGGCGCAGCGCTCTGCTGCCATTGATAGCCCATCACCACCAACTATTCGCTGGGCTGTGACCCCGACCGTTACGGGCCCCCGCCTAGAAATGGCTGCTGCCAAGACTCCGTCGCCCGAGACCTCGCCAAAATGGCCTGCGTATACATCCATTAAATGCGCCATTTTAGGGGGCTGTTTCTTCTGCTCGGAAGAGTCTTGGCTAATCGCTTGAGCCCCAAAGCCGATAATCACGGCGAAGGCAAGAAGCGCAGCAGCAACAATCAGCGCCTGCTTACGCATTACAGGGGGCCCCACTCACTTTGCTTCAACCCAGCCCATACCTATTGCACGCGGACCAATGTGAGTGCCGACAATGGGCCCCATGATTCCAGTCTCGATCTCCATATCAGGAGCGAGCGCCTTTACTTGAGCAAGGAACTCTGCCGCGTCAGGGGCCATCGAGTGGAAAACCATCACGTACTCGGGGTTCTCGATTTTGCTGAACTCTTCTAGCAACCACGCGACAACCTTTGAGTGCGTGCGGACCTTCCCGGCCTCTGCAACCTCTCCATCGCGGATGCTGATGCATGGCTTCACGGAGAGGAGTTCGCCAAAGAGTGCTTTAGCCGCTCCAACTCGCCCGCCTTTTCGCAGGTACTCAAGTGTGTCAAGCCCACCAAGAATTCGCGTCCGATCTGCGAGGGATCGGGCTGCCTCCGCAACGGCTGCAGTATCAGCACCGGATGCCGCGTGGCGTGCAGCGGCCATAGCAGCGAGACCCTCCCCAACGCTCGCTGATTTAGAGTCCACCACCTCAATCGGAACTTCAGTGATCGAGCGTGCCGCAAGCTCTGCTGAGGACATCGTTGCTGAGAGTTTTGAGGTCAAGCAGATGACAACAATTCCTGTGGCACCCTCTGCAATTACCTTGCGGTAAGCAGCTTCGAATGCGCCTGGAGCAGGTGCCGCAGTCGTTGGAATCTGCTTACTCTTACCAATGCGCTCCCAGAACTCAGCGACGCCCAACTCGCCACGGTCTACATACTCTTGATCGCCGAAGCGCACCGTGAGCGGAACTATCTCAATATTGAGCGAGCGCTCAATCTCCTCTGGAAGGTCACACGCGCTATCGGTAACAATTCGAACGGTCATTGTTTTCTCCTAGGTTGCTTAGTGAACTGCGGCGGCCTGTGAGTAGGCCCTTGATGATCTCGCAAAAAGAGTCGAGTGCTTATGTGTAACAGGTTAGGCGCTTGTTGTATCTATAGATGGGGCACTGCGCGTGAGTGTGGCACGTAGGTCTGCGATCTCGGGTACACCCAATGCAGCTGCACCGCCGATACCAACTCCACCCCCGACAACTCCAGCAAGCAGAACGGTCGCGATAGCAGCCAAGGGGGTACTCGGGTCAAGGTAATTCAAGATCAGCCACGCGGCCACGGCACCCAAGGCGCTAGATAACACAATTCGCATCATCACAGTCGCGGTGCGCTTACCCTCGAGACCCCCGAGACGGCGGTCGAGTATGGCCCAAGCGGCAATTGCAGCGATTGAGTAGGAGATGCTCCATGAAAGCGCTAGCCCCTTTACGCCGAGACTTGGGTATAGCGCAACGGCTAACACGATATTGAGGGTGTTCTCCAGGACGTTGAGGAGGAATGGGGTACGCGTATCGAGGCGTGAGTACATCGCGCGAATTGTGTAGAGATATGCGGAGAACGCGAACAGGCCGATCCCAAAAAGGGCCAGAGTCGATGATGTCGTCACGCCGGAGCTCTCTGAGAAATTGCCATAGTCAAGCGCCCCGCGAACAATTGGCTCTGCCAGCACAATCATTAAGGCGCCAGCAGGGATGACGACTAGTGCGATGACCCGTAGCCCACTGGCGAATCGCCTTCTGAAGGCACTCAGGTCACCTGCGTTAGATGCTCGCGCTAGCTCAGGGCCGACAACGGTCATGATCGAGACAGTAAAGATTCCATGCGGCAGTTGGAAAAACATGAATGCAGCGAGGTAGGCGGAGGTATCGCCCGAAGTTCTGTAGGAGAGCACGAGCACTACCCAGAATGCGAGCTGATTCGCTATTACATAACCAACGGTCCATCCAGATAGTCGCACGATCTGGCGAACCGCAGGGTGGCGCCACTCCCATACCCAATGCAAGCGAACCCCTGCAGAGCGCAGAGCTGGGAGCAGTATCACGGTCATAGCGACAACCCCGAGGGTGGTTCCGAGTCCGAGCAACCACTCTTCATTGCGATTCGCGAGCACGGATCCAACGGTCTCGCGCCCAACCTGTAGACGCGGAAGCGTAAGGAGCACTGCAATGACAACGATGTTGTTTATAGAGGGGGCAAACGCAGCGGCAGCAAACTTTCGGCGCGCATTGAGCATCGCTGTAAATAGTGCAGTTACTCCATAAAAGAAGATCTGTGGCATAAGCATGCGGAGCAGATCGATCATTAATTGCTGCTGAGCAGCAGCGTCGCTTCCAGTGAGGCGCGATGAGTAAATGCTCGCAATTAGCGGCGCAAAAATTACACCTATCGCAGAGATCGTTAGTAAGGCAACAATCGAAAAGGTATTTACGGCGTCGGTGGAGCGATCGTCTCCGCGCTCGTGATAATCAACGAACAGAGGCACAAGGGAGGCTGTGAGGATTCCTCCCAGGAGAAGTTCGTAGACAATGTTGGGCGTGGAGTTAGCAACGTTGTAAACATCACTCAAACGTGCAAAGCCGATTGCAGCAAGAGCAGCAACCCTAAGGAACCCCGTAACGCGCGAGAGAGCGGTTCCTGTCGCTACTGCCAGCCCGCTGCGGGCAAGCTGTCGCATTGGCGAGGCGCCAACAACTCCTTGCGCTGGCTGCTCGGCTTGGGTGCTCAAATCGTCTCCGCCACAGACTTTTTACGCGAGCGTCTCCAGTGCGTTACCCACCAGAGCAATAGGAATACCCCAGCTGCAGCTGTCAGCAGCGCACCTATGCCGCTTACGACGCTTGACCTAACAGTTATGCGAGTTCGCTCGATCACTATCCCTCCGTCAACCGACTCCACAGTCAAGGTGAGCGGGAAGGTGCCCGAAGAACGCGAGATGACAGCTATCTGCAGAGTCGTGTTGTTAGGCGCGAGCTCAATGATGCGGTTGCTTCCGCTTGGAAACGTGAGCCGATCACTCTCAAGGAGAAGCCGAACAGTGAGGGGCCTTCCAGTGTCATTCTGAAATGACATCGGAACCTTGGCTCTGCGCGATGTGAGTGTGAGGGTTCGTGAAATTGGCGTTCTTATCTTTGCAATGAAGCTATCCATTGCTTGGTTCGATGCATTTAGTTGAGCAGCATTAGCGCTTCGCGGCTCTGTTGGGTTAGGCGAAAGCAGGAGGTGCCGAAGTGCGCTGGTTGCCGGCTCCCCGCTCCCCGCGAATGAAGTGAAGGCCGTTATGCGCTGCTGCGTTTCAAGAAGCGATGCCGCGGGTAACGGAAGACTTGTTGTGTCAACCGGCGCAAGTCTGTGAACAAGGGGCCGATTACCGCTGCGCTCAGCCGGAATTGTTGAGAAGAGATCCGCGATGCTGACACTCTTGAGCAGGGGGTTGTCGCGAAGGCCAATACTGACTGTATCTAGAGACGCAGTAGTGGGGCTCCAGTGCTTAGATCCTGCAATTACAACGCCGCGCTTTTGACTTGGCAGCTCGAGAGCAACGACGCTCAATCCGGCCAATAGACGCGCGGCTCTAATTGCAGGTGATCCCGGCGCTTCAAAGATTGCGCCGAGGGTGTCATCAGTCTGGATGGCCGGTAACGAAGCCGTGCCTGCAAGGAGCGTAAATGGTTGAGCGGGTGTGAGGTTGATCTCCCCAGGGTTGGCTAGAGAAGCAGAGCGGACTACGGCGCGGTTAAGGCCTTTTGCCTGCAACAACGCAATTGAATTCGCGTCTAAGGCGCCGGTAAATATGGTCGAAGGATCTGCACTCGTCTCTGCGATTCGCTCAATGGTCTCGCCTCCGACGCTCCACTCTTGGTTTGCAAGCTCCCCTAATCCATTTGCTACGAGTGGAGGCATATTGATTGCTGAGTATGAACCGGCGAGCGATTCGTGTAGCCCAAGCGCCTCTCGAAGGCTAGGGAAGGAGCTTTGTTGCGAGGAGGACTTTGTTGCTTCACTCCATGCTTCTAAGGTTGCGGGCTCGGGCTGCAGTGTTATTGCTATCCCCTCAGCGTTGGGCAATGCTGCAGCAATATTCTCGAGCCTTCCGCCAGGTGCAACTAAATTGGCTAGGCGCGAACTCGGTTTGCCATCAGGGTCGATGGGCGATCTGGATGCAATGGGCCATATCCATCCAACGCTAAGTCGCTCTGCAACTGCGGGACCCCCGGTTAGCGGGCTCACGATTGTTAGAAAAGTGACAAGGGAGTCGTATACCTCACCGGTCTCAGGGTCCCGAACCTCTAGTTCTATTGGGAAAACTCCGGCGCGCCCTCCTCGAGGCAACGGCACTCGAACTCGTAGAGTGTCGCGCGGAACTCCAGGGTTCTGAAGAGGAACTATAAGTGTTGAGTTCGTAAGCGCATCTGCAGGCGCTGCAGCGGTACCAACAACAGATCCGAGCCGCTTACCTGTTACTGCCCTCTCAAAACCCCCACGCGTTGTTATGTAGGTGTGGATGACTGCACGAGCCTCGAGCCCTGAGAGATCTCCCTTAAGCCCTAGAACAAACGCAGCATCGTCTCCCGCATTGGCCCAAGGAGGCTGTGCCTCTAGAGAGATGCCGATCTTTGCTTTCGCTGGGTTTAAAGCTGGTGACGGAGACGCAGCGGCAACAGTTAGCAGGCCGATAACCGCAATCATCGCTGCAAATCTCTTAGGCGCTAGGTGCAGATTCACAGAGTTCGGTCCATAACCACGAGATTGACAGGCAAGAGGCTAAATCCAGATCGTTTGTAGAGCTCGAGGGCGGCTTCATTCTTTATTTGGGTATTGACGAGAGTTCGGACAACTCCGTGGCGCGCAAGCCAGCGAAGGCCATCGGCTACTAGGGATGCTCCCCAGCCTTGCCGGTGAGCCTCAGGTGCAACTGCAAGTCTCTGAAGATAGCCCTGCAGCCCTGATCGTCCTGTGATCGCGTAGCCAACGAGGGCGCTTCTCCCTTCGCCTCTCGCAGCATCCGAAGGACGCCTCTCGCAGACTCGAAAGCGGCTAGCCGGTGTAGCGCGCAATGCATGCTCAAGCCCGAGTTGATCAATATGCCAGAACTCGTCAAAAGCGCGGGCATCTATCTCTAGGAGCGGTGCTCGATCTGAGCGCCGCGCACGGCGACTGGGCAGCATCGGGCGCTCAAGCCCAGACATTCCATGCTCTAGGAGATGTAGTCGCTCGCGTACCCCAAAATCACGGTCGGCAAATGGAAGCGTCTCGGCCGGGGCAAGGGCACTGGTGACAACGCTTGAGTACCCATCGCGGCTCAATGCGTCTAGGCAGCGGTCTACAAATGCAGAGGTTGGCGGACGCTCAGCCCCAATAGAGAGGTAGCCAATGTCTTGGCTCCCTCGCCACGGTCCAATTCGGGCCCAGCCACCGGGCCACCTAAGCGTCTGCTCCTTCACGGATCTGAGGCTACGCGCCCAAGGGGCCGGTGGTGCGTTCGTTGGAGGGATTGGCATCCTTGAGATAGTTCGATTTGATGCCTTCGCTGAGGCTGCCTTGGGCCAGATCTCCGGAATTTCTCAGTATTCGTCGATGCAAATATTTGTGGTTCAGCGAGGGCAGATTCGTGCCGATAGCGATCACGTCTGAAATCGGGGAGCATCCTCGAACTGAATCCGCTATTTCACGGAGGCCAAGAGTGCTTGAACTCGATGAACTACTAAATGAGGCAGTGCGCCGCGAGGCCTCTGACGTTCATATAAAGGTTGGATCTCCTCCATACCTGCGCGTTGACGGCTTGCTCTTCGCGCTTACCGACCTCCCTGACGTCACCCCTGCGGATACTGAGCGCGTTGCTTTTGCGATCATGCCGAAGGCTCGAGCAGAGGAGTTTCTTGAGAAGCAAGAGGCCGACTTCGCCTACACAGTTGCAGGATTAGGGCGTTTTAGGGCAAATGTCTTCCGTCAGCGCGGGAGCGTTGGAATGGTTCTGAGGCGTGTCCTGCCTGGGATTCCATCATTTGAGACCCTTGGTCTTCCGCCAGTAGTGCGGAGACTCGCAGAGGAGCCGCGAGGGCTAGTCCTTGTAACCGGCCCAACTGGATCTGGGAAGACAACGACCCTTGCGGCGATGATCGACCACATCAATGAGACCATGGCCAAGCACATCATGACGATCGAGGACCCGATTGAGGTGCTCCACCCTGATAAGCGCAGCATCGTGAATCAGCGTGAAATTGGCACAGATACAGAGGATTTCCACGCTGCCCTCAAGCGCGTGCTCCGTCAGGACCCAGATGTGATCCTGATCGGCGAGATGCGAGACCCCGAGACAGTCTGGGCCGCGCTATCGGCAGCTGAGACCGGGCACCTTGTATTCGCCACACTCCACACCATGAGCGCAATGGAGACGATTAGTCGAATCATCGACTTCTTCCCGCCATTCCAGCAGCAGCAGGTGCGCATGTCGCTCGCAGGATCATTGCGTGGAGTTGTATCCCAGCGTCTTGTGCAGCGAAGTGACTCAAAGGGCCGCATCCCCGCTATGGAGGTGCTTGTCTCAACTGGTCGAGTATTCGACAAGATCGCAGATGCATCGCTGACCCATGAACTCGAGGAGATCATTGAGCAGGGCGAGTATTACGGGATGCAGACCTTTGATCAAAGCCTCCTCGCTCTATACGAAGAAGGAGTCATAACTCGCCGCGATGCA
>CAFBPF010000033.1_pt1 | contig 9396 bp, 6 predicted proteins | sample 7269651 | NCBI WGS metagenome assembly CAFBPF01 (sample SAMEA6814137, study PRJEB35770) | freshwater metagenome | biome: Freshwater; feature: Freshwater reservoir; material: water | place: Czech Republic | collected 2017-06-27 | depth 30m m
CCAGCTCTCCGCCACTGGAGAAATGCCTCAACGAATCCCTGAATATCGCCATCCAAGACTGCAGCGACGTTTCCGGTCTCATAGGCGGTGCGCAGGTCCTTCACCATTTGGTAAGGAGCTAGCACGTAAGAGCGAATCTGACTCCCCCAGGCGACATCACGCTTCTCCCCCGATATGGCGTCGAGCTCGCGCCGCCTCTCCTCGCGCTGGCGCTGGGCGAGGCGAGCACCCAAGATCTCCATAGCGCGCGCCTTGTTCTGAAGCTGAGAGCGCTCGTTCTGGCAAGAAACAACAACTCCGGTCGGTAGATGCGTTAGGCGCACCGCAGAGTCGGTGACGTTGACGTGCTGCCCTCCTGCGCCGGATGACCGGAATGTATCGACACGAAGATCGCCTGGGTCAATCTCAGGCACCTCCGCCTCTTCAATGGCAGGGACAACATCAAACGATGAGAACGCAGTGTGGCGACGCGCCTGCCCATCGAAGGGCGAAATGCGTACCAAGCGATGCACTCCGCGCTCGCCGGTAAGCATCGCGTAGGCAAATCTGCCGCGAACCGTGAAGGTGGCTGACGAGATACCGGCCTCATCCCCGAGCGAAACATCATCGATTGAGACTGTAAAACCCTGTCTCTCAGCCCAGCGGGTATACATGCGCAGCATCATCTGTGCCCAGTCTTGGGCATCTGTACCACCAGCACCAGAGTGCACATCACAGATCGCATCGCGCTCGTCGTGCTCGCCGGTGAATAGAGCTCGAAGCTCTAACCGATCTAACTCCTCGCGCAGAGTTTGAGCTCCCTGCGAGATTTCCGGCTCTATTGTCTCGTCGCCTTCTTCTCTCGCTAACTCCGCGAGTGTTTCTAAGTCGCTGACTACTCCCTCAAGGCGCTCAACAAGATTGATGTCGTCTCGCGTCTGAGCCAACTCGGTAGTAACGCGGCGTGCTGCATCGGGGTCATCCCAGAGGTCTGGCCTGCTCGCGTCTTCCTCTAGAACTAAGACGCGCTCCTCAGCAACTGCAATCTGAAGATAACCGCGCGCCTCGGCTACGCGTCGAGACAGATCTGATAACTCATCGGAGAAATCGCGCAAGACCGATCAAACCCCGTGGCAGGTCTTGAACTTCTTGCCGCTTCCACACCAACAGGGCTCGTTGCGCCCTGGAGCGCGCTCAACGCGCACAGGCTCCTGAGCCGGCATCTCTTGCTCTGGGGCCGGCCCCATCGCACCTGTGCCGTCATCGAAACCAACAGCGGCGGCCGCAAGCGCAGATGCCCCCTGAACTGGCTCATCCGCAGCGCTATAGGTAAGCGCACGCTCCGGCGCAGCAACATTCTCCTCAGAGACAACCTCTAGGCGGAAGACATACTGGACGAAGGTGTCTCGAATCGAGCCCATCATCGCCTCGAACATGTCGTAGCCCTCGCGCTGCCACTCGGCGAGTGGGTCCTGCTGGCCCATAGCGCGAAGGTTGATTCCCTCGCGCAGATAATCCATCTCGTAAAGGTGATCGCGCCAATGCTGATCGATTACGGAGAGCATGACCCTGCGCTCAATCTCACGCAGTTGCTCGGTCCCGATTGAATCTTCTTTCGATGTATAGACGCCTAGTGCATCCTCTGCAAAAGCTGCTCTAGCTGCGCGTACATCATGTAGTTCTTTAACATGATCCGCATTAATACTCGAGGCATATAGGGCCTGCATCGCAAGGACTAATTCGTCGACATCCCAGTCTTCGGCATAATTGCCAGTACACAGCAGGTCGATGATCGAGTCAACTGCGTCAGTGATTGCTTTCGCTGTCTCATCGCGTAGGTCTCCGCCATCAAGAATCTGCTGGCGCCTGCGGTAGATGATCTTGCGCTGTTCGTTAAGCACTTCGTCATACTTGAGAACGTCTTTACGTATCTCGAAGTTGCGGTCCTCTACGGTGCGCTGCGCACGCTCAATCGCCTTTGAGACCATCTTCGCTTCGAGCGGAACATCATCTGGGAAGGTTCTACCCATGACCCAGCTCATCGCACCGGAGGCGAAGAGGCGCATTAGATCATCTTCAAGAGAGAGGTAGAAGCGGCTCTCTCCGGGGTCACCCTGACGGCCGGCTCGACCACGCAACTGATCATCAATACGTCGAGACTCATGCCTCTCAGTGCCGAGGACATACAGGCCGCCTGCCTCGCGGACCATCGCACCCTCCGCTATACACGCCGCCTTGATGTCTGCCACAAGTTTGGCGTACTCATCTGGGTTCTCCGCCTCAGTTATGCCCCTTGCGACCGCCTCATGCTCAACAAGTCCTTCAGGATTACCACCTAGAAGGATGTCGACTCCGCGACCTGCCATGTTTGTAGCAACCGTAACCGCACCCACACGCCCCGCCTGAGTAACAACATGTGCCTCACGCTCGTGCTGCTTGGCGTTCAAGACAGCATGGCGGATACCACGTTTATCCAAGAGCCTGCTCAGCTTCTCAGACTTCTCAACGGAGATTGTTCCAACCAAAACCGGCTGGCCAAGTGCGTTTCGCTCGGCAATATCATCCGCGGCAGCAGCGAACTTTGCATCCTCTGTCTTATAAATAAAGTCAGCTTCATCGGCGCGCTTCGGCTCGCGGTTTGTTGGGATGCTCACGACCTCTAGGCCGTAGGTGTGTGCGAATTCACCGGCCTCGGTTGAGGCGGTACCGGTCATTCCCGCCAACTTCTCGTAGAGGCGGAAGTAGTTCTGGAGTGTGACGGTTGCGAGAGTGTGGTTCTCCTCTTTTATCCGCACACCTTCCTTGGCCTCGACAGCTTGGTGAAGGCCCTCGCTCCATCGACGACCCTCAAGGATACGACCAGTGAACTCATCGACGATCTTCACCTCACCGTCGGCTACCACATAATCAACGTCGCGCTTAAACAACTCGCGAGCACGCAGAGCGGCCTGCAACTGATGAACAAAGTTTTGATTGACGTGCTCGTAAAGGTTGTTAACTCCAAGCGCTTCCTCTACGCGAGCAATTCCCTCTTCGGTCGGAACAACTGTCTTCTTCGGCTCATCAACCTCGTAATCGCGATCACGCGTTAAACCCTTTACAACGCGTGCAAACTGGTAATAGAGGGCCTGAGCGTCATCTGCACGGCCAGAGATAATCAGCGGAGTACGCGCCTCATCGATGAGAATCGAGTCGACCTCATCAACAATTGCGAAGAAGTGGCCCCGCTGAACCTGCCCCTCACGAGTGTCAGACATGTTGTCACGGAGGTAATCGAACCCAAACTCGTTGTTCGTTCCGTATGTGATATCTGACGCATAGGCGCGACGCTTCGCACCGTAATCATCGACGTCTGCAACAACCATCCCGACCTCAAGGCCTAGAGAGCGGTGCACCTGACCCATCCATGCGGAGTCACGCTTGATGAGGTAGTCGTTGACACTGACGACGTGGACTCCATTCCCAGCTAGAGCATTTAGGTATGAAGGAAGGGTTGAGACAAGCGTCTTTCCCTCTCCAGTCTTCATCTCTGCGACCCAACCGAAGTGGAGGCCAGCGCCACCCATTACCTGAACGTCGAAGTGGCGCTGCCCAAGTACGCGGCGTGCTGCCTCCCTCACGGTAGCGAAGGCCTCTGGCATCAGATCGTCGAGGTCCTCGCCATTTGCAAGGCGTTGCTTGTAGATCGCAGTGAGGCCGAGGAGCTCATCGTCGCTGCGTCGCTCCATCTCAGGCTCGAAGGCTGCAACAAGGGGGACGATGGACCGAACCAACTTGAGTTTGCGGCCATCGCCGGCATTTAGGAGTTTCTGGAAAAGGCTCATGAAGTAACGGAGTCTAGGGTTCGCGCACGCCTTGGCCTGCTCGGGGCGCCGAGGTTTGGCTCAAATCGCATAACCAAGCCATAACCGACTCCACCACGGCCTCAACGGGCGGGTCATAGGAGCCATTTCGCAGTGCTTCGGCTAGATCACTGCGCCGGGACTTGAGTCTCAAGAATGAAGGGTGGTTTGAGCACGCGTGGCCAAGGTATCTCTCTTTTGCCGGATACACGTTTCTCCTCTCTCCCAAGCGAATGGAGTGCCGCATGAGCGGTGCCAGTTCTTGAGGTACGAAGAGTTCATCGGCATCCTGGTGTATGACCTAAAGGCAATCACCTCGATGTTTAAGGTCCAGATGTCACATCTGACGCGCTGGCCCGCGGGTCTTGCCCCACTCGGTGCGTGCCGCAACGGCGCCCCAAATCGTGTCAGCGCCAGCGTCACGAAGTGCAGATGCAGCGGCCGAGAGCGTGCTACCTGTAGTGACTACGTCATCGACCACTATCACGAGACCCTCCACCGGATGGAGTGCGAGCACCTGAGGACCAACTCGGCGGAGTCCGCGACTCTTGCCGGTTTGAGGCGAATTATCGAGTCGACCGAGCTCGCGACTTAGCCCTAACTTCAACTCGCGGGCGATTGCAGCAGCGAGCAACTCGGCTTGATCAAATCCGCGAAGACGCCTGTGCGCTCTCGTGGTTGGCGCCCAGGTAATAGTGACTGCATCAAGGAACCCTCGAGAGAAGGTCTGCGATCTAGCGGCTAGAGCGTTGCTCAGTTTCAAGACCACTGGATCGATGAGCCAATCAATCACCACGCGCTCGTTGTGATATTTGAGGCGAGCAGTCGCCTCACGTGTAACTCCTGCATACGCACGACCGACGAAGAGTCGATCGACAGAACGCGGACGCGGGTAAGGCTGAGGCTGCGCTGCACTCTGCGCACAACTAACGCAGAGCCAAGACCCCCGTGATCTGCAGCCTGGGCAGACAGCTCCGAAGACTCGAGTTAGGGCCAGATCAAACATGTTGGCGACGATACCGAGGGCCTGTGACAGCCCCCGGTACTCGCCAACAACGTATTAGTGCTACCTATTACGGACTACCTATTAAGTGCGGCCTATTACTGCTAATAGGACCCTCTTCTAATAGGAACTAGTAGCGATAACGCTCGGGCTTGTAGGGGCCCGATACGGGTATGCCTAGGTAATCAGCCTGGGCCTCAGTGAGGAGTGTCAGGTGCACCCCTAGCTTCTCGAGGTGGAGTCTTGCTACCTCCTCATCGAGGTGCTTGGGAAGTACGTAGACCTTGTTCTCATAGAAGTCAGAGTGACCAAATAGTTCGATCTGCGCGATGACCTGGTTAGTGAAGGAGTTTGACATCACAAAACTTGGGTGCCCTGTCGCACACCCAAGGTTTAGGAGGCGCCCCTCGGCAAGCACGATGATCGAATGCCCGTCAGCGAATACCCACTCGTCGACCTGAGGCTTAATCTCAATGCGCTTGATACCTGGGAGTTTCGCGAGGCCAGCCATGTCGATCTCGGTATCAAAGTGACCGATGTTTCCGACAATAGCGTTGTGCTTCATGCTCGCCATGTGAGCAGCAGTGATGACGTTCATGTTCCCAGTTGCGGTAACAAAAACATCTGCTGTATCGATCACGTCCTCCATTGTCACTACTTGATAGCCCTCCATGGCTGCCTGCAGCGCACAGATTGGGTCCACCTCAGTAACAACGACTCGCGCTCCCTGGCCCTTCAAAGACTGGGCGCAACCTTTACCAACATCTCCATAACCAGCAACGACACAGACCTTGCCGGCGATCATTACGTCGGTAGCGCGTGCGATTCCATCGATTAGAGAGTGCCGGCATCCATAAAGGTTGTCGAACTTCGACTTCGTGACGGAGTCATTTACGTTGATTGCAGGGAAGAGGAGGCGGTTCGTCTCCTCCATCTGATAGAGGCGGTGGACTCCGGTTGTGGTCTCCTCGGTTACACCGATCATCTCGGCTGCAACTTCGTGCCAACGGTTTGGTGTCTCAACCAATATCTTTGCAAGCAACCCAAGGATCACTGCAAATTCTTCGTTATCAGCCGTAGATGGATCCGGAACTACGCCGGCCTTCTCAAACTCGACGCCCTTGTGAATTAGGAGCGTTGCATCTCCGCCGTCATCAAGAAGCATGTTGGGGCCGGTTCCCTCACCCCACGAGAGTGCTCGGTCTGTGCACCACCAGTACTCCTCCAGGCTCTCGCCCTTCCATGCGAATACTGGAACACCGATTGGCTTCTCAGGAGAGCCACCGCGACCGACTGCAATAGCAGCGGCAGCATGGTCCTGCGTTGAGAAGATGTTGCAGGAAGCCCAGCGAACCTCTGCACCAAGATCTACGAGAGTCTCGATTAGCACAGCAGTCTGAATCGTCATGTGGAGCGAACCGGTAATGCGCGCACCCTTGAGAGGCTGCGACTCTGCGTAACGAGCACGCAGCGATACAAGGCCAGGCATCTCGTGCTCGGCGAGGTCAATCTCTTTGCGCCCAAATACAGCGAGGCTTAGGTCTGCGACCTTGAAATCATCTGCAGAGAGAACGCGCTGCGGCGTGTTAGTGGCTTTAATGGCTGTCATTTCGTCTCCATGTTGAAGGGCGCTACTTCATCTATCAAGACTCCAATTACATATACCAAAAGAGGTACCAGAAAATAGGTGTCTGTCAAGACAGGTTCGCGCTACTCGGATGGAGTCGGCCCAGATCACCGGGTGACAGCCGCTTTTGGGCCCGACCAGAAATCACATACTACTGCGCCGTGGAGCCCAGTATTCCCTTCAAGGTCGCAATCGCCTCAATAGGGCCTGGATCAACACCAGCGTTCATCGCCATGTAGACGGAGACCCAATCCCCTACGTACATAAGGTCTAGCAACTGTGCAAGGCGACCGCTACCACTAGCGCGCACCTCGAGCACCTGGTGCACGGCCTCGCTAACTATGTCGCGCGTCACTTCTATTCGCTGGGCGAGGCGATCGTGCTCGTACTCATGGCGCAGTTCGATCATCGAGATGACCTGCCGGGTTACGTCTCCATGCTGCCCCCATGCGCAGATCTCGTTGTGATCGAGCTCAGGGTAAGCAGCCCAGAAGGCAGGTGCCTTTGCGTTCTCATTGATGTCGCATTTCCATCTCATCGCAGCGACAGAACCAATAGCCCCGCCGCCATATATGACGGGGAAGGTTCCGCCGATATTGCGCGCTAGTTCTTTTGCAATATTCCCAGGAGCTGAAACCTCCGGGGCACAAGCATCACGGCGAACTGCAAGTTGGTCACGTGCGCTGCTGAGTTCGTCATCAACATTTGCGAGCAATCCGATTGCCCCGAGCGTGCTGAGTATCGGTGCCACTAAAGCACCAATTGCAGCACGCGGCATAAATCCAGGCGGGCAAGAAAGGTGAAGCGCGCCCGACTCGTTCGCCATACGAGCGAGTTCGCCTCCACTCGAGATAACTACCACTCGTGCCCCTGCTGCGATTGCACCTCGCGTCATAGCGACGGTCTCTTCTGTCTCTCCTGAATACGAAACAGCGAACACGAGAGTTCGCTCTCCGATATAAGCAGGGGTTCTGATCTGCTTATGAACCAACACTGGAAGCGAGAGCTCGTTGCTCCCTACGGAGGCGAGAACATCGCCCGAGATTCCACTCCCACCCATACCAAGCACAGCGATGCTCGTTAGGTCAGCGCTCGAAGGAAGGAGCGCGCCTTGAAGTGCGTCGCGAGCGGCACCATGCGCATCTGCGATCTGCTCAGGCAGTCCGCGCACAGCCTCCAAGAAATTGAGCGAATCGAGCCCCACTACTTTCAGGCTCCAAATGTTGGGCTAATACCCTCAGACTCGGCCTTGGCAAGTAGGCGAGCCAGCTCAGAGTCACTGATCGTCTCGCTCTCCTCTACAAGCATGATGGGGATGTCCTCGCGCACTGTGTATCTCCTGCTGAGCCGAGGATTAATCAGCGAAGACTCATCCGCGAAATAAAGCAGCGGACCTTTATCCTCAGGGCAGGCAAGAATCTCTAGTAATTGTGGGTCTAGTGCCATCGTGTTGCTCCTCGACTGTTGGTTTATGTGGGTAAAACTACCGCGGCTCAGTGAGGCCCGTGCCCTCTTCGCTGCGTTTTATAACTAGGTCAGCTCTCGAATTATGGCTAGAACCTGCGCTGTGCGCTCCTCGCAAGACGAGTCATCGGCAGCCTCAAGATTGAGGCGCAGTAACGGCTCTGTATTACTTGCGCGCAGATTGAACCACCAGTCGCCGAGGTCAACGGTAAGTCCGTCGAGGCGATCTTGTTTCGCCTCTACAAACCGTTCGGCAAATAATTCAGAGACTCGTTCGATAACAGCCTTCGGATCCGGGACAGTTGAGTTGATCTCGCCTGACGCTGCGTATCTTTCAAATGGAATCCGAAGCTCGGAGAGCGGAGCATTGGCCCGACTGAGTTCCTCAAGGATCACTACTGCAGCGATAAGCCCAGAGTCGGCGCGCCAGTTATCCCTGAAGTAATAGTGGCCCGAGTGCTCTCCGCCAAATATTGCGCCTGTCTCAGACATAACTTGCTTGATAAATGAATGCCCAACTCGCGACCTGATTGGCTCGGACCCCATCTCTGTCACAATCTCAGCAACCGACTTAGAGCAGATGAGGTTATGTACGACCTTCTCCCCTGGCCCCGACGCCTGAAGTATCGACTTTGCAACCATCGCCGTCGTCAGAGAGCCCGAGACTGGGTTGGCATTGTTATCCACTACAAATACGCGGTCTGCATCACCATCGAAAGCAAGCCCGATATCAGCTCCGTGCTTGAGCACCGCTCGCTGAAGATCTACGAGATTCTCAGGCTGAATTGGGTCGGCGGGATGATTCGGGAATGTTCCGTCTAGCTCCACGTAGAGAATTGTTAGATCAAACGGAAGCTTCTCAAATACGGCTGGCACTACTAGGCCACCCATCCCGTTTGCGGTATCCGCAACTACGACCAGCGGGCGCAGTTTCTCAGGCTCTTGAATAAACGATCGAACATGCGCAGCAAACTCATCTAGAAGCCCGCGCTGCGAGACTCTCCCCGGCTCTTCCGCGCGTTCTACGAGTCCTCCTGCAACCGCTTCTTTAATTTGAATCAGCCCTGTATCTTCGCCGATTGGACCGGCTAAGGCTCTACACATCTTGATGCCGTTGTACTGCGCGGGATTATGACTCGCAGTAAATTGTGCGGCTGGAGCATCGAGCAGGCCCGAGGCAAAATAAACCATGTCGGTTGAGGCAAGGCCAATATCGACAACATCTGAGCCAGCGAGTATTGCCCCTTCGATAAATGCGCGGCTCAGCGGAATTGAAGACGGGCGCATGTCGTGCCCAACTACAACTGTCGAGGCACCGGTAAATACCACGAAGGCATTCCCTATGCGATGGGCAATAGCCTCATCAATCTCCGTCGGATAAACACCGCGGACGTCGTAGGCCTTAAAGATTGTGTCAAGCGAATCGGGCACTGGGGGCCTCTGGTACTCAACCGCCCGTGTGGGCGGGACGTTGGATACTA
>CAFBPF010000035.1_pt1 | contig 9322 bp, 9 predicted proteins | sample 7269651 | NCBI WGS metagenome assembly CAFBPF01 (sample SAMEA6814137, study PRJEB35770) | freshwater metagenome | biome: Freshwater; feature: Freshwater reservoir; material: water | place: Czech Republic | collected 2017-06-27 | depth 30m m
AGCGCGCCATTAGCGGCGGTCATACGCCCTCTGACGTTGAACGAACCATCTAGATCGGTCCAGGATTTGAAGTAACGACTCTTGTGTACCTGTCTGTGTCGCTCCGCCTCATCCGTAGCACCGGCAACGACACGCGAGGATGCGTCGCGAAGATCGCGAACTGTTGCGTGTTGAGCGAGGTTTAAGAGCTGTGTCTCAGTATTCGGTGCCACGATCGCGCCGCGTGCTACCTCGACAGCCTGAGCATTGGAGAGAGTGCCGGATCGCAGAGCTGCCCGGGTAACAGGAAGGTGCTGGAGTTGGTTGGCGAGCAGCACTACTGATTGGGCTTCGTACTGTGGGCAATCTGTCTCTGAGCTAAGCCACTCCGAAATACTCTTCGCACCTTCACCCTTCCAACTATTCGTACGCTCTACCTGTCCAACAGCAACAGTGCGCAGAGAATCGCCTGCACGACGGATCTCGTCGGCGATACCAACGAGCTCGGCCGCGTCCTTGCCAGCAACAACATCTATATCGATACGCGAGGAGATCTCGCGTAAGCGGGTGACTGCGTTTCTAAGTTCATCGAACATATGTTCGACTATAAAACAGGGGTGTGACAATTACTAGGGATTTATTGCCGGTTCCAAAAAGTTCTTCTATGAGTGTTCGAAGGTTTGACCTGTTCCGTGGGCTTCACGCATGGCTCCTTCACAAGTCGATTCACTCCGAAAGCGTTCTCGATTGCACGACCACTATTCGAGTTGTCCCACCCGTCCACTAGTACTGCTCTGCTGAGAGATTTTTAGCCCTCACTCGGAAGGAAGTAATCGTGGAGAAAGTGACGTTAAATAACGGGAGCTCGGTCACCATTCAAAAGAGCGGTTTGATAAGAGTTGAATTCCCAAACGGGCCGCGCGTCTCGATCCACTCGGACGGCACCACCTCTGTTGAGTTCCCAGATGGACGCCGAGCTGGTATCGCTAAAGACGGAACAACCACGGTCAACTTCCCGGATGGTAGGAAAACGTCTGTGAATGGAGGCGAGACGAGCCTTGTATTTTTCAGTCCTAGGGCGACGCTGAAGACGACGGATAGCTCCGCTACAAGTGTTGAGTTCCCTGACGGACGCGTCGCATGGCTAGGTGAGGACGGCACGACGACTATCGACTTTGGAGACGGACGCAGAGTTTGGATCGCTGGCAACGCATACGAGAGTATTCGCGACTCGTACGGGAGCGAAGCATGGATGTGCGTAGACGGGACGGTGAGTGTTGATTCTCCAAACGGACGCAGGTCATGGATCCATGAGGACGGGCAAATTTCACTCGATCGATGGGATTCTCCGATCGAATCCTTAGACGACAGACTTTACGAGGCCAGTCTCGAGGAGTGGTAGCCCGCTCGGAGCCGGAGGGATGGAGGCGTTCCGTCGCTCGGCCGTTTAAGAGATTACTGAAATTCTGCTGCAGGCTTAGGTGATTGACCAAGTAATGGGGTGGTGATCGCTTTTATACGTATTCTTATTCCCATTCTCCAGAACTGTTGAACCGACAAGGTGGCTACGTAGATCTTCAGTTGCGAGGATGTGATCGAGTTGGGCGTCACCATGGGTTGCACGCTCGCCGCTCGGCTCGCTCCACTCGTTCCATGTGACGTCGAATAACCCGAGTTCGGACTTAGCCTTTTCTAAATACTCCTTTCCCCATATTCCCCATTCAGGTTTGAGCGAGTTGGGGCCACGCGCCTCGTTGAAATCCCCTGCAACAATCATGGGGAGACTGTTAGCGAGGTTTACTCGTCGAATTGTCTCAAGCACATAATCGGAGTCCCAGAGCACGCCCTTAGCAATCGGACGAGCTGTTGGGGATTCGCCACTCCAATCCGCCAGATAATGTGAGTCTTTCGGTATCTCACGCGGGCTTGCATGGATGCTGATCAATATCGTCTCACCGATTCCGGGCAGGTCAACACGAGCTCCTGCAACATAAGAGCGGTGGTAAGTAGCGGTAGGCACCTCGAGGGGAATTGGGCGGAGCCACGCCTCTCTGCGGACCGCAATGAGAGTTCGGCAGCGATATGCGGGGTGGATCGCAGTTTCGTTGTACATACAGATGTCATACGCATCAGCAAATTCTTTCGGGAGTTCATGAGGTGCCTCCTGTAAGAACGCGATGTCGATCTTTTCGGAGGCGAGCTCTCTGAGCCAATCATCTTGACCGCCCTGGAGATTCGCGGTGATGCACTTAATGGTCATGAAACCTGCCCTAATTGTCCTTGTATCTAAGTATCTGGTGAGGTCTAGCAGGTCGGTGTGACGTCTGCCTCTTTACGATGTCCTACGTACTCATTAATCTTCGCCACGCAACACGATTCACGCGCTGAATTGCATGATCAGCGTTTAGCGAACGAACACTTCGAGGGCAGGGGTTTGGAATGAGCAGCGGTGATAGGGAGGCGTCTTGTCGTCTTTGCGGCCCAGTCATTGGGACAGAGCACTGGAACGATGCCGATTGGGAGCGCTTCGAGGAGCACCCATACTGCAGGCGGTGCGGTGGCGAGATTTTGATTGAGGAGTCCGGATCGTTTAACGCAAGGAGCTGCGACGACGGTGGAGACTCCACGGACCCCTCGCTAGGGATGGGGATGGATGACGACTGGTGGTGATGCAGTGGTGCTTCTGCGTTCATCCGATTTCGTGATTGCAATTTGGGTTTGATTTCTCAAGGTTCAAAGACGAATGCATCTATTCAGCACTTGGTGACGCAATATCCTGTGAGGTCGAAGAGGACCACTCTCGCGAACGGCAAGGCGTCGCGGTCTGAGAAAACTCGGTGCGGGCAAAGCCTCTAGGAAACCCAGACGGAATCAAGTTGTCAGACCCCGGGACGTGTTGCGAGCGTCGTTGCGACCCGGGACAGAGAGTCAGCCCAGGCTTCTAAGTCAGATGAGACTGCACGGATTGTTGACCTGCAGTCACCCAGATCCTTCGCGAGATCGCGCCAGTGGATCGGTTCGTGATGGGCGATTCGATTCCGCAGGTCGTGAAGGCGGGCCACACGCTTGAAGAATTGACTAGGAAAACGCGCGTCAACGTTAGGAAAGGCGTTTGATCCTGCGAACACCCAGAGGTTTGTCTTGTAGCGATTCGTAAGAAGAAAGCGCCAGAACCCGAAGTTGAGTTCCGCGATTACCTGTGGGGGAATTACCTGTTTGCCCTTCCGGTTCAGTCGGTCAATCGCGGCAGTGACATCGGCTATGGCGCGTTGATCTAGATAGCCATGATTGTTGACATGTGCCTCCGGCCCGGTACACTAGAGATTGAAGACCCCGGAGCCGTCCCTGCGAAAGCAAACGACCGGGGTTTTGGACTGTTCGGAGACAAGTCTGCAGTGGCACTGCGACAAATAACGTTCTTCGCTGTTGCCCAGACGTCTATTGGTTCTCGCCTTCAGATAGCCTGAAGTGATCAATTGACGTAGATAATCAAGTTCTTCATGTCGAAACATCCCGGCGAGCGCAGCCAGCCCGGCGAGCTTTTCAAATTAGTTCTCCGCCAACTGCAAAAAGCGGGGCAGGTCGGTGCTTTCGGAGAAAGAGGTCGAAAGTACATATGTGCGAAGTATGTGGCGAGACTCTTTTTGGGACTGACTTCTGTCAGGGCTGCGGTGCTCCAGTATCCAACGATGCTGACACGACAGCGAATGGTGACACCGACGATGACAGCGACGATGCCACTGAGTCCGAGTTTGACGATGAAATACAAGACGAGATGACCGAGTGGCCCTAATGGAGAGCAGGTCTTGCAGACCCTCCCTCGCAGATATCGATGCCTTTTAGTAAACGCTAAGGTGACGAGTCTGTGATTGATCGAGTCTCTGTGAATGCGCGACGGGGCTGGTTGTTCTGCGGGTTCGCAGCAATCTTTTTCGGGTTAGCGACGCCAGCGACGAAACTCCTCGTTGGCGATGCTGGGCCATTTATCCTGGCTGGCCTGTTGTACCTCGGCGCTGCAATAGCGGTCGCACCACTGCGAGTTCGTGAGCAACGCCGAACGACGAACCGAAAGCAACGAACCCTCCTTTTCTTTACCGTTCTGGTAGGTGGTGGTATCGCTCCGGTCTTACTAATGATGGGGTTGGAACGAACCTCGGCATCCACAGTCTCGTTGCTCCTGAATTTCGAGTTGATAGCAACAGCATGCGTGGGAGGGCTTTTCCTCCGCGAACAGATCGGTCGTCGTGCCTGGTTCGGGATCTCGATTGTGTGCGCGGGTGGCCTCGTATTGACCGGGATAGCAGGAGCGGGTATCGAGATCGGTGCGCTATTCGTTATAGCGGCATGCGTGTGTTGGGGTGTCGACAACGCTATTACCGCAAGCCTCGATGCGTATAGCCCCGTCTCGGTGACGTTCGCGAAAGGCCTCTTCGCTGGCACAGCCAACCTGGCGATTGGCCTGCTGTTTGAAAACGCCCCGAGTTTTAAAACGATTATCGTCGTATTGTTGATCGGCTCTATCGGCTACGGCCTATCGATCACGTTGTGGATCTCTGGAGCACGCTTAGTAGGTGCTGCACGCGGCCAAGTGATATTCGCACTCGCGCCGTTCATCGGAGCGCTCGCTGCATGGCCACTCGTGGGTGAGCAACCCACCAGACGCATCGCGATCGCGTTTGGGATTTCGTTGGCAGGTGTTGTGGTGGTCACGACGGCGAAACACGGCCATGAACATATGCATGGTGGAATCGAGCACGTGCATCCAATTCAAGCTGACGATATTCATCATCGAGCTGACCTAATTGAGGTGCTGGATGGCGGAGGACACCGCCACTTAAGTTTCAGTCACGACCACGAACATCTGCCCGACATTCATCATCGCCATACCCACTAAGCCAGTGCCTAGATCTTGATACGCAACTGAATAAGGGCCCAGCATCTACACGCTGTCGCAAGAGAATGTTGGCGTCTAATTCCAAGTTGTCTAGAGGCAGGTCACGCGCGACTCCGTCAGCCAAGTCATCGCCAAGACGTAGCGATCGCTTTGGTTTCTGTACTTGTGATGGGTCGTGAGTTGCTACCGTCTGCGTTCATCCGAAAGATTTGAAGTGTTGGACTGGAGTCGCCAAAGATAACCTTAGTGAATGCGATGATTTGTCCGTTGGGCGACCAGACAGGGAAGATGTCGAGGTCCTGATTATTCGTGATGTTTTGTGGGTCGCTGCCGTCTGCGCTCATTACGAATATTTCAAAGTTGCCCTCTCTGGTGCTTGTGAATGCGATTTTTTCCCCGTTGGGCGACCATGAGGGGAGGTTGTCGGACTCTGGGCTGTTTGTGATGTTTTGTGGGTCGCTGCCGTCTGTGTTCATTACGAATATTTCCTCGTTGCCGTCTCTGCGGCTTGTGAATGCGATTTTTTCGCCGTTGGGCGACCATGAGGGGCGGCTGTCGGACTCTGGGCTGTTTGTGATGTTTTGTGGGTCGCTGCCGTCTGTGTTCATTACGAATATTTCCTCGTTGCCGTCTCTGGTGCTTGTGAATGCGATTTTTTCGCCGTTGGGCGACCATGAGGGGAAGTTGTCGTACTCTGGGTTGTTTGTGATGTTTTGTGGGTCGCTGCCGTCTGTGTTCATTACGAATATTTCGTCGTTGCCGTCTCTGGTGCTTGTGAATGCGATTTTTTCGCCGTTGGGCGACCAGGCGGGAGTGGCTCCTTCGGAGATGAATGTCGCTGCGGTTCCATCTGCATTCATCGAATTGATGGTTGTACCGGAGTCCTCGGAAATCATGAAAGCGATTTTTTCGTTCCTTGTGCCCGCTCTGTCAGTCTCGCCGTTGCACGCTTCCAATCCAGATTGGAGGCTACCGTCAGGGCACGTTGTGTTGGACCATGTTGTATCTGTGAGGTCTGCTCCTGTTAGGTCTGCGTCCATGAGGTCTGCTCCTGTGAGGTCTGCCTCTGTCAGGTTGGATCCGCGGAGGTCAGCATTCGTTAGGTTGGCTCCATTGAAATTGGAGCGAATTAGTACCAGACCACGCAGATTGGCACCGCTCAGGTCCGCCCCAACGCAATCGACATCGACATTGGGAGCCGGGTCGAGGTCGCATGAGTAAAGGCTGCCAGTAGCGCCCTTGGTGCTGCGGTTAGCGGCGAAGATAAAGATGCCGGACAACAGGGCAATCGCAGCAATTATCCCGACTGCTCTCTGGCGGCTACGACCACGGCTCCGTGAACGGTCCGCTAATGGTGCACCGGACATTGCGTCTGTTCCCAAGGATTCCATACGGCCAAGTTAGCGGAGATTCTGCCCGACCGTTTGGGGCTCCAAAATCCTTAATCAAAGAGACGAGTCTGCGGACACCAGCGCCCACAACCACGTTGATGGTTCGCGATAGCAAGACGGCCTGTACGCCGGATTCTGTCCAAGCGTTTGCACGCCTGGGGCGACCATCCATCTCGGTCGACTGTTACCAGCCAACTCTTGCGGTCTACCCGGGATTATGAACCGAGGTTCGTCGGGCGAGCAGCCCTCTCCCTGTATGACCTTGCTCCTGGTGGGGTTTGCCTAGCCGCTCGGGTCACCCCGAGCGCTGGTGCGCTCTTACCGCACCGTTGCACCCTTACCTGTTCGGGGTTGCCCCCGTCATCGGCGGTTTAATCTCTGTGGCACTTTCCTGCGGGTTCCCCCGACTGGGTGTTACCCAGCACCTTGCTCTATGGAGTCCGGACGTTCCTCGGTCGGATCTAAGTCCGCACGCGGCCGCCCGGCCGTCTTGCTATCGCGAGCCCGCATCTTCGCACCTATCGCACCGCCAAGTACACCGCAGGCCCCAGCAACTACTACGTAGGCCAGAAAAGAGAGGGCGACCTCGCCTCCTGAGTGCTCACCTGTTGAGGTTCCAATCGCTTTTCTCACGACCCAGATACATGTATATAGGAGAGACCAAAGGACAAAAGATCCGGCTCCGGCTACTAGTCCGTTGCTATATGGAGCACCTTTGGACTCCTTGGCGGAGACCCATCCAGCAGCGGTGAAGGCAATAATTGCGACGAGAAATGCCCATACGCCGATTGCGTCTGAGTCCACGCCAGCTCGTTCGAGTATCAGAACCAGAGCTGCGAGAGGTATGAGAATCCCTGTACCTACAAGGATTCCACGCCCGAAGGCCTCTTTCTTTAGTAACTGCATGCCCCCACGGTACCGGCCCCGAGCACTCTTGGCTGCCTGTTCTTCGAAGAGTTTTGGTGACAGAATTCTGAGATTCCCAAATTTCCCCTTAGGTCGCGCCCACTTGGGGCCGAACAATCTCTCGTTGAAATAGTTATTAGCGAAATACATACCTGGGGGTACAACGATCATGAGCGTTTCCGTGAGGCGAGTCGTAATAGCAACAAAGCCCGAGTCGAGCTGGTGGCTCGATGCCGAGTGCCGTGGGGTCGACCCAGAGGTATTCCATCCTGACCCCGAGATTGAGGGCTCAGATGTTGAGGCCAAGACGATCTGCCAAGGATGCGCTGCCCAAGAGCCGTGCCTCGAATACGCCCTAGCAGTGCGTGAGAAGCAGGGTGTCTGGGGCGGGCTCACAGAGATTGAGCGTCGCCGTATGGTGCGTCGCCGTCGACGTGCCGCTCAGCGCGTATAACGCCCGGTAGGCTCGCTGGTATGCGAGCCATCTGCGAACCGATAGCACCACGCTCCCAAATATTGGGCTGCGCTCCAACTGCCGGCTTCGCAGATCATTTATCGCCTGTTGTATCTACGGCTCTATCGGCGCGGCTCATATGAGTTTTGTTTGGGCTGATGCCTTAGGGCCACTGCTACATCGAGAAGACCTCGACCCCGAGGTACTTAGCCAAGCCATGGAGACGATCCTCGCTGGAGACGCAACCGATGCACAGATTGCAGCACTTGCTGTGCTTCTGCGAGCAAAGGGGGAGACCCCTGAGGAGATTGCTGCACTAGTTGGCACAATGCTCCGATTTACAACGCCGGTTGACCTTGATCCCGAGGGTGCGGACGGTGTCATGGTCGATACGTGCGGAACCGGTGGCGACCGCTCGCATACTTATAACGTCTCAACGCTTGCAGCGCTTGTAGTAGCCGGGGCTGGTGTGAAGGTTGCAAAGCATGGCAACCGCGCAGCGTCATCGGCATGTGGATCTGCTGATCTACTCGAAGAACTAGGTGTCACCCTCGATCTTGGCCCAGACGGAGTATCGCGATGCGTGCGAGAGGCAGGCATCGGCTTCTTCTTTGCCCCTCGGTATCACCCAGCCCTCAGATTCGCCGCGGCCCCCCGTCGCGAGCTCGGAATCCCGACAACATTCAACTTCCTAGGGCCACTAGCAAACCCAGCACGAGTGAAACGCCAGGTCGTTGGGGTCTCCGACCCAGCTATGGCTAACCGAATTGTGCGTGGGTTAGCTGAGCTCGGCGCAAAACACGCGATGGTTTTCTTTGGGCACGACGGACTCGACGAACTCACAACTACTGACGTCGCAACCGTTCACCAATACCGCGATGGCGAGCACACAACCTTTCTCCTTGACCCAACTGAGTTTGGGGTAGCGCGATCGACGCGCGATCAACTCGTTGGCGGCGATCCGGCACATAACGCAGATATGTCGCGCAGGGTGCTTGCAGGAGAGTCCGGAGCGGTGCGCGACATCGTTGTATTGAATGCAGCAGCCGCGCTTGTTGTAGCAGATCTAGTCACTGATATTCCTGGAGGATTAGTTGTAGCGGCAGCAAGCATCGATAGTGGCGCAGCGGCAACGGCTCTGAGTCGGCTCGTCTCAATAAGCAACGAGGTCGCGGCTGGAGAGTCCGCATAGTGGCTCGCGGATTGCAATGCCCCGCGTGCGGAGAGCACCATCGTATTGATGGTGCGGCCCCTGGGAGTACGTTCAAATGCGGGGGTTGTTCGCGCACATTGAGGGTGCCGGGTTCTCCTGCAACACCTCCTTCGTCATCTTCTGCAACATCTTCCGCAACATCTTCTGCAACATCTTCTGCAACATCTTCTGGGGCTGCTCAGGCGAAGGCTCCTGAGTCTGAGAAACCCACTCGCCAAGTGCGGAGTGAAGCCCGCCCCAACAAATTTCATCTACCGCCATACGAAGGCGCTCTTCCCCTTGCGGCTCGCATTGTTTCTTGGGTAATAGCAGTGCCGGTCTCTGGATTTATCTCTTTGAAGATCGCAGTGCTTATTGGTCTTCTCTCAACGAACGATTTGATCGACCTGATCACTGGCTCCGGGGGCGGGCGTTACCTCCGCATGGTCATTTTCATTCCCCTCTGGGCGCTTGTTACTGCGGGGGTTGTCTCGCTAATCCTTGAG
>CAFBPF010000036.1_pt1 | contig 9271 bp, 4 predicted proteins | sample 7269651 | NCBI WGS metagenome assembly CAFBPF01 (sample SAMEA6814137, study PRJEB35770) | freshwater metagenome | biome: Freshwater; feature: Freshwater reservoir; material: water | place: Czech Republic | collected 2017-06-27 | depth 30m m
CAAGTTGCGAGTTGCTGCTGGATCTCGAGTATCGCAGTGCCCTCTAGTGCCTCGGTTGGTGTAAGCCCGAAGAACCATCCGTTGGCTACGAGGCGTCCTCGGCGGGTGTCGCTAGGGCGCTCCATGGCGTAGAGGAGAGCGCGAAGCTGCACTGCAGCTGGAGACTGCTCGACACTCCCGACGCCAGAGCGCACTGCTGGTATTCCATGCTTTCGAAGCAGCAACGCGATTTTGTCGCCGTCTGTATTGCTCTTTACGAGTATCCCTATGTCTCCGGGCTCGACATCTCGCCTGCCAACCTCGCATCGCGCTGCATCGAAGACAGGGAGAGTTGCACCTAAGTGTTCGCGTACAACACCAACGAGGTCGGAGAGAATTATGTCAGTTGACTCAGTGGTCTCCTCTGGGGATACCCATCGAATCTCGATTGGCTTGACAGGATTGGGAGTATTGGGAGTATTGGAAGTACCGAGAGTATTGAGAGCGTCGGGCGTCTCTCGAGCAGAGGGGAATGAGATCCCCATCTCTGACGCGCCTTCGCGTGGTGCAACTGTCTCGTATTTGATTCGGTCTGCCCCATCAAATGTTGATCCAGCAAAGAGTGCATTCAAGCCCTCTAGTAGCAGCGCGTCGGAGCGCTGATTTACTGCGAGGGCATGGAGAGAGTTGGCCTGTGTGTGCGCCGCTGAGATGTAGGTCGCTACATCTGCTCCACGGAATCTATAGATGGCCTGCTTTGGATCGCCCACAATGATCAGAGTGCGCGGATTGGGAAGAGATGTATCGGCGAAGCCGCGGTGGAAGATCTGCCACTGCATGCGGTCTGTGTCTTGGAACTCGTCGACCATAACCACTGAGAAGCGACTCCGAAGCGCTGCTGCTGCGGCCTCACCGTTTATGCCGGATAGCTGCTCAGCGAGATCGGAGATGAGGGTGTCGAAGGTTGCCACGCCGGCACTGCGCCTGCGGTCCTTGATATCTGCGACGATGTCTTGAACCAATGCACCCCACTCGCCGGCCAGAGAGATAGCGGCGTCAGGCTCTGCGATATCTGCATCTGGGGAGAGCAGAAGACTGCCCTGATTGCCGAGAAAGCGCTCGACAACAGTTATTACAGCCGACTCAATCTTGCTCGGTGTCTCTCTTGTTTTAGATGCACTTAAGTTGTCGTCGGAGCGTGAGAGATCGCTCGGGTTCATGGCGAGTCGGCGAAGTAGGTGATCGCGCACTACCTCGCGGATCAATGCTTCATTTGCCTCATCGAATGTATCTCTACCGACGCGCCCGGACTGCACGCCTAGAGAGCCGAGGGCAACCTGGCAGAAGCCATGGATAGTTGTGATTGTTGCGGAGTCGAAGTTTGCAATTGCATCCTCGAGGCGGTTGAGAGCGACCTGCTGCCCGACCTCAGGTTCGATATTGCCCGATGCGATCTCGTCTCGCCATGAGACGATTGCATCCCTCGTGCGATTGCGGAGCTCTGCAGCAGCGGCACGCGTATAAGTAACGATTAAGAAGCGATCGATCTTCACATCGTGCTCAATAATCTGGCGCGCCACGATATGGGTAAGCGTGTAGGTCTTGCCGGTTCCAGCACTCGCCTCGAGCGCAGCTAGGCCTGCCGGTAGAGCGTCATGTTTTACATCGAAGGTTGAGCTCATTGCTATGCCTCCACTTGCGGCTTGAACTCTGTGATGCGCGCAGTGCTCGTGAACGCAGAGCGGAGGTTGAGAACATAGGCGAGCGCTGCGCTAATAGATGGGCCTGCTTGGGCTCCAGATAGAGCGGCCGCGGCTCCATTGATTAATCCTGCTTCGTCACTTGTGAGGAGCGTCTCACCGAGGGTATCTAGGGTTGATCCACTAAAGAACCACTGCGTTGATGCGCGGTTTAGATCATTCTTCAGCTCATTCTCGAACTCACTTCCTAGCGAATCTGCTCCGGGTTTGCCCCAGCCTTTGACGCCGGCCTTACCAAGCGCGGTTGCGGTACTCGCGCGAGGGAAGAGTGCTATCGGCATCATGCGGGCTGCAGAACGCAGAGCTAGAGCGTGCCTGATTACATCGCTCTCTGTACCCGGGACGAGTTTGATCTCCCTGCAGTGAGGGTAATAGTTCTTGACTTTATTTTTTGTCTGCTCGATTTTTCCAGCCACCAGCGCAGACCAATGCCTCGAAGGATCATGAAGGGTGAGTAGTGCGAGAGTGATCCACGGCTCGATGAGGTGGCGCGCCTGTAATTTTGAGCTGAAGATTCGCAGCACTGAGTCTCCGATTACATCCATCTCAGCCTGAATTAGCGATCCACCAACCTCAAGCGAGACCTCAATGCGCTCAGTTGGAGTCAAAATCCCACCCGCTACATTGATGAGCTGCAGAACATCGGCGATCAACGCGTCAATGGCGGCGTCACCGAGAAGCCCAGGGGGGAGGCTCTCTCGTCTCTGAATTCCGATGCGCCAATCGAGGATCTCTCCTCCAGCCTCTATGTGGTTTAAGAGGTCGCTTGCGAGTATCGACTCCTGAAGGTTGCTGATCTCAAGGTCTACCTCCTCGTCTCGACTCCCCACCTCTATAGGCAGCGCTGCATCTAAGCCATCGCGTAGGTAGAGGTCATGAGGGGAGCGGTATGGCGCAGTTAAGTCGCGGATCGTCAGCAGTTCTTTCTCTGCGCGCATGATCCCAAGTGGGGCTGCGTCTTCTAGGCGAGTTTGGGTTGCCTCGAACCACTGATTTCCGCTGGGATCGTATGTGGAGTCATCTGCGAGGCGTCGGCGGTGCATATATTTTGCACCGGCCGATGGATCAACCTCTGGGCCACCATCAACGAGAAGAGATGGGATTGCCTCGCCTAACTCAACAATTACCACTGGAATGCCAAGGTCGCGACTCGTCACTATGTCCCAGCCACTAGTTGTGATGATGAGTTCCCCGGGGGTAATCGTGACCTGTGTTGGAGCGGCTTCTTTTGACTCTGCAGTAACGCGATGGGTTGCGAGTATCGCATCAAGTATCGCTAGCCGTGTCTCCTCGGAGCGCTCTGCCTCCCAGTCGCGATGTGCGCGGGTTGCAATGAGGATGTCATCGCCAGATGCAGCAGATGAGCGAGTGGTGTCGTCATCGAGCCCGACGATTGCTGTGACCGCGTGAGGAACTGCGCGTCTGGCGCGCAATCCGCCGATCGTTATTGCATCAAAGCGATTACGTGCTGATCCAGATTGTTCATCGAGGTTGCTTCCTACGTAACCACGAAACTCAGATATCGCAATTGGGCGCTTGATCTGATCAGCGACTCCCTCTAACTGAGAGACCAATCTGCGGAGTGCATTTATGTCTGGGCGAGTATCAGTGTTGTCGTCAATAAAGGCCTCAAGCAGTGAGTTGAGAGTCGATGCCCACTCGCTAAGTGAGAGAGGTTTGTTGAGCAGGTCGGCAAAGTTTCTCAATTGCTCCACGAAGGAAGCAAGAGCACCAACTACCTCAAACTCTGAACCCGCGATGTCGTCAAATGGAACAATGGGTTCACTCGGTAATCCCGGCAGAGCGGCCTCGATCCCAGTTGGATTCTGGATCAGGATGCCAGCGAGGAGGCGGTCGATTGCGGGGCCCCATGTGCCGACATCGAGCGTTGAGTCGTATCGCCACTTTGATGAACGGTGCTCTCCATCGAGGCCCCAGCGAACATCGAGACCGTCAATTACCCAGTCCGAGCATCGATCTAATGCATCCTCAGAGATCTGGAACTTGGCTGCCACCGGTGGGAGTCGTAGTACTGCGAGAACCTCTGATGCTCGACAGCGCCCAGCGCAGAGCCCAAGAATTCCGTCTACAGCACGCGCAGTCTCCGAGGTCATGGCAGGGACACGATCGGCTAGTCGAACCGGGAGTGAGCGCTGCTCGTTCTGATTATGCCCAAGGAGGGGTGCGCCAAGTATCGGCGTAGCTAGAGATGCATTCCGGTTGAGCGACGGGAGGAGGACAGTTATATCGCGCGCATTAAGACTTTTGTCGTTAGCTAGGCCGTCGAGGATGGAGTCTCGCGCAGCATCAAACTCGCGAGCAGCCCCGAAGCAGATATGGAGAGATGAGTTCGGTAAGACGCACCGCGTAATGGGGCGAGTTGCACTTGGATCGAAATGGTGGAGTGCGGCAATAGCGGGTGCCGCCCATCGCTCAAGTGTTGCGGGCAGTGCCCCTGGGACAAGAAGAAACGCGTGAACCTCAATCTCTTTAGCCAACGCGTGTACTAACTCGGCCTGTGCGCCTACCGGGGGCCCAGCACCAAATAACGCGATGCGATTCGGGAGGTCGCGCGCCTTGGTCTCTTGGTTCTCTGCGAACTTCTGAGTGGCTTTAAAGATTTCGTACTGCCAAAGGAAGCGTGGGTCTAGCTCTGCGCCTGCTTCATCATCTAGAGCATCACCGCGCTGCCAGGCTCTAAGCATCCCCGGTCGATAAGAGCCATATCGATCGAATAGATCTGCAATATGGCGCGCAACCGCAAGTGGGCGATCTCGCAGGCGTTGGGCTAGGCCGCAGTGCTCTGCGAGGGGCTCATCCTCGAGGGCTCGGAGAATCAGCCAAGTTGTTTCATCTACACCCCAAGGCATAGCGGTAGGTATACCTGCACGTGCACGCAATTTGCCCGTAAACGCGAACTCGATATTCGCGCTGATCCCATGAGTGTCTCGGATAGCGGCATCTAGATACTCGGCCATACCAATATTTGGAACGACAACGAGTTGAGACTCAAAGGGATCCTCTGGGCGAAGTGATACCCACTCAAGAAAATCTGGCAGGAGCTCAGCGGAGGTAGAGGAGACGGTTGCAACTAGCGCCACGAGAAAACCCCACACGCTGCTCTAGATGAGGCTCTCTCATCCACTATTCGACTCGTACCCGCCGCGCTGCTCATAACCCCAAGATAGGTCAGGGGTGGGACATGCTGCATTTGGGGATTGAGGCCTCGGCCGCTAGGCGGATCTAGGAGACGTTACGAGACGTTACGGAGCAGAGCCTCATTTGGATTCTCGGGCAACGAGGTGAGCGGGGTCGCGATCTCTGAGACCGTTGGGCCGTGAACCTCGGCAAGTGGCGCAAGTGCTGCAAGGTCGAAGCCGTAGAGTGCCGCGGCGTTCTCGCCCAATATTTGGCGCATGCGCTCTGGGCTCTCATCGGACCAGACCTGTCGCAGGTGCTCCCGAGTAAACGGCCCGGTTCCCTCATCGTGTGGATAATCGGAGCCCCACATGACGCGATCCATGCCGATTGACTTCATGGCAAGAGCGTCCATGAGTTGCGGTGGGCTTACTGCAACCCAGCAGTTCTGGTTGAAGTACTCGGTAGCGGAGCGGGGAAGGATGCTCTCAGGTCCGTAGACCATCTCGCCTGTGCGCCCTGTCGCTCGAATCTGAGCGAGCAGTGAGTCGTATCTCTCGAGCATCGGCTCGATCCAAGCGCAGCCCATCTCAGCCATAACAAACTTGAGTTTGGGGAATCGGTCGAAGACCCCCGAGAGAAGAAGTTGAGAGAATGGTCGCTGCGAGTAGAAGGAGACCTCAGTGATGAAGAGAAGCGCGCTCGCTGGGTAGCGACCAAAATCGGGGAGACCGGTTCCTCCGTGAGAGTTAACCGGAATGCCCAGCTCTTCGCACTCGCGCCAGAACGGATCGAGCGCTGGGTCGTAGAGGGGCGGAACGTACTTGCAGTCTGGTGGTGGTGAAGCAATTAGCACTCCACCGCGCAGTCCGTGCTCGGCGATCCATCGCACATCTTCAATGGCGTCGTCAACGTTGTTTAGAAATACCTGGCCAATGCCAGCGCGCTGCTCAGGAAAGCGTGAGCAAAAATCTGCAAGCCAACGGTTGTGAGCCTGTAGCCCAGCGCGACGGTGCTCGTACTCCTCGGGCTTTGGTGGCTTCGCAAATAGAACGAACGACGGGAAGAACGGAGGAACTGTATTCGGGTAGATGACTTCTGCAACTTGACCATCTGCATAGAGGTCACCGTTGCGGCGATCGTCATCCCAGTTGCGAACGCGCCCGCCATCTTGGAGATCGCGAAATGGGTTCTTGTACTTGTTGCGCCACGCATCAAAATCATCGAGGTACGCGGGGTCTAAGTACTCGCGATAAGTCTCATGGTTAGCGCCTGCATGGCAGTCGGCCGAGATGATCGTGTAGTGGTCTGTGATGGCTGAGGTCATGGCCGAGAATCTAACGCAGAGCGGGGACTAAACAGCGAGCCGATGGGGGTAGAGGGCCTGAGTTTCACGATTTGAGGAGTTGGTCCCAAAATGCGCGCGAGACACTAAGCGGAGCTCTAATTGGCCTTGAGCTATCGAGTAATTACGCGATAACCCCGTCGGCGCGCAGAGCGTCAAGAGCCGCCTTGTCGAGCCCAAGAATCTCAGAGAGGACCGAGTCTGTGTGCTGACCTAAGGAGGGTGGAGGTGTCTCTGGGCCCTCGGCAACACCGCTCATCTTGACGGGGTTGCCAGGGGTGATTACTGGTTGGGCTACTCCATCTGGGCGAGGGATCTCAACGAGCATTCCGCGTGCAGCTACGTGGGGATCGTTTACGACCTCTTCATCTGTGAAGCACGGCCCTGCAGCGACTCCAGCACTCCCTAAAGCGGAGCAGGCCTCTGCCCGTGTGAGTGTTGATGCCCACTCCTCGATAGCGGGGCGTAGCCATTCGTCGAGGTGGTCGACCCAACCTTGGCGTGTCGCAAACTTCGGGTCATCAATGAACTCTGGGTGACCGATGGTCTCTACAAGTTTTGCAAAGTGGGCCTCGCGCCCAACCTGAATTATGAACCAGCCATCGCTAGCTCTAAAGCCATGAATGATTAGCGGTCCAAGTTCTCCACCACGAAGCCCCATTGACCAGAAGTTTGTAACTATGTCGGTCATCGCAACCATCGCATCGTACATAGCAATGTCAACGTACTGACCCTTGCCGGTTGCATCGCGGTGGCGTAACGCCGCGAGTATTCCAATGGTTGCGAATAATGCTGCGCTTATGTCGCCGAGCGCGCCTACTGGTGCAACGTTTGGGTGCGCATCTCCGTATTGCTTCATGTCATAGATGCCTGACATGGCCTCCACAACTGGTGCAAAGGCTGGCCAAGTTGAGTAAGGAGTCTCCTCGGTGTTGCCGAAGCCTGAGACTGATACGTAAATGGCCGCTGGGTTTACTGCCGCGATATCTTCGTATCCAAGGCCGAGTCGACCCATGGTGCCGGCTTTGGAGTTCTCAGCGATGATGTCAAAGTGCGGTGCAAGGGCGAGCACTAGGTCGCGCCCGCGTGGGTCTTTTAGATTGATGACGAGACTGCGCTTGTCGAGGTTGTTGCGCAGAAAGGTCGCGCCGGTCTTAGTTCCATCCTCGTTGGTCCATGCTGGCATTGAGCCTCGACCTGAGTCGCCTAAGCCTGGTGGCTCAACCTTGACCACATCGGCCCCGAGACGGGCGAGTAACTGAGTGGCATAAGGCAGCGCCTGCATCTGTTCGAGGGCTAGCACCCTCACACCATCAAGGGGCTTGCCGTTGCCTAGGGCACCTTCGTTGCGTATATCTCCAAGTTGCACGTTGGAGAGGATAGATGGAGGGGAGAGTGCGGTACCGTCTCACGATGCGCGGAATTATTTCTTGGGGTACCTACCTACCATTTAGGCGGCTTGACCGCACCACAATTGCCTCGGTTGCCGGCTCAGGCGGTGGCAAAGGAACCCGAACCGTAGCTAGTTACGACGAGGACACCACCACACTTGGGGTCGAGGCGGCACGTGTAGCCCTGCGGGATTGCCCCGATGCTCCGCCGCTCTCTCTCTGGTTCGCAACTGCCGATCCTGCTTACCTTGATAAGACAAATGCCGCGGCTGTCCACGCCGCGCTTCGCCTTGATTCTGCTGTGCCGGCCTATGACGCTCTGGGCTCCATACGCTCCGCTCTCGGAGCATTACGTGCTGCGCTGGATTCTTCCTCGACTTCATTGGTTGTAACAGCCGACCGCAGAGGGAGCCTCCCAGGCAGCCCCGATGAATCTGCCGGGGGTGACGGCGCATCTTCAGTATTGATCGGCGATGACGCAATCGATGCACCGGTGCTGGCAGAGATTGTTGCGTGGGAGTCTTTGACAGAAGAGTTTCTAGATCGCTGGCGAACACCTGGCGATCCGCGCTCACGTCAATGGGAGGAGCGCTTCGGCGAGACTCGCTACACCGACCTAGGCGCTCGCGCCATTGCAGCGTTACTCCGAACCACAGGCCTTGCAGTTGACGCGATAGATCATCTGATTGTGGTTGGGCCGCACGACCGCGCGAATACCGCAGTTGCTAAGAAGTCCGGTGTCGCATCGGATCGCGTTGTAGATGCTCTAGGGGCAGTGGTTGGAAACACGGGTGCGGCTGCGCCTCTGCTTGTTCTGGCCTCGGTACTTGAGCGTGCTCTACCCGGGCAACGAATCCTCTTACTTGTATTAGCGGATGGCGCCGATGCCGTGTTGCTTCGTACCACCCCTGCGATATCGCAGCACAAGGCTTCTCGCCCTACATCCGAGCAGATCTCGGCCGGAGCGCCAGTTGCTTACGGCAAGTACCTCGCATGGAGGGGTCTTCTTCCAGTTGAGCCGCCGCGCCGCCCCGAGCCAGCGCGCCCGTCTTCGAGTGCCGCTTCTCGTAATACTGAGTGGAAGTTTGGATTCGTAGGCTCAGAGGACGAAGACGGAGTTGTGCACCTTCCGCCAGCTGATGGTGACTGGAGCATGCGCCCTATGTCTGAGGTGCTTGGGACCATCGTGACCTTCACAATCGATCGCCTCGCGTACTCACAGAGCCCGCCGGTTGTCTTTGCAGTGGTTGACTTCGATGGTGGCGGTCGATTGCCAGTTGAGCTCACGGATGTTGACCCTGAGGATGTTGCAATTGGTGGAAGAGTTGAGATGACATTTAGAAAGCTCTTTACCGCTGACGGAATTCATAACTATTTCTGGAAAGCGCGACCAGTGCGCGTTAATGGCGTGGAGGGCTGAGATGGCATCGCATGGAATTCGTGATCGAGTAGCAATTGTCGGGATGGGATGCACGCGTTTTGCAGAGCATTGGGACAAGAGCGCCGATGATCTACTTCGCGATGCGGCCTCAGCGGCTCTCGCAGATGTAGGTACATCGAGACAAGACATTGATGCATATTGGCTCGGTACCGCGCAATCAGGCATGAGCGGCATCATGCTCGCTAAAGCCCTTGGTTTAGAGGGTAAACCAGTGAGC
>CAFBPF010000039.1_pt1 | contig 8619 bp, 5 predicted proteins | sample 7269651 | NCBI WGS metagenome assembly CAFBPF01 (sample SAMEA6814137, study PRJEB35770) | freshwater metagenome | biome: Freshwater; feature: Freshwater reservoir; material: water | place: Czech Republic | collected 2017-06-27 | depth 30m m
AACAGTCTCCCGAGGGCGCCACGTCTGACCGATCTCGCTAATTGACGCGAAGGACCCGATTGCAACATGCCCTAGTAACCCGGCGCCAAGCGTCGTAGCTTCACGCACCGGCGATAACTCAACCGGACGTTGCGCGGCATTAGCTAGGGCTTGAATAAAGGTCTTATTAGCGCTCATGCCGCCATCGACGCGCAGAGTCTTGAGGGCGAGCCCCGAATCAACCTCTGCCGCCTCGACTAGGTCTGCCCCACGGTGAGCCACTCCCTCTAGAACACTTCGCGCAATCTCAGCGGTCCCGGTTCCACGCGTTAAGCCAAAGAGCGCACCTCGTGCCCCAAAATCCCACTCAGGGGTCCCGAGTCCGAGAAGAGCCGGAACGAATACAACCCCTCCGGCATCTACACATGATGCGGCGAGTGAATCACTCTCAGCAGCATCAGCGATGATCTCCAAACCATCTCGCATCCACTCAACGCATGTACCAGCGGAGAGCATGATGGCCTCGGTTGCCCAAGTGTTGACGCCATTGTGACGCCAGCCGATTAGAGGGAAGGTCCCGTGTGCTGTCCGAGCCTCGTTCGTTGGTGCATTGGTCCCAGTGCAGACATCGAGCATCCCGCCGGTCCCAAATGTGATCTTGGCGAGGCCTGGTTCAATGCAGCCTTGACCGAGCATGGAGGCTTGTTGATCTCCAACCATCGCAACGATTGGTGGCTTGCCCGGAACTCGCTCGGCAACCCCAATTACTCCGCAGGTGTCAACAATCCTGGGGAGCGACGCCTCGGAGATGCCGAGAGCGTCGAGTGGCTTTGGCGCCCAGGAGGTTGCCCCATTCTGCGTGAGGAGAGTTACCCCTGCATTTGAAGGGTCGATAGCGTGTACGGAACCACCAGAGAGCGTCCATGCAATCCACGAATCTACGGTGCCTAAGCAGAGATCACGGCTGCGCTCTGCGTCGAAGTTATCTAGCAACCATGAGAATTTTGTCGCCGATGAATTAGGGGCAAAGCGTAGGCCCTGCGCTTGAAGCTCAAGGCATGTAAATACCGTACGGAGATCCTGCCATCCGATCCCGGGGCCAATTGGCTCACCTGTGACTCGGTCCCAGACCACCACTGATGCGCGCTGGTTGGTGATTGCAACTCCCGATACCGATCCATTTACCTCGCCTGCAACTTGGGTTGCGAGTTGCAGTGCAGCGCTAGCCATCGCAGCTGCATCAAACTCAACGAGGCCTGGAGCAGGGGAGTCAGGGAGAAGTGGTAGCGCCGCCTCGTTAGAGACAGTTGCGTCATCGTGAACTATCGACGCGCGTATCGACGATGTTCCAACATCGATGACAAGAATGCTCATCTCTGGCTCTTTTCTAAGGCCACTCTGGCCCGCCCCAAGGGTCTGGAAGACCTAGTTTTCCAGGGTTTAGAACACCATTCGGGTCGAGTGCTCGTTTGAGGTCTCCGAGCACGCTTAGCCCCTCGCCTAGTTCGTCTTGCATGAACCTAGAACGGTTAAGTCCAACGCCGTGGTGGTGAGAGAGCGCACCCCCGGCCTCTAGTACTGCGCGCTGCCCTGCATTCCAAGCGCTGATGTAATACGACTCGCGCTGCTCCGCAGGTGGGTTACCGGCAAATGTGAAATAGAGGCAGGCTCCATCGGAGTATGCGTGGCTTTGGTGCGCACTTGCAACCATTGTGTGCTCAAGCGATCTAAGCGCTTGCGTAGCGGCGGCATAGATGCCTGCACACTTTGACCACGGTGCGGAGATCTCCATTGTGTCAACGACGAAGCCACGTCGAATCAAAGACTCAAGAGCACTCACATCGTTACGGTGCCCCATCCACTGTTCGACGAGTGCTTCATCAAGGCGCTCAGCGCCGATAGACATGCACTCTTCGTCAACAATCCCCATGACAGCATCAATAAGCGCTGGGTCTCCCTCGTCCATTACTAGAAGGACTTGACGGTCGCCGGTCTTATAGGAGCGATCCCCCTCAATCTCGTCATAGTGACGCAGCACTGCAGGTGTTGCCCCACGATGCAGGATTCGGCGGCAGACCTCGAGTCCGTCCGCAAAAGTTGCGAGGGAATATGCGGCGCGGCGTTGATAGGTGGGGAGCGGGTGCAGTCGAAGCGTCGCCTCAGTGATTACACCGAGCGTTCCCTCAGAGCCAACAAAGATACGGTTGAGTTCGGGCCCGATTGCGCTGCGAGGAGCATCGCCGGTGCGAATGATGCGGCCATCAGCAAGGGCTACTTCAAGGGCGACAACCATGTCCTCGATTTTCCCGTAGCGCGTTGAGTACTGCCCGGCTCCGCGGCACGCCACCCAGCCACCAACAGTTGAGAGAGCCATGGATTGCGGCCAATGCCCAACGGTCACGTTGTGCTCAGACTGGAGCGTCTCCTCGAACCATGTTCCAAAGGTGCCGGGTAGCACTCGAACTGTTAAGGACTCAGTATCTACATCAACAATCCCGGTCATTGATGTGAGATCAAGTAGCACGCCTCCGTGAAGCGGGACGCTTGCGCCACAGACGCCGCTGCGCCCAGCCGCTGGAGTAACCGGAAGACGGGCATCGTTGCAGACCTTGAGCACTGCGGCGACCTGATGCGCATCACTCGGGCGCACGACTACACAAGCAAGAGCCGCGACCTCGCCGTCTAGCGCCCAAATCATTGCGAGAGGCCACCAGTCACGGCTTGCCTCTACTAGTTCACCATCGGCGGTTGTCACCTCGGCTCCAGTTGCGATCAGCGCCTCTAAGTGCGAAGGCGAGATCTCCACTCGAGTGGCGCTTAGGTGCGAGATGACGCTGCTCGGGTCAGCCTCGATTGCAATAGGTGGGGTAGGCGTGCCAGAGATGCTCATTAGGCTCCAAAACCGTTGTCGGTAGCCGCCGCCGGAAGCCCGCCAACGCTGCGTTCATGCTCAATTGATGCTTGGTAGGCGCTTACCTCTGCCTGCTCTCGGCTTAAGTCCCAGCCGAGCTCAGCTCCGATAATAGAGGCGGTGCTGTGGGCTGCCGCGAGGCTTGCATCGCGAGCAAGAATGCGAGAACGAGTCCGGCGCTCTAAGACATCGGCGAGAGTCTGCGCCATCTCGAAGCGCACAGCGTAAACAGCCTCAGCGCGTGAGTATGGGAGACCCGCAACGAGTGGCTCCGCAAGTGCAGGATCGGAGGTAGCAATTGCAGCTACATCTCGAGATGCAGATCCAAATCTCCCAGCAAGGTGCTCATCTGATCCGTGGTCGCCCTCTGCCCCAAATAGGGGTACTCGCTTTGTACGTGACTTGGCATTGATTCCAAGACGATCTGCTACTCGATCGACTGTATCGGCAGACATGCGTCGATACGTCGTGAGCTTCCCGCCTGTGATTGTCGTGACGCCGCCATCAGAGGTGCTTACTCCATGTTTGCGAGATAGGTCGGCAGTTTTATTACCGACAGTTCCGCCGGAGATAAGTGGCCTAAGCCCGGCCCATACGGCAGTTACATCCGATTCGCTGATCTGCTCGCTCATCACAAGGTTCATTGCATCTATGCAGTAGCTGATGTCCTCGGGTGTGCATTGAGGGTCATCAATGTCTCCTTCGTAGTCAGTATCAGTAGTGCCTACGTATGTATGTTCACCCCACGGCACAACAAAAATAGATCTTTTATCCTTTGGAACAGGGATAATCGCAGCAATGTCGTTGCGCACCTTGCTCCAAGGAACCGTGATATGGATTCCCTTAGCAGGGCGAATCGAGTGTGGGTCTTTGCCCTCATCCATTGCTCTGATTGAGTCTGACCAGACCCCAGCAGCGTTCACGACAGCGCGGGCTTTGATCTCGAACTGACGGCCGCCGGCCTCTACCGTCGCGCCGCTCACCTGACCACTCGAGTCCTTGTTAAGTGAGACAACCTTCGTGTGGTTGGCCACCGCGGCGCCGAACTCAGCAGCAGTGCGCGCGACCGTTAGCGTCAAACGAGAGTCGTCTACCTGGGCGTCGTAATAAATGTATGCGCCGGAGAGGTTCGCCTCGCGCAGAGTTGGCATGTGCTCAAGCGCCTCAGACTTGGAGATGCGCTTGTGGAGTTTCCCAATGCGAGCACCACCGGTTAAGTCATACATCCAGAGAGCGGATCCAAGTGCCCGCGAGATCTTTGGGTTGATGAGTCCGTCGCGCGATAGGAGCGGAATGAGGAACGGGAGTTTGCGAACTAGGTGAGGAGCATTGCGCAGCATCACAGTTCGTTCGTAGAGCGCTTCGTAGACCAGGCCAAACTCGCGTTGCTGGAGATAGCGGAGGCCGCCGTGCGCAAGCTTGCTCGATTTCGATGACGTTCCAGAGGAGAAGTCGTCACGCTCAACGAGGGCCGTTCGAAGCCCGCGAGAGACAGCGTCTAGTGCGACCCCAACCCCAGTGATTCCTCCACCAATGACGAGAACATCGAACTCCTCGCTCTCTAGGCGTGCAAGAGCATCAGAACGGTTAAAGGTTGATAGTTCGGCGGCAGAGGGCATCCTTGGAGATTACCCGCCAAGTCGATTATCAGGGAAAAGCGGGCATGATCGAGACGCAGGACAAGCGCCTCAGGGGGAGCGAACAAGTCGACTCCGAGAGGCAATTACCGGGTAAGTAATTGATGCTGCCCTCGTGATCGGTGAGAGGCCACTCCATGCTCCGGCGTTGAAGCGCCACCTAACGGCAAGTTCGATGCTCGCGGTGACCGTGTAGCCGGGGGCTTGGGATCTCCGCTCGTATAGGTGGGTTATGAGTCCGCGAGTGCCGTTCGCAAACGGGACCCTCTGCGACGCGGAGCCTTCTCCGGTCAGCCAGGACACGGAGCTCGGGGTTGCCTCAACCTCTACGGTCGCTCCGAAACCGCGAACGGAGTCGCGAATCGGCGCTCCCGAGAATCCGTTAGTAGCAAACAGGGTATTGAGGCCTGCTAGTCCGCGGTGAGCAGGGTTGACACTGATCGTGAGCGCTGGGTACCTAAGCCGAGCGACTATTTGAAGAGCAAGGCTTCGTACATTCGGTGGAGTTGCTTGAAACGCACTCGGGAGCACCCAGATTGAGGTCACGTAGATCCCGCCGCAGTAGACGTGGTACGCAACGTAGGCAGGGGTAGGTGCATGAGGCATGGGGTGTCGGCCTCCCCAGAGAGGGCCTCCTCTATCTAGGTAGACGGGGACAAATGCCTTGGCCCATGTTCGCAAGCAGCCTGAGGATGCTGTCCCTGATGACGCAGAAGTTGCTTCATGCCATGTGCCACGAGCATCGAGCGTAACGAGCACCCCAGTCGGGTCTGTTGAGACCCCCGGAGTAACGCTAAGTGCCGAGACAGCGGTTACTTGGCTGCGCGGCATCACGGCAGAGACGATCACGAAAGACGCTGATGCGCTGAGGATTACGACAAGCAGAACAATTGATAGGCGTACTACGCGAGATGTACTCGGCTTTAGGTAATTCTTTGAAGTATTCATTCTCCCCGTCCTTGGGTGTTGTCTTTTAGATATCCATCGAAAGAGACTCCCCGTCCTTGGGGCTAGGTAGATGTTACGGGTGTGACAGGTGCATTGGCAAGGAAAATGTAGGCGGTCATTTATGCCGCTATAGAACCGTGTTAATTGCTACTGAGAAAGCCTGGGCGAATTAGTAGCACCCCACTTGGTTCGCTAGATGCTCGAGTCCAGCCGCGAGCCTCAAGGAGCTTGATAATGCCTCGATCGGGGTGCGCAAGTACACATTGAACATGTTTTGCGTCAATCCACTCCAGCGCGCCGGGCTCTCCCCTCATCACGCTCTGCTGTTTGAGGACCGATCTCGCCCCGATTGACCTTCCGTCCTCGGATACCTCTACAGACGGCCAGCGCTCATAAATAATGTAGCCACCATCGCTGTATTCGTTGAGCAGTCGGCACTTCGAAGGAATAGCGGCCACACCTTTTACGGGGTACTGCGCACTCGCAACCGCTCTCGGTGGAGTGGCGTTCGTGACAGAGAAGAGAATCAATGCGAGTAGTGCAAGAAACACGCCATCGCGAATGGGCTTCACGAACGGCACAACCAAGGGCGCTAAACCTGTCGAGCGTAGGGACCAGAGGCCTAGCGCAATCTCAGGAGTGATGAGAATTAGCAAGTAGGGAGCGTTCCTAATTGCGTAAAGGAAAAACGCGGTAAGGGCCAAGATCGGAAGCAGCAGTTCGAGCCGCCTCCACCTCTGGGTTCGGATCATGGATGCGAGCGCCGCTGCCGCTAATAACACAATCAAAACGTCGCGTACTTCATGGATACTCGCGTGCTGCCATTCGTCGAGCACTCGCGACAGTGCACTTAGGTCTGTAGTAGCAGAGTATGCGTTTACTCCAAAGGGGTTTAGGAGACCGGCGAGTATCGAGGCTCCGAGTACTGCGGAGGGCAGTAGAAACTTGCGTGCATCAATTGCATACCCGAGAGCGGTAGCTGCAACTAGAGCTATTCCTATCGTGAAAGACAGGTGGATATTTGCCCAGAGAATAAACACAGCGAGGAGCCCAAGAAAAGCCAAGCGATCTCCCCTAAGAGCGCGCGACACGAGAGTAGAGACGAGAGCGAAGAGTAAGAAACTAAGCATCTGTGGCCTCTCGGCGATGTATGGAATCATCAGAAACTCAAACGCTGCTGTCGCCCCCACAGATGCCCACGGTCCGGCTCCTGCTCTTCGCGAGGCCCGGTACACGCTCCACGCCACCGCTGCGAATGTGATGAAGGTGATGCCTATGAGTAGCGGTCGCGAAGGGAATGCATCATGGGTTACACCAAGGAACCAGTCGAATAGCCAGGAGCTTGGCCTCCATTCGGCAGAGCGAGATGTCCAAGAGAAGATGTCAGTTGAAGGAATCTCGCGATGTTGTGCAATCCAGCTGCCGACCCGAATATGCCACCATGCATCTGTATCGAACGGTCTTGATGCGGCAATTAGAGCGCAGCAGATGCTCCAAGCGGTGAGTGCAACAAGATGCCCTCGTACTGGACTTGGAGAGATGGCCTCTCTTCTCTCCTGAGTGGAGGTCATGCCCGAATGTAGGTCATGGATTGGGCGCGCGCTCCGAGAGCGTGCCATCTGCTTTGAGCTGCTCAATAGCATCGTCGTCGAGGCCCAGGAACTCTTGTAGCACCTCTCGATTGTGCTCCCCGCGCCATGCCGGCACACCGCGCACTCCTGTCTCGGCATCAGAGAATCTCCATGGGGCCTGGGGTATGCGAACGGTTCCGCCGCGACGGTCGTCTACCTCTGCGATAGCGCCGCGCTCGCGTGCCCATTGGGTATCTGCAACATCGCCGATGCTCCTAACGACTCCGTTGACGATCCCAGCCGCATCGAGGCGAGCTTGAAGATCCTCTACATGCTCAAATGTCTCGGCCCATTCGTGGAGCAATTCGAGCATCACATGTCGATGTTGGCCGCGATTCTCTGGAGAGAAGATCTCTAACTCGGCTAGGTCTGTGCGCTCCATTGCCTTGCAATAAAGCCCAAAGTTGACGTGTGCAACAGGGTCGCCTGCTAGCACGAGATCTTGCCCATCTTTGGTCGTGACGATGGGGGAGTAGACGGGAGCGAGGCTTGGGCGCGTCATCTGCGGGTCGTCACTAGCGCCTGCAAGATCCCAGTGAGCAAAGTCATTTACGTGGAGTAGCGACTCAGCCATGTCGACGTCGATGTGCTGGCCTGTCCCCGTTCGTCCACGCTGAATCAGTGCCGCGAGAATCGCGGAGGAGCAGTGGAGACCCGCGTACACGTCTGCGTGGCTCATCGGGTCTTGTGCTCTATGTGATCTCTCTTCGTTCAGTTCGGCTAGACGCTGCTCGTCGATGCTCCGTACCGCTCCAGCGTCCTCTGCGTCCTCACTCTCGGGACTGTCGTGGCTGCCCGCTGCATCTGCTCGCCAACGCCCGCCCGCCTCGAGAAGCCCCATCTCTGCATGCACAACTACTGCAAAAGCGCGTCGATCGGCCCACACCCCAGTCTGTCCATACCCTGTGATTGAGGCGTAGACAATCTTGGGGTTTCGTGCGTGTAGCGCTTCGTACCCAAGCCCGAGGCGCTCCATCACTCCTGGGCGCGAGTTCTCGATAATGACATCGAAATGAGTAGCGAGTTGAAGTAACAACTCGACGGCCTCTCCTCTATGCAGATCGAGAGAGATGTTTCGCTTGCCCGTATTCTGTTGGGCAAAATACGCGGATGTGATGCCAGCTTTAGGTAACGCGAATCGTGTTAGGTCGCCGTCAGGCGGTTCGACCTTTACTACCTCTGCACCAAGGTCGTGTAGCACGCGCCCTGCGATAGGGCCCGAGAGAACCCGCGAAAAGTCAAGAACTCGAACTCCTTCGAGGGGGCGCCCCGCGGTGCTCGCCACCCTCTAAGAGACCCATCCGGTCTCGCCAGAGTCGGTGACTACCGCTTGGCCGGCCTGCTCCCAAGCGAGCATCCCGCCAGAGACGTTTACTGCATCGATTCCGAGGGACCTCAGGTAGTTAGTTGCCTGCGCTGATCTTCCGCCGACCTTGCATATGACCTGGACTCGTGAGCCGGCGGGGACATCTAGTCCACTCTCGGCCAATGTTGAGAGGGCAAGGTGGACGGC
>CAFBPF010000040.1_pt1 | contig 8615 bp, 8 predicted proteins | sample 7269651 | NCBI WGS metagenome assembly CAFBPF01 (sample SAMEA6814137, study PRJEB35770) | freshwater metagenome | biome: Freshwater; feature: Freshwater reservoir; material: water | place: Czech Republic | collected 2017-06-27 | depth 30m m
ACCGTTTAGCAGTGTGGTTGCAAGGAACTCGAGATCCGCAACCATGCGCCATCGAGGCTGGAATGGATCAGGGTCGAGTCGTGAAGCTCGGTAGCAAAGGGTTGGACAGAAAATGTATTGCCCTCGAAGTAATCCGTTGAGCCCCTCCTCGCCGGAGACGGTCGGCGCAGAGCCTTTCAATGATTCGATGACTCTCTTAATGCGATCTGGAAATGAGAAAACAGGCTTGCTATCAGTGTCAATAATCGATGCACGCGTGAATACTGCGACTGCATTTGGGTATGCCATATGGGTTGAGATGACAGACTCGGCGTACTCGGGATGCAGCTCATCGTCGGAGTGCAGCAGTGTGACAAGCGGTGTATCGCTAATGCGCAATGCCTGGTTCCAGTTTCCTGCAAGCCCTAGGTTCGTTTGATTACGCACATAGCGAATACGAGTATCGCCATAACTAGCAACTGCGGCCTCTGTGTCGGTCTCAGATCCCGCGTCATCAACAACTATGCAGACCCAGTTCTTGAGACTCTGTGCTCTAACGCTCTCAATAGCTCTACGTAGGTAGGGCACTCCGCTATAGAACGGAATAGCGAACGTAATCTGCGGATCGGAACTCACGCGTCGGGATTACGCTCGCCAACAACGACAAATTCGTTGTAAGGGAAGACTCGACCAACAACTCTTGGGAACGGGAAAGACTGCTTATATACAGCGCTCCATCCGTGTTTACCGAGGAGGAGTTCAATAGCAGCGTGATCGACGAAGCGCACATGTGTTGAGTCGCTTCGGTATCCAGCCTCTTGTGGTGTGATCACAATGATGCGCCCACCCTCGCGCACGTATGGCGCATATGTCGCGATTAGATCGTCGGTGGTTGGCGCATCAAGGTGTTCAATGACGTGTGCGAGTAGGAGCGAGTCGAAGCCTGCGATTTTCGCGTCAGACGAGGCAAGAAACTCGTCGGGGGAGTACGCAGTTAGTCCACGCTCTCGAGAGGTTGCTACACAATCAAGGTTGTGATCGACGCCAACTCCCTTCCCCTCTAGGTGCGTTAGGTTTCGCCCGATTCCACAACCGATATCGAGTGTGTAACCAGGGTGAAGCCTGCGCAGATTCCAGCGATAAGGAGCCTGAACATCTAAGCGCTGCTTCCAGCCTTGTGCTTCTAGGGTCTCAAGGCGCCGTGCGTACGCGGGATCCTGCGTAGAGGCGATGTCCGTGGATGAAGGTTTGTTCTCTGCTTCGCTCATGAGACATACAGCATCGCACCCGAACAGGCCCGAGTGGCGATCATTCGCAGGGTTGTGGCTTTGGTCCCAAGAAACTTGGTCCTGTGATCTCAGAGCCAAGTTCCTGATCACAAAGTTGCAGGATTTAGGAAGGGCGAACGCCCCACTGGAAGTTTGAGCGCCAAGCTGACGAGATCTTCACGACATCGCCGGTCTGGGGAGCGTGGATCATCATGCCCCCACCTATATAGATACCTACATGGTGCAGGTCGCTATAGAAGAGGACTAGGTCTCCAGGCTGGAGGTCATTGAACGCGATCTTTGAGAAGAGCACTGCCTGCGCTGCTGAGTAGTGAGGAAGTCGAACTCCAACCGATCCCCATGCAGCCTTTGTGAGGCCTGAGCAGTCGAAGGTTGTGGGTCCGGAGGTGGCGAAGGAGTAAGGCTTTCCAAGCTGTGCCCGAGCGTATGCAACTACCTCAGCAGCACGAGACGAGACAGCGGGAGGAGGTCCGAAAGGATTCCCTGTGAGTGCTGGGCTAACTGTTGTAGTTGTGGTCTGCCCATCGCTTCCGGATGTGCCAGTGCTGCGAGGCGTAGTTGGAGGCGGTGTCCCATTACGTCGTGCAGCCTCAATTGCTGCGCGCTGCGCTGCAGCTTGGCGCTGTGATGCCGCGATGCGCGCTGCCTCGGCTCTTGCGGCCTCTGCGCGCTGCTGCTCAATGAGCTTCTTTGTCTCAGCATCGATCTGGGAGAGTCGACTGCGCAGCGAACGGTCTGCAGCAGATGCCTCGCGGTAAGCCGCTCCAGCGGAGTCGGCCTGCTGTGCCGCGTTGGCTCTAGCAGTATCAGCGGCGGCGCGCTGTGCTGCGAGGCGCGTCTCAGCGCGTTTGACCTCATCGATTAAACGGTTATCGCGAGCTGCGGTTACATCGCCGTACTGTGCGATGCGAGCAGTCTTAGCCATGTTGCCTGGGTCAACCTCGCTAAAAGGTGTGCGCGAGCCAGAGCCGCGATAGAGAGATGCTGCTCGGCGTGCGAGGGTTGCTTTGAGTTCCTTGCGCTTTGCGACAGTGGCGTCGACCGCAGCCTGAGCAGTAGCTACCTCGGCCTGCGCATCTTCAAGTGCAACGCGCGCTCCGTTGTATTGGTCTGCGAGTGCACCAACGTGCATGGATTCACGGTCGATCTGGGCGCGAAGAGCGGCGGCCTCTGCTTGCTTGCCGGCGATGGTTGTAGCAGCCCCTGCAGGTGTGGTGACAGCGAGCGAACCAAAGAGAGTGGTGGCACAGCAGGCAGCAATGCCTAGGCGTCGCATTACTCGCAATTCCGTCGTGCTCTTCATTGAACCAGTAACTCCCGAGTGGACCGCGCCTCAGCTATTTACTGAGTTGCTTGAGGTCCGTTATTCGGTCCCGGGCTCTAGAAACTTGAGTGAATTCACAACGTTGAGACAACTCTGAGGATGTGGCTAAGGCCTATTCCTAGGGCCAGCCTCAGTTTGTAGATATATCTGCGCTCTGCGAGAGAGCAAGGTTATTTGCTTGGCTCCGGAGATGGGCCGCCCATTACCCGCAGGGCTAACGCTGTATCGGCACCCTCAATGCTGCAAAGGTGCTCGGCAAGCGTTGCGCATATTTGACCAAGCTGTGCAATCTGCTCGGTGGTGAGGGGGTCGAGTAAATGCTCTCGAACCGAGTCAATGTGTATAGGGGCAGCGGCCTCAAGCGCCTCGAATCCGGCCTTTGTGAGTACGGCCCAGGCGCCTCGACGATCTGTATCGCAGGGCTCCTTTGTAACCCAGCCCTTATCGACAAGCCTAGAAATTGAGTGTGAAAGACGGCTTCGCGAGTAGAGGCCCAGCGCTGCGAGTGAGCTCATGCGAAGCCTGCGCCCCTCCGCCTCAGAGAGCTGTACTAGGAGTCCGTACTCCTCAACGGAGAACCCGGATCCCTCCTCCTGATCCTGACTCAGGCGCTCACGCATCATGCTCGTGGCAACAAGCCAGGATCTCCAGACAGCCTGCTCTTCAATGCTTAACCAACGTGTCATCAAGACAGCCTATTCCGAATTGACCCCAAGTAGTTGACAGATCAACTAATAGGGGTTAAAGTAGTTGAACAAGCAACTAAATGAAGCGACTAAATCAAGCGACTAAATAAACAGCAATTAGATAAAGAAGTGCCCGCCCCCCGGGCACTCCCCTAAATAGGAGAGATAAATGACTACCGAGACCATTCGTGAAATTGAGGGCAGAAGCCTTCCAACAGTAGGAACTTGGGAGATTGACCAAGCTCACTCGCACCTTGAATTTGCAGTCCGTCACCTAATGGTGGGGCGCACTAAGGGTTCATTTACAGGCTGGAGCGGCTCCATTGAGGTTGCCGAGAAGCCAGAGGACTCAAGCGTTGTGGTCGAGATTGCCGCGGCGTCCTTTACAACTGGGCACGAGCAGCGAGATGGACACGTCATAAGCGCTGACTTTCTTGATGTAGAGCAGTTTCCAACCCTGAACTTCAGATCAACCTCGGTGGCTGCAAAGACTGACTCCCTCTGGAGCGTCGTTGGTGACCTCACGATCCTTGGGAACACCAAGCCGGTGACCCTCGAGGTCGAGTTCCTGGGAGTCACCAAAGATCCCTGGGGCAATGACAAGGCATTCTTTGAGGCATCAGCAGAGTTCAACCGCGAAGACTTTGGCCTTACATGGAATCAGGCCTTGGATACTGGCGGCGTGCTCATCGGCAAGCAGGTCAAGATCGAGATCGCACTTCAAGCACAGCAGGGCTAATTGATGTGGCTAGGTACCGGCAGTGTCCCCCCGCTGCCGGTACCTCTGCCCTGCATCTACGATCTCGCTCTGTGGAGTCGGGAGAGGTCACCTCACTATTAGAGAGCGGGCTGGGTGAGCGCGTCACCCGCCTGCACGCGAGGTCCGCGCCAGTCGTAATTGGCATCGCTGGATCTGTCGCCGTAGGTAAGTCGACCTTTGCCGCGGCGTTAGTAGAGGGTCTCAAAGAGTTTCAAGTAGAGGTAGTCGGCACCGATGGGTTTCTTTACCCCAATGCCGTGCTTGCTGAGCGGCGGATCGAGTCGCGCAAAGGATTTCCGGAGTCTTATGACGCGAACGCAGTGGTTGCTTTTATAGATGCGCTGCGAAACGGGGATGACTCTGCATCAGTTCCCGTGTATTCGCATACTGCTTATGACGTTGTGGCAGGAGAGCGACGCATCATCGGCTCACCTGACGTCTGCATCATTGAGGGTGTCAACGCACTTCAGTTTGCTGATCACCTTGATCTTGCTATCTATCTGGATGCAGATGAAGCAGACTTAATCAATTGGTATGCAACCCGCTTCTCAGAGATATGCGATGCCGCTATAGACGATCCAACCTCTTTCTACAGCGGCTGGTCATTGTTTCCAGAGAGTGAGCGCAGGGAGATGGCCGAGAGTTTTTGGTATGGAATTAATCACCCGAATCTTCTCGAGTACATTGCTCCTTCTGCTGAACATGCTGACCTAGTGGTTCATAAGGCGCATGACCACTCGATCGCCAGTGTGGAGTGGAGGGCGTGAGCATTGCCCTTCGCGCCGGGAACCTGGAGTGCATCTCTGCTCCCGAACTCGGAGTACCGATTCTCTCCATCAAGCATCGAGGAAATGAGTTACTCGCTCCGCCATCTTGTGTTGATGTTCACACTGTCGACGGTATGAGGGGGATGCCGATCCTCGCACCTTGGGCGAATCGACTGCGAAGCGATAAGTACTCTGCTCTTGGGTTGTCTGTCGATCTTGCAGGCCTAGAGTTCGAGCGAGACGCAAATGCATTACCGCTTCATGGAACGCTTGCTGGACGCGGGGAATGGGTAGTCACCAGCGAGACCGCTACTAGTTGTGCGCTTGAGCTTGATCTTGCGGCGGATGAACTCACCTACTCAGCGTTTCCGTTCGCTGCACTAATGCGCGTTGAGTTGGAGCTAAGCGACTCAACTCTCTCAGTTGCAACAACTCTCGTCGCCTCTGGAGAGACCTCGGTGCCAGCATGTTTTGGGTGGCACCCATATTTTCAAATCTCCAATTTAGAGCGCAACAAGTTGAGAGTGCGGAGACCATCAGCGATGCGCGTGGTTCTCGACGATCGTGGACTCCCAACCCAAGAGCACTCAGAGCAGGCTGCAATTGAAGGGCTATTGGGCAAACGATTGGCCGATGACCTATTGCTTCTTGGAGACGATCGCAAATTTGTGATCGAGAGCAGCGAGCGGCGACTCAGCCTTAATTTGGGCAGCGGTTATGAAGCGCTACAGATTTGGATACCCGAAGGCGAGAGCTTTATCTGTGCTGAGCCGATGGTGGTTCCGGTTGCTGGTTTAAGTGCGGGCCTCTTCCCAGTCGCAGAACCAGGAACGCCGTATCGCGCTGAGTTCAGTCTCGAAGTAATTGATATCTAGCAATTAACGCAGCGCTTGATGCATCAGACCCAACGCTTATCGTCGAACCCTCGAGCTCAGCGATTAGGTCTGTAGCGAGACTCTTGCCGAGAGCTACCCCCCACTGATCAAAAGAGTCGATGCCCCAAATAAAACCTTGGATAGCAACTTTGTGCTCATAGAGCGAGAGCAACTGCCCGAGCGAGAATGGGTCTAGCGACTCAATCATCAGAACACTCGACGGATGATTCCCCGCGAAAGTTTTGTGAGGGACAAGTGCTGGTTCTACCCCTGATTCCGCGACCTCTTGAGATGTAAGCCCAAAAGCGAGTGCCTCTGCCTGCGCTACTCCGTTAGCGAAGAGCAGGTCCTGGTGGTCACCGAAAGGCTCTGCAGCGCGCGCAACGAGAATGAAGTCAACTGGAACATTCACGGTTCCTTGGTGAAGGAGTTGAAGGAAGGCATGCTGGGCATCGGTCCCCGCCGCTCCCCAAACGATTGGTGCAGTTGGAACTGATACTTGCTCTCCATCATTTGTAACTGATTTGCCGTTGCTCTCCATCTCTAGTTGCTGAAGGTGTGCGGGGAGAGCGGCGAGATCGCGTGCATATGGAATGACAGCATGGGACTGTGCGCCATCGAAGTCGATAGACCAGACCCCAACTAGCGCCATCAATGCTGGAAGATTGCTCTCGAGCGGTGCATTGAGGGCGTGCTGGTCCATGGAGTGCATGCCGCTAAGAAACTCTCGGAATTCTTTTGGCCCGATAGCAATCATGACCGGCAGGCCAATTGCAGATGCGACCGAGAAACGCCCACCTACCCAGTCCCAGAAGCCAAAAGTGAGGGCCGCATCAATTCCAAACTCCTCGACCGCATCGAGGTTTGTAGAGACTGCCGCAAAATGACTTGAGACCGCATCCTCTCCAAGTGAAGCCGTGACCCATGAGCGCGCCGCCTGGGCATTGGACATCGTCTCGGTAGTTGTAAAGGTTTTAGAGGCAACGATGAAGAGCGTCTCAGCAGGGTCGAGCCCGGCGACGGCTGCATGAAGATCTGCACCGTCAACGTTTGAGATAAATCTCATTGTGAGCGCCGGCGACACGAAGGGGCGTAGTGCATCGGTGACAAAGCGTGGCCCTAAATGCGATCCGCCTATACCGATATGAATCACATTCCGGATCTGCTTGCCGGTTGCCCCGGTGTGGCGGCCTGAGCGGAGAGCCTCAGAGAACTCAGTCATCGCATCGAGCACTGCTTGTATCTGAGGAACGACATTCTCTCCATCGACCTCGATAACTGAGCCTCGAGGTGCCCGCAACGCGGTGTGAAGAGCAGGGCGGTCCTCAGTTGTGTTGACGCGAGCCCCGCTCATCATGGCCTGAAGCTTCCGAGCGACGCCCTCCTGCTCCGCAAGAGCAATAAGCAGGTCAAGGGTCTCAGGCGTGATCCGGTGCTTTGAGATATCTAGATAGATGCCCTCCGCCTCTGCTGTGAGCCGATCAAGGCGTGCGGGGTCGTTGGCAAATAGGTCGCGAAGGTGGACCTCACGAAGCGTTGCATGATTATTGAGGAGGTCTGCCCACGCGGGGGATTCGCTGAGTTTCACATCAGAGACGATACCGGCGGAGGAGGGCCCCTAGGGCCGTCTAACCTCTCACTTGTGATTCGTGTTGCATACCTAGGACCCGAGGGCACCTTCACCGAGGAGGCCCTTCGCACTCAGGCAGATCTTGTCGCGAGCGAGACCATCCCGGTGCGTTCGGTCCCAGAGGTCTTCGCAACCGTCGAGCGAGGTGAGGCCGAGCTTGGTCTCGTGCCGATCGAGAACGCCATTGAAGGCGCTGTGGCCCTAACCCTCGATGTGCTCGCCTTCGAGAGCGAGTTATTGATCCAGCGTGAGGTTGACCTGCCTATCTCTCTAAATCTCTGCGCTCGCCCAGGTACGACGCTGCGCGATGTTCGGAGCATCCTTACAATGCCAATGGCAGTGGGGCAGTGCCGTGAGTGGCTTGAGCTCAAGTTGCCAGGCGTTGAGGTTCGCGCTGCTAACTCCACAGCGGAGGCGGCTCAAGAGGTATCACGCTCACGTAAGGCTGGCATTGCCGCAATCGCAAACGCTGGTGCCGCAAAGAAGTATGGCCTTAAGAATCTTGCAACTGCTATCGAGGACCACGATCGCAATCAGACCCGCTTCGTGTTGCTGGGCCGTGGAGTCCCCGCTCCTACAGGACACGACCGCACAAGCATTGTTTGCTTTCAGCGCTCAGACCGACCTGGATCTTTACTAGCGATGCTGCAAGAGTTCGCAGCGCGCACAATCAACCTCACAAAAGTGGAGTCGCGCCCTACCAAGCACACTCTCGGCGATTACTGCTTCTTCATAGATTTTGAGGGGCATGTCTCTGAGCCACTCGTTGCTGATTGCCTGCGCACACTCGCTGCAAAACAAGCCAAAGTGAAGTTCCTAGGTTCGTATCCTGTAGCAGGGAGCGGTGCAGTTGCGCGCCGTAGTGCAGCCGGAAAATCATGGCGCGACGCCAATAGTTGGGTCGATGCTCTGCAGGCGCAGGTTCGTAGTGAAGACGAGTAGTGAATCAAATTAGTGAATAGAAATAATGAGGCAGATTAAGCATGATTGACGTAAAGCGGCTTCGCGAGGAGCCTGAGTATCGCCGTGGAATAGAGCGCAAACGAGTTCGCCCCGGCCTTATCGATGAGTTGCTCGCAGCCGAGGAGATTCGTCGCGGCCTGCTCTCTGAGGTTGAGGAACTGCGTGCTGAGCAGAATGTGGCCTCTAAAGAGATTGGACGCGCCGCTCCTGATGAGCGTGCCGAGCGCATCGCCGCTGCCGCGGTTCTCAAGGAGCGCCTAACAGATCGCGAGCCGAGCCTCTCTGTAGCCGAGGCAGCAGTGCGAGAGCTTGCGCTTCAGATTCCAAACCCCGCATCGCCAG